>Ga0209415_10006155_pt1 | contig 21442 bp, 17 predicted proteins | sample PeaSoiSIISIP2007_FD_187696 | JGI IMG/M metagenome (GOLD analysis project Ga0209415, IMG submission 187696) | Peat soil microbial communities from Weissenstadt, Germany - SII-SIP-2007 (SPAdes) (version 2) | ecosystem: Environmental > Terrestrial > Soil > Wetlands > Peat | place: Germany... | reverse complement strand
CCATGGGGGTTTCGCCGATAATCGATCCATAATTGCCCCAGCCGGGGATTTGCTGGACGTTGCCGACGACTCCGACGATCTGCCACTGTGTGCCTTCGATGCCAACGGGCTGGCCGATCGCGTCTTTATTCTTGAAGTAAAGATTCACCAGCGCCTGGTTCACCACAGCGACGCCAGCCGAATCGGGTCCGTCGCCGCGGGTGAATGTGCGACCTCGAAACAACGGGATGCGCATGGCCGTGAAATATTCAGCGGTGACATACGTCAAGTCGGTGATTCTGAATCGCGTTTCTCCGGGAAGACGCAAGCCGTCGTTGATGGCGCGTTCGTAGGGGAGATTCAGGCTGACGGCGGCGGATTCGATCCCCGGAATCTCGTGCAGGCGGGCGTTGACGGTGTCGAAGAATTGATTCATCCTTTGCGAGGTGTAACGAGCGTCCGCCAGCGAAAATCGCGCGGTGAGCAGGTGATTCGGGTCGAATCCGGGACTTAAGTTCCATAGAAACAGGAACGTACGGAGCAGGAGTCCCGCGCCCACCAGCAGCGGGACCGTCAGCGCGACCTGACCGCCGACCAATCCTCCGAGGGAGACAAATCGCTTGCGGCCGGCTACGGTTCGCGACCCGGTTTGCGCCGACCGAAGATCGACGTGCGCGGCCTGCCACGCCGGGACCAACCCGAACCCGATTCCAGCCAGCAAAGTTAAGAACAGAGTCGCCAGCAGCACGCGCCAGTCGAGTTCGACATCTTTGAGGAATGAAAACGTTTCCGCGCCAAGCGCTTTAAGAGCCTCAAGGCCGGCCCAGCCCATGGCGACTCCCGCCGCGCCGCCGAAGAGGCCAAGGACGGTGCTCTCGACCAGAAGCTGCCGCACGATTCGGCCGATCGGCGCACCCAACGCCAGGCGCGTGGCGATCTCCGCGACACGCCCCGACGCGCGCGCCAGCATCATGCCACCGATGTTTACGCATCCAAGGATGAAAACGGCGGCGACCGCGGCCCACAGGATCATCAGAGGCCGCCGCAGTTCCTTCGTCATCCCTTGCTGCAAACTTTCTAGGTCGAGCTTCACGTCCGCATCTTTTCGATACGATCCGAGCGCTTTCAGTTCAGGCACCAGCGATTCCACCTGCGACGAAGCTTCCAGCCAGGTCACGCCCGGGTGTAGTCTCGCGACGATGTGGTAGTTCGTTCCGCTGCCTTCACCGGTCCGTTTCGCCCTCAGAGGCGTCCATAGTTCGGCATCGGTGTTGAACCGGAAACGCGCGGGCATGACGGCGACCACGGTGTAGGGCTCGCCGCGCAGCAGAATCGACCGGCCTACGATGCTGGGATCGCCATTGAAATGCTTTTTCCACAAAGCATTACTCAGAATCACTACGGGTGGTCCGCCGGTGCGATCCTCGGATTCGTTGAATTCACGTCCGATTTCAGGTGCGATTCCCAATACGTGAAAGAATCCGGCGGAGACGCGTTGCAGCTTGACGTAGACGCCGCTGCCGTTCACGCCCATGTTGACGCCGGTCCATCCGCCGCCGTAGCTGGCAACTTCCAGCGAAGTCGCGCGATCGCGGATGGTTTCCCAGGTGGTCCCGTCGTGAGAATCGCCGTTGTATTCTCCGCGGTAGATGGTCACCACCTGCGCCAGGCGGTCTGGTTCCGGGTAGGCGAGCGGCTGGACCATCGCGGCGTTCACCACCGACAGCACTGCCGTATTCGCGCCGATGCACAACGCCAGGATCACGATCACGGTCAGGGAAAAGGCCCAATTCTGGCCGATCAGGCGAAAGGCTAGGCGCACGTCCTGCATCGCGGCTCCATTCAAAGAGAAATACGCGCCAGAGTCAATACCGTTGCTTCGAATCTTGGTTACAGACTCGCGAATCGTCCGTCCGGCTGAAGCCGGTAACGCCGCCCTCGCCAAACGATCGTGTTGCCGAAGAAACCCGCTACCCAGAATCCGAACGCAATCAGGTCTTCAACCGGCAACAGAAGCCAGTCGATCTTCGCGTGCAGCACCCGCGCCGATACTACATAAGCAGCGATGGTGCGCATAATCCAGGCCACCAGCGCGGCGGGCCACCACTCCGGCGCAACCACGCATAGCAGACCGGCAAACGGAGCCGGCATGGTCAAGAGCTGGCCGATGTAACCCACGGGCCGCGATCGGCGAGTGCTTCGCAGCCAGCGCAGACGGTGCGCCGCATTGCTTCGCAGACCGGCGTCGCCAATATGATGCTCGATCACATAGGAGGAGAGGACCACGCTGAACCCGGCTTCGACCGCCAGTTTTCCCATAACGAAATCCTCGGCCAAGAAATCTTTCAGCCGCTCAAATCCGCCGATGGATTCGAGAACCGACCGCCGCGCAGCGGTGGTGGGTCCCACCGTGAAGCGCATTCCTTCGATCATCCTCGCCACCAGAATTCCCGCGATGAAGTCGGTATTGAGGCCGGTCGCCTCCAGTTGCGACCACAGACTTGCGCCGGGAACAGCGCGGTAGGGGCACGTCACGACGCCGACGCGCTGATCCTGAAACTCAGCCGCGAGGGTATGCAGAAGTTGCGGCGTGACGCGGACATCGCTATCGCTCATCACTACCAGTTCATGCGCCGATGCGCGCAACATCGCATCCAGCGAATGGACCTTCGCGTTGGCGTAGGGTGGTTCACCGGTGAAAATCACGCGCGAGGAAACGTGCGGATATTCGTGCTGGAGCTTTTCCACTACGGCCGCCGCGGGATCGGAGGGGCCGCGCATGGCGAATACGATCTCGAAGTCCGCATAATCCTGTTCAAAGAAAGTTCGCAGATTCGATTCGAGCCCGTGGTCGAGCCCATACAACGGTTTCAGAACGCTGACCGGCAGAGGATCGGCGAGCGAGGGCGGGTGCACCGCGCGATAGCGAATGGAGGCGGCGATGGATAGCAGAGATACCACCACCGTGCCGCCCAGCAGCAGGAGGAGCAATATGGAGGCCACGTTACTCCGCTTTGGCTCGCTTGGGCCGGTAGAGATCGACGGAATTCGCCCGCGGCCGCGCGTCCTCAGAGGTCAGCAGCGGCATTGGCGCAGCTTCGCCAGTGCGATGACACCACTGGCAGTTGCGCGGAACAACAGGCAGCAAATCTTCGTAGAAAGTCGGCGCGGCACGGAGTCCGGCCGCGAAAACACCCACGTTCACCCAAGAAAATCCCCGCATAGATATAGCTTACGCCCATTTGGCCGCCTGTGGAACAGGCCATCTGCGCTACCCTGATTTGGAATGCCTCTGTTCCAAGCGATCATCCTGGGAATTCTCCAGGGACTGACCGAATTTCTCCCCATCAGCAGCAGCGCGCACCTGATCATCGTGCCGTGGATCCTCGGGTGGGATGACGGCGGGCTGATGTTCGATGTCGCGCTGCACGTCGGCACATTGGCTGCGGTGATTCTGTTCTTTTTTCGAGACTGGATCCAGATTATCGGACAAGCCGTGGGGCTGAACTTGGGCCATGACATGACACTGAGAAAAAATCCGCGACTGTTGTGGCTGCTGATGGCGGGTACCATTCCCGGCGCGATAATCGGCTTCCTGTTCGAGAAGCAAGCTGAGACGGCGTTCCGGAGCCCTTACGTAATCGCCACGGCCGCGATGGTTATGGGATTAGTCATGTGGATCGCCGATGCGGCGGGGCGTAAGCAGAAAGATATCGGGCATGTCTCTCTGGCCGATTCGCTCGCGATCGGGACAGCCCAGGCTCTGGCGGTGATTCCGGGTGTGTCGCGCAGCGGCTCCACGATCTCGGCAGGTTTATTCTGCAACCTGGATCGGACCACAGCGGCTCGATTTTCGTTCCTGCTCTCGACTCCCATCATCGCGGGCGCCGCCGCCAAGAAATTCTGGGATCTGCACAAGCTTCAAGGAGGCCTGCCGCATGACATGCAAATGGCTTTCTTCGCTGGAATCCTGGCCAGCGCAGTCACGGGATGCATCGCCATCGCGTTCTTCCTGAACTACCTGCGCAGCCGTTCGCTGGCGGTGTTCGTGTGGTACCGAATCGTTTTTGGCATAATAGTGATTGCCCTGGCCCTCTTTCGCTCCAGCGGAAGATGAGATATTTAGGACCTACTTCACACGCGAGGCTCAATGAAGCCGTCGCAGTCGTGTTGTTATTCGCGGGATTGTTCGTTTTCTTCAGTCTCGCCTCCTATCACCCGCTTGACCCGTCGTGGGATACCGTCGGCACCGCGAAGGCCGCGAATTTAACGGGGCGCGTCGGCGCGTTCGCATCGGACCTGTGCCTGCAAGCTTTCGGTCTGGCCGCCTATGCGATGCCTGTGCTGATCCTGTTGCTCGGCTGGAAGTGGATTCGCTCGTCGCCGATCCAAGCGCCGGTCGCGAAAACGGTTGGCGCGATCATGCTGATCAGCGCCACGTGCGCCGCATTCGGGCTTACGGGCTGGAAGCCGATCTCGGGCGCGATTCCGGCCGGTGGACTCGCGGGGTCGCTGATCGCCGACAGTCTGGTCTCGTCCTTGAATTTCATGGGCGCCTGGTTATTCACCGCAACAGCCTGGATTGTTTCGATTTACCTGGTTTCCACTTTTGAGGTCTCGCGTCTGGCCGTATGGTTCAGCGGGCCCATCGCCTGGGGACACACCCTCGCGGCACGATGGAGGGAGTGGCGAGCCCAACGCGCTCGCATGGCGAAGGAGCGGGCCGAGAAACGCGAACTCCGCAAAGCCATGGCCACTCGGCCCGAACGACTGGGGCCGCAAATACCGGAAGCCGCGCAGATGCCGCCTTGGGAGCCGGAACCGGAAAAGCCGCTCGAGATTGAAGACATCCCGATACGCGCTCTCGACATGACACCGGTTGCGCCTCCAGAGCCGGTGCCGCCTCCTCCAGCACCCGCGCCTGTTGCGAAGCGCGCCACTCGAGTCGCGCCCGCGCCCATCATTGAATCGAAAGCGCGTGAATTCCGCATCCCGCCGACGGACCTGCTCCAGGAACCGGCCGCACGCAGCTCCTACGATAGCCAGGAACTGAAAGAAATCGCCGCGCGCATCAAGTCCAAGTTCGAAGAGTTCAACGTTCTCGGGTCTGTAACGCAAATCAACCCCGGACCTGTAGTGACGACGTTCGAATTCAAGCCTGAAGCCGGAATGAAGTATTCGCGCATTACGACATTAAGCGAGGATCTGTGCCTCGGCCTGCAAGCCGAATCGATTCTCATCGAGCGCATTCCTGGAAAACCGACTGTCGGAATCGAAGTGCCCAACTCCAAGCGCGAAGTCATCAGCTTGCGCCAGATTCTGGAGTCGGAAGAATTTCACGATTCCGCGTCGCCGCTGACCATCGCGCTCGGCAAAGACATTAACGGGCGCATTCGCGTTACCGCGCTCGATTCGATGCCGCACTTGCTGATCGCGGGTTCCACCGGTTCGGGCAAAAGCGTAATGCTCAACTCGCTGATCATGTCGATCCTCTACAAGTCGACGCCGCGCGAGGTTCGCATGATCATGGTCGATCCCAAGCGCCTGGAATTTGGGCTGTACGAAGGCATCCCCCACCTGTTGACGCCCGTCATCACCGACGCCAAGAAGGCGACCAACGCGCTGCGCAACGCTGTGCTGGAGATGGAACGGCGCTTAAAACTGCTGGCGTCGCAGGGTGTCCGCAACATCGAACAGTACAACAAGAAAGTCCGGCAGCTCGAAGCGCAGCCGCGTAGCCTGTTCGAGGAAGAATCCGGCGAAGAGGAACTGGAGCAGATCCCTTACGTGCTGATCGTGATCGATGAGCTGGCCGATCTCATGATGCTGGAGCGAGCGAACGTCGAGGAATCGGTCGCCCGCCTGGCGCAAATGGCTCGCGCGGTGGGGATGCACCTCGTGCTGGCCACGCAGCGCCCCAGCGTCGACGTAATCACCGGATTGATCAAGGCGAATTTCCCGTCGCGCATCAGTTTTCGCGTCGCGACGCGCGTCGATTCGCGCACGGTGCTCGACGTCATGGGCGCGGAACATCTGCTCGGCAAGGGCGATATGTTGTTCCTGCCGCCAGGGTCGTCGCGTCTGACGCGCGTGCATGGAGCCTACGTCAGCGAAGCGGAAACGAATCGGGTAGTGGAGTTCTGGAAACAGCAGGCTGAGCCGGAATACGACAAGACATTCCTGATGGCCCCGCCGGCCGACGACGCGGATGGCGACAGCGAAGAATACGACGGGGCGGAAGACCCAATGTACCAGGATGCGGTGCGCATCGTGCTCGAAATGGGCAAGGCATCCACGTCGACGTTGCAGCGCCGGTTGCGTCTGGGGTACGGCCGCGCAGCACGCATTCTCGACATGATGCAGCGCGAGGGGATTATCGGCCCGCCGGACGGCAGCCGGCCTCGCGAAGTGCTGAAGCGGCCGGACTGGCTCGAAGAAGTCGAGAATCAAATGCGATGAATCGACTAACATAAAAGGATAGGAGATAACCTAAGAGTGTTTTGCCGTGCGTTGCGTTTCGTGTCCGCGCTTTTCTGCCTCTGCCTTGCGCTTAACGCCCGGACGCCCCGTCCTCTCGCCCGAGTGATGATCCTGACGCCGGACCGCAAGGTCATCGACGTTGCGAAATATCGCGGCCACACCGTGGTCTTGGTGATTTTTTCCACCGAGTGCGCGGACTGCATCAAAACGCTGGATATCATGAACAGGCTGGAGAAGGACTACAGCCAGCAGGGACTGCAAGTGATTGGCGCCGCGGGGGACGATCGAGCCAAGTTCCTGCTGCAGCCTTTTGTCAACCGGTACCGGCCACTCTTTCCAGTCGGATATCTGGACAAAGCCGGAATCATCAAGTTGGCAGATGTTCCGAAAGACGTTCGGCCAATCGCGCCGATCGTCCTGTTTATCGATCGTTGGGGGATGGTCCGCGAACAGTATTACGGCGACCACCCCATCTTCAAAGACGCGGAGAAATCGCTGCGCGCCCTGACCATGGGCATGTTAAAGGTAACGCCGGTAGGAACCTCGAAGCCGCCGGCGCCCGGCCAGTAGCGGCTCAGCCTATTTGACGTCGCCGCAGGCGTCGCCCAGCCACTTGGATGTCATGTTAAGGTTGATCGTCATCGGATGAGCCTCGTCACCCGAAACCAGTTTGACCGATCCCTTGACATTTTCACGGGACAGCGCTTCGAAGTGGACCGTTCCGTTACCCTTCATCGGGCCGGAACATTCCATCTTCATATCGACCACGGTCGACGAAGCGTTCAGAAGCGTCGTCTTGCAGTTCGGGTTGCGATCGGCCATTTCGTCCAACGATTTCTTTTCCAGCTTTTCCTTGGTCATGCAACTCCGGTTCGTGCGCGTCGTCGGGCCGCGGCCCGCGCGGGCTTTCAGCACGCCCTCCACACGCGCGCGCTGTTCCGGCGTCATCCTGCTGGTGTCGATGGCCGGCATGCCGTTGGTGTCCGACGTAGTGGTGGTTTCCCAAAGTCCGGTCTTCACATCAAACGATTGCGCACGGCTGACCGTCGCGCCAGCGGTGACGACCAAAAACGCAAGCACGTAGGAATGTTTTGAGCAGCGCATACCCGTAAGTATACACCGCTCACAACTCGAACTCGATCCCCTGCGCCAGGGGAAGCTCGCCTGACCAGTTCACGGTCACAGTCTGGCGTCGCATGTAGCTTTTCCATGCATCGCTGCCGGATTCGCGTCCGCCGCCGGTTTCCTTTTCTCCGCCGAACGCGCCGCCAATCTCCGCGCCGCTGGTCCCGATGTTCACGTTCGCGATGCCGCAATCGCTGCCGCGCACGCTTAGAAATGTCTCCGCGGCCGCCAGGCTATTCGTAAAAATCGCCGAAGAGAGCCCCTGCGGAACATCATTGTGCCACGCGATGGCCTCGTCCAGCTGGTCGAACTCGATCAGATAAAGAATCGGGGCGAAGATTTCCTCTTTCAAAATCGGCATCGGCGGGTGCGCTTTCACGAGCGTAGGCTGCACGAAACAGCCTTCCAGACGTTCGCCCCCATACAACACTTCCCCGCGCTGTTCCCGCACGCGATCGAGCCCGTGCATCATGTTTTCCACAGCATCCGAATCGATCAGCGGCCCCATCAGAGTCGCGGGGTCCATCGGATTGCCGATCCGTATCTGCCGGTACGCGGAAGTCAGGCGTTCCGTGATCTTGGCGGCGATTCCTTTCTGGAGAAACAGCCGGCGAATCGTCGTGCATCGCTGCCCCGCGGTGCCCACCGCGCCGAACAGTACCGCGCGCACGACCAGATCCGGGTCCGCATCGTCCATCACGATCACACCGTTATTCCCGCCCAGTTCCAGCAGGCTCCGCCCCATCCGTTCGGCGACTGTCTTTGCGACGATTCGCCCCATCTGGCACGATCCGGTCGCACTGATGAGAGGCAATCGGCGATCCTCGATCAGCCGTTTCCCGACCACGTCATCGCGTCCTATTGCCAAGCCGAGGACGCCTTCCCATCCATTCTTGGCAAGTACGCTGTTACAAATCTGCTGCACCGCGATCGCGGTCAGCGGCGTCTTGAGCGACGGTTTCCAGACCACCGTATCGCCGCACACTAGCGCGATCAGGGCGTTCCAGCTCCACACGGCCACCGGAAAATTGAACGCGCTGATGACTCCTACCACGCCCAGCGGATGCCACTGCTCATACATGCGATGCCCCGGCCTTTCGCTGTGCATCGAGAGCCCATAGAGCTGCCGCGACAATCCCACCGCGAAGTCCGCGATGTCGATCATCTCCTGCACCTCGCCCTTGCCTTCGGCGAGGATTTTTCCCATTTCGAGCGTCACCAGTTTGCCCAGATCGTCCTTCGCTTCGCGCAGCGCGTCGCCAATCTGACGCACGACTTCGCCGCGCCTGGGAGCCGGGAACAACCGCCATCTTTCAAATGCCCGCGCCGCCTGGGAAACTACTCGGTCGTAATCGGACTCCGATGCGAGCTTCACTCTTCCCAGTTCGCTTCCATCCGCCGGGTTGTAGGAGATCAACTCTTCACCGGACGAGCCGTCGATCCAATTCGCTCCGCACGCGCCTGGGTGTGTATTATTTAGGATTTCAGTCATGGGCAAGAATCGAAAAGCCCCGCGGACCAGTTTCGAAATCATGACCGGCCTTGCGGGCCTCGCGTTGAATCCGCTCTATGATGGTAGCCTGAAACGCCGGGTCCAGCCAGTTGTCATGACCGTGCGCCGCGCTGATTTTCCACGCCGCATCTCGCGTAGTCGCGCCGCTCGGCTTCACCGCGCGGACGTGCAGCGGATCGCCGATCAGATCGCGGCCGGTCGCCTTCATCGCGGCACGCGCCAGCGCCTCCGGATCGCACGGCAGCAGCGGCGCGAGGGTCGCATAGGTTTCAATCCCAGCCCCGCGCAGTGATCTAACCGTGTCCAAGCGCTCCTCGAAGCTCGCGCAGTGCGGCTCATAGAGTTTCCGGACGTCCTCGCGATCCGTCGTGATCGAAAAACTCACGCGTAGCGTTGTCTGCCGGGATAACGCCCGCAGCGGGCCGAGATCGCGCAAAATCAGGGGGCCGCGCGTCTGCAAAACGAAAATTCGGGGCGGCGAATCGATCAGGGCATCGAGAATCCGCGGCATCTGCTCTTCTTGAGCTTCCGCCGGCTGATACGGGTCGACCAGCGGGGAGCAGTAGATTCTTTGCCCAGGCCGCAACTCTCGCCGCAGCAATTCCGCCGCATTGGTCTTGAACGTCGTGAACTGCCCCCAGCGATGCCAATCCTCCGGCTGCAATCCTCCGTAAATTCCGAGCGTCGGAACGTAGCAATAGGTGCAACCGAAGGTGCAGTTTCGCGCGGGCGTCAACGAATGCGAGAATCCCGCTTCCGCGATAAATCCGGAGGTCGGACTCAGGATGCGGCGCGCGATCTGTTGACGAACCGTGGCTTACTCCGCGACATTCTTCGATTCCACCAGCCCACGCACCTCCGCGATGAACTGGTCTACCGTTTTGGTCCCCATGTCCGCGTGTTTTCGATGCCGCACCGCGACGCTGTCCGATTCGGCTTCCCGGTCGCCGACCACCAGCATGTAAGGCACCTTCTGCAACTGCGCATCGCGAATTTTAAGATTCACTTTCTCATTCCGGTCATCGAGCTCCGACCGGAGCCCCGCCGCTTCGAGCCGCGCGTGAACCTTACGGGCATACTCGACGTGCCGGTCCGTGATCGGCAACACCGCCGCCTGCACCGGCGCCAGCCATAGCGGAAAAGCGCCTCCGTACAACTCGATCAGATACGAAACCATGCGCTCCATGGTGCTGATGATCGCGCGATGAATCATCACCGGCCTGTGGTGCTTCCCATCCGGAGCAATATAATTCAACCCGAACTGGCTGGGCAGATGAAAATCGACCTGAACGGTCGAATACGTTTCTTCGTGCCCCATCACGTCAGCAAGCTGTATGTCGAGCTTCGGCCCATAAAACGCCGCTTCGCCGCGCGCTTCCTTATAGGGCAACTGAAGCGAGTCCATCGCTTCGCGCAGCACCTGTTCGCCCATTTCCCACATCTCGTCGTTGTCGACGTACTTAGTTTTATTCGCCGGATCGCGCAGCGAAAGACGGTAGCTGTATTTCGTGATTCCCAGGTCGCGATATGCTCGCTCCACCAGTTTCATGACGCCCGTAAATTCTTCCTTGATCTGGTCGGGCGTGCAGAAAATATGCGCGTCGTTCAGCGTCATGCATCGCACGCGGCTCAATCCGCTCAGCACGCCGGAGCGCTCGTAACGATACATGGTTCCCAGCTCGGCCAGCTTAACCGGCAGGTCGCGATAGCTGTGCAACTTCGATTCATAGATGAGGATGTGATGCGGGCAGTTCATCGGCCGCAGCACCATCTGTTCGTTTTCTAATTGCATCGGCGGGAACATATCTTCGTGATAATGTTCCCAGTGCCCGGAGCGGATATACAAGTCGATCTTGGCCAGGTCCGGCGTGTAGACATGCTGATATCCGCACTCCCGCTCGCGCTCCAGAATATATTCCTCGAGCAGCCGCCGAATGGTCGCGCCTTTCGGAAGCCACAGCGGCAACCCCGCGCCGACGGCTTCATTCACCATGAACAGCTCCAGTTCCTTGCCGAGCCGCCGGTGGTCGCGCTTCTTAGCCTCCTCCAGCCGATTCAGATAATCGTCCAGAGCTTTCTTGGAGAAAAACGCGGTTCCGTAGATTCGCTGCAGCTGGGCGTTCTTCTCACTGCCTTTCCAGTACGCGCCCGCGACCGAAAGCAGTTTGAACGCCTTGATTTTCTTGGTCGAAGGCACATGCGGACCGCGGCAGAAATCGATGAATCCGGGCCCCAGGGTGTATTCGGAGAACACGTCACCCGCGCGCTCCGTAATCAGCTCCACTTTCATCGGCTGATCGGAGTAGAGCTTCAAGCCTTCATCTTTTTTCGTGTACTTGCGCACATAGGGAAGGTCGCGAGCCTGGATCTCCCACATACGCTTCTCGATCTTTTCGAGATCTTCTGGCGTAAACGGCTGCGCGCGTTGAAAATCGTAGTAGAATCCCGATTCGATCGGCGGGCCGATTCCGAGCTTCGTTTCCGGAAACAATTCGAGCACCGCCGCCGCGAGCAAATGCGCGGTCGAGTGGCGATAAACTTCCAGCGCGTCCGGATTCTTGGTGGTCAGAATTTCGAGCTTCGCGTCGGATTCGAACGCACGGTTGAGATCCCACAACTCGCCGTTGACTCGCGCGACGACGGCATCGTCCGCCAGCCGGGAGCTGATCGACCGCGCGACATCGATCGGCCGCGCTCCCTCTGCAACGCTTTGTGCACTACCGTCCGGAAGGGTGACCTGAATATTCATCGGTAATATCAGGTTAACCAAGAATACAGGCCGATGCACCCGAACGAAGCTCAATCCGGGTGCATCGAAAGGAGAAAACACCTACTCTGGCTGGGGTGTACCTTCAGGCCCAGCCCTCTGGTGGTCGAAGCGTACCCGCCCGAACCAAAATAACCGCCCGTTTTGCCAGGCGCGCCCGGTTCGGCCCGCTTGGTATATTGGGTTAAGATGTCGCTTACTCCAACCACGGCGCCGCTGGTATTCGATGAAGCTTTGCTCGTCGCCAAGGCAAAGGCGGGTGACGCACAGGCCTTTACAGACCTGGTGAATCAGTACGAACGCAAGATTTACCGCCTTGCCAAGCACATTACCCAAAACGATGAGGACGCCGAGGACGTCCTGCAAGAAGCTTTTTTAAAGGCCTACGAACATCTGGACACTTTCCAGGGAAACTCCAAATTCTACACCTGGATCGTCCGCATTGCCGTCAACGAAGCGCTGATGAAGCTGCGTAAGCGCAAGGGCGACCGGACGGTTCCGCTCGACGAACCGGTCGACACAGGCGAAGAAATGGTGACAAGAGAGATCGCCGTCTGGGAGGATAACCCGGAGCAGCGCTATTCCCGCGAAGAAATGCAGGAAATTCTGGATCGCGCCGTAGAAAGTTTGAAGCCGGATTTTCGCACCGTTTTCGTACTGCGTGACATCGAAGAATTGAGCACGGAGGAGACCGCCGAAACGTTGGGAATCTCGGTTCCAGCCGTGAAAAGCAGATTATTAAGGGCCCGCCTGGCACTGCGGGAGAAGTTGACCCGCCAGTTCAGGCGGAAGGGGGAAGACGCGTTTGCTTACCTGTAAACAGTTCCTGAGGGAGCTGAACGATTATCTGGACCCGAACACGGACCCCGATTTGAAGCGGCACCTGGAGTCGCACGTCACCGAGTGTCCCAACTGCTTCGTCGTCGTCGATACCACCAAAAAGACGTTGCAGGTTTACAAGGGCTGCGAGCCGCAGACCATTCCAGAGGATGTCAGGTCACGCCTGTGGAAGGCTCTGGAACGGAAGATCGCGGCGAAGAAACAAACGCAGACTTGAATCCTCAGGAAAGCCGCGCAGGACACCGATTTTCAAAGAACGGGCACCGCCGGCACTGCGCTCCCGGCCGGATCGGGTAATCAAGCGATTCCTGACCGGCCAGAAAAGCCCGCACTGCCGATCGGGCCGATTCCGGATCGAGATTGACCTCCACAGCTGAGTCTGACCGCAGATAGTACAGCACGGCGCGATCTGGCATCCGCCCCGCATACCGCTCCAACGCGAGCGCATACAGACGTAGCTGCATCGCGTACACATCCAACCGCGAATCGTCGCGATCGGTCTTGTAATCGACCACAATCAGTTCGCCCGATTCCTCAAACCAAAGATCGATCTGCCCCCGCAGCACGACATCTTCGAAGTAAAACAAAAAATCGAATTCACGTTCAATGCGGGTTGCCCGCGCCGCGCGACGTCCCAGTTCGCTTAGCGGGAACCGCGCCGCGATTTCGGCCGCCTCCGGCGATCCCGTCTCCCCCGCCAGAATGCGATGCACTTCCAGCCCGGTCGCGACACCGCCTGATCCTTGAGCCTCACCGCGTGAGATCGAATTCAATAAATATTTTCGGGGACAGGCATGAAAAGTCGAGACCGCGGTGATCGCCACGGTGCCATCGTGTCGGCCGCTCAACACCGGTGGATCGGCCAGCAGTTCCGCGTTCTGTTCGCGCACAGTCTTGATAATTTCGGGCGGTTCCACCGGCTGATCCGCAGCCATCGTCACCGGAATCGCGGTCGCCAGATCCTGCCATCCGGAAGATCGTTTTTGCAGAGCATGCGACAGAATCAGCCGGTCCTGTGCCCGCGTCATCGCGACGTACAGAAGACGATTCTCCTCGGCCTTTTCCTGGAGCTTCAATTCTTCTACAATCCTGGCGTGCGCGGTGTCAGACTGCCCTTTCCCGGTCGCCGGATTCCTCCACTTCGCGCCCAGCCCGGCCGCCGCCGAGAACGCGATCACCGGTTTGCGCCGGTCGGGGGTATGATGCAGCGCGCTGACGAACACCACCGGAAATTCAAGTCCTTTAGCCGCGTGAATCGACATCAGACGTACGATGTTGCCCGCCTCTGCCGGCGGCGCTTCGGCTTCGGATTGCGTCGCGCGCAGAGCCTCCAGATCCGCCAGAACCTCGGCGAGCGGCTGGTTACGATGCTCGCGCCGAAGACGCCCCAGGAATTTCTCGATGTTCGCCTCCGCGCGCGCTGGAAGCCCGCGAGCATAACCCGACTCATCGAGCGCCGTCGCCAGCAACCGGTCCGGCGATATGAACCCTGCCAGCTTTCTTAAGTTTCCGAACCTCGCCTCGAAGATTTCTCTCCAGCCCTCTCGTCCGGCGCGAAAAATCTCTTCATCGCCGAGCCCGACCAACGGACTTCGCAACACGCCCACCGTGGCGATATCGTCCAGAGGATTCACCAGCGCGGCCAGCAAAGACATCAGGTCGCGAATTTCCCGCGCCTCCATAAACGTGCGGCCGCTACTGACCAGAAACGGAATTCCGAACTGGTCGAGCGCGCGTTCAAACGGCTCGGCTGCGCTCATCGCACGCATCAGTATTGCGATGTGCTTATATTCGTATTCTTTCGAGTCGCAAAGTTGGCGGATGCGCGACGCGACCAGGCTCGCTTCCGTCTCGACCGCGTTTTCACCCCCTCCCACGAGCCGTTCGACTATGGTTCCCGATCCACGCGATGCGATCAGCGGACGCGCTTCAATGCCCGTCTGCAGGTCGAGCATCAGCGACACGGCTTCCAGAATTTCGCTGTAGCTGCGATGATTTTCGCGAAGATCGTCGACCGCGAGGCCCGCTTCGATCAGCGCGCCGCGATATTCTTCGAACACCTCCGGTTTCGCGTGGCGAAAGCTGTAGATGGACTGATTGATATCGCCGACCGCGAAAAAACGCCGGCGGATCAGATTCACCAGGCGCCACTGCAAACGATTGGTGTCCTGCAGCTCATCCATCAGAACTTCATCGAACCGCCCGGCAGTCTCCTCGCGCACTTGGGCGTCGGATTCGAGCAGCCGGATCGCCTGCTCTTCGAGGTCGCCAAAGTCGAGCACCGCGTCGCGCCGCTTTTTTGCGCGATACAAAGCGTCGATTCTGGCGACGGCCACGCGCAACAGATTGAGCAACCCGGCGTTCACCTGCCCCATCCATTGCTGCTGGAGCCGCGGCGCGAGATCCTCTCGCAGCTCTCGCAAGGCTTCCAACGCTCGCGTACCCTTGCCGATCTTGTTCAGATGAATCTTGGACACCGCTTCGGTCGCGTTGAAGTGTTCGCGGCCAATCTCCCCCGGCAAATTGAGAAAAGCTTCGGCCCAGGCACGAAACGCATCCGCATGCGTCCCGGATGCCCGCCGATCGGCCAGCGCCTGCTGCGCCCGCTCCCTCGCGATCGGCCAGACGTCGGGCGCAGCGTCAGCAGGAGCCAGATCACGAACATCCGACACCCGCATCGTCTCGTAAATCTCCAACAGACTCCGAGCCAGGTCAGGCTGCCGCCAATCGTCCGCTGTCGAAAGGTCCAGCGACTCCAGTAGCCGACGCATGTCTTGCGGCCGTTCCTGAAACAACGCGTCCAGCGCTTCCTCAGCCGATTCCCGAGCCAGCCGATTCGCCACAACTTCCTCGATCACCGCGAAGTCGGGCGCGATGCCCGCAGCCACAGCGTGTTCGCGTAACAACCGCGTGCAAAAGCCGTCGATGGTGGACACCCACGCACGCTCGATCGCAGAACGCAATTCCGGCCGCGCTGCGAATCGAGAAATCAATCTCTGTTTAATCTCGGTGGCTGCCTTTTCAGTGAACGTGATCGCGAGAATCCGCGCCGGATCCGTATTGCATTCTTCCACCAGCCACGCGAAGCGTTCGATCAATACGCGCGTCTTGCCGGACCCAGGCCCAGCGACCACGCACACGTCCTGACCGGTACGGCGCACAGCGTCTTGCTGCGCGCGGGTGAGGCTCATCGTGCTGCCGCCGTCCGAGCCCGCGCGGCGGATTCAATGCGGCAAATATCCCGGAAGTCGCACCAGCCGCACTTGTTCTCATCCGCCGGCTCCGGCGCGATTCTACCCGAGGCGATCGCGTCGAAGACTTCCGTCGCCGTAGTCGCGGCAGCCTCGGCCAGATCCTTCAGCGTTGCCCGGGTTTCGCCGATTCCCTCCAACCCGGCGATCTGCAGGTGCCATCCATCCCATATCACGTCCTTACGCAGGCCGCAGTAAAGCATGCCGACGGGTTTGATGCCGAAGCACCGCTCCGCGGCGAGCAGGTACAAACCGCCCTGCACCAGATTCCCCGCGGCCGTCTCCTCGATGCGTTCGCGAATCTTTTGTCCGGCGCTGTACTTGTAGTCGATCACCAGCGCCTGATTGCGCGCGCCGATGTCGATCCGGTCGATGCGACCCGTGATGGCCATCAGCGGATTCAAGGGAAGGTTAAACGCCTCCTCCACGCGGCTGGACCAGCCCAGTGCGATTTGGCGGTCGGCGATGAAGGCTTCGAAGTTGCGCATCATTTCGAGCCGCACGGCTTCGGTGCGGTACGTTGCCGGAACGCGCGCGCGGCGGCATTCCTCCGCGAAGACTTCGTCGAAGACCGCCGCACCCAGTAGCGGCATGCGGATCAATTCTGCCAGAGCGCGATGCAAAATGCTTCCTTGCAGCAGCACATCCAATCGATCGCGTGGCGCCGCCGGAACTGGACGCAGCCGCAACGATTTCGCGGCGAAAAACTGGAACGGACATTGAAGAAACTGTTCGATCGAAGTCGTCGCGATGTTCCGATGGATCTTGCCGAGACTCGTGAGCAGTTCAGCGTCGTGAATGCTTGCAGAAGCGGCTGCCGAAACCGGGTAGCGCGGCCGCGGCCGCACCCGTACCTCGCACGACTCCGCCTGCCCCTCCGGAAGGAACAGCGATGGGATCGCGTCCTCGCCTTTTTCGTTGAAACGCGCGTAGCTCAGAATAGTTTGGTGTGTCGCACGGGTGACGGCGAGTTCGAACAAGAACCGCTCTTCGTTTTGCCGCTCTGCCGACGTCCTCAGCCCAACCCTGCTGCGTGCCGCGTCGTTCAGTAGCGGATCCTCGCCGTGATAACGGGGAAAGTTCCGCTCCACCAGGCCGCACACGAACATCACCGGAAGCTCCCACTGCCGCGCTTCGAAGACATCCATTACGTGGACCACGTTGCGGCGCCGATCAAGTACACGCAAGGGTTCAACCGAGAGAGTCAAGTCCACTTGCCGACAGAAATCGGAAAGCGTAGTCGGACCTTCGCCGAGCGCCTCCGCCGATTGGTCGATGGCGGCCTCGAACCCCTCCAAAGCGGCCGCGGTCGACCGCAGGATGTCGATCTGCGCGCGCGATTCGCTGCCGGTAATCGCGGGCTCTGGAAGAACCGTTCGCAGAGTCTTGAGACGAGCCGCCCACGCTGCCCCGCCGATTCGATCGTTCCGCCACTCCGAAATCGCGGCCATCGAATCCAGGACGCCTGGCGCGTTTTCGAGGCCTGGAATCGGCAATCCGGCGCCGGGAATCCGCCGGCGAAGTTCGAAATCGAAGCGGTCTCCTGCCGGCGTCGCGCCGATGCCCGAAACCGGCATCCGCAACAAAGTCAGCAGCGCCGCGTGATCCCAACCGTCGAGCATCGTCCGCACCACTCCGGCGAGAAAACCGATGACCGGATGCTCGATCAGCGGATCGGCGAAATAAAAGCGTGCGGGGATTCCGAAGCGCGCGAACGTGGTCTCCAGCGCGGGCACGTAAGGATCGCGGCTTCGCACGATGACGCCTACTTCACGAAACGGTCGTCCGCGCGCGGATTCGTCCAGGATGCGACGGGCGATCTCCTCGGTCTCCCGCTCCATCGTGGGTGCGGAGAACGCGGTGATTTGCGCGCGCCGAAATACCCGGTCGAGTTTCTGCTCCGCGAATCCAAACGAAATCAACCGGCTACGCGCGCCGGTTGCACCCGCCCAATCCGGTAGCGTCACCGTCACGGTCGCACGGCGCGCGAAGCTCGCGATCAGTCGCAGTTCTTCGGGAGAGAAGGAAAAAAAACCGTCCAGAACAACGTGACCGGGAAGGTCGCCCGGATCCGCCGCGGCTTGCATCAAACGATCGCGCCGCAACGCCATCCCGCGTCCGCGAAGCTCGCGTTCAACGAACTCGAACACGGACGCAAGCTCGGCTCCGGCGGCGTCGGGCGGAACTTCTTCGATCAATGCCGCCAAACACTCGCGGAAACCGCGAAACTCCGCAACGGCGCGAAATCGATCCGGGCGCAAACGATCCAGCGCCTCCTCGATGAGCTTGTGCAGCAGCGCAACCGGCGTGGCCGGAGACGACCTGCCGTCCAGGAAATGGGCCAGAGTGGTTATTCCATGCGGACGCACCGTGTGACCGGCACGCGCCAGTTCGTTCCGAACATGCTCGGCCATGGTCGCGCTGGGCGGGAAGAAGAGCGATCCCGGTGCGGAAAGGAAGCGATCGAGTGCGGCGCGGGACTTTCCCGATGCGGGTGGTCCCGTGATCAACAGCGAGTCAGCCAAAATCCACTATAAGCCAGTCGAAGCGGGATTAATGCGGAGCCAACTGCGGTGCCAGATCGGTCATCATCTTCTCGAATTTCTCCCGCTGCTCGGGATTGAGGATCGCGATGATGCGTGTCTTCCCGGTGGCGCGCAGATCGTCGAGCTGCTCTTCGAGACTCTGATAATATTGCCCAAAGTCGTCGAGCACCATCCCGAGCTGCTCGGTCTGTGCGCCGGAAAGATCGAGCTGCGTCTTGAAGCGGCTGAGGATCGCGTCGCGGTTCGTGTCCTGCGGCGCGGCGGAGGCCAATCGGTGCATCTTTCCGTGGATGCCGAGCTGCATCGTGAGCGCGCCGGCGGCCGCGCCAGCCAGAAACACAAGCGCCAGCGTCGAGAGAATACGAGGATTCTGCCAGGGCGCTCTTTCGGCCACGACCATCATCTCTACTGCTCCTGGTACGTGACCAGATTCACCAGCACCGCCTCGCGGTCAGGCAGTCCGGATTTGACGGTGCTGAGGCCGGGTTGACCTTCCCCAGGCAACCGGTCGGAGAGGAATTGAATCGTCGGGCTGGAAGCGATGCTCTGCTCCGACATCTGTTCCGACGTCACCAGGTATACGCCGGCCAGCAGCGCCAGAGCCATCGACGCGACGGCGATACGCCGGCCAAAGGGTGAATCTGAAAATACGTTCCAGATGGAGGTGGCGCGCTGCGCCTCAATCCGCTCCATCACGCGCGCGTAAAAGCCAGCCCGCGGCTCGGCTTCCACTCTGAGTTCCCGCAGCAGACGGGCTTGTTTCCGCATGGCCTCGATCTCGCCGCGGCATTCGTCGCATTGGTCGAGGTGCTCGTCGCATGCCTGCGCATGCGATTCCGCCAATACCTGTTCCAGGTGATCCTGAATCACGCGATGCATGGTGTCCTTCCCTCAGTCACTTCAACCGCACGAACCAGTTTCGCGAGTCTTAATGCCCGCTGTTTCTGCTCTACTTACTCAACGTCCGAATCCGGTCATTTGCTAAAAGGCCGCACGCGGTCACTTTCCAAACGGCCGAATACGGCCGAGGCGCTGCGCCGCCTTCAAAAGTTTCTGCCGGGTCCTGAACAATTTCACCTTTATTGTATTCTCGTTCAGGCCCGTCATCGCCGCAAGCTCTTCCACCGAATGGCCTTCCACCTCCTTCAGAAGGATCAGGCTGCGATCTTCGGCGGAGACCTTTTCGAGCAGCTTGTTCACCAAGTCCTGCTGCGCCAGTTTCCGATCCATCGGCGTCGACGGATCAATCGCCGGGTCGGATGCCTCCATTCGAGTCGCATCCTCCTCGGAAAAATCGCTTTCGTAAACCAGTTTCCGAACCCGCTTTTTCCGCAAATAGTCGTAGCACTCGTTCACCGTGATTTTGTAAATCCAGGTCAGCAGCGAGCTTCGGAAATCGAAGTTGCGGATCGAAAAATAAACCTTGGAGAACACCTGCTGGGCGATGTCTTCGGCGTCGTTATGATTGCGCAGGATTCCGTAGATGATCGAGAATACCTTGGCTTGATAGCGGTCCACGATCTCGCGGAAGGCGATCTCATCGCGAGCCTGCACCCGCCGAACTAGAGCGGCTTCCTCGCTATTCTTATGATCCACTCGCGTCCTGGCCCGGGGGCGTTCGCCCACAGCCGGAAACGGAAGCGCTCCAATCAGGCCATTCATAAGCTACCTGTGTCGACGTGGACCGAAGGGGAGGGGTTTCAACCATTTCCAAAGCTTTGCTCCGGGTTTCTCCGGGTTTCTGCGGTTCGCGCAAAATGTGATGCGAGGGGCTACAAGAGCCCCGCCGATGACTGTGGCAGGGCTTTCCCCCAACATAGCAGATTCCCTAGAACCCGGGAACGTGGCGGAGCTTGAAATTCAGCAGGATGGCCGCTAGAATCAAGTTGAGGAGCAAAATGCCATGGTTCAGTTGACAGAGACGGCAGTCCACAAAGTTCGCGAGATTCTCGACACCCAGGAGCCGAAGCCCGCCGGGCTCAGGATCGCCGTGGTGGGCGGCGGCTGCTCAGGATTCAGCTACTCGATGGCCTTCGAGAATGCCCCCGGAATGCTCGATAAGACCTACAGCTTCGGTGGACTCAAGGTTTTCGTCGATCAGGCCAGCCTGCTGTACCTGGATGGCGCGGAAGTGGACTTTGTCGAGACGCTGGAAGGGTCGGGATTCAAGTTCAACAACCCGAACGTGAAATCGACCTGCGGCTGCGGGAGCTCCTTCAGCGCGTAATCGAAAAGGGACCAAGGGAATCAAAAGGGGCACGGTCTTTGGAAACCGGACCCTTTTTTGGGCCTCGAAAACACGTCAAGCCTAAGCGTGAGCTTAGGCTTGAAAGATTCTGATCAGTCTGGTGTCGATTAGCCGCGAGCGCGCCGCCCAAAAAGCCGATTCCGAGCAGCCCAATCCCCATCAGGGACAATGTCATCGGCTCCGGAACGCCAGAACCGATCCCCTGCGTGTTGTTGCCGCCGCCCGTGATGGTCTCCACGATAAAGTCGGTGGAAACGCTGCCGATGCTTACCGGTCCGTCTATGGATTGCCCGGTGCCGTTCGTGTTGAGTTGAGCCAGCTGCGTGGTGCTCGGACAAGTCGTGTTCGGAGCCGAAAGAGCAGCGGAGCAAACGTTTTCTGTGATCGAGGTGGCTGACCCATCTTCCAGCGTCAACTGCGTGATCCCCGGGCTCGCCTGGAAGAACAGCTCGATATCCCCATTTCCGAGGTTCGTATAGTTGAACTGCGCCTGGGTTCCGCCCACAACGGTAAGCCCGAGGTCAAACGGTATCGTGCCGACAAAACCAACGCCGCCGTCCACTTGGAAATTCGAAAACGTTGAACCTGCCACTACGCAATTTCCCACCGAATCCAGCGTCAGAAGCTGGCCGTTGCTGATGGTCGCGTTGTTGATATCCCCACCTGACGGAGCCGAGCTATAAATTGTCAGGG
>Ga0209415_10006154_pt1 | contig 21444 bp, 22 predicted proteins | sample PeaSoiSIISIP2007_FD_187696 | JGI IMG/M metagenome (GOLD analysis project Ga0209415, IMG submission 187696) | Peat soil microbial communities from Weissenstadt, Germany - SII-SIP-2007 (SPAdes) (version 2) | ecosystem: Environmental > Terrestrial > Soil > Wetlands > Peat | place: Germany... | reverse complement strand
AAACCGGGGCCAAGCTGGTCGTGGCGCCGATGGATTTGCGCGGCGAGATCCACGCCGACGCGGTCGAGGCGCTCATGGGCCCGCGCACCAAACTCTTCGCCTGCGCCCACGTCTCCAATGCGCTCGGCACGGTATTGCCGGTGCGCCGGCTGATTGCGAGCGCCAAAGCGCGCGGCATCGCGACGCTCATCGATGGAGCGCAAGCCGTACCGCACTTGCCCGTGGACGTGCAAGCGCTGGGCGCGGATTTTTACGCGTTTTCGGGACACAAGATGTTCGGCCCGACCGGGATCGGCGTTCTGTATGGTCGAGAAAGCGTGCTCGAGCGCATGCCGCCTTGGCAAGGCGGCGGCGATATGATTTTGACCGTGAGCTTTGCCAAGACTACCTACAATGGCCTTCCCTACAAGTTCGAAGCGGGCACGCCGAACATATCGGGGGCGATCGGTCTCGGCGCCGCCGTCGATTTCTTATCGAAGCTCGATCGCGACGCCGCGCAGATCCATGAGGCCGAATTGCTCGGGTTTGCGACCGAGGTACTCGGCCGAATCGAAGGTCTGCGCCTGATCGGCACGGCGAGCCACAAGGCGAGCCTGGTTTCCTTCGTGGTCGCGGGCGTGCATCCCCACGATCTTGGGACCATCCTCGACCAAGACGGAATTGCGGTCAGAACCGGACATCATTGCGCCATGCCGGTCATGGATTTTTTCAATGTTCCGGCGACCGCACGCGCCTCATTCGCGTTCTACAACACGTTCGAGGAGATTGAGCGGCTCGCCGCATCAATCGACCGCGCACACCGCTTGTTTGCCTAAAGAGTCGCACATGCAGCTTTCCGATCTCTATAGAGACGTCATACTCGATCACAATCGCCAGCCGCGTAATTTCGGCGACTTGAATTCCCCCGATGCGACGATCGAAGGGTACAACCCGCTGTGCGGCGATCGGCTCACGCTGCGCTTGAAGCTCGCCGGTGATCGCATTACGGATATTCGCTTCGAGGGCCAAGGCTGCGCGATTTCGACGGCGTCGGCGTCGCTGATGACCGAGGCGGTCAAGGGCAAGACCCGCGGCGAGGCGATGGCGCTGTTCGAGCGCATTCACCGCCTGCTGACCGACGACGCAGCACCGGTCGACGAGGAACTCGGCAAGCTTGCGGCATTGTCGGGCGTGCGCGAATTTCCGGCGCGCGTCAAATGCGCGAGCCTCTGCTGGCACACGCTTGCGTCGGCCTTGCGGTCGGCACAAGCACAATCCTTGCCCGCGGTTTCCACGGAATAGCGGCGAAGCAACATGCGCTCTTACGAAAACGAACCCATCGTCGTACAACGCGATCTCAAAGCAGTCGCGATTCCCGCCGGAATCGAGGTAACGCTCAAGGTCGGCCAGATGGGCTATATCACCCAGGCCTTGGGCGGCAGCTTCACGGTCTATGTGGACGGCAATCTGTTCCGCATTCCGGGCAACGAGGCCGACGGGATAGGTATGACCGTGGCGGCGGCCCCCGAAGTGCCGCCCGGCGCGTCGGAGGACGATATCAAGGACGTCATTTGGCAACAGCTCAAGACCTGCTACGACCCGGAGATTCCCGTCAACATCGTCGATCTCGGGTTGGTCTACGCCTGCGAAGTTACGAGGAACGAGGACGCCACACGCACCGTGGACATCAAGATGACCTTGACGGCGCCGGGCTGCGGCATGGGCGAGATCCTGGTGCAAGACGTGCGCAGCAAGGTGCAAATCGTGCCGACCGTCGCTCACGCCAACGTCGAACTGGTGTTCGATCCGCCCTGGAATCATTCGATGATGTCGGAAGCCGCTCGCCTGCAAACCGGAATGATGTAAAGGACGAAGGCCAGTGAAGTGGGTCGATGCGGGTCCCGTCGCAGAAATCGGGGAAGGACAATCAATCTCCGTCGCGGTCGGACGGCGCATGGTCGCCGTGGTCCGCAGCAATGGCGAGTTCTTTGCGGTCGAGGACATCTGTACCCACGATGGCGCCGAACTCACCGGCGGCACGATCGAGGGCGACCAGATCATCTGTCCGCGACATGGGGCGCGATTCTGTTTGCGGACCGGCCAAGCCATGACCCCGCCGGCCTATGAGCCCGTGCGTGTGTTCGCGACGAAAGTCGAAGCAGGACGGCTGTGGATTCGCGCCGGCTGATACTGCTGCGGCATGGGAAAGCACAGCCTGAGGACCCGCACGCGGGGGATTTTGAGCGGCCCCTGACGACGCGCGGCCGTCACGAAGCCGAGCAAATGGGTCGCTACCTCGTCGCCGCCGACCTCATTCCCGATTTGATACTCGCAAGTCCCGCGACGCGGACTTGGACCACGGCGTCGATCATCGCAGAGCGCTGCGGAATCGAGAGCGCGCGGATACAGTCGGAAATTGCGCTGTACCTCGCGACGGACGAGACGATTTGGCGCCAGGTCACCGCCTGCGCCGCGTCAGTCGCCTGTCTGCTGATTTGCGCTCACAACCCCGGCTTGAGCCAATTGGCGAGCCGCCTCGGACCCAAACCTGCGCGACGGGATTTGCCGACCGCGGGACTCGCGACGGCCGTGTGGACAGGGAGCGACTGGCACCACGTGCAAGCCCAAACCGCGGCGAGCTGCGAGCTGCACGCGCCCCGCATCTAGCCTGGGCCATCGGCGCCTAGAACGAGTACACCATGTTGACGGTGCTCAGGGTGTCGGTCGCCCTCGTGCCCGTAGTGGGATTCGTGTTGTGCCGCACGCCGTACGCAAGACTCAAGGCGAGCTTCGTGCTGATCTTGACCTGCAGCGCGAGATCGTTCTGTATATAGGTGTTGATGTCCGCGTAAGTGACCTTCAAATCCTCCAACACCTTGGTGGTTACCGTGAATGCGTGCTCGAATTTGATTTCGCCTTGCACCACGCCGGCGTTTTCCTTAGCTCCCTTGACCTCGCCGATTACGTTGCCCTCTGGATTCGTGATCGGCGTTTCGGGCTGCAATTGACCGAAACCGGCGCCGAGCTGCATCGTGAGTTTGGTCGCGCCCGAATCGATGAACTTGTGGCCAAGACCCACGGTCGCGTTGGCCTGGTAGGCGAATCCGCTGAATTGATCGTCGATGTATGAGACGTTTCCGTAGACGAAGCTCTCTTTCGTGAAATCGTAGTTGGTCTGCCAGGCGGCATCCTTGCGGTTCGCCGACGTGACGTTATTGGTCTTCGCCTCGAGCAGGTTCACGGTCAGCGTGTGTTTCCAGGGGCCGACCTGATCGGCCAAGCCGAGCTTGGCATTGACCGTATCGGCATTGGTGTTGCCCTTGGCCTCGACGACGCCGAGTTCGCCCTTGCCTGACCAGCCCTGCGGGGGTGGCGCGTCGTCGGCCACAGCGATGCCTGCGGCGCAAAGAGCGAGAATTGCGATTACAACGGTCGGCTTTCCCTGCATGAACATTATCCCCGATTGACGTTTTTTGAAACAGCGCGCGATTTTATCGAGCTTTTCGCCGTTGTCCAGACCATCTTACGTTTGATCGCGCTGCAGCCGCATGAGGCGCCGCCGATCGCGCTTGTCGGGCCGAAGTTGCGGCCGAGGCAGGCTTTGATCGGCGAGGCGGTGCTGCTCGCGCAAAGTTGCGCGCCGCTCCATGCTCGGCGGCGTTTCGGTGTAGTGCCGCGCCGCCTCGCTCGCCGGACCACGCCGCGTCGGCAGGCCCAGAACATCGAATTCGGCGACGATACCCTGCAACGAAATGCTGATCCGGTCGCCGCCGCGAACGCGATGCGCCGGTTTGACGCGCTCGCCGTTCAAGTGCACTTTCCCGCCGCTAATCGCCGCGGTAGCCAACGATCGGGTTTTGTAAAACCGCGCGTGCCACAACCACTTGTCGAGACGGTTGCTCGAGTTTGGTTCGTCGTCGTTCATTGCCGCTATAATAGCGCCAGCAATCGCCCTCGGGGCCGCTCAAAAGGATGCCGTGTGATCGGAGAGTTTCGTGAACGCCTACGCCGCGACACAGCCGCGTTGGAAACCGCCGGTCTGCTGAAGCGCGAGCGCGTCATCGGTTCCGCGCAAGGTCCCGTGGTCAGCTTGGCCGACGGCCGCGAATTGATCAATTTGTGCGCGAACAATTACCTGGGACTCGCCAACCACCCGGCCGTCGTGGATGCGGCGCATCGGGCGCTCGATCAATATGGCTACGGCGTCGCCTCGGTGCGTTTCATCTGCGGCACTCAGATCGTGCATCGCGAGCTCGAAGAGAGGCTCAGCGCGTTCTTGTCGGCGGAGGATACGATTTTGTATTCGTCGTGTTTCGACGCGAACGGCGGATTGTTCGAAACTCTGCTCGACGAACAGGATGCGGTCATCAGCGATGCGCTCAATCACGCGAGCATCATCGACGGCATCCGCCTCTGCAAAGCGCGGCGGCTGCGCTACGCGAACAATGATTTGAATGAACTCGAGCAGTGCCTCAAGGATTCGACGGGCGCACGCGTGCGGATGATCGCCACCGACGGGGTTTTTTCGATGGACGGATCGTTCGCGAAGCTCGAGGGCATCTGCGATCTCGCCGACAAGTACGGCGCCTTGGTCATGGTCGACGATTCGCATGCGACGGGTTTCATCGGCTCCAACGGCCGCGGCACTCACGAGCTCGCCGGCGTCATGGGCCGCATCGACATCCTCACCGGCACCTTGGGCAAGGCCTTGGGCGGCGCCAGCGGCGGCTACGTCGCCGCCCGGCGAGAAATCGTCGCATGGCTGCGCCAGCGATCGCGACCGTATTTGTTCTCGAACAGTATCTCGCCGCCGGTTGCCGCCGCGACGATCCGCGTGCTCGAATTGCTCGAAACCTCCGCGGAATTGCGCGAGCGCGTGCACCTCAACGCCAGACATTTCCGCGCAGGGCTCCAGGCCCTCGGCTTCGATTTGCTGCCGGGCGAGCATCCGATCATTCCGATCATGCTGGGCGAGGCGCCGCTCGCCGTGAGTCTCGCCGAACGCATGCTCGCCGCGGGCGTCTACGTGGTCGCGTTTTCCTTCCCCGTCGTGCCCAAGGGAAAGGCGCGCATCCGTACACAAATGAGCGCGGCGCACACGACCCAGCAACTTAACTCGGTCATCGCCGCATTCGGCCGCGCCGGACGCGATCTCGGTATCATCCAATGAGGGACCGCATATGAAAGCACTGGTCAAGGCGCGCGCGGAACCCGGCATTTGGATGCAGGACGTCCCGGAGCCTGCGGTCGGGCACAACGACGTGCTGATCAAAGTGCACCGTTCGGCGATCTGCGGAACCGACATTCACATTTACAATTGGGACGCGTGGGCGCAGAAGTCCGTGCCGGTACCCATGGCCGTCGGACATGAGTATTCCGGCGAGATCGTCGAGATCGGCAGCGAAGTGCGCGGCTTCAATACCGGAGATCGGGTCTCGGGCGAAGGCCACATCACCTGCGGCCATTGCCGCAATTGCCGCGCCGGGCGCCGCCACCTGTGCCGCAATACGCAGGGCGTGGGCGTCAATCGCCCCGGTGCGTTCGCCGAATACTTGACGATCCCGGCCACGAACGTGTTCAAGCTGACGCCCGCGATCGATGACGAGATCGCCTCGATTCTCGACCCCTTCGGCAACGCCACCCACACGGCGCTGGCGTTCAACGTGGTCGGCGAGGATGTGTTGATCACGGGTGCCGGCCCCATCGGCATCATGGCCGTGGCGATCGCGCGCCACTGCGGCGCGCGTCATGTCGTGATCACCGATGTCAACGACTATCGGCTGAAGCTGGCCGCGGCCATGGGCGCCTCGAGGGCTCTGAACGTGGCGCACGAATCGCTCGACGACGCGATGCGCGACCTGGGCATGGAAGAGGGCTTCGACGTGGGATTCGAAATGTCGGGCAACGCGGCGGCGCTACGCGAAATGCTGCGCACGATGAACCACGGCGCCAGCATATCCATGCTCGGCATCCCGCCAGGCGAGACCGCCATCGACTGGAACCAGGTCATCTTCAAGGGTCTCGTGATCAAGGGCATCTACGGACGGGAAATGTTCGAAACCTGGTACAAAATGGCCAGCATGCTGCAAAGCGGCCTGAACGTGCGGCCGGTCATTACGCACCGACTCGGAATTCACGATTACATCGAGGGTTTCGAGATCATGAAGTCCGGAAAATCCGGGAAGATCATCTTGGACTGGGCGGCGCTCTGAATGTCATGTTCGGCTGCCTGCACCAACAATAGGCGTACAAACCGCGCGGATCGTTGAGCCGCGCGATCGCGCGAGCTTGCTCGAGAACCGGATCCAGGACGCGCTCGATCTCGCCGCGCGGCGCCATGAGCCCGGCCGCCCGACCCATTTGCAACGCCTCGGAGCGCAGCTCGAGCAGCAGTTGCTCGCGCAGCGTGAGTTCCGATTCCACGTAATCGACGCCGTAATCGCCGCTCAAATCGGCAAGCTTCGCCGCCGCGGCAACCGCGTCCTTGAGGCCGCCCAGATGGTCGACAAGGCCGATGCGTTCGGCATCCGCGCCGGCCCAGACTCGGCCCTGCGCGATCTTATCGATGTCCTCCACGCTCTTCTTTCGACCCTCGCCCACGCGCTGCAGAAATTCGGCATAAGCATGATCGACTGAACTCTGCAGCAGGGTGCGCACATCGGCGCTCAAGCTGCGATCGAGACGCATGCCGCCGGCCAAGGGACTCGTGCCGATGCCGTCGACTTTGACGCCGAGTTTCTCCAAGGTGCGCGCGAACGTCGGCACCACGGCAAACACACCGATCGAGCCCGTCAAAGTCGTGGGACTCGCGAATATCTCGTTCGCGGCCGCGGAGATGTAGTAGCCGCCGGAGGCGGCGTAAGAACTCATGGAAACGACCACCGGCTTGCCGGCTTTACGCAGATTCTGGACCTCGCGCAGGATCTGCTCGGATGCGAACATGCTGCCGCCCGGGCTGTCGACGCGCAGCACCACGGCCTTGATCGACTCGTCGTAACGCGCCTGGCGCAACAAGTCTGCCGCGGTCTCGCCGCCGATGGTCCCGGAAGGCTGCTTGCCATCGAGAATTTCTCCGGCCGCGACGACTATGCCGACCTTTGAATCGGACTTCGGCTTCAAGATGCGCTTGGCCCGAATCGAAGCGAGGTATTGACTCATACCGACGGAGTTGAACGAGTGGTTCTCCTGATCCTCGCCGACCAAGGTCTTCAATTCATCCGCGAGTTGCCGGCGGCTCTTGAGCGCCGTCACCAAGCCGCGCTGCAGCGCCAATTTCGCGGCGTCGCCGTGCAATGCGCTGAGCGCCGCGGGACCCTGTGATACGTACTCGTCGAGCGCGTGCGGCGGCAAGGATCGGGCGCGTGTCACGTCGTTCTGATAGGCCGTCCACAGTACGCCGAGCCAAGCGGAGGACTCCTCGCGCTCGGCCGGCGCCATATCGCTGCGCGAATACTGGTCGGTGTAGCTCTTGAACGTACCTGCGCGGAACACGTTGACGTCGACGCCCAGCTTGTCGATCGCGTCCTTCAAGAACATCCGGTAATAACTGAAGCCATCGACGTATACCAGACCGAGCGGGTCGAGATACAGCTCGCCCGCTTGCGCCGCGAGATAGAACTGGGTTTGATCGAGCGAATCGGCTGCGGCAACGACACGCTTGCCCGCCGCACGAAAATCCCGGATTGCCGCAGCGATCTCTTGCAGCTTCGATAGACCGGAGGGTGCCAGCGTGCCGACATCCAGCACGATGAGCTTGATGCGCGAATCGTCCTTGGCCGACTCGATCGCGTCGATGACGTCCTTGAGCAGCGTTTCGGGCGCGGCACCGCCCGTCGCCTGCCCGACTGCACGGCGCAGAGGATCGCTCGAGAGCTGTTCGACGAGTTCCCCTTCGGGCGCGATCACCAGCGCTGCGATGCGCGGCACGGCCGGAATGGAGGTATGCAAGGCGGCGAGCAAAAAGCCGAATATCACCAGCAGCAGGATGAGACTCAAGACCTTTCGAATACCGTCGAGGATTTTCCAGACGAGCTGGATAAATCCCCACGCAGTAGAGCCGAAACTCATTCATCGCCTCCCGGCGCTACACCCCCGGCAACAAAATCGCGGCGTTTCAGATCTTCTCGTCGATGCGTGCGGCTTTGCCCGACAAATCACGCAGGTAGTAAAGCTTGGCGCGGCGCACCGAGCCGCGGCGTTTCACGCTGACTTCGCTGATCGACGGGCTGTGCGTCTGAAACACGCGTTCCACGCCCTCGCCGTGCGAGATCTTGCGCACCGTGAACGAAGAATTGAGACCGCGATTCTTCTTCGCGATGACGACACCTTCGTAGGCCTGTACGCGTTCGCGGTCGCCTTCGATCACCTTCACTTGCACCACGACGGTGTCGCCGGGATTAAAATCCGGCAACTTCGATTTTGCCCTTTCGCCGTTCAATTCTTGAATGATTTTGTTCATACGATCTCGACCTCACCTATGACTTGTCTTCGCACTTGCGAGCGCTCATCGCACGCTCGACCTTGAATTCTTCCAACAGCGCTCTTTCCTCGCCGCTCATGCCGCGGCGCTCCAGCAATTCTGGTCTGCGCAACCACGTCCGGCCCAGCGCCTGGCGCAGGCGCCAGCGCTGAATCTTCGCGTGATCGCCGCAGGCCAACACCTCCGGGACCGCACGTCCATCGACGAGCGGCGGCCGCGTATAATGAGGCCAATCGAGCAAGCCGTCACTAAACGATTCCTGGACCGCCGACTCGCTGCTGCCGAGCGTGCCCGGCAGCAGTCGCGCAATTGTGTCGATGACCACCAAGGCCGGCAACTCGCCTCCCGAGAGGATGTAGTCGCCGATCGACCAAGTCTCGTCCACCTCGCTCTCGAGCAGACGCTCATCGACGCCTTCGTATCGGCCCGCCACCAGGACCAGCCCCGGCAGCGCGAGCGCGTCCCGCGCGATGGCCTGATCGAAACGCCGCCCATCCGCGCCCAAATACACCCGCCGGCTCCCGGTCGGCAGCAAGCCCGCGGCGGCGCGTATCGCGCTGCGCAGCGGTTCGACCTTCAATACCATGCCGGGGCCGCCCCCGTAGGGCCTATCGTCGACCGTGCGATGCACGTCGGTCGCATAGTCGCGCGGATCGACGCAGCTGAGCTCGAATCCACCGCGCTCGGCCGCCCTTCCGACCACGCCATGCGCCAACGCCTCGCGGATCATCTGCGGAAACAAGCTCACGACGGCGATACGCATGCGCTCTAGTCCGCCGACTCGTCCCAGTTCACGACGATGCAGCGTGCCTTCAAATCGACCCGCTGCAAATGCTGCGGTACCGCAGGTACCCAAATCTCTTTCCGACCCTGCACGACCATCATCGTGTGCGCAGGCGTTTCGACGAAGTACCGGACCACTCCGAGCCGCTCTCCGGAGCGGTTGACGACTTCGCAGCCGATCAAATCGGTCTGGTAGAAATCCCCCGGCGCGCGACCGGGAAGCTCGTCGCGCGGCACAACGATCGAGGCACCGGTCAATGCCTTCGCTTGATCGCGGTCATCCACACCCTGCAGTTTGGCGGTCAAATGACCACCGCTGCGACCGGTCGACTCGATCTGGTACGTTTCCGAACCGCCCCGCTGCACCAGCCGCAAGCGCCGCTTTTCGAACACCCGCTCCGGCGGATCCGTGTAAGAGCGAACCTTGATCCACCCTCTCACACCGAAGGGTGCCCCAACGCTACCCAGTTCAATGAGCGGCGGCGAGTCGTCGCCCACGCTCAAGGGTTGCTCTTACGCCGCTACCGCTTGCTTGCGGAACGTGGTGAGGAGTTGTTTGACGCGATCCGACATATGGGCGCCCTCGCTGAGCCAATGCTCGATACGCGCGACGTTCAGACGCAGTTTGATTTCCGCGCCGCGGGCGACCGGATTGAACAAACCGACGCTCTCGAGGCTGGTGCCGCCTTGACGTTTGCGGCTGTCGGTCACCACGACGTGATAAAACGGGGTCTTCTTGCCGCCGCGTCGAGTCAAACGGATCGTCACCATTCTGAATTCACCTTATGCTTCGGAGCCGGTAATTCTAATGAAAAACAGGGGGTAAGCGCAAGAAATCAATTGCGCCACAGCACATAAAAGGCTATGGCGACCCCACGGGAGCGCAAATCCGCGGCCCGAGCGTCCTTTAGGGGCCGAATCCGGGGGGCAAACGGCCGCCCATGCCACGCATCATGTTCTTCAGCATGCCGCCCTTGGAGAGCTTCTTCATCGTCTTTTGCATCTGATCGAATTGCTTGAGCAGGCGATTGACCTCGGGCAGCTGCACACCCGCGCCGCCGGCAATGCGCCGTTTTCGCGAGCCATCGATCATTTCGGGTCGGCGGCGCTCGCGCGGCGTCATGGAATCGATGATGCCGATCTGTCGTTTGATCGCGTGCGGGTTCACGGCGCCCGCCGCCTTGGCGGCGTTGGCTTGCATCTGCGCCGGCAGTTTATCGAGCAGCGCCGACATGCCGCCCATGCGCTGCAGCTGGGTCAATTGATCGCGCAAATCGGCGAGATCGAACGTCTTACCGCTGCTGATCTTCTTGGCGAGCTTCTCGGCCTTTTCCTTGTCGACCTGTTCGTGGACCTGTTCGACCAGCGACAACACGTCGCCCATACCGAGGATTCGGGACGCGATGCGCTCCGGCTGAAACAGCTCCAGCGCCTCCGATTTCTCGCCCGTGCCGATGAACAGAATGGGCCTGCCGGTGACTTGGCGCACCGACAAAGCCGCGCCGCCGCGCGCGTCGCCGTCGGCCTTGGTGAGAATGACACCGGTCAGGCTCAGAGCCGCGTTGAAGGCCTTCGCGGCATTGATCGCGTCCTGGCCCGCCATGCTGTCGACGACGAACAGGCATTCGTGCGGGTGCACTTCGGCCGCGAGCGCAGCGGCTTCCGCCATCATGTCGGCGTCGACATGCAAGCGACCCGCGGTATCGAGCAACAATACGTCGTAGGCTTGCAGCGTCGCTTCGGTCAACGCGCGCTTGGCGATCACGAGCGGAGATTCGCTCGCGAGTGCGCTCGCGAATCCCGCACCAACCTGCGCCGCCAAGGTTTGCAGCTGCAGAATCGCGGCCGGCCGATACACATCGGTGCTGACCAGCAGCACTTTTTTGCGCTCTTTCTCGATCAGCCAACGCGCGAGCTTGCCCGCCGTCGTCGTCTTGCCCGCACCCTGCAGGCCGGCGAGCATCACGACGACCGGGCGTTGCGCACGCAAATTCAGGCCGGTACTCGCCTCGCCCATGAGCTTGGTCAGCTCCTCATGGACGATCTTGATGAACGCCTGGCCGGGCGTCAGGCTCTTGATGACTTCGGCACCGACCGCGCGAGCCTTGACCGCCTCCGTAAAACTCTTGACGACGGGCAGAGCCACGTCGGCATCGAGCAAGGCAAGCCGAACCTGCCGGACGGTATCGGCAATATTATCGTCCGTGAGTCGCCCGCGGCCCGAGAGCGAACGCAGCGCCTCGCCGAGTCGTGTCGTCAGTTGATCAAACATGGTGCGTATTATAGGCGGCTAAGAGGCCATTAGTCCTTGTATCATGAGCGCACTGTCAACTTTACCTCGGGTCTGCCGTGCCTCTCGCCATCATCATATTCGTTCTCTACACGGCCAGTGCATGGGCCATGCTCCGCAGCGTCTCCAATCGCCGCCTCGATCCGCTGGCTTGGGCCTTGAGCCTCGCCGCAATCCTCGCGCACACCTACGCGATCATCCACCCGATGCGCGGCATGGTGCCGATCTCGATCGGCTTGCTCGAGGCGATATCGATGCTCGCCTGGACCTTGGCGGTACTTGCCTGTTTGATCGGAATCGAGCGGCAAAACCGCGTTTTGACGGCGATTTTGCTGGGCAGTGCGGCTTTCGGTGCGGCGGCCACCGGTTCGGGACGGAGTTTCGCCGTCGAAACCTCGCCGGGCTGGGAATTCACGGCGCACATATTGCTGTCGATGGCCGCCGCCGCGTTGTTGTTCGCCGCGGCCGTCACGGCCGTGCTGCTCGTCGTGCTGGATCGGCGGCTGCGCGCGCATCGCGTTGCCAATTTGCCGAGCGTCTTGCCGCCCATCGACACGCTCGAAAGCATCATGTTTCGCTTGATCGGCGCCGGCTTCGCGCTGTTGACGCTGGCGCTGTTCACGGGTTTCGTGTTCGTAACCAATTTATTCGCGCAACACCTGATTCACAAAACCGTCTTGTCGCTGGCCGCCTGGGTGCTGTTCGGCGTGCTGTTGATCGGGCGCATGCGCTACGGGTGGCGCGGCCGATTCGCGGTACGCTTGACGCTATGGGGTTTCGGCATGCTGATCCTCGCCTATTTCGGCGCGAAGTTCGTGCTCGAGTATTTGAAGGGGGCTCACTGGGGCTGAACTGACGCCGACGATGCAAAATCCCTCACTTGGCATCATGTTCTGCGCGCTCGCGGCTTTGCTGCTGCTGGCGGCATTCTTCGCCGGCAGCGAAACGGCGCTCATGAGCCTGAATCGCTATAGGCTCAAGGCCCGTGCGAAGGCCGGAAACCGCGGCGCGCGGCTCGCGGAAGCTTTGCTGACGCGTCCCGACCGGCTCATCGGCCTGATCCTGCTGCTCTCCACGGTCGTCAACGTCGTTACGCCGACCTTGGTCGGCCTGATCACCTTTCGCCTCGGAGGCGATTTCCTGGTCGCCATCGGGGTCATCGCCTTGACCTTCGTCTTGCTGATTTTTTGCGAAGTCGCGCCCAAGACCTTCGCCGCCCTGCATCCGGAGCGTTTGGCGATACCGGCGGCCTATGTGTATACGCCGCTCTTGACGCTGCTCTACCCGTTCGTATGGGCGACCAATCTGCTCGCCAACGGCACCTTGCGCTTGCTCGGCGCTTCGCAAAAGCAGGCCTCGAATTCACTGAGCAGCGAGGAGCTACGCACGGTCGTCGCGGAAGCCGGCGCCATGATTCCGCATCGTCACCAACAAATGCTCGTCAGCATTCTCGACCTGGAAAGGGCGACCGTCGAGGACATCATGGTGCCGCGCCTCGACATCGTCGGCGTCGACGTCGACGACGACTGGGACAACATCGTCGAGCAGCTGCGCCAGAGCCAGCACACGCGCCTGCCGGTTTACGAAGGCGACATCGACCGGATCCTCGGCGTGCTGCACATGAAGCGCGTCGTACACGAACTCGCGCGCGGCCGCCTCAATCGCAGTTCGCTGATCGAGGCGGCGACGGCTCGCGAAGCGTATTTCGTGCCGTCCGGCACGACGCTCAACACGCAGCTGCTGAATTTTCAGCGCGATAAGCGCCGCATGGCGTTCGTCGTCGACGAATACGGCGATATCCAAGGTCTGGTGACGCTCGATGACATCCTCGAAGAGATCGTCGGCGAGTTCACGACGGATCCCGCGACCATGATGCACAAGGACGTGCACAAGGATGTCGACGGCAGCTTCGTCGCAAGCGCCTCGACGACCATTCGTGCGCTCAACCGCTCGATGCATTGGAACCTGCCGACCGATGGGCCCAAGACCTTGAACGGATTGATCGTCGAGTACTTGGAAACCATTCCCGAGCCCGGCACGACGCTGAAATTGGCGGATTACATGCTCGAAGTGCTGCAAACCGGCGACAACGCGATCAAGACGGTTCGGATCCGGCCGCCGCCGAAGCGCACGCCTCTAGAAATCGTCTAGTGCCTGACTCAGACGGGTCACGCCTTTGACTTTCATGCCCGGCGGCGGTCGCTTCGGCACGTTGGCCTCGGGCACGAGCGCGGAGGTAAAACCATGCTTGGCCGCCTCCCGCAGACGCTCCTCGCCGAACGGCACCGGGCGAATTTCCCCGGCGAGTCCGAGTTCGCCGAATGCGACGAGGTTGTTCGGCACGGGCGCATCGCGCAGGCTCGAGCGCGCCGCCAGCACGATCGCCAGATCCCCGGCCGTTTCGGCGAGCCGCACGCCGCCGACGACATTCGCGAACACGTCCTGCCCCTGCAGCGCAAGTCCCGCATGACGGTGCGCGACCGCGAGCAGCATCGTCAGACGATTTCCATCGATGCCGACCGCGACGCGGCGCGGATTGGCGCCGAGACTCGGGTCCGCGAGCACCTGGACCTCGAGCAACAAGCAACGCGTGCCCTCGCGCATGACCGTAATGACGCTGCCCGGTACCGGCTCGCCATGCCGCGAGAGAAAGATCGCGGAAGGGTTCGTCACCTCGCGCAGGCCCTGTTCGACCATCGCGAACACGCCGATCTCATTGGCGGCCCCGAATCGATTCTTGACCGAGCGCAGCACGCGGAAGCGGCTGCCGGTATCGCTTTCAAAATACAGCACCGTGTCGACCATGTGTTCGAGTACGCGGGGACCTGCGATCTGCCCCTCCTTGGTGACATGGCCGACCAGGAAAACCGCGGTTCCGCGGCTCTTGGCGAAGCGCACGAGTTCGGCAGTCGACTCTCTGAGCTGTGTCACCGCGCCCGGTGCCGATTCGATGCGCTGCGAATACATCGTCTGAATGGAATCGACGACGAGAATTCCCGCGCTCATCGCGGCCGCCGCGGCGATGATTTCCTCGACACAGGTCTCGGCGATCAAGCGCGCGGTCGCTGCCTCGAGGCCCAGCCGGCGTGCGCGCAGGGCCACCTGTTGCAGCGATTCCTCGCCGGTCGCGTACAGCACGGGTCGCGTGGCGTTGAGCGCGGCTGCGGCCTGCAACATCAGCGTGGATTTACCGATGCCCGGATCACCGCCCAATAGAGTCACCGAACCCGGCACGAGGCCGCCGCCGAGCACGCGGTCGAGCTCGCTCGAACCGGTCGAGAGGCGCGTTTGCTCGACCTTCGCTTCGGCAGCCAATGTGGACGTTTGGTCGCCTTTGGCGGGCCGTAGCGACGGCATGGCGGCGCGGGGTCCCTGCGGCAAAAACTCGGCCGCGAGCGTGTTCCAGTCGCCACAAGTCGCACATTGTCCCTGCCATTTCGGGAAAGAGGCCCCGCAACTTTGGCAGACAAAGACCTCTTTCGACTTCGCCATCGTGATCCTTCGAGCGAATTTGTGAGCTTAGCATTGCTGCCTAGGCGGCCTGATCACCTATACTGCAAAGCTTCCGCGGCCGTGATTATGTCCACTGCATGAGAAAAATTGGGCTGTTTGCAGCTTTATTTGGCTTCGCCATCCTGGCATTGACCCTGGTGCTTCGGGTAAACGGGACGGGCACCGCTTGGTTTTGGCTCCCCGGCGCGTTGCTGTCGGTTGCCGGGGCCAGCCTCATGCTTTGGGGCCGCTTCGGACCGGCCGGGCTGATATCGACCTCTCCCCGGGACCAGATCGGGGCCGGCGGAGATACCGCAAAGCTGCTCGACAATTTCGAACAGCGCTTCGCCGAATTAAAGGCGCGCAAGGCGAGCGCCACGGTACTCGGCGATCTATATGCACTCGCGACCCAATTGGAGCAGCGTGGCCGAGCCCCCCAAGCGACGGCGGTTTACCGGCATTTGGTGCGCATCGACACGAACTACAAGGACGTCTCCGATCGGCTGAACCGACTCATGGACAAGGAGCGCCTCGCGGCCAAGACCACCGTGGCTCGACCCTCGGCGCTCAGCGCCTCGCCGGGCGCGCCGGCCGCGGCTACGGCTGCTGCTGTGCCTAGCGCCGGGTCCGCGGCTCCAGCGCCGGCCGGCAGCCCAGCCGCTACGGACGCACAGCCGGTGCGTCAGCTCGGCCGCTACCGCCTGGAGCGGGAAATCGGTCGCGGCGCCATGGGCGTCGTCTATCTCGGCCGGGACATGGCCATCAATCGTCTGGTCGCGATCAAAGCGATTCCACTGGCGGCCGAGTTCAGCGATACCGAATTGCATGATGCCCGCGTACGGTTCTTTCGCGAAGCAGAGACCGCGGGACGGCTCAATCACCCAAACATCGTGACGATCTACGACGTCGGCGAGGAAGCCGGCTTGGCCTATATCGCCATGGAGTATTTGAAGGGACGCCATCTCAGCGACTACGCGCCGTCCAATCAGCTGTTGGAGCCGCGCAAAGTGCTCGAGCTGATCGGCCGAACCGCCGAGGCTTTGGGCTTCGCCCACAAGCAGCAGGTCGTTCACCGCGACATCAAACCGGCTAATCTCATGTACGATCCGAGCACGGATATACTGAAAATTACGGACTTTGGCATCGCACGCATCACCGGTGCCGGCAGCACGCGGACTGGAATCGTGTTGGGTACGCCGTCGTTCATGTCGCCCGAACAGCTCGAAGGGCGAACTGTGACTGGTCACTCGGACTTGTTCTCCCTGGGTGTTAGCCTATTTCAATTATTGACGGGCCAGCTGCCGTTCACCGCTGATTCGATGACCGGACTGATGCAGCAAATCGCCGAGGCGCCGCATCCGCCCTTGCGCGCATTTCGACCCGACTTGCCGGCATGCGTAGAAACCGTGATCGACCGGGCGCTGGCCAAGAACCCCGAGGCGAGATTCGACAGCGGCGCGCAAATGGCAGCCGCACTCGAAGACTGCCGCGTACGTATACCCAGCGGGATGCCATGAAACGAGACCAGGACATGAGGGACACGAGCCATCGGGACGCCTACCGATGAGTTTGCGCGGCAAAATTGCGAGCGTCGCGCTGACCGATACCGGCAAAGTGCGCGAGCACAACGAGGACATGATCGGTACCGAGGGCGATATCGGTCTATTCGTGCTCGCCGACGGCATGGGCGGATACAATGCGGGCGAAGTCGCGAGCGGGATCGCGGTCAAGACCATCATCAATCTCGTCAGGGACGCGGTCGTGCGTGAGGACCTCACGGTGCCGGACCCCGAGACCGGGCTGACGCGACCCAGCATCATCCTGCGCGACGCAATTCACAGAGCCAATAAAATCATCTATCACACGTCGAAAACCCAGCCTCAATGTGAGGGCATGGGTACTACGGTGGTCGCATGTTTGTTCCACGATAATCGCGTATCGATCGCACACGTGGGAGATTCCCGCCTCTACCGGCTGCGGGACAATCGATTCGAGCAGATGACGCTCGATCATTCGTTGCTGCAGGAACTCGTGGACCGCGGCTTTTACTCGCAGCAAGAAGCTCAGAGGGCAACGAACAAGAATTATGTCACGCGGGCGCTCGGAGTGGAACAGAACGTCGATGTCGAGATCCATGAGGAGGCTGTCCAGAAGGGCGACTATTATGTACTCTGCTCAGACGGCCTTTCGGACATGATCGAGGACGAGGATATTCATTTAACAATAAGCACCTTTAATGCTAATCTTGAAACGGTTGCTAAGCAGTTGATACAGCTGTCAAATGATAACGGTGGACGGGACAATATATCGGTCATCATGGCTCACGTCGCAGAGCCCTTCCCCGCGCATCGGCGTATATTTGACAAAATATTGGGATGGTTCGGTTAGGCAAATGGAGTCTGAATGGCACGTCTGATGCTCAGCCTGGACGGTCAAGTCCTTGCGGAATACAACATGAACAAGGAGCGCTACACCATAGGGAGGCTCCCGGACAACGACATACGGATCGATAATCCGGCGGTCAGCGGCCATCACTCCTTGATCATCAACATACTCAACGACTCCTTCCTGGAGGACTTGAACAGTACCAATGGCACCTATGTCAACGGCAAGCTGATCAAGAAGCACGCGATGCAGCACGGCGACGTCATCACCGTCGGCCACCACCAACTGCGCTTCGTCGACAGCCAAGACGGCGACGCGGAGCAGGACGAATTCGAAAAAACGATGGTCATCACGCCGAGTTCGCAAGGCGAAGAGCGTATTCGCCGTGTTGGACAGGCGGTAGACCAGGCCGTCAAAGCGGTGGCCGCCAAGCGTCCTCCGCAATCCACCGACAATATGACGGCCTTGCCCAAGGCGAAGCTGCAAGTGCTCAGCGGCGCTTTCGCGGGTCGCGAATTGGAATTGACCAAGGCGTTGACCACGCTCGGCCGCCCGGGAGTGCAAGTCGCCGCAATCACGCGTCGTTCGGAGGGTTATTTCATCGTGCACGTCGACAGCGGCAAGGAAAATGACTACCCGCTCGTGAACGGCATACCAATCGGACCGCAGGCGCGCCGGCTCAACGACAACGATGTCGTGCAGTTGGCGGGCGTGAAGATGGGGTTCTTCGAGAGCTAGCGCGCGGCAAGACGCGCCGCGCGGCTAGCGCACTTCCACGGCGACGCGCTGGCTGACGCCGCAGAGCAGCTCGTAGGGTATCGTGCCGGCCAGGCGCGCGATCTGCTCGACGGGCAGCTGCGGTCCCCACAACACCACGGGATCGCCGAGATTCACGGGCCTTTGCAGGTCGGTCACGTCGATCCCGATCATGTCCATCGAGATCCGTCCGGCGAGCGCCGCGCACTCGCCGTTGACGAGCACCGGCGCACCCGAGCCGAGGCTGCGCGGATAGCCATCGCCGTAACCGACCGCGGCCACCGCAAGGCGCGTCGGGCGTGCCGCGGCCCAAGTGCCGCCGTAGCCGACGCGCTCTCCGACGACCACTTCTTTGACGGCGATCACGCGCGAATGCAGCGTCATCACGGGCCGCAAGCCGTAGTCCGCGCCGGTTGTTTCGGCCATCGGCGAGACCCCGTAGAGCAACAGGCCCGGACGCACCCAATCGGCCTGAGCCCGCGGGAAATTCAACAACCCGGCCGAGTTGGCGATGCTGCGCGCGCCGGGCAGCGCTGCGGTGGCCGCCTCGAAACGCTGCAGCTGCTGCTCCGTGGTCGCGCGCTGCGGCTCGTCGGCCGCGGCCAAATGCGTGATGAGCCCGACCGGCTGCCGAACCGCCGGCAGCGTGCGCAATTCCGACCATGCGGCGCCGAACGCGGCTCCCTTCAAGCCGAGCCGGTTCATGCCGGTATCGAGCTTGAGCCACACCGATAGCTGCGTCGCGGCCTCCAGCGAGCGCAGCAGCCCAATTTGCTCGGGCAAATGCACAACCATCTCAAAGTCAGCCGATATCGCCGCCGCGAGCTGTTCCCGATCGAAAACCCCCTCGAGCAGCACAATCGGCTTGGAGATGCCGGCGGCTCGCAGCAGTAGGCCCTCCTCGACCCTGGCCACGGCAAATGCGTCCGTTTCGTCCAATGCCCGAGCGACCGCGACCAGCCCATGTCCATAGGCGTTTGCCTTGATGACAGCCATGACGCGCGAGGCCGGAGCGCGCCGGCGCACGGCGGCCAGATTGTGGCGCAGCGCCACGGTGTCGATCGTTGCGATGACAATGGGCTTCATGGAAGTGATGCTTCGGCTCGCTAGCTCATCTGCAGCGCCCGGCCGGCCTCGGGCTCGTCGGCATCCTCGCCGAGGAAGCCGCCCGTCTGGTGCGCCCAAAGCCGCGCATACAGACCGCCCGTGGCGAGCAATGACGAATGATCGCCTTCTTCGACGATGCGGCCCTTGTCGAGTACGACCAGGCGGTCCATTGCCGCAATTGTGGAAAGGCGGTGCGCGATGGCGACTACCGTCTTGCCCTCCATGAGCCGGTAGAGACTTTGTTGGATCGCAGCCTCCACCTCGCTGTCGAGCGCGCTCGTGGCCTCATCGAGCAACAGGATCGGCGCATCCTTGAGCATCACGCGCGCGATCGCGATGCGTTGTCGCTGCCCCCCGCTCAATTTGACGCCGCGATCGCCGACGTGCGCCTCATAGCCGGTGAGGCCCTTGGCATCGCTGAGCGTCAGGATGAAGTCGTGTGCCTCGGCGCGCATCGCGGCGGCCAGCAAATCGGCATCGCTGGCATCGGGCCGGCCATAGAGAATGTTGTCGCGGACCGAGCGGTGCAACAGCGCGGTATCTTGGGTCACCATACCGATTTGCGCGCGCAGAGACTCCTGGGTGACTGCGGCGATGTCCTGACCGTCGATCAGCACTCGGCCGTGGCGCACATCGTAAAATCGCAGCAGCAAATTGACGATCGTGCTCTTGCCGGCGCCGGAGCGGCCGACCAAGCCGATCTTCTCGCCCGCGCGAATGTGAAGACTCAGGCGGTCGATCACGGGCCGGCTCGGGTCCGCGCGCGGCGCGCCGTAGGCGAAGCTGACGTGGTCGAAGCGAATGTCGCCGCGCGTGACCCGCAGCGCCGCGGCATCGGGCCGGTCGAGCACGGTCTGGGGGCTTGCGAGCGTATTGATGCCGTCCTGCACGGTGCCGATCTGTTCGAATAGCGATGCGATCTCCCACATCACCCAGTGCGAGATGCCGTTGAGCCGCAGCGCCATCGCGGTCGCCGCAGCGACCGCGCCGACGCCGAGCGACCCGCGCATCCACAACCATAGCGTCATGCCCGCCGTGCAAACGATCAGGCCCATGCTGAGCGCATGGTTGACGATTTCGAAACCCGTCACCATGCGCATTTGGCGGTAGACCGTTTGCAAAAATTCCGCCATGGCGCTGCGCGCATAGCCGCTCTCGCGTTGCGTATGCGAGAAGAGTTTGACGGTCGCGATGTTGGTATAGGCGTCGGTAATGCGCCCCGTCATCATCGAGCGCGCATCCGCTTGCGACTTGGCGACGGCGGCCAAGCGCGGCACGAAATGCCAGACCGAGAGCGCATACAGTGCAAGCCAGCCGAGAAACGGCGGCAACAGCCAGAGGCTGAAGTCGCCGGCCACGAGCACGATCGTGACGAAATAAATCACCACGTACACCAGGATGTCGCCGACGATCATCCAGGTATCGCGCACGGCGAGCGCGGTCTGCATGACCTTGGTCGCGACCCGGCCCGCGAATTCGTCCTGATAAAAGCTCAAGCTCTGCGCGAGCATGTTGCGATGGAAATCCCATCGCAGGCGCATCGCGAAATTGCCCGCGAGCGTTTGCCGCCGAATGAGGCTTTGCAGGCCGATCAACAGCGTGCTGCCGCCGAGAATGGCCGCCAGCAGCAGCAGGTTCCCGCGTTGCAAGGTCCACAGTTTGGCCGGCTCGATCTTGGCAAGCCAGTCGACGACGTGCCCGAGCATGCTGAAGAGCAGCGCCTCGAACGCGCCGATGATCGCGGTCGCGATCGTCATCGAGATGATGTAGCCCCGCATTCCGCGGGTACACGCCCACACAAATGCGAAAAAACCGCGCGGCAGCTGCGGCGGCGGCGAATCCGGATACGGTGAAACTAGGTTCTCGAAAAAGCGCAACAAGGCGGAAACTCCGACGGCAAAAACACGAGACTACCTGAACACACCCTCGGCATACGACTCGGGTGCAAAATTTTCGAACTTCGTGTACTGGCCGAGGAAGGTCAGCTGAACGTCGCCGGTCGGACCATTGCGCTGCTTCGCGATGATGATGTCCGCGATGCCTTTGCGCGTCGTGTTGGGCTCGTATACCTCCTCGCGATAGATGAGGAGAATCACGTCCGCGTCCTGCTCAATAGCTCCACTTTCGCGAAGATCCGACATCACCGGCTTCTTCTCGACGCGCTGTTCGACGC
>Ga0209415_10006153_pt1 | contig 21445 bp, 22 predicted proteins | sample PeaSoiSIISIP2007_FD_187696 | JGI IMG/M metagenome (GOLD analysis project Ga0209415, IMG submission 187696) | Peat soil microbial communities from Weissenstadt, Germany - SII-SIP-2007 (SPAdes) (version 2) | ecosystem: Environmental > Terrestrial > Soil > Wetlands > Peat | place: Germany... | reverse complement strand
TGGGCGACAGCCTATGTCGTGCGGAAGCGGGTCATGGTCGGCGGCGACACGCTGACCGATGCGCAGGCCACCTTCCAGCAGAACGAGCCGGTCGTCAGCTTCAAGTTCGACGCGGCCGGAGCACGGCGCTTTGGCGATGCGACCCGCGAGAATGTCGGCAAGCCCTTTGCCATCGTGCTCGACAACAAGGTGATCAGCGCGCCGGTCATCCGCGAGCCGATCCTCGGCGGCAGCGGCATCATTTCCGGCAGCTTCACGGTGCAGTCGGCGAGCGATCTCGGGCTCCTGCTGCGCGCCGGCGCGCTGCCGGCGCCGATCACGATCCTCGAGGAGCGCACGGTCGGCGCCGAGCTCGGTGCCGATTCGATCCATGCCGGCGCGGTTGCCAGCATCGTCGGCGTGATCCTCGTCGTGGTTTTCATGGTCTTGTTCTACGGCCTGTTTGGAATCTTCGCCGACATCGCGCTGGTGTTCAACCTGTCGCTGATGCTGGGCGCGCTGTCGCTGCTCGGCGCGACCTTGACCCTGCCGGGCATCGCCGGGATCGCCTTGACGATGGGCATGGCGGTCGACGCCAATGTGCTGATATATGAGCGGATCCGCGAGGAGCTGCGTGGCGGGCGCTCGATGCTATCATCGCTCGAAGCCGGCTTCACCCGCGCCTTCGGCACGATCCTCGACAGCCACGTGACGACCCTGGTCGCAGGCATCCTCCTCTATTGGCTGGGGTCGGGGCCGGTGAAGGGGTTCGCCGTTACCCTCAGCATCGGTGTCCTCACGTCGCTGTTCTCGGCGATCCTGGTGACCCGGTTGCAGATCGTGACCTGGGTCCGGCAATTGAAGCCAAAGGCGATCCCGCTGTGATGGCTCTTTCTTTCGTCATTTCGGCGAAAGCGGGAATCCAGATGTCCCGGGTTCCGTCACTGGCCCTGGACCCCCGCTTTCGCGGCGGTAACAACCATCCTTGGAAATGATCGAGGCGCGATGAGACCGCTGATTGTCATCCGGCGCGTGCCGAAAATCGATTTCATGCGCTGGCACCTGTTCGGCTTCGCCTTCTCGCTGGCGCTGACCGCGCTGACGATCGGTTTGTTTTTCACCGTCGGGCTCAATTACGGCATCGATTTCGTCGGCGGCACGCTGATCGAGGCGCGGACGACGACCGGGCCGGCCGAGCTCGCGGCGATGCGGACAAAACTCGATGCGCTGCATCTGGGCGATGCGTCGCTGCAGCAATTCGGCAGCCCGGACGATGTGTTGATCCGGCTGCCGCAGCAGCCCGGCGGCGACGCCGCGCAGATGAAGGCGGTGCAGCTGGCGCGCGATGCGCTGGGCGCGAATATCGAATATCGGCGAACCGAGGTCGTCGGTCCGAGCGTCGGCAGCGAGCTGATCCGCAACGGGGTGCTGGCGACCGTCCTCGCCCTCGGCGCGATCCTGATCTACATCTGGTTCCGCTTCGAGTGGCAGTTCGGCGTCGGGGCGACGATCGCGACCCTGCACGACGTGATCACGACGGTCGGTCTGTTCGCGATCTTCCAGCTCGAATTCAACCTGACGACGTTGGCGGCGATCCTGACCGTCGCCGGGTATTCGATCAACGATACGGTGGTGATCTACGACCGCGTGCGCGAATCGATGCGCAAATACCGCACGATGCCATTTCGCGATCTGATTAATCTCGCGCTCAACGAGACCCTGTCGCGTACGATCCTGACCGTCAGCACTGTCGCGCTTGCCGTGCTGTCGCTGCTGTTCTTCGGCGGCGAGGTCTTGAAGGGGTTCAGCATCGCGATGCTGTGGGGCATCGTTATCGGAACCTATTCCTCGCTCTTCATCGCTGCCCCAATCCTCTACTACGTCCAGCCGAACCGGCGCGCCATCGCCAAGGGCAGCGAGACGGCGACCGCCGGTGCGGAGCGCGCCTCGCGCTGAGCCGAAGGGAGCCGCGTCGATGGAGCTGACCCCGCTGGTCCAACCCGGGCAGCAGATCATCGAGCGCTACGGGCCGAGCGGGTTTAGTGTCAGCGGAACCGTTTATCTCGGCCCCGTCCTGGTGTTTCCCGACCGAGCATTGATATGGGCTGACGCGGCAATGACCGAAGCGGCCCTCGCCCCGGTCGTCGAGCATGGTGGGGTCGAGCTGTTGCTGCTCGGGCTTGGCCGGCGGATGGCTCCAGTCGCGACGGCGCTGCGCGCCGCGCTCAAGGCGCGTGGTATCGCGCTCGAGGGGATGGAAACCGGCGCGGCCTGCCGCACCTATAACGTGCTCTTGGCCGAAGACCGCCGCGTCGCGGCGGCGCTGCTGCCGCCGGTCTGAGCGTAACCCGCATGCGCTCGGGTCGAACCGGGAACCTTCCGCTTTGCGCGACGTTTCATAGGCTCATCCAGTGGAGTTGGGCCCATGGCTTTTCCGGCTCGTTTCCTAACCGCAGCGACACTCGCTCTTAGCCTTGCCGTCGCGCCGGCCGTACAAGCGCGCGATTGGCACGGCGGCGAGCGGCACGGCGGCGATCGCGGCCATCACGGCGGCAATGTCGGCGGGGCCGTCATCGGCGGGTTGATCGGTCTCGGCCTCGGGGCAGCGATCGCCGGAAGCGGTGCGCCACCGGCCTATTACGAGCCGCCACCCGGCTATTACGCGCCGCCGCCGGCGGTCTACTACGGCTATTGAGATAGCGCGGCCCTGTGCAACGCCCCAGATCGGAGCCCTTCGATGACGATGATTTCCTCGAACCGAATGATCGCTTTGGCCGTGGCCGCACTACTGGCGGCGCCGGCAGCCGCGCTGGCGCAATCCGCGCAGACCCCCGGCCCGGCGCCATCGATGACCTCCCCGGGGGCAGGCAAGGCCGCCCCCGACGGCGCGGCAGCCCGCGTCGAGCAGCGCATCAAGGAGCTGCGCGCCCAGCTCAAGATCACCCCGGCCGAGGAGACTCAGTGGAACCAGTTTGCCCAGACCATGCGCGACAATGCGCGTGACATGGATCAGGCCGTCATGGAGCGCGGTCAGCAATTCCCGTCGATGAACGCGCTGCAGGATATGCAGTCTTATGAAAAGATTGCCGAGGCGCACGTCCAGCATCTGCAAAAGCTTGTTCCGGCGTTTCAAAACCTCTACACGGCGATGTCCCCGGAGCAGAAACAGCGTGCTGACGAAGTCTTTCGCGCCCGAGCGGAGAGCCGCACCCAGACCGGCAGCTCCGCCCCGAAGTAACATCCGGCAGACCGCTCGCCAGACACCTGTCGGACTGGCGGAGGTCGTACCCCTGTGAGTCTGGGTGAGGCGCTGCGGCGCCGCGCACCAGCCATCGGCGCGAATCTTGCTAATGGCGGCGAAGGTTCGGACGGACGACCGTGAAGCCATGGCGCGCGAGAGCGGCGGCGGCTTTGTGCCCTTCGGCGTCGGCCACAATAACGGGCCGCCGCTCGATCCCGGCGCGGGGTGGCACCATTTCTGCTGGAAGAAGGCGCATGCGCGAGCGTGGAAGACGCCGCCGCGCGAGATCGCGCTCTCCCGTCTCACGCGCGCCGAGGCGCTCGGCATGAGCTATCGAGCCTACACCGCGGTGCTGCTCGACACTGGCGTCCACCTGTAACCAGGCAACGTCATCCGGGAGAGCGCGCGTCTCGCCAGCTGAGCCGGAGGCCCGCGGTCCAATTTGGGGACCGCGCCCTCCCTGTCCGCTTAGCGAACGTCAGCGCGTCGTCACTTGGCCTTTGCCAGGTTCTGCGCGGCGAAATCCCAATTGACGAGATGGTCGAGAAAGGCCTGAACGAAATCGGGCCGGCGGTTCTGGAAATCGAGGTAGTAGGCGTGCTCCCAAACATCGCAGGTCAGGAGCGCTGTCTGACCCTCGGACAAAGGGTTGACCGCGTTCGGTGTCCGGGTGATCGAGAGCTTGCCGCCGCTGGCGACGAGCCACGCCCAGCCGCTGCCGAATTGGCCGACCGCGGCCGCCTTGAAATCATCCTTGAACTTCGCAAGGCCGCCGAGATCGCGGTCGATCGCTTGGGCGAGGTTGCCGCTTGGGCTCCCACCGCCGTGCGGCTTCATGCAATTCCAGAAGAAGGTATGGTTCCACACCTGGGCGGCATTGTTGAAGATGCCGGCCTTGGAGGCGTCTTTGGCGGTGGCGGTGATGATCTGTTCGAGGGATTGGCTCTCCATCGGCGAATCTTTGACCAGATTGTTGAGGTTGGTCACATAGGCCTGATGGTGCCTGCCGTGGTGGAAATCGAGCGTCTGGGCCGAGGTATGCGGTTCGAGCGCGTTTTTCGGATAAGGCAGGGGGGGCAGTTCGAAAGCCATGGCTGTCCTCTCACCGGGTTGGGGTCGCCGGGTAGCGAGCGAAGGGTAGGCAAGATAGTGTGACCGCTGAAACGCGCAAGGGGCGTTCGCGATCCGGGGCGATTCAACGCCGCTCGCCGCTTGCCGAGCTGGTTCGCCGGCACGACCGCGACCGCTACCAGACGGCGCTCTTTGCCCCGGCCGATCGGCGTGAGGCGCTGTTTGCGCTCTATGCCTTCAACTACGAGATCGCCCGGGTGCGCGAGATCGTCACCCAGCCGATGCTCGGCCAGATCCGCCTGCAATGGTGGCGCGAGGCCGTCGCCGCCGCCTATGCCGGCGCACCGGCACGCCCGCATGAGGTGGCCGAGCCGCTCGCCGTGGTGATCGCCGACCATGCGCTGACCCGCGTCCATTTCGACCGAATGATCGCCACGCGCGAGCGCGATCTCACCGACGAGCCGCCGACGAGCCTAGCCGCGCTCGAGGACTATGCCGAGGGCACCTCCGCCACGCTGCTCTACCTGGTGCTGGAGGTGCTCGGCGTGCCTGAACCGGCCGCCCGCGAACCCGCTCGCGAAATCGGCATCGGCTACGCCCTGGCCGGGCTGCTTCGGGCGATGCCGTTCCATGCAGGGGCCGGGCGCTGCTACATCCCCGCCGAGATCGCCGCGCGCACCGAGCTCGATCGGCAGGATCACGCCGGCCTGCGCGACACCGCGGCATTGCGGGCGGCCGCGGCGGAGATTGCCGAAGCCGCCGCCGGACATTTGCAGGCGGCGCGGCAAAATCGCCGCGAGGTTCCTCGATCAGCGCGCGTGGCGATGTTGCCGGCGGTCGTCGCAGACCGCTTCCTCGCGCGGCTGATACGGGCGGACTACAACCCCTTCGCGCCCGAACTCGCGGCGCCGGATACCCTGCAAGGCTGGCGGCTCTTCGCTGCCGCCCTGCGCGGCCGGTTCTGATTCACCGCCCTTCGAAATTGGGCAAGCGGCGCTCGGCCATCGCCTTGATGCCTTCCTGGAAATCCTCGGTGCGGCGCAGCCAGTCCTGCTCGACGAGCTCGCGCTCGGTTGCCGCCTCGATCAGGTCGACGAGGCCGCGCCGCACGGTCTCGCGGGTCGAGAGGACAGCGAGCGGCGCCGATTGCGCGATCTCCAGCGCCAGGGCCTGGGCGGCGCCGCGCACCTCGTCCTGCGCTACCAGCAGATCGGCGAGCCCGATGCGCACTGCTTCATCGCCGGGAATGCGCCGGCCGGTATAGAACAAAAGCGCCGCCTGCTGGGCACCGACGAGGCGCGGCAAGGTCGCGGTCAGGCCAAAGCCAGGGTGAAAACCGAGCCGGTTGAAGTTGGCGCTGAACCGCGCCTCGGCGCAGGTCACCCGGAAATCGGGGACGAGAGCGAGGCCGAGGCCGCCGCCGACCGCCGCGCCGTGCACCGCGCCGATGATCGGCTTTTTTGTGCGGAAGAGGCGGATCGCCTCCTTGTACAGATGCCGTCCGGCACCGCTGCGCGCCGCCTCCGCCACCGTGCCGGTGTCCATGCGTTTCGAGAAATCGGCGCCGGCGCAGAACGAGCGGCCCTCGGCGGCGAGCACGATCGTCCGGCAGGCCGGGTCGGCATCGAGCCGCTCGAAGGCCTCGCCGATCTCGGCGATCAGCATCGAATCGAAAAAATTATGCGGCGGACGGCGCATCTCGACCGTCGCCACGATCCCGTCAAGGCTGACGCCGATTTCCTTGAACCCGGTATAGTCGGTCATGTTCTCCTTCTCCTTTCAAACGTTCGTGGCCGGACTTGGTCCGGCCATCCACGAGGTTCGCGAGGGGCCAGTTTCTGGTGGATGCCCGGGCCAAGCCCGGGCACGAACGAGTCTAGAGGTCGATGATCATTTTTTGACGATCAGCGCGTCGACGATGGTGAGGCCTTCGCCGGCGGGGTGGACGATGACCGGGTTCAAATCGATCTCGGCGACCTGGTCGGCGTGGTCGGCGGCAAAGCGCGACAGGGCGACCATCAGCCGGGCCAGGGCGGCGCGGTCGGCGGGGGGCTCGCCGCGCACGCCGTCGAGCAACGCCGCACCCCGCAGCTCGCCGAGCAGTGCCAGCGCCTCCTCAGTGTCGAGCGGCACCGGGGCAAAGGCGACATCGCGCAGCACCTCGACATGGATCCCGCCGAGCCCGACCATCAGCATCGGGCCGAAATCGGGGTCGCTGCTGATGCCGAGGATGATGTCGCAGCCGCGGCGCGCCATCGCCTGCACCAGCACACCATCGATCTGTGCCTCGGGATGCGCGGCCAGCGCGCGCGCCAAGACCGTGCGGTAGCCGTCGCGCACAGCCGCGTCACCGCTGAGGTTCAGCATTACCGCGCCGGCTTCGGTCTTGTGCACAATCTCGGGCGACTGCACCTTGAGCGCCACCGCGCCGCCGATTTTCGCGGCCGCCGCGACCGCTTCGGCTTCGCTCGTCGCCAGCGCCTCAGCGGGAAGCGGCACGCCATAGCGGGCGAGCAGCGCCTTGGCCGCGACTTCGGTCAGCACCGGCCCCGATGCCGCGAGCCGACGCACAACCTCATCGCGCACAGCCGATGGGGCAGGGGGTTCGACCAAGCGGCGCGCCAGGCGCTCCTGGAAAGCGCCGTAATCGACGAGCGCCCGGATCGCGCGGGCGCAACTCGGCATCGAGGTGTAGCAAGGGATGCCGGCCCCGGCCAACGTGCCGATCGCCGCCGCACTCGCGGTCGTGTAGGTCGACAGGAGAACCGGCTTGTCGATCGCCGCGCTGAGCGCGGCCATTTCCTCGGCGAGTTTCCCCGCCCGGTTCTCGTTCGCCATCGAGCTGATCAAGAGGATCGTGTCGATCCGCTCGGACTGCGCGACGATCTCGACGAGCGGCGCATATCCGACGTCGCCGATCGCCTGGGCTGTCGCGTCGATCGGGTTCTGCGCAGAGCCGTATGAGGGGAGGAGCGCCATGATGCGATCTTGCAGGTGGTCCTCGATAACCGGCAGTTCGAGCCCGTGCGCCGACAGGATGTCGGACATCCACACCGCGCTCCCGCCCGATCCGGTAATGATCGCGACCCGGTTGCCACGGGGCAGCTTGCAGTAGGCGAAGGCGGTCGCGACATCGACCATGTGGTCGAGGTCTTCGCCCCGGATGATGCCGTGGTGGCGGAAGATCGCGTCGTCGGCGAGGCCGGCTCGCGCCAGCGCCCCGGTATGCGAGGAGGCGGCGCGGCGCCCAGCATCGGAGCGCCCGACCTTGGCGACGATCAGCGGTTTCTTGGCGCGCGCCGCCTTGTCGGCGACGGCGCGGAAGCGGGCGGTGTCGCGAATCCCTTCGAGATAGCACAGGAAGATGTCGGCGCCGCCGGCATCGAGCACCCAGTCGACATAGTCGTGGGCTTCGAGCACGGTCTGGTTGCCGGCGCTCACCTGATAGGTGAATTGCAGCTGGCGGTCGCGGCCGCGGCTCAAAAAGGCAAAGGTCAACGCGCCGCTCTGGCAGCTGACCGCGATCGGCCGGGCCTTGCTGCCTAGCGGCAGCAGCGGTTGCTTCGCATCGTGGAACACCGGGCTGAAGGTCGCCACCAGCGGCTTGAGCGGGTTGACCAGCCCCTCAGAATTCGGCCCGGCGATCAGCATGCCCGTGCGTTTGGCGATCGCCCGCAGCGCAATGTCGCGCGCCGCCGCCGCCTCGCCCTCTTCTTCGCCGAACCCGGAGCTGATGACGATTGCGGCCGGGATGCCACGCGCCCCGCATTGCTCGATTGCCGGGACGACATGCGCGGCCGGGACGAGGATCACCGCAAGCTCCGGCGCATCGGGCAGGTCGGCGATTGCGGCATAGGCCTTGTGCCCGAGCACTTCCTTCTGGCTGCGCGTCACCGGGTAGACCGGACCGGGAAAGCCGTGCTCGATCAGGTAATGCGTCAGCCGGCCGCGCAACGAATGATCGTCGCCCGATGCGCCGACGATGGCGACGCTGTCGGGCGACAGCAGAGGGCGGAGATCGGGCATTCGGTTCCTTCAAGGCTTGGACCGCGGCCGTCTCGGCCGCATTGGGGGGCGCGACGCCCGCGGTCCGACGTTGGTTGGTCAGCGCAGCCCCAAGCCGCGGGCGATGATGCCGCGCAGCACCTCGCGCGTGCCGCCCTGGATCGTCAGCTTGGGCGCGATCAGCGTGGTGTGGCGCAGCGCCTCTTCGAAGCGGTCGTCATTGCTGTCCGGGCTCGAATCGCCGCTCGGCGGCGCGAGCAGGCGGACCTTGTTGGGCAGGGCCTGCTCCCAGTTGGTTCCGAGATCCTTGACTGCGGCGGCTTCGACCGCCGGCGTCTTGCCGGCCTGCAGCATGCCGGCGATGCTGACCGACATGCGGCGCAAGGTTGCCAAATGGGCGACCTCGCGACCGATGCCTTCGGCGAGGCGCTCGCTCGGCTCCGGGCCGGCGCGGCGCACCAGCTCGACGAGCGCCGGGAAGGTCTCGAGCCAGCGGTCGGGCCCGCTGCGCTCATAAGCCAATTCGTCCGAGGCCTGCTTCCAGGCCATATCGACTTCGCCGATCAGGTGCAGATCGGGCACAAACGCGTCGTCGAAGACGACCTCGTTGAAATCATGCGAGCCCGTGAGGTTGATGATCGGCCGGATCGTGATGCCCGGTGTCTTGCACTCGATCAGGAACTGGGTCAGGCCGTGCCGGCGGTTTTCCTTGGTCGAGGGAGAGGTGCGCAACAGCGCGATCATGTAGTCGGAATTATGGGCGTTCGAGGTCCAGATCTTGCGCCCGTTGACGAGCCAGCCGCCCTCGGTCTTTCTCGCGCGGGTCGAGGCGGCGAACACGTCCGAGCCGGAATTGGGTTCCGAAAGGCCGATGCAAAAGCACAGTTCCCCCGAGGCGATCTGCGGCAGGATCTTCTCTTTCACCGCCTCCTGCCCGTAGCGCAGGATGACGGGGCCGCTCTGCCGGTCGGCGGTCGAATAGGACCGGGTCGGCGCGCGGTGCGCCAGCATTTCCTCGATCACGACATAGCGTTCGAGATGCGAGCGCTCGTGGCCGCCGTATTTCTTCGGCCAGGTCATGCCGATCCAGCCGCGGGCGCCGACCTTGCGGGCGAACGCCCGCGCGTTGTCGTTCCGGCCGCCGTGCGGGCTGAAGGTACCGGCCGCGATTTCCTCTTGCAGAAAGGCGCGGACCTCCTGGCGCAGCTCCTTAGCTTCCGGCGGCAGGTCGACCGGGTCGAAATGAAAATTGATGGCCATCGGCGCGCCTCGCTATCCTTGGGCTATGAACCCTGGGTGATGAACGGCCACAACTCGTCGGCGCCGGCTTCGGCGACCATATGGCCGAGCTGGGTGGCCCAATGGGTCTCGTTGCCGAACTCCTCGCGCCACGCCCACAGCCGCCGGGTCGCATGGTGCAGCGAGTGCTCGTAGGTAAAGCCCATCGCGCCGTGCACCTGGTGGGCGATCGCCGCGCCGGTGCCGGCCGCTTCGCCGACCCGCAGCTTGGCGATCGCGATCTCGGCCGTGACCAGCTCGCTGCCGAGCCCGTGCGTGGCGATTGCCTCGGCGGCGGCATCGGCGGCGGCGCCGGCGGCGGCAACCTCGCCGGCGAGGCTGGCAAGGTTGTGCTGGACCGCCTGGAACTTGGCGATCGGCCGGCCGAACTGAACGCGATCGAGCGACCATTGCACTGACTGGTCGAGGATGTGTTCGAGGGCTCCGGCCATCTGCTGGGCGCGCGCCGCGGCGCCGAGTTTGACAAGGCTCAGCGTGTCGAGGGCGGGGGCCGGGGCGGCCGCGATCACGGTGGCGCCGTCGAACGTGACGGTGTCGCGCGGCTCGCCGGCGAGGCTCGTCGCCTGGCTGATCGCCAGCCCGTCGACCGGCACCAGCGCAACCGCCGGGGTGCCCGCCTGATAGGCGAGGACGACGATGTGGCGCGCGCTGCGGGCAAAGGGAAGGTGCCGTGCCCGGCCGCTCAGGGTGTTGCCGGCAAGCTCGATGTGGCCGTCCTCATAGACCGGGGCGATCGTCATCGGGCCGGATGGCGCCTCAATCTTGGCCTGTGCCAGGAGCCACCCGGCGAGCAGCGTTTCGGCGAGCGGCACCGGCGCCGAAAAGCGGCCGGCGACGCGCAGCACCTGAAACCCGTCGATCATGTCGGCGCCGGCGCCGCCGAGCGTATCGGGAACCCAGGTCAAGGTCAGGCCGGAAGCTTCGAGCGCATCCCACAACTCCTGCGGCCACTTGCCTTCCTCGGCGGCGTTGACCGTGCTCGGCTCGCACAGGTCGGCGAAGATCCGGGTCGCGGTATCGACGATAATGCTGTCGGTCATCGCAAAAAAATCCCACGTGCTCGGGCGACGCGCGCAGCGGATCGAACCATGAAGCCCGCCGGCTGACAAGCGCGGGGTGCCGTTAGCTCTATGCTGTCTTCCCCGGCGAAGGCCGGGATCCATCATCGCGTGAGGCATCGCGGCATCGGAAGTGGCCCAGTGCAGGTCATAATCGCGGTCGCCCCAGGCGCGGCGCCGGGATGACGATGAGACGGGAGGACGCCATGCTGATCGCCGACGCACAGGTCCACATCTGAGCATCCGAAACGCCCGAGCGGCCGTGGCCACCGGGCGGTCAGGCCCGGGCCCACCGCCCACATCCGTTTTCAAAGGAGATCTGCTGCGCGAGATGAATGCCACCGGGGTTGACCGCGTCGTCATCGTGCCGCCCTCCTGGGAGGGCGAGCGCAACGACCTCGCACTCGACGCCGCGCGGCTTCATCCCGAGCGCTTCGCGGTGATGGGACGGCCGCCGCTGGTGCCCGCCGACCGATATCACCTGGAGCATTGGCGCAGCCAGCCCGGCATGCTCGGCATTCGGGTGACGACGGCCGGTGCCGGGGCGCGGGAGTTATTCACCGAGGAGCTGCCCTGGCTCCAGGGCGAGGATCTCGATTGGGTGATGGGCCGCGCGCTCTGTGAGTGGCTCGGATGGGAGCTGCCGGGATAAACGCCGGGGGTCAGGCCGAGTCTGGCGGCGTCGGCCGGCAGGCGATCAGGCTGACCGGCTTCAGGCTCATCACCACCGTGTCGTCCTGGTTGAGCACCTCGATGAGGCTGCGCACGATCCCCTCCCCAGGCCGGGAGCGCGAGCGCCGCGCCTCGATGACGGTCACCCGCAGGCGCAACACATCGCCGGGCCGCACCGGCTGGAGCCAGCGCAATTCGTCGATCCCGGGCGAGGCGACGCTCGATGCCGGTGACAGGAAGTTGGTGGTGAAAAGCCGCATCATTAAGGCCGCGGTATGCCAGCCACTGGCGATCAGTCCGCCGAACCGGCCGCTTCTCGCCGCCTTGGGGTCGGTGTGCATCGCCTGCGGGTCGTACCGTCGGGCGAAGTCGATGATCTCGGCTTCGCTGACCGCGACGGCGCGGGACGTAAAGACCGCCCCCGGCACGTAGTCCTCGAAATAGCGCTCGGGAGGCTGGCTCACCGCGGGTCCGGAAAGTTGATGACCTGCGCCTCCTCGCTCGCCGTGTCGAGTACCGCGCAGCTGAGCTGAAAGCGGTTGGCGCTGTCGCGCGGCTCGCCGGCCGAGCCCGGGTTGATCACCAGCACCGGCCCGATGCGGCGGACGACCTGCTGGTGGGTGTGCCCGTAGAGCACGAAGTCCGCATCCGCCTCGGCAAAGCGGGCGAGGAGGGCGCTCTGCGGGGTCACATAGGTGCCGCGCGGCTCCCACGGCGTCGAATGCACCAGCAGCAGGCGCTTGCCGCCGATCGTCAGCTCGCGCCGCTGCGGCTGGCTGGCGAGCCACGCGGCCAGCACCGGATCGATGCCGGGACGGGCCCGGGCGCGGACGCCATGCGGGCCGAAGAAGCACTCCTCGTGATTGCCGACGATCACCTGCGCCTCGCGGTCCTTCAGGAGGCGCGCGACCTCGTTCGAGAAACGGTACTCGTAAATGCTGTCACCGAGGCAGATCAGCTCGTCGATATCTCCCATCAACGCCAGCGCCTGCGCCAGCCCGGCCGCATTGCAATGAATGTCGGAGACAATACCCAGCCTCACGCGCGCGGTTCCATCAACGCTGAGCTCGTCGTTTCTCGCAAGGGATCGGCACGGCGCATCTTTGTGAAACCTCGGGGGACGGCTCTGGTCGCTACCGTACGGGGCCAACTCGCGTGTTTCAATCCGCATGTCAGCCCTCAGTGCGGCTTGGGCCCAGTCGTAAATCGCGGTAGTGTCAATCGCCGCACCACGCCCATCTCTCGGCTGATCGCTGGAGGAGGTTGCTATGGCTATCGTTCTCGATCACACCATCGTCCCGGCCCATGACAAGGTTGCCTCGGCCCGATTCTTCGCACGGATTTTCGGGCTCGACTACAACGGGCCGCATTCCCATTTTGCGCCGGTCCAGGTCAATGAGGCTTTGACCCTGGATTTTGACGAGCGTGGCAGTTTTGATATGCATCACTACGCTTTCAAGGTGGAGGATGCCGAGTTCGACGCGATTTTCGGGCGGGTCAAGTCGGAGGGGATCCCCTACGGCAGCGGCCCGCGCTCGCGCACCGACATGGCGATCAACCACCGGCGCGGCGGCCGTGGCGTCTATTTTGAGGACCCAAACGGGCACGTTCTCGAAATTCTGACCGCCTGAGCGCTATCGATCGCGGCTGCCGAGGGGAGGGAGCTATGGAAGAGCGTGCATTTGCCTCCGCCGCCGGGCTGGCCGGCGAGATCCGCGACCGGCGGGTCGGCTGCCTCGAACTGCTCGATTTCTTTCTGGGACGCGCCGAGCGGTACAACCCGGCGCTGAACGCCATCGTTGCCCGGCAGGTCGAGAAGGCCCGCGAGCGCGCCCGCGCCGCCGATGCCGCCTTGGCGCGCGGCGAGGTATGGGGCCCACTGCACGGCATCCCGATGACCGTCAAGGAATCGTTCGATGTTGCCGGACTGCCGAGCACCTGGGGCAACCCGCCGTGGAAGGATAAGATCGCCGCCGACAACGCGGTCTTGGTCGATCGCCTATTGGCGGCCGGCGCGGTGATCTACGGCAAGACCAATGTCCCGCTGATGCTGCAGGACGCGCAGAGCTACAACGACGTCTACGGCACCACCAACAACCCGTGGGACAGGGCGCGCGGACCGGGCGGGTCGTCGGGCGGCGAGGCAGCGACGCTTGCGGCCGGCCTCTCTGCGCTCGGCGCCGGCAGCGACATCGCCGGATCGCTGCGCAATCCGGCGCATTACTGCGGCATCTACGCGCACAAGCCGAGCTGGGGGCTGATCCCGACGCGCGGGCATTCGCCGACCGGCGCGCTGACTCCGACCGACATCTCCGTCGTCGGCCCGATGGCGCGGCATGCCGAGGATCTGGCGCTGGCCTTGCGGGTCCTCGCCGGACCGGACGGGCCAACACAGGCGGCGTGGCGGGTCGAATTGCCGCCGCCGCGGCAGCGCCGACTCGGCGATTTCCGGGTCGCGGTGTGGACCCAGTCGCCGCTCTGCGAGATCGATGCGAGCGTCAGCGAGCGCTTCGCCGCGGCGATTGCCGCGCTGTCCCGGGCCGGCGCCTCGGTCGAGGCGGAGGCGCGTCCGCCGATCGACGATGCCGAGCATCAGAAGCGCTTCATGCTATTGCTGCGCGCCGCTACCGCCTCGCGGATGGGCGACGAGGATTTCGCCGCCCAGCAGGCGATCGCGGCGACTCTCAGGCCCGAGGATGAGAGCCCGCGTGCCCTGATAGCGCGCGGCGCCACCGTCTATCATCGCAGCTGGGGCGTCGCCAACGAGACCCGCACTAGGCTGCGCCACGCTTGGCGCGATTTCTTCGAGCGGGTTGACGTGCTGCTGGTTCCGGTTGCCGCGACCGCAGCCTTCCCCCACGACGCCAACCCGGACCGCGAACAGCGCCTGATCTCGGTCAACGGCAAGCAGCGGCGCTATGACGAGCAGCTGTTCTGGGCGGGGCCGGCCAGCCTCTCCTACCTGCCTGCGACGGCGGCGCCGCTCGGCCTCACCGGTGCCGGCCTGCCGGTCGGGATGCAGATCATCGGGGCCGAGGGCCACGATCTGACGACGATCGAATTCGCCCGCCTGCTCGCCGCCCAGATCGGTGGCTTCACCGCCCCGCCTGACTATCGGTAGCGGCCACAAGCAATCATCGACCAAGCAACGACTTGGCCACGAGATCGACGGGCCAGAACAGTCCGGCCGAGAATGCGACGGCGAGATTGTCGGCTGACCACCAATCCTCGCCCGCCCGCGCTTCATGGTGCAGGAAAATCGCGGCGTCGGCGACGCCGGCGATCGCATAAAGGGAAAGCCCGATCAGCCATGCCCGCCGGCTCATCCGGTTAGACGACCCGGATGTTCTTGAACTGCCAGGGATCCTCGCGGTCGAGATCCTCGGGGAACAGGACTTCGCGGTCTTTGAGAGGGGTCCAGTCGCCCCACACCCCGACCACCTCGCCGAGATAGGGCCGGCAGATGTCGAGGATGCGGGCGAAATCCATCTCGTCCGGCTCGACGACACCGCGGCTTGGGTTTTCGAGGGCCCAAATGATGCCCGCGAGCACCGGAGCGGTGACCTGAAGCGAGGTTGCATTATTGCGCGGCGCGACCCGGCGCGCCTCCTCGATCGTCAGACGCGAGCCGTACCAGTAGACGCCGCGCGCCGGCCCCATCAGCAGGACGCCGAGCTCGTCGATGCCCTTCTCGATCTCGTCCATCATCAGCCGCTTATTGGTCTGCAGGTGCCAGTTCCTGCCGGCGAGCTCATGGAGGCTTAGCACCGCGTCGTCGCAGGGGTGGTAGGCATAGTGGCAGGTCGGGCGGTAGCGCACCTGATCGCCCTCGCGCAGGGTCAGGTAGTCGGCGATCGAGATCGACTCGCCATGGGTGATCAGAAAGCCGTGATAGGGCCCCTCGAGCGGCGTCCAGCTGCGCACCCGTGTCGCCGCGCCGGGCCGCAACAGGTAGATCGCCGCCTGGCTGCCGAAATCGTGTCGCCGTCCGTCCGCCGGGAAATGTCGCTCATGCGTGCCCCAACCCAACTCGGCCGGTTGCGAGCCTTCGCTGAAAAAGCCGTCGATCGACCAGGTGTTGACGAATTCGCGCGGGTTCTTGGCGATGGCGGCGACCTGCGTGTCGCGCTCGGCAATATGGATGGCCTTGACGCCGAGCCGTTCGGCGAGCCGCGCCCAGCCCATCCGGTCGGTCGGGGCGTGCGTCGCCCGGTCGGCTTCGTGCGCGACGTCGAGCAACGCCTGCTTGACGAAATGGGACACCAGCCCGGGATTGGCGCCGTGGGTGATGACCGCCGTCGGGCTGTCGCTGCCGCGCGAGCGTAGAGCGAGCGCGCTCTCGCGCAGCGCGTAGTTGGAGCGCGCCGAGGGTGGCAGGTTGGGGTCGGTATAGCCGCCCGGCCACGGCTCGATGCAGGTGTCGAGGTAAAGCGTCTCCCTTTCCCGGCAAAATTCGATCAACGCGACGCTCGAGACGTCGACGGAAACGTTGAGCAGGAAGTCGCCGCTTCCGAGCCGGTCTTCGAGCACCGCGCGGTAATTCTCGCGGGTCAACGCCGTCTCGATAAAGCCGACGCCATACTCGGCGGCCACCTCATGGCCGCGCGGCTCGGCGCTGATGATCGCGATCTGATCGGGACGAATTTCGATATGGCGCAGCAGCAACGGCAGGACTCCCTGGCCGATGCTGCCGAAGCCGACGATCACGAGGCGGCCGCTAAAGGCGATGTGCTTTTGGTCGGGCATCGAGGTGTGTCGCTAGAGAGGGGGCGAAGCGGTACGGGGGCCGGGCGGCAATGTCAATTCCTGCCATCATTTCGCCACCCCTGGGGATTGCAATAAGGCCGGACTGGGATAGTGTGCGGGCATCTCAAGGCTCGTGCATCACCTCCCTCGGGGAGATCGTTGGGAATGCGCAAATCGCCATTGGCGCTCGCTCTGATCGCCTTTCTCGCGCCTGCCGCGGCTTTGCCGCAGGCGACGAGCGGGAAAAGCGGCGTCTACGAGCAGCTCAACCTGTTCGGCGAAGCCTTCGAGCGGATCCGCCATGACGCGGTCGAATCTGTTGCCGACAACAAGCTGATCGAGACCGCTATCGCCGGCATGCTGGCCGGTCTCGGGCCGCATTCGGTGTACCTGAACGAGACCGAATACAAGGCGCTGCAGGAGCGGACCACGAGCGAGACCGGCGCGACCGGCCTCGTCGTGACCCTCGCCAACGGACAGGTGAAGGTCGTCGCGCCGCGCGACGGCTCGCCCGCGGCATCGGCGGACATCAAGCCCGGCGACATCATCTTCACGATCGACAAGGAGCCGACCTACGATCTGACCCTGCCCGAGATCGACCAGAAGCTGGCCGGGCCGATCGACAGCGAGGTCGCGCTGATGCTGCGCCGCGGCACCGGTGCGCCGGTCGAGGTCAAGGTGAAGCGCGTGGCCGGAAAATTCCCCACCGTCAGCGCCCGGCTCGAAGCCGGCGATATCGGTTATATCCGCCTCGCTGGCTTCGACGAGGCGACAGCTGGAACGCTCAGCGCCGCGGTCAAGGATCTGCGGCAAGAGGCCGGCAACAAGCTGATCGGCTTTATCATCGACCTACGCAACAACCCCGGCGGCAGCTTCGACGCGGCCGTGGCGGCGGCCGATGCATTCATCGACAAGGGCGACATCACGATCGTCAAGAGCCGCAAACCCGACAGCGCCAAACGGATTGCCGCGACCCCCGGCGACGTCGCCAACGGACAGCCGATCGTGACGCTGGTCAATGGCGGCACCGCCCGCGAGGCGGAGCTTGTCGCAGGGGCGTTGCAGGATAACCACCGCGCCGTACTGCTCGGCAGCAAGACGTTTGGCGAGAGCGCGATCGAGACGCTGATCCCGCTCAATGGCAATGGTGCGATCCGCCTGACGACGGCGCGGTTTGAGACGCCGAACGGCCGGCCGATCCAGGGCAAGGGGCTCGACCCCGATCTGACGGTGTCGCCGCTCAAGCTGGAGAAGGTGGCGCAGATCGATCGCCGCCGTGAGGCCGATCTGCGCGGCGCGCTAAAGAACCCCGACGCGCAACCCGAGGTCAAAGGCGGCGCGCCCGGCGGCGCAGCGCCAAAGCCGCCGGCGACCACCACCACTGCGGCCCCGCCCAAGGGCGATGAGCCGACCGTCGCGTCCGGCGATATCGGCACGACCAGCGACGAGCAGCTGAGCGAGGCGGTCGATGTGCTGCGCGGCCTTGCCCTGATCAATGGCCGCACCGCCGCGCGATAAGACGCTCGGCACGTCATCTTCCGGGGGACCGAGGGAGGGGCCATGCGCTTTCTCGTGCTTGGGGCCGGCGCGGTCGGCGGCTACTTCGGCGGGCGGCTCGCCGAGGCGGGGCGCGATGTGACGTTTCTGGTGCGCGACCCGCGCGCCGCATCACTCGCCGAGCACGGTCTCGCGGTGGCGAGCCCGCTCGGCGATTTTCGCGTCCCGGTCAAATTGGCGACCGCCGACCGGGTCGGTGGGCCCTATGACGTCGTGCTGCTGACCGCGAAGCACTACGACCTCGACACCGCGATCGCGGCGATCCGCCCCGGCATGGGACCGCAGAGCACGGTATTGCCCTTGCTCAACGGCCTTGTGCACCTCGATCGGCTCGCTGCCGCATTCGGGCCCGATCGGGTGCTGGGCGGGGTCGCCTATGTCGGTGCGAGCCTCTTGCCCGACGGCAGCATCCGTCATCACAACCGCCTGTCGGGCATCGCCTTCGGCGAGCGGCACGGCGGGGTGAGTGAGCGCACGCGAGCGATCGAGGCGGCCTTCGCGGGCACCCTGGTCAGCGCCCCGGCGAACGACAACATCCTGTTAGAGATGTGGGAAAAATTCGTGATGATGGGGGCGATGGCCGGGATTAACTGCCTGATGCGCGGTACGGTTGGCGAGATCATGGGAACGCAGGATGGCCGGGCGCTGATGATCGCGGCGCTCGCCGAATGCCGGGCGGTCGCCGTCGCTTCCGGGTTCGCGCCGCGCCCGCAGAGCGTCGAGCGGGTTGAGGCGATGCTGACCGAGCCCGGCAGCGTCAACAGCGCCTCGATGCGCCACGATCTAGAGGCTGGGCGGCGCACCGAGGCCGACGCAATCGTCGGCGACATGATCCGCCGCGCCGCCGGCCTCGGCATTGCGACGCCGCTGTTGCGCACCGCCTGGTGCCACCTCCAGGTGCACGAGAACCGCCTCGCCGCACGCTCAGCTCGCTGACGATCAAATCTCACCGGCCGGTCCCCAGCAGAAATCCCCAATCGGCGGCGTAGGCTGGAGCGCCATTCAACGCGAGCGGCGTCAGCCGGTCGGCAACCACGCTGACGTGAAATCGTCGAAATACCCGCGTGCCCCGCCTGCGGCGCGGGGGGCGAGGCTCAGCACCCGGATGTGATCGGGCGGCACGCCAAGCGCCCGATAAGCCTGTTGCAGTAACGCGGCGAGAAATTCGTCCCGGTGGTAAAGCCCATACCAACGCTCGGCGGGGGTTGCGCTCGGCGCGGCGAGCCAAGGGGCGGGCTGACGGCTGGGCGGGACGTAATCGGGCGGGCCGGAGAACAGGATAACGCGCAGGACCCCTGCGCGCTTGGCAAGAAGGGCCGCCATGCCGCCGGCCTGTGAATGCCCGGCCACGGCGACGCGGGCCCAATCGGGCGCACCGTTAGCCAGATAGGCTCCCCACCCCTGGCCCGGGTGATGTTCGTCGAGAAATTGCAGCAACCTGGTCAGTCGGTTAACGATCGACTCAGCAGGCTGATCGTCCGCCGGTGACGGCGTCGGATCGCCAAACAGCCGGCGCTGCCGGAAATTCGCCGAACAGGCGGGGTCGGGATTACGGGCGCAGGCCTGCATGGCCGCCGGTTCGTTGTTGTAGGAGAGGCCGATTACGCGATAACCCGCATCGGCGGCGAGGTTCAAAAACGAGCGGACGCCGGCGGGATTGCCGCCGGTTCCCGGTAGGAACAGCAAAAGTGGCGCCGTCGCTGGCGCCCCGCGGTCGAAAACGACGAGACTGCTGCGTAGAAAGCGCGTGATGCTCGGGTCGGCCTCGTTCGGCGCGACGGTGTAGACCACGCGATCGCCCTGCGCCGAGACGTTCTGTGCGAGCGCCGGCGCCGCAAAGGCTGCGGCCAGCAATCCGAGCGCCCGGAGCATCGGCATCCGGATCATCCCCGGCTGCAGGCGCCGCCGCCGAGGACGCAGAATTTGGCGCAATGCGGATGGTTGAGCGCCACGCTCCCGAGCGCTCCGGCCAGCGTCGGGCCGAGGTCGAAGCGCTGGTCGTACGGCAACAGGGTGCAGGCGATGAAGCTCGGCCGCGCCGCGCCCTTGAACCGGACTACCATGCGCGAACTGGCGCACATCACATCCTCGGGCGATTTGCCGAGGAGGCCCCAGCAGGCCTCGGTGATCTCCGGCACGTCGGCCGCCGGATCCATCTCGGGGAACACGGTCAGCGCCATCGGGTCAGCGGCATCGATCTCGAGGTCAAGCTCTGCGAAGAGACGCGCGAAGCCGCGCCGGATCTCGGCCTCTGTCTCGCCCGATAGGCGCCGGCTCGCGATCGACACGGCAAAGCCATTGGCCGCAAGCCACAGGAGCCCGTCGATCGTCGGCTGCCAGCTGCGCCGGCCGCGCTCCGCCTCGTGAACCCCCCTTCCGTAATGGTCGAGCGAGACGCGGATCATGAGGCGTTTGCCGTGGCGCTCGCGCAGCGCCAAGAGCGCCGGCTTCACCTTGTGCATCGGCTTCATCGCATTGGTCAGCACCAGGGCCCGGAAGCCGCGCGCGAGCGCGAGATCGAGCATCGCCGGCAATGCCGGGTTCATAAACGGCTCGCCGCCGGTGAAGCCGATCAGTTTCGTACCGAGGCCGAGGCGTTCGATCTCGTTCAGGTATTGGGCGACTTCGGCGGCGCTTAAATAAACCAGGCGGTCATTGCGCGGCGAGGATTCGATGTAGCAGTGTCCGCAGGTCAGATTGCACAACGTCCCGGTGTTGAACCACAACGTGTCGAGTGATTTGAGCGCGACCCGAGCTCGCCGCTCGCCGGTGAGGGTGAGCGACGGGTCCCGAAATTTTCGCGGATCAAGCCGCGCGGCGGTTGCCGCCGGCACCTCGGCCATGGCCGCTCTCCCGATTGCCAACCGGCCGCACCATAATACGACATGGGGTGTATGTCGGTCTTACCGAATCACGGGGCCGTGAGCGCCTGCTCGCCGACCGCCCGGGGCTGAGCCGTTAACCTCATTCTCGCGGCCCGCAGCTTGCACGCGGCGACCCGCCTTCCTACTCTCGTGTATTGCGGAAATGTTGTTGTTGGGTCAGATGGAGCAAATTGTACCGCGGCACATTCGGTTGACGTCCCACAATGCCGGCGAAGCGACAATCCCGCTGCGCTGGGGAGCGGCGAGCGCGGATCTGCGCGGTCCGGTGGTAGGCAGTCCGGCCGAGCCGCGCCATCGCAACGCGATCGGCTCCTATAGCGGGTCATATGCGATCTATCGCGCGCTCGCCGTCGCAACCCGGGCCTTGGCGTCCGATCACCGGCCGGATTTCACCGACACCGCGCCCGCGGCCTTGATCGGGCCGTGGCCGCAATGGGGCGAACCCCAGAAGATCGTCTCGCTCGACCCGTACGGACATCTGGTTGGCGAGGCTTTCGCCGAGCAGATCCGGGCCGGCATCGATGCCCGCCCGACAATTGCGGTTACCACCGCGCGGATCGACCTGCCGGAAATCCGCCAGCGCATTGCCACCGGCGACATCATCCCCGATGGCCGGGTCGTGCTCGACAGCGGCGAGATCCGGGTGACCAAGGCGGCAATCGACCCGGTCTGGTACCTCCCCGGGATCGCCGCGCGGTTTGGCGTCGCCGAGCCCGACCTGCGGCGCACGCTGTTCGAGGAAACCGGCGGCATGTTCCCCGAACTGGTCACCCGGCCGGATCTCGAAGTCTTTCTCCCGCCGATTGGGGGCCAGACGGTCTATCTGTTCGGCGATGTCGACAGGATCGGCCGGCCGGAGACGGTGATTGCCTGCCGTGTCCATGATGAATGCAACGGCTCGGACGTGTTCGGCTCCGACATCTGCACCTGCC
>Ga0209415_10006152_pt1 | contig 21445 bp, 18 predicted proteins | sample PeaSoiSIISIP2007_FD_187696 | JGI IMG/M metagenome (GOLD analysis project Ga0209415, IMG submission 187696) | Peat soil microbial communities from Weissenstadt, Germany - SII-SIP-2007 (SPAdes) (version 2) | ecosystem: Environmental > Terrestrial > Soil > Wetlands > Peat | place: Germany... | reverse complement strand
ACCTCTCCTACCTGATCCCGCTGTTCATCCTGTTTCAGATGCTGGGCCTCACCGGCACACTCTGGCCGATGGTGATCACGCACCTCGTCATCACCGTGCCGATCGTGGTCTGGGTTATGATCGGCTTCTTCGAGACGCTGCATCCCGACCTCGAGGAGGCCGCGCTGATCGACGGCGCCACGCTTTGGCAGGCGTTCCGATACATCGCGCTGCCGCTGTCGCGGCCGGGCGTCGTGGTGGCGGCGATCCTCGCCTTCATCTTCTCTTGGAACAATTTCATCTTCGGCGTGGTGCTGGCGGGCCGCGAGACCCGAACCTTGCCGGTCGCGGTCTACAACGTGCTCACCTTCGAGCAAATCTCCTGGGGCCCGCTCGCCGCCGCGGCCCTGCTGGTGACGCTGCCCGTGCTGATCCTCACCGTGGTCATTCAGCGCGAGATCGTCGGCGGCCTCGCCGCTGGCGGGGTCAAAGGCGGCTGAGCTCGCCGGGCCCGGCAACGGCTACGTCATCTCGGAGAGGTGGATTTTGGCGCCCAGCGCGCGGAGCTCGCTCTGCACGGCGCCGCGATCGAGTTCACGCGGCGACAGCCCGTGGCGGACCGACAATGACGCCGCGGCGCCGGCGGCCTGTCCCGTCACCATGCAAGCCGGCTGATTGCGCGTGTAGCCGTCGGCGTCGTGGTCCGCCGAGATGGCGCGGCCGGCCGCCAATAGGCCCTCGACACCCTGGGGCAGCAGGCAACGGTAGGGAATCTCGTAGGTGAACAGCTTGGCAACGAGCTCACGGTTCTCGGCATCCTCGACCGAGCCCTCCTTGCCATCGGGACTGTGCCGGGGCCCACGGGGGTTCTGACGATTCGAATCGATGCCGATGCTGTCATCGAAATGAGTCCGGTCCAGAATATCCTGCTCGGTGAGCACGTAGCCGCCACGGATGCGGCGCGTCTCGCGGACGCCGATATGGCTCGCGGAGTCCACGATATAAGCCGACGCGAACCCCGGAACGTAAACCCGGGCGAACGCCAGAAGCAGGCGCTGCTGCCGGCGACCCTCCATCTCCGCGCGCGTGACGTCCGCCGGGTTGGTGCCGTCCACGTTGTAGACCCGGATCGTATTGACCAGCGCCGTGCCTCGATCCGGCATCACGGCCTCGATACGAAAATAGTGGCAATCGGGATAGAGCATGCCGCGTTGCTTCGCCTGCTCCACCAGGCTGAAGAAACCGAATATGCGGATGTTCTTGCCCTCGACATCCAGCATCATCTGGTTCGGATCCTTCGAGAAATCCTCTGGGTGGCTCCGAACGTAGGTGAGCAGCGCCGATGTATCGATGCCGCCGAGGCGGAAGAGCAGCGTCATCGGCCGCATCTTCTCGTCGCTGTCGCGCCCCTTCATGATCGGGGCGCCGGCGCGCGCCGCGATATCGGCGTCGCCACTGGCGTCGATCAAAGCGCTGCCGAGCACGGCGCTGCGCGCACCTTTGTTCTCGACGACCAGGCCGCGCACCCGGCTCCCGTCCATGATCACGTCCGCGCAGATTGTATGAAGCAACAGCTCGATGCCCTTCTCCGCCACCATCTCGAAGGCGACCGTCTTGAAGATCTCATGGTCGAACGAAATGATCTCGCCGGGAAACGCGCCGCCCGCGGCGATCAGTCGGTCGAAGATCCGCTTCGGGATGCCGTGGGCGCACCGATAGGGCGTGTAGAAGAGCGTCATCATTCCGGCAGTCGCGGTGCCGCCGAGGCAGTTTCCGCGCTCGATCACCAGCACTCGGCTGCCCCGCTCCGCCGCCGCCAGAGCCGCCGCCAACCCCGCCACTCCGCCGCCGAGCACGACGACGTCGACGTCATGCGAGATCGGCAAGGTGCGCGGATCCTCGGTCACCGCCACGGTGTTTGCGTCCTGAATGAAATGCGCGGGCATGCGAGGCTCCTGGCGGCGTATCAGCGAGGAATAAAGACGGCCCGGCCCGGATCGAAGTGCACGGCGACGGTATCGCCCTGCGCGATCGTCGGCTGAGCGCCACCATGGGTGATATCGAGAAAAACGCGAGCACCGGCGGCGATCTCGACCTCCGCGCGAAGCGTCGCGCCAAGCATCGTCAGCTGGACCACCTTGCCCTCCGCCGCGGTTCCCGGCGGATTCGCGCCGGCTCGGCCGATGCGCAGCGTCTCCGGCCGCGCCACCAGCCAGAGCTCGCGCCCGCCGGGCATCCCCGCGCGAGGGAAGGTCAGCTTGAGCGAGCCCGCCACGAGCATCGAAACGTCGGGCCCGTTGGCATCCAGGACATCCGCGCTCAGGATGTTCGCCGTCCCAACAAAGGAGGCCACGAACCGGGTCGCCGGACGGTTATAGAGCTCCCAGGGGGTGCTCAGCTGCTCGATCTTGCCCTGGTTCATCACCAGGATGCGATCGGAAATGCTGAGGGCCTCCTCTTGATCGTGAGTCACGTAGAGCGCGGTCACGCCGAGCGCGCGTTGCAGCGAGCGGATCTCCGAGCGCATCTCGATCCGAAGCTTTGCATCGAGATTGCTGAGGGGCTCGTCGAGGAGCAGGACGCGGGGCTCGTAGACGAGCGCGCGGGCAAGCGCCACGCGCTGCTGCTGGCCGCCCGAGAGCTGCTTCGGGTAGCGCGATGCAAACTCGCGGAGCCGCACCATCTCGAGCGCGCGCCCGACCCGGCGGGAGAGCTCCGTTCGCTCGACTTTCCGGATGCGCAATCCGAACGCGACGTTGTCGAACACGCTCAAATGCGGAAAGAGCGCGTAGCTCTGGAAGACCATGCCGACCTGGCGACGATAGGGCGGCACTTCGGCCATGTCCTTCTGAGCGATCCGGATGGTTCCGCTGTCCTGCGTGATGAAACCGCCGATGCACCGGAGCGTCGTGGTCTTGCCGCAGCCGGAAGGGCCGAGCAGCGTCAGCAGCTCGCCCTCGGCCACGGCGAGCGACACGCCGTCGACGACGGTCGTCGCTCCATATCGCTTGGTAAGGCCGCCGATTTCGATGAAACCGGCGGCGCTATCCGACATCCTCAGTAGCCCATCTTTTCCGCCCAGACGTCGGAGATGTATTTCAGAGCGGCAGCAGGCGGATCCGGCGCCCGGGATTTCTGAAAGATCTCTTTCGTGGGCATCGAGGCGTAGACCTCGGCGGGAATCTTGTCCCAGACCGCAGTGCCGGGAAACTCGAACATGTCCCTCACCATGCCGACCTGGATGGTGTCCGAGAGCGCGCAGTTGATGAAACGAGCCGCGGCCTGCTTGCGCGCGTCGGGGATGTTCTTGGGTATCGCAAGGTACCCCGCGCCGCCGGGCACGCCGTCTTCCAGCAAGACCGTCTTGATGCTGGGCGGCATCGTGCCGAGCTTGCGCGAATAGAGCGCGAAATCCAGCGCGTGGAAGCCGATGACGATCTCGCCCGTCGCGAACTGCGTGACGTGTGCGCCGCTAGCTTCCGCGTGCTTTCTCGCGTTCGCCTCCTCGAACTCCTTGAGCTTGGCCCAGGCCGGCGCCCAGCTGGCGTCCTCTTTTCCGCCGGGGAGTTCGAGGCTGGCGCCGAACGCGCGCAGAAACGTCGCGACGAAGAAGCGGCCGGCGCCGGACACGGTCGAGCGCGGATCGACGTAGGAGATCCGGCCCTTCCATTCGTTCCGCCGATCGAACAGCTCCTTCCAGGTCCTGGGAGGCTTCGCAACCTGATCGTTGTTGTAGATGAGCGTGTAGCTGTAGCGGAAGAACGCCGCGCCGACGCCCTGCAAGTCCACGCCCGCCGCGTGATCGCTGTCGGGTGGCTCCGCCTTGGCGGCGTTAGGCATCAGCGATGCCTGGGTCCGCAGATCCTCGAGCACGCCCTCCGCCTTGAACGCAGCGATCTTGTCGGGCGCCAGGAACAAGAGATCGATGTCGCCGCCCGCCGATCCCGCCGCCTTGAGGCGCTGCAGCACTTCCGCCGAGCCCGACGAGGTATAGCGAACGTTCGCCTTCGTCTCGGCCTGGCATGCCGGCACCGCCGACGTCTGCCACCATTGCACGAAATTCGCGCCCGACATGGTGTCGTAAAAGCTCAAATCCTGCGCTGAGACACTGCCCAGGGGCAGCGCAAGCAGCAGCGCCAGGAATACTATTCGCCATACAGTCATGATTTCCTCCCTCCCATGATTCGATTTCGATGCTTCAGCCCGCGGCAACCACATCGGCACGCAGGTAACGGGCGATCACATAGGCAAGCATCACGCTCGGAATCAGAAGCAGCATCGCGAGCGCGCTGCTGATCTGGAGATAACCCTCGCCTATCGCCGAGTAGATCTGTACCGGCAGCGTCGCGGTGTCCGGATTGGATACCAGCAGCGTGAGCGTGAACTCGTCCATCGACAGCATGAACACGTATCCCGCCTGGGCGAGCAGCGCCGGCACGAGCTGCGGGAGCGTGATCTTTCGGAACACGGTCCACCGGTTGGCGCCGCAGGCGAGCGCGGCTTCCTCGACTTCCGGCGGCAGCTCTTCCACCGCCGCCGCAACGATCAGCACGCCGAAGGGAAACGTGGCGATCATGTGCGCGAGCACCACCGCCGCGAGACTCCCGTTGAGCCGAACGGCGTAGAAGAACGACGCGATCCCGATGCCCAGGCTGATATAGGGGACCAGGAGCGGCAGGGAGAAAAGCGTGCGCAGGAGATCGCGGCCCGGAAACCTGAACCGTCCGATCGCGATCGCGGCCGGCACCGCGACAACCGCGGTGGAGATCGTAACCAGCGCCGCGACCAATAGGCTCGTGCGCAACGATCGAAAAACGTTGGGCACCGTGACGGCCCATTCGTACCAGCGCGTCGTGAAGGCGCTCGGCAGCAGGCTCGGCCAGAACCATTGCAGCGCCACCGACCACAGCGCGAGCACGAGGAGGGGTCCGAGAATGAAGCCCGCGAAGAGCACCGTGACGGCGAGATTGGCCGCGGACCGCGCGAGGTGCCGCGCGCCGATGGTGCTCGAGTAGGTTTCGGCGGCCATCGGCCATCATCCGCGGTGAACCCAGCGCAGCACGCGGCGCCGGATTCCCACGAGAACCGCGATCTGAATCACCGCCATGACCAGGACGATGGTTGACGCCGCCGGCCAATCGAAGCTGCCGGTGACCTTGCGGTATGCCATGACCGAGAGCGTTTCCGCGCTACGCCCCATCAGGAGCGGCAAGCTGAAGGTGCCGAACGTGCTGACGAAGGTAAGGATCCCTCCAGTGAGCGCTGCCGGCGCGATCATCGGCAGAGTCACTCGCCAGAAGGTCTGCCAAGCATTGGCGCCGGCGCTGGCGGCTGCCTCCTCGACGGCTCGGTCCGCCGATTGGAGCGCGGACACGATCAGCAGTCCCGTGTACGGAAAGAAGCGCCAGACGCAGGCCACCAGCAGGCCCGTCCAGGTGTAGGAAATTGTCAGCGGCTCCGATGCGATGTGAAGGACGCGCACCAGGAGCGAATTGAACAACCCATTCTCGGAATAGAAGAGCGCCAGGGCGTAGCCGGCGATCAGGACGGGTACCGCGAGCGGGAGCGCGATCAGGATCCGGATGATCGTGCCCAATCGCGGCGACAGGCGCGCGACGTATCCGAGGGGAATGCTCAGCGCCAGAGAGACAACCGTCGTCGCGAGAGCAAGACCAAGGGTACGCAGTGTCGCGCGATAGCTCTGACCGTCGGCGAAAAATGCAAAATAGTGCTCGGCGCTAGGGCCACCGGCGCCGAAATCAAGGCTGTAAGAGATCGCGAGCCCGAGCGGATAGAGCACCAGACAGGCGACGATCGCAAGGCCGGGGGCCACGGCGAGAGCGAGCCACACCGGATCGGGCGTCGCGATGTAGCTTCTTCCGGAATCCACCGGCATCCTCGGGCTTCCCCCAGCCTCGGCGAGGCCCGTGGGCCCGCTGATGTTCACGTGAACATAGCGCAGCTTCGCACTTCCGCAAAGAGTGCGAATCGCCCGCGGCGGCGCCTCACAGCACCCGCGGCGGTGCGGTGCTCTGCCGGATCACCAGTTCTACGGGCAAGGTGACGTGGGCGGGATCGCCGCCGGCGCCCTCGCCCATCGACCGCAGGAGCAATGCGACGCTCTTCCGGCCGAGCGCGTTAAAGTCCTGGCGGATCGTCGTGAGCGGCGGCGTGTAGTAAGCGGCCTCGGGAATATCGTCGAACCCCACGACGCTGACCGACCGCGGCACGGAACGTCCCACCTCGTTGAGGGCGCGCAGCACGCCGAGCGCCATCTGGTCGTTGGCGACGAAGACGGACGTAACGTCTACATCGGCCGCCAGCACCTTGCCTGCGGAGTATCCGGATTCGGCACTCCAGTCGCCTCTAAGGACCGGAGGCGCGGGAACTCCGGCGTCGCGCAGCGCCGCGCGCCAGCCTTTCAGGCGATCCTCGGCCCCGACGCGGCCGGCGGGACCAGCGACGTGCCATACCGTGCGATGGCGGAGACCGAGAAGGTGCCGCGTGGCCAAAGCCGCCCCAGCTTCGTCGCCCGCGGCCACCACCGGAATCCGCGAGCGCCGGTGGCCCCAGATCGCGATCGTAGGCAGATCCACCGGCAGGCGGTCAAAGGCGCTGGACACCTCGGCTTGCGGGGAAATGACGATCAATCCGGAGACCGCTTGCTGACGCAGGCGGTCCACGGCTTCTTCTACAGAAGCGGCGTCGAGGGTCTTAAGCCCGAGGATGGTCACGAAGTAGCCGGCTTCGCGCGCGGCCTGCTCCAAGCCGAGCAGTGCGGCGGCCGGACCGTAGAGCGCGGTGTTGTAACAGATCACGCCGATGGTCTGGGATCGGCCCGTGACCAGGGCCCGCGCTGCATGGTTCGGGCGGTAGTCGAGCCGCCGCATAGCGGCGAGCACGCGCTCGCGGGTATCGGCCCGCACGCTCGCGCGATTATTGATCACGCGCGACACCGTGATGTGCGAGACGCCTGCCGCAGCGGCAACATCCATAATGCCCGAGCGCCGCCGGATTCTGCTCCGGACGCCCTTCCGCGCCACGCCCGCTCCGATCGCCTGCCGTCTTTTCTTGCGTTGAGCCATTGCGCTTGCCGTCCCTGACATAGCACGTCCGCGCCCTGCCAGCACCGGCGACTCCAAGAGCTGCGGAGCCAGGATACATTGGCTGATTCCGCGATCTTGACGACGCTGCCGGAGCCGCGTAACCCCTGCTCCGGAGCACCGAGCAGCGAAATTCCGACTGACGCGAGGACCACATGGCCGCCAAGCTCGTCGACCTCTTCAGCGACACCAAGACCAAGCCCACCGCGGAGATGCGGCGGTTCATGATGGCGGCCGAGGTCGGCGACGAGCAGAAGGACGAGGACCCAACCGTCCTCAAACTCTGCAAGATGGTGGCGGAGCTGCTGGGCAAGGAGAGCGCGATGTTCCTGCCCTCCGGCACGATGTGCAACGAGATCGCGATCCACGTGCACTGCCGGCCCGGCGAGGAGGTGATCTGCGACGAGACCGCGCACATCGTCATCGCCGAGGCCGGCGGGCCCGCGGCCCTCAGCGGCGTGATGGTGAACCCGATCCGCGGGACGCGCGGCATCTATACGGCCGAGCAGCTGCGCGCCGCCGTCCGCTCGGAGAGCCGCTACGCGCCGCGCTCACGCCTAGTGGAGGTCGAGCAGACCTCCAATCTCGGCGGCGGCTCGGTCTGGCCGCTGGCGATCATTCAGGATGTTGCCAAGACCGCGCGCTCGCTCGGCCTGAAGCTGCACATGGACGGCGCTCGGCTCTTCAATGCGGTCGTCGCAAGCGGCGTCCCCGCCTCCGCCTATGCCGCGCCTTTCGATACGATCTGGGTAGACTTCACCAAGGGCCTCGGCGCGCCCGTGGGCGCGGCGCTGGCCGGCAGCCGAGACTTCATCCGCGAGGCTTGGCGCTACAAGCAACAGTGGGGCGGCGCCATGCGCCAAGCCGGCATCATCGCTGCCGCCGGCATCTACGCGCTCGAGCATCACGTCGACCGCTTGCGTATCGACCACGAGAATGCCCAGCACCTCGCTCAGGGCCTCGCCAATCTGCGCGGGATCGATATCGACCCGAAGCGGGTCGAGACGAACCTCGTCTTTTTCCATCTGACGCCGGAGTCGGGCTGGACCGCGCCCGACCTCGCGCGCGCCGTCCGGGAGCAGGGTATCGAAATCGGCGCCTTTGGCCCCACTTTGATCCGTGCGGTGACGCACCTCGATGTCAGCCGCGAGGACATTGATCAGGCGCTCGCGGTGTTCGAGCGCGTTCTGCGCAACCCCCACCGCGCGGCGGCTCAGTAGCGATCCGCGGCCTCGAGATAGAAAGCGCCGAGGCCGAAGACAAGCGCGGCAGGGAACACGAAGCCGCCCAGGAAGGGCACCCCGCTCAGCGCCACCAGCGCGATCACGCCCAGGACGAGCGCGGCAAGCCGGCGCCCGATGCCCGTGACCGGGCCGCGACCGAGGAGGCGCAGCACGGCGTCGCCCAGGAAGATCGCCACGGTCAGCACCGCGAGCAGCAGCGAGACGAAATAAGCCGCGAGCACCACCAAGCCCAGGATCGCGCCCAGCATCGTCGCCATGGCGATGACCGCTGCGACCGGCGTCGCGATCAAGAGCGCGAAGCCGAGGCCGAGGCTCGCGAGCGGCCGGAGCGCGATGACATGGGCGGCGTTCAGGGAATAGCCGGGGAACACCAGGATGAACAACAAGCCGGCGGCGACGAGACCGAGGGCAAGCAGGATCTTCGCGGCGTAGCCGATCACATGCGCCGCAGTCATCGCCTGCCGCGGCGCCGTCCACTCCCCGCGCGTGACGCCGCCGTCGATGCGGGCGCGGGCGTCGATCTCCGCCGGCTCGTCCGACTCGTAGGTGAGATGCCCGTGGATAACCGCCTCGGGCCCGATCGTGATCCAATGGCCCCTGAGATGCACGTCGCCGTCGATGGTGCCGGAAACCGCGACGTTCGCTCCGATGGCATTGAGATCCTTGCCAATGCCGCCGTTCACGGCCACATGCGCTGCCGCGATCCACGCGTCTCCGGCGACGCGGGACTCGCGGGAGAGCGTCACGCTACCCCCGGCTGCCGTCAGATCGCGCCCGACCTGGGCAGCGGCGGTGACGTCGCCGCCGGCCACTCGAACGGAGCGCTTCACCGTTCCGCGGACGCCCACGGTGCCACCGGCGGCGAGCACGCTGCCGGCGATATCGCCATCCGTCGCGATGCTCCCGCCCGCGAGGACGGCATCGCCGTCGATCGGACCCTGCAGCTCGACCGAGGATCCCGCGAGATAGACGTCGTGATCGATCGGACCCTCGCGGACCACGCTCGAGCTCTGCTGCGATTGCGCAGCGACGGGCAACGGCTGCGGCAGCAGCAGGGTGAGGCTCAGGGCGAGCAACCACGACATACGCATCGGCGATCCTCCCGGCAGCAAGACGCTGCAGATGGCGCTCGGAAGCGCTTCGTCGAGTTTACCGTGCGTGCTCGCGCTTGGCGCGGGTGACGAGTTGGGTCGGATTGACGAAACGGAGCGCGATGAGGAGCCACACGAGCGTCGTCACCATATAGATCACCGCCATCGCGTCGATCGACTGGCCCGCGCGCACGCCGGCGGCATAGACGGCGTAATAGAGCGCCACCACCAGGGTCTGGCTGGTCGGCCCCGCCGTGAAGAAGGTGAGCTCGAACATGGCGATAGTGCGCACCAGCACCAGCAGCAAGGCCGCCAGCATGCCCGGCGCCAGCAGCGGCAGCAGTACATGGAGGAAGAGGCGCGCCGTGCCGGCGCCGAAGACGCGGGCTGCCGCCTCGATGCGCGGATCGATCTGCTCGATGAAGGGGATCATCACGAGTATGACGAAGGGCACGGTCGGCACCAGGTTCGCCAGGATGACGCCAGACATAGAGCCCGCAAGTCCCGCCCGGTAGAGCACGGTCGCGAGCGGAATGCCGAAGGTGATCGGCGGCACCAGCAGCGGCAGCAGGAAGAGCAGCGTCACCAGCTTCTTGCCGGGAAACTCGCGCCGGGCGAGCGCATAGGCGGCGGGAACGCCGAGCGCACCCGAGAGCACGACCACCGCTCCCACCACCTCAAAAGTTACCACCAACACCTGGTCGAGCTGGAATTCGTTCCAGGCCGAGGCATACCACTTGGTGGTGAAGGCCGTCGGCAGCCACGTGCCGAGCCAACGCGTCCCCAGCGAATTCACCAACACGGTCCCAACCATCGCGAAGAGATTGACGATGAAGAAGATGACGAGGGCCCAAATCGCGGTGGTCCAGAGCCGGTCGGAGAGCGCGGTCTCGCGGCCCATCGTCCCTCAGCCTTTCGCCGAGCCGGCGGGCCCGCGGTAGAAGAGGCCGCGCGCCGCGAGCACGAGCACCACGACCAGGAGCTGGGCGAATCCCATGATCATCGCGATCGCCGAGGCCATGGAATAATCGTACTGCTCGTAAGCCGCCTGATAGGCCGCGATCGAGATCACGCGGGTCACTCCGGCCGGCGCCCCCAGCAGCACCGCCGACGGAAAGACCGAGAATGTCTGCACGAACGACAGGCAGAAGGTGATGGCCAAGCCCGGCGCCAAGAGCGGCAGAAAGATGTGCCAGAAGCGCGCCCGTGCATTGGCGCCGAGAGTGGAAGCGGCCTGCTCGAGGGACGCATCGATCCCGGTGATATAGGAGAGCGTCAGCAGGAAAGTGAAAGGGAAGCCGGAAACCACGAGAGAGAGGAAGACGCCCCAGTAATTGTGCACCAGGCGAACCGGGCTGGAGACGAGTCCAATCAGCACCAGCGTGCGATTGAGCCAACCTTGCGGACCCAGATAATTCAACAGCCCCTCGGCGATCAGCACCGTGCCGAGCGTGATCGGCAGCACCAGGATGGTGGTCAGCAAGCGCTGGCGACGCATGAGCCGCACCCGCATCGCGACCGGGACCGAGATCAGGATGTTCACCAGCGTCGACGGCAGGGCGAGCCACATGGTTTTGGCAATCGTGTCGTAGAGGAACGGCTCGGAGAAGAATCGGCGATAATTGGCGAGCCAATCGCCGACCTTGGGCTCCAGCGACAACACGAGACCGTAGAGGAAGGGATAGACGAACAGCGCAATGATAAAAAGGACGGCCGGCAGCACCAGCAGTGTCACGCCGTCAAGGCCGCGCTGAGCCAGCAAGAGACGCAGCGGCGGCCGGTCCGCCAGTACTTTCGCTTGCAGGGCGCTACCCGAGAGCGTCGTCATGCCGAGCCGCTTCCATAGATGAGCACCCGGGACGCCTCGGCGCCGAGGTATAGCGTCTCGCCGGGTACCACAGGTTGCTCGGAGCGGAAGAAGAGCTCCGTGCGATCCGCAGTGAGCGCCGTGCCGTAGAAATCGCGGCCGCGATATTCCGTCGTCGCTACGGTGGCGGCGATCGGCCCGCCGGGCCGCGGCGTCAGGTCCTCCGGTCGGATCGCGACGATCGCCTCGCCGTCCGCCAACCGCTCAAGGGGCACGCCCGAGAGGGTGGCACCACCCACCTGTACCGTGGCCGTGCCGTTTCCCGAGGCCGTCACACGCGAACGCAGCAGATTGCGATAGCCCATAAACTCCGCCACGTCGGGGTGGGCAGGCCGTCCGTAGAGATCGCCGGGTGTGCCGACCTGCCGCACCATGCCGTTGCGCAACACGACGATGCGGTCGGCGAGCGACAGCGCCTCGTCCTGATCGTGGGTCACGTAGATGGTGGTGGACCCCACGGAGTTGTGGATGCGTCGGATTTCCGCGCGCATCTCCAAGCGAAGCTTGGCATCGAGGTTGGAGAGCGGCTCGTCCATCAGGACCAGGGGCGGCTCGATGACGATCGCCCGCGCGATCGCCACCCGCTGCTGCTGCCCGCCCGAGAGCTGCCCCGGAAGCTTCGCCCCTTGCTCGGTGAGGTGCACGAGCGCCAGCGCGTCCTCAACCTTCTGGTCGATCTCGGTCCTCGGGCGACCCTGCATCCGCAGGCCGAAGCCGATGTTCTTGCGCACGGTCATGTGCGGGAAGAGCGCGTAGTTTTGGAACACCATGCCGAAGCCGCGCCGCTCCGGCGGCAGCCGGTCGATACGCTCGTCGTCGAGCCAGATGCCGCCGGCGGTGAGCGGCAACAGGCCCGCGAGGCAGTTGAGCGCCGTCGATTTGCCGCATCCGGAAGGGCCGAGCAGGGCGATGAACTCGCCCCGCCCGACCTCCAGCGACACGTCCTTCAGAGCATTGTGGGTGCCGAAGTCGCGGCTCACTTGGTCGAGCCGCAATTTTCGGAACTTGCGCGCCGCCGCGATCACGCCGGACGCCCTTCTACTTGGTCTTCGCCGCGCCGATCTGCTCGTCCCAGCGGCTGAAGGCATAGACCAGCTGGTCCGGCAGCAGCGGCAGCTCCTGAGGATTGTCGGCGATGAGCTTTTCGTACTCCGGACGGCCGAATTCCTTGATCACGTCCTGGCTCTCCTGGGGCGCCATGGAGAGTGGCACGTCCTTCACCGCGGGACCGGGATAGAAGTAGCCCGCATCATAGGTGATGGCCTGCGCCGGCTTCGACAGCATGTAGTTCAGGAGATCCACCATGACGGCGATCTTCTCCGGAGCAAGGCCCTTGGGGATGCAGAGATAGTGCGCGTCGAGGACCCAATGGAATCCCTTGAGCGTGCCCACCATTGCTTCCTTCGGCACGATGCCGAGAGCGCGCGGGTTGATGTCCCAGCCCATCTGGGTCGGGATCATGTCGCGCGAGCCCTCGCCCAGCTCTTTCATCGTGGGACCGGTTCCGGAGGGGTAGTACTCGATGTATTGGCCGAGCTCCTTGAGATAGGCCCAGGTCTTGTCCCAGCCATTCTTGGGATCGTGCGGATCCTTATCGCCGAGGACGTAGGGCAGGCCCATCATGAAGACGCGGCCGGGACCGGAATTCGCGGGCCGCGCATACATGAAGCGATTGGGATGCGCCTTCGCCCAGCCGAGGAGCTCCTCGGCGGTCTTCGGCACCTCTTTGACGCGGTCGGGCGCGTACTCGAGGAGCGGACCCGCCTGGCAGAACACAATGCAGATGCCCTGGTTCTGCGCCAGTCCCTGCATCAACTTGGCGCCCGGCAGATAGACGTCGTCGAGCTTCGGCAGGCTCGCCGCATAGTCCGGCAGCAGAGGCACCCAGAGCTTCTGGTCGACGCCCGCCGAGAGCGCGTCGATCCCGGTCAGCACGCCATCGATATCGACGCGCCCTGCATCCTGCTGCGCCTTGATCTTGCTGGGCAGCTCCGGCGCGGGTGCCTTGGTGAAGGTCATAGCTGAGACCAGCTGAGGCTTCATCTTGCGGTAGTTCTCGAGCGCGGGTTGGGTGAGCGCGAGATTGCCGGCCACGTCGACGAAGTTGAGCGAAACCGGCGATTTCGGCAGCTGCAGCGCGCCCTGTGCGAGCGCGCTTGGACCGACGAGCGCGGAACCTGCGAGCCCGGCCATAACCGCGCGACGGCTTGGTTTTAGTTGCATGAGACGAACCCTCCCAGGGATGTTGATGTTGCCGCGAAAGCGCGACTACCAGACGACGAGCCCTTGTCTTCAGATGCGACCGACATGACTGGCGGAGGCGGCAGCCCGCCGCGGTGGACTCGAGGCGCCGCCGGACTCCTCGACGAAATAACCGGGGTCAGTCGCCGCCAGGATTTCCACGGAGCGGAACAGGCCCCTCAGGTGGCTACGCATCGCCGTGACGGCGCCGGCGCCGTCGCGATGGGTGAGGCGATCGACGATGAGCGTGTGCTCGGCAATCACCGAGGGCTGCTTACGCACGTTGCGCATCGAGAGAAAGCGCACACGATCCATTTGCGCCTTGGCGTTCTCGACCTGCCGCCAGGCATTTGCGTGGCCGGCAATGTCCATGATGAGGGCATGCATGCGCTCGTCCGCAAGGAAAAACTCGTCGTAGTCCCCGACCTTGTGCAGGACGCGCTGACGCTGGAGCAAAACGGATAGCGCCTTGATCTGTGCCGCGTCGATCCGCTCGACGGCGCGCTCGATGGCGGAGCATTCCAGGGATTCGCGGACGAACTGGCTGTCGAAGACGGCGCGCAGTTTGATGGGCGCAACGAAGGAGCCGTACTGCGGGTAGATTTCGATCAGGTTCTCGTCGGCGAGCTTGATCAACGCTTCGCGGATCGGGGTGCGCGAGACGCCGAAGCGTTGCGACAGCTCGTGCTCCGACAGCATGCTGCGTGGGAGCAGGCGACCGGCGATGATGTCGCGCCGCAGCAAGGCGCGAACTTGGGCGGCAATGGTCTGACGGCGCAGGGGCACGATACGGGCGCCCGATCCCGTCTCGTGTCTCGGAGCGGCCTCAGGCATCCTCCCGGCGCCACGTTTCATTCGGCTGCCTCTGTTGGCGGCGACCCGCGCACATGCATATCATGTATGCTACCATATTAGCAAAACCGGAGGAGACGAGGCGTCCATGGACACCGCCATCAGCGACGACATCAAAGCGCTGCTCCGCAAGTGCAGCGTCGCGACGCTCTCGACCCAGCTCTTCAAGCGAGGGCTCCGGCAGACCGTCATGCAGGGCGTGCGTCCCCTGAGCCAGGGACCGGAGCCCATGGTGGGCGAGGCCTTCACGCTGCGCTTCATCCCCGCGCGCGAGGACCTCGATCACGTCGGCGTCTTCGCCGATCCCAATCATCCCCAGCGCAAGGCCATCGAGACGGTACCGCCGGGGCACGTGCTGGTGTGCGACTGCCGAGGCGACGCGCGCGCGGCATCGGGCGGCTCGATCCTGCTCACCAGGCTCAAGGTGCGGGGTGTCGCGGGTTTCGTCTCCGACGGCGGCTTGCGGGATTCACCGGAGATCGCCGAGCTGGGATTTCCCGTCTATTTCGGCGGCCCCGCGCCCATGCTCAACCTCGCGCGGCACCATGCCGTCGATCTCAACCAGCCGATCGGTTGCGGCGGAGTCGCGGTGTTCCCCGGCGATGTGCTGGTGGGCGACGGAGAGGGCGTGATCGTGATCCCGCGTCATCTTGCCAAGGAGGTCGCGCACGACGCGGCCGAGCAAGAACGGCTCGAGCAGTTCGTCATCGAGGAAGTCCGCAAGGGCGCGCCGGTGATCGGCACCTATCCGCCAAAAGAGGCGGCGCTCGCGCGGTATCAGGAGTGGCTGAAGCGCCAGCCGAAGGGGTGACCCCTATAGCGCGCTCGGCGGCGTCTCCAGGACCGGCGCGCCCACCGGGGCGGCGGGTGCCGCCGATCGCCGCGCCTCCCGCAGTCTCCGCCTCTCCGCGTGCGCGCGGGTGATCTCGGCGCCGAACAGCAGGATTTGCGTGGAGTAGTAGACCCAAAGCAGCACGATGACGAGCGCGCCCGCCGCGCCGTAGACCGACGCCACGTTCTTGCCGCCGATGTAAAGGCTCAGCAAATGCTTGCCCACCGTGAACAGCACGGCGGTGAAGGCCGCGCCTGCCCAGACATCGCGCCAATCGATCGGCGCGTCCGGCAGGATCTTGAAGATCATGCCGAACAGCACGGTGGTCATGCCGAGCGTGACGCAAACGTTGAACACGCCCAGCACATAGGGCAGCGCGGCATGCACCGCGCTCAGATAGCCCGAGAGGATGGTGATCGCCGTGCTGGTGGCGAGCGAAGCCCCGAGCAGAACGCCGCACGCCAAGATGATGGCGAGGCAAAGCAGCCGGTGCTTGATCGCGGTGATGATCTTGCGGCCGGGCTTCGCCTCGACCTTCCATACAACCTTGAGAGCGGATTGCAGCTCGGCCAGCACGGCGGTCGCGGCAATCGTCATCGTGGCGAGGCTTACCACGGTCGCGATCGGGCCCGAGGCGCCCACTGCCGCCTGCTTGACCAACGCCTGAAGCGCTTGAGCGCCCTCGGTGCCGATGACGTCGCTCAGATTGCCCACGAGCGCCCCCTGCGCCGCCTGGTCGCCGAAGGCGAGGCCGGCGATCGCGATCACCAGCAACAGGATCGGCGCGATCGAGAATACCGTGTAGTACGCGATCGCGGCGCCCATGCTGGCCGCGCGATCCTCGCTCCAGCCGCGCACGGCACCGCGCGCCACCTCGAAGATCTCCCCCGCCAAGAACGGCACCAGCCGGATGTAGGAAATCGGCCCAGCCATGCCTTGCTCCTCTGCCACTCAAGGGGAAGCATAGGCTCGGCATGGCGCTCGTGCCAACGGTGCGCCAGAATGCGCGGACCATGAAACGAACGCACGACCGCGTGGTCATCGTCGGCGGGGGCCCGGTCGGATCGGTCGCGGCGTTGACACTTGCGCTGGACGGCATTCCCGTGACCGTGCTCGAGCGCGAGCCGGCGCCCGTGATCGACTATCGCGCCTCGACTTTCCATCCCCCGACGCTCGATTTGCTGGAAGCATGCGGCGCCACCGAGGCGCTGCTCGCCATGGGTCTGGTGGCGCCCACCATGCAATACCGCGACCGCCAGCGCGGCCGGATCGCCGAGTTCGATTTCTCGCTGCTTCGCAACGACACCCGGTACCCCTATCGGCTGCAATGCGAGCAATTCAAGCTCGTGGACTGGGTTCATCGCCGTCTCGCCGCGATCCCCGATGCGCGCCTGCTGTTCGGCCACGCGGTCGTCGATGTGGCGCAGAGCGAGGACGAGGCGATCGTTCGTGTGGACACGCCCGAAGGCGAGCGTTTCTATAAGGCCGATTTCGTGATCGCCGCCGACGGCGGCCGCAGCACGGTGCGCAAGACACTCGATATCGACTTCGCGGGCTTCACCTATCCCGAGCATTTCCTGGTGGCCGGGACGCGTTTCGACTTCCGGGCCCGCATGCCCGACATCTGCTCCGTCAACTACACCGCGGATCCCGAGGAGTGGTACCTGCTCCTGCAGATCCCGGACATGTGGCGCATCGTGCTGCCCCTCGACACACGCAGGGAGCCAGAGGACGCCGTGCAGGAAGCCAGCATCCAGAACAGCCTGCAAAACCTCCTGCGGCGCGCGGAGCCCTACGAAATCGTCGTGCGCGCGATCTATCGGGTCAGCCAGCGCGTGGCCGCGACCTACCGCAAGGGCCGCGTCTTCCTCGCGGGCGACGCCGCACACATCAACAACCCGCTGGGCGGCATGGGCCTCAACGGCGGCATCCACGACGCCCTCAGCTTGTCGGAGCGGATCGCCAGGGTCTGGCGTGGACAAAGCGGTGAGGACGAGCTCGCGGGCTATGAGCCCCAACGCAAGCCCGCCGCGGTCGATGCGATCAACGCCATCACTCAACGCAACAAGCGCCTCTTGGAGGAGCGCGATCCCGAGATCCGCCTCCGCAATCTGCAAGAATGGGCAGCGATCGCCGCCGACCGCGACCGCGCTTACCGGCATCTGCTGGACGCGTCGATGATCGCTCCGCTACGGCGCTGCGGAATGCTCCGGTAGCGCGCCGGCGCTCCTGGACGACATTTCGCCGCAGGTGCGAACGGCGCGCACCGTCGGCCATGGTTAAGAGATACTTGCGGACCGCCGACCGGATCCGCGTATCCCACGCAATTTCCGCTTGCTGCTTGCCCGATCGACGCACTCGCGGAGCGCCGAGCCGCGTAACCGGCGCCGGCGCGCCGAACCTGTTGCAGTGCACGAAAATCGCACGGACTTAAGACGATGTTCACGCGTCGAGCATAAAGACTGCCATCAACAAATTGGTCGCTGACTCGCAGGGGGTACTCCCCGCGCGCGTCATCATTCGGCCGCGCTCTACGCCATAGGTGCACCATGCCATTCGATGCGAGACCTCCCCGAGAAAGCGACGACGATGCCGGGACTTGCTTCGCCGCCGTCGACCAGTCGGTGCATGGAACGCTCGCCGAGCTGACCTCGGGTCAATCGCCGGTCCACGCAGCCAAAGCATGGCTCGACTGGGCCTCGCATCTCAGCATGTCGCCCGGCAAGCAATTGGATATGGCGCTTCGCGCAAGCGAAGCGGCGCTGCGGCTTTGGAATTACGCCTACTGTGCAACCACGAGCGATGCCAAGAGCCTGGAACCTGCGCCGGCCAACCGCCGGTTTGCGCACGAAGGCTGGCGCGACTGGCCCTACAACGTGCTGCAGCAGGCCTACTTTGCCTCCGAGGATTGGTGGCGCAGCGCCACCACGGGCATTCGCGGCATGTCGCCTCATCACGAGCGCTTCGTGGGATTCGGCGTGCAGCAGATGCTCCACGCACTGTCGCCCGCCAATTTCCTTCTGACAAATCCCGAGCTCTGGCGCGCAACGGCCGCACGCGGCGGCAGTAACCTCATTGAGGGCGCGCAGAGGCTAGCCGCCGACGCCCACGATATGATGGTCGGCCGGTCCGCTCCGGCCGACAGCGAGTTCGCCGTCGGAAAGAACCTGGCCATCACGCCCGGCCGGGTCGTCTTCCGCAATCAGCTGATCGAGTTGATCCAGTACGATCCCGCCACGCCGAGCGTTTATCCGGAGCCGGTGCTGATTGTGCCTGCCTGGATCATGAAATACTACATCCTCGATCTCCAGCCGAAGAACTCGCTGATCAAGTTTCTGGTCGATCACGGGCACACCGTCTTTGCGATTTCGTGGAAGAATCCGACCGACGAGCACCGCGACCTCGGGATGGACGAATACCGCCGCTCCGGCGTCATGGCGGCCTTCGACGTCATCGAGCGCCTGATGCCGGACCGCAAGATCCATGCATGCGGCTATTGCCTGGGCGGCACGATGCTCAGCATTGCCGCGGCGGCGATGGCACGCGAAGGCGATGACCGGATCGCGTCGATGACCCTGTTCGCCGCGCAGATGGACTTTGCCGAGCCCGGCGAGCTCAAGCTTTACATCAACGACACGTCGCTCTCCTGGCTCGACGGCTTAATGGCGACGCGCGGCTATCTCGACGGCAGCCGCATGGGCGGCGCGTTTCAAATGCTGCGCGCGGACGACCTGCTCTGGGGTCCGTTCGTGCGCCGCTACGTGCTGGGAGAGACCGATCATCCCAACGACCTCATGACCTGGAACGCCGACCAGACGCGCATGCCTTATCGCATGCACACCGAGTACCTCCACAGCCTCTTTCTGCGCAACGAGCTCTCCCAGGGGCACTTCGTGGTCGATGGCCGGCCGGTCGCGCTCTGCGACATCCGCGTGCCGATCTTCGCGCTGGGCACCTCCCACGATCACGTCGCGCCGTGGCACTCGGTCTTCAAGGTCAACCTTCTGACCCGATCCGACGTCACCTTCGTTCTGGCGAGCAGCGGGCACAACGCCGGTGTCGTCAGCGAGCCCGGACACCGCGGGCGGACCTACCAGATGCTGACGAAGGCGGCCGATGGCCGCTACGTCGACCCCGACAGCTGGTCATCGCTTGCGCCACATCACGAGGGATCTTGGTGGTTCGATTGGCAGCGCTGGCTCGCGGAGCGCTCGAGCGAGCAGGTCGCGCCGCCGGTGCCCGGCGAGGCGCTTTGCGATGCGCCCGGCACCTACATTCTCGAACGCTGAATCATAGGCGCTTTTTTTGAAAGACGGACACCTCGTCATGGACACGTTGGAACGCAAGCCCCTTGTGATCGAGAATGACACGCCCACGCTCGGAATCATCGGGAATTTCACCTTCGACGAGCTCAAGGTGGGCGATACCGCGCGGCTCACGCGCACGATCCATCACGCCGACATCGAGCTCTTCGCCAATGTCTCGGGCGACGTGAATCCCGCGCACCTCGACAAGGAATATGCCGACGGCAGCATGTTTCACGGACGGATCGCCCACGGCATGCTGGGTGCCTCCTTGTTCTCAACGCTGCTCGGTACGCTGATGCCCGGCCCCGGCACGATCTATCTCGGCCAAGACCTGCGATTCCTCAAGCCAGTGAAACCGGGCGACACCATCACCGCATCAGTCACGGTGCGCGAGAAGTTCGCTGACAAGAACCGCATCATCATGGATTGCCTCTGCACGAACCAGAACGGCAAGAGCGTGATCACCGGGGTCGCGGAGGTGCTGTGTCCCACCATGAAGGTGCGCCGCAACCGGATGCAGCTCCCCGACGTGCAGCTGCGCCGTCATGATGCCTACGACACGCTGATGCGGAGCTATGCGGGCTCGCCGGCGATTCCGACAGCAGTCGTACATCCCTGCGACAATGACAGCCTGCAGGGCGCGATCGACGCCGCGCGAGCCGGTTACATCGCCCCGATTCTGGTCGGGCCCGAGACCAAGATCCGCGGCATCGCGACGGCGCAGGGTTTCGATATCGCGAATATTCCCATCGTCAACGCCGCGCACTCGCATGCCGCCGCCGAAGCCGGCGTCGCACTTGCCCGAGAGGGTCGCGTTCAAGCGATCATGAAGGGCAGCTTACATACCGACGAGCTCATGCATGAAGTGATGCGGAGCGAGAACGGCCTGCGCACGGCGCGCCGGATCAGCCATGCCTACGTGATGTTCATCCCCTCCTATCCGAAGCCGCTCATCGTATCCGACGCCGCAATCAACATCACGCCGACGCTCGAGGACAAAGTCGACATCGTGCAGAACGCGATCGACCTCGCGCAGTGCCTCGGTGTCGCGACGCCGAAGGTCGCGATCCTATCCGCGGTCGAGACGCCGACCTCGAAGATCCCCGGCACGCTCGACGCCGCGGTGCTCTGCAAGATGGCGGATCGCGGGCAGATCCGCGGAGGCATCCTCGAGGGGCCGTTGGCTTTCGATAACGCGATCAGCGCCGCTGCCGCCAAGACGAAGGGCATCGCATCTCCGGTTGCCGGTGATCCCGACGTCCTCATCGTGCCGAATCTCGAGGCCGGCAACATGTTGGCGAAGCAATTGAGCTTCCTGGCCGGTGCCGATGGCGCAGGCGTCGTGCTGGGCGCGCGGCTACCGATCAACCTGACCAGCCGAGCCGACAGCGTTCGCTCGCGCCTCGCATCCTGCGTCACCGCGGCGCTGGTCGCGCGGGGCCGCAGCACCCCCGGAGCGGACTGACGTGGGCGACGCCATTCTCGTCATCAACGCGGGATCGTCGAGCATCAAGTTCGTGGTGTTCGTCGCCGGCACCTCGGGCGCCCTCGCCGCGGCGCTCAAGGGCACGATCACGGGAATCGGCACCGCTCCGCGCTTCCTGGCGAAGAGCGCCGAAGGCGAGACGCTGGTGGACCGGAACTGGGGCCGCGCGGATGGCCCCAATGAAGAGGTGCTCCTGAAAGAGCTCGTGACTTGGATCGAGTCCCAGATCGGCGGGCATCGGCTGGTCGCCGCCGGGCATCGCGTGGTGCACGGCGGCAGCGAGTTCACCGCCCCGACCATGGTCGATGCCGAGGTCATGCGGACCCTCGAGAGCCTAACGCCGCTCGCGCCGCTGCATCAGCCGCACAATCTTGCCGCCATTCGCTGGCTCGGCCGCGCTCATCCGCGGCTGCCGCAGGTCGCCTGCTTCGACACCGCGTTCC
>Ga0209415_10006150_pt1 | contig 21446 bp, 16 predicted proteins | sample PeaSoiSIISIP2007_FD_187696 | JGI IMG/M metagenome (GOLD analysis project Ga0209415, IMG submission 187696) | Peat soil microbial communities from Weissenstadt, Germany - SII-SIP-2007 (SPAdes) (version 2) | ecosystem: Environmental > Terrestrial > Soil > Wetlands > Peat | place: Germany... | reverse complement strand
AGCGAGGCCCTACAAACTAGCGGTAACCCTAAGCGTCGCCCCCGAGCGAGGCTCCGTTGTGCGGGCGAGTTCCTCAAGAGGGACCAGTGCTCTGGTACCGGAGTTCCACCACCGCCGGCGTGTTCGTACCAGCCCAAATTGGGCGTACACGGCTATTCCGAAGAGTTCCCCGGATTCTTAGAATCATGTTGCGATGGAATTCGGCCAATATCAACTGCAAATCTTCGTCAGCCTGGTGGTGATCCTGGGCGCGGCATTCGTGGCCCTGATCTGCGATTTCCTCAAGGGCAACAACGAGCAGCTCCGCGAATTGACGCTCGAACTGAAGGTGCGGCGCGAAGAGGAGCAGAAACGCTCCCAGCTGATGATGGCTCGCTCGATGGGGTCCTTCGCGGAGCCCGCCGAGAACGACTCCTCCGGTAGATCTCCAGAAAGAGCGCCCGAAAAAATGATCGACGCTCATCGCGTGCCCCGAGCCCTGGCGAATCCGGTCGAGCGCAAGAGGGCCGTCGCACCTGAAGCTCTGGCGGCCATGGAACGCGGAGCCCAGTTGGCCGGCGCGCCGCGCAGGACGAAGCCGGTCCAGCCACTGGTTCCCCAGGAAATCATCGAACACGAGGCCGCCGAGCCGACGAACCAAACCGAGGCCGTCACTCCCGTTGCGTGGTCTGTCGCGCCCGCGAAGGACCCGGTGGTGATCGTTGAACCTGTCGCGCTCAGCATCGTTTCTGAGGGATCGGCCAAGGCGGCCAGCTCCTCTCCGGCATCTGGTCCAGCGGTCAAGTTGGACTGGAACCAGCTGCTGAACTCGCGCCGCGCAGCGGTACACGACGCAGCGCCAGACGTCAGGACTCACGTGATCATTGAGAGGATTCCCGCCTCGAAGCTGAGACCTGGCGTGGAAGTCCAACACAATTTGCTCGATACCGTTAGGGGCGCCACCGCTTCGCCGGGTTCCTCGCAGGCCGAGCAAACATTGCCGGGCGTCCCCGCCGGCTTTCATGAAGGGCTGATGCTCAGCCAGTTGGTTCAAACCCGCCAACCAGTGAGCGGGCTCGTGGTTTCGATCGGCGTCAGTATAAGCCGGAAGGGCGAGATGTCCATCCCCGAACCGGTGCGGCAACTAGTCCAATCTTTGATCGGGCCGGGTGATTTCGCCTGCCAGTCCGGCGCCGACGAGTTCCTGTTGATCTACCCCAACGAACGCGGCGCTTCCGCGCAACGCCGGCTCAGCGCCTTGGCGCAGCAACTATGGGATTTCCAACTCCGGTCCCTGGGCAACTTCTCCATCCTGTTCAGTTGGGGTGGCGTTGAAGTGAAGAGCGAGTCGATCGACGAAGCGATCGCCTCGGCCAGCGAGCGCATGCAGGAAACCAAGCGCGGCCGGAGGGTGCTCGAGATGTCCCCGGCCTCCTCTGAACCGCTGCGGCAGGCCGTCTAGAGATCCTTGGTCGATTTCCTTACAAGCGCAAAGGGTGCGGCGCGCACCGCCAAAACCATAAGGAACTTTTTCGCGCCGCACTCCGTTTTGCGCGAGTTCCTCAAAGGATCTCGGTTGGCAGGGTCGAGTCCCCGTCCCCAAGCGGACGCTGCATCAGAACCGTATCGATCCAGCCCCCGAACTTCAGGCCGACGGAGCGGAGCAAACCCGCGTGCCGGAAACCGAAGGTTTCGTGCAGTCCGATAGACGACGCGTTGGCGCTGTTGCCGATCACCGCGACCATCTGCCGGAAGCCTTGACTCTCGCACGACGCGATCACCGCCGATAGCAGAAGGCGGCCGATTCCTTTGCGGACGTGGTCCGGGTGGACGTAGATGGAATCCTCCACGGTAAACCGGTAGGCTGGCCGCGGGCGGTAGGGAGATGCGTAGGCATAACCCACCACGATACCGTTGGACTCGGCGACCAGATAGGGCAGCTTACGTCCTAATATGTCCAACCGGCGGCGAGCCATCTCGGCGTGATCCGGAGGATCGATTTCAAAAGTCGAAATAGTATTCTGGACGTAGTGGGCGTAGATTTCGGTAATGCGTGGAAGATCGTCGCCAGTGGACGGACGATGACTGACCGTGGGTGCCATACAGTCCATCTTTGCATCCCGAACCGAGGTATCGCGACCCGGACGGGCCATCCACGCCGTTTTCAATCGCCACCGGGTGTTGTTGGTTCCGTTCGCGAGTATGGCAAACTTGACGAAAACGATGCGAAGCTCCCCGGTGTTGGCGATTCCGGCCATGCTGTTGCTTGGTTCGTTAGGACAGGCCCAGAGCCCTCCGGTCGACCTTCGCGGCATCTACGTTTACACGAACGACGTTTCCGGCATTACAACTGCCACGGCGAATCAACTGGTTGCATCATTCAGTGTCCCCGGCGTCGACGGCGTGGCGGTAGTTATCGGTTGGGATGCGATCGAACCGGCGATCGGACAATATACCTGGACTCTGCTCGATCAATGGATTAGCCAAGCAATTTCGTCTGGCAAGAAGATCGACCTGGTCGTAATGGGCGGCGCGGCGACTCCGGCCTGGCTGTTTCAAGCAACTCCATCAGGCGCGGGCGCCAATGCACTGAGCTTCACCATCACTCCGCACAATGGCGCTACCGCCGATTGCCAGCCGGATACGATCGCGGCTCCCTGGGACCCGGCTTTCCTGAGCCAGTGGGACGCGATGCTCGCGGCGCTATCGGCACATCTCAAGAGTGCGGGAACCTACGGCGCCGTTACGCTCGTCCGGCTGACCGGGATCAACAGGACCACCGAAGAGCTCCGGTTGCCGGCGGAAACCCCGCAGTCCACCGGCCTGGGTTGCGTGACTGACGCCATCGCGACTTGGCAGCAGGCGGGCTACAAGCCCTCCTTGGTCGAACAGGGATGGAATGCAATCTTAGGATCTTTTCTGAAAAGCTTTCCCGACAAGTATTTCAGCGTGTCGCTGATTCCGACTCTCTATGGGCCCAAGGTCGACAGTGGGTTCCCGCCGATCGCGGAGGACGGTTCGATGATCACGGGCTCGGGTCCGGGCTCTGGTCCGGATCTGACCCAAATGCTGCTCGCGTCGGCCGCCCAGCAGTTTCCGCGTCACTTGGTGGTGCAGTTCGACTTCCTGCTGCCGGGCCAGTCGCCCTCCGTCGACGTGATCGAAGCGGCGCGGAATCTTGGAACCATGGCCGCGTTTCAGACTAACGAGTGGGAGGGAGGTCAAGGGGCGGCCTGTTCCGGAACAGCCGCCACCCCCACGCCCTGCACGGATGCGACCTTCCTCACGCTGCTCGAACTCGGGATTTATCCCCTGGGTCAGACCAACCCGCTACGGGCGCAATACATCGAGGTCTTTCACGATAATGTGACTGCCTTTCCAGCAGCCACGGAGCAAGGCCATACGGAACTACTCGCGCCCATCGCGACGAATCTGGCCCATGCCGCCGAGGGGAATAACTTCAAGACCGAAGTCCTGCTGACCAACAGCGGTGCATCCTCCGCGCCCTACACGCTCCGCTTCGACGACCAGAACGGCAATGTTCCTTCGTCGGGCTTCCAATTGACGTCGGGTTCGTTGACGGGCACGATTCCTCCAGGTCAGTCGGAGACCATTCAGACCTCCGGAGCGGGCACCCAAACTCTCCAGGGCTGGGCCGAACTGACGATTCCGCCTTCCGTGGGAGGAAGCGTCATCTACAGCCAGAAGACTGGATTACCCTCGATCCAGGAGGGGACGGCCAGCGTTGCATCGGTCAACGCAATGGATTTTTTTGTACCTTTCGACAACACCAGCGGCGCGATCACGTCGATGGCCCTCACCAACCCCGGCAGCTCCACCGCGACCACCATGGTCACGCTGCGTTATGCCGGTGGGACATCGGAGACCGTCCCCTATCCCGCACTCGCCGCGCGCGCGCATCAGGCCTTTGCGATCCCGTCTCAGTTCCCGAACAGCGCCAATCGTGCGGGCGTGGCGGAATTTGTTTCGAATGTACCGATCTCGGTGGTCGCATTCCGATTTAATTCCACCGGAGCATTCACCGCGTTCGATGCCGTACCGGCCAGTACGGACTCGGTGGCCATCACGCGCATGCTCGCGCATGCGGCGGACGGAAACAATTTCAAGACCGAAGTGCTCCTGACCAACCCCGGCACCGCGCCGGCCCCGTACACGCTCCGCTTCGACGACAACCAGGGCAACATTCCGTCGTCGCGCTTCGAACTGGAACTGGGCTCCCTCACGGGAAGCATTCTTCCGGGTCAATCCGCGACCATTCGGACCGCTGGACTCGGAACGCAAACCGTCAGCGGCTGGGCGGAACTTACCGCACCTGCCTCCGTGGGCGGCAGTGTGGTTTACAGCCAGAAAACGGGGTTACCTTCGATTCAGGAGGGCACCGCAACCATCGTTGCCGAAGGAAGCTCGGACTTCTTCGTACCGTTCGATAACACGAACGGGGCGGTGACTTCGATGGCCTTGACGAATCCCGGCCCTTCCGGCGCAACGATCAACGTCACACTGCGCTACGCCGATGGGACGTCTGAAACGATCCCGTATCCGACGCTCCCCAGCCGGAATCATACCGCCTTCGTCTTCAGTACGCCGTTCCCAAACAGCACTAATCGAACCGGCGTGGCGGAGTTCGTTTCGAGCGCGCCTCTGTCGGTGGTCGCCTTCCGATTCAACGCGACCGGGGCATTCACGGCGTTTGGAACGGTATCTCGCTAGATTATCGATTGGGTTTAGCCCATCCTCGACGGTAGCAAGGGTCTTCGGCCACGCTCAGGCGAATCCAAAATGGACCTACTCTGCCGTAGCCTGAGGCCAGCAATGGCGCACCACCTCCAGGTTTACGGTGGCCTTCCAGCGCCGGTCGAAGCGCAACGCGATTTCAGGATGATCCGCAAGCAGAGGGCCCAGCCCGAGCTGTAGATGAGGTTGGGCGATCGACTCCTCCGCCGTGAGGCGCCGCTCGACTTCGGTCCATCGATTGGTCAAACCTCCGGTATCCAACAGCACGATGCGTTCCCCGATGGCGCCGAAGTTTTTCAGATGCGCATCCATGGAGAACAGTCCCCGGCGCCACCCGTCCTGACGCGTCTGGAGGAAGCGCTCGAGCCATTCTTCCAGTTCGCCAAAACGCCCCTCCCTGGCCACCCGGACCATCTTGTGATACAGAGTCGTTTCCACCCGTTCGGCGGCCTCCGATACCATCAACCAACCGGGCCAACCGCTAATTCGGACGCGAGCCGGGGGAAACACGATGCGTTCCGGGATCAGCTCGGAACCGGTCAAATGAGCCTTGGCCAGCCGCTCCCCGCGGACGCTGCGGCGGAGATAGAGGCGAAACATGTCGCGGATGTGCGCGCTGAACCACAGAGCTCGCGGGAAAACGAGGATGACTCCTTGCACCAGCACCCGCAGGAAACGGATCTGGCGCGACGGACGGTAGAGCCGCCTTGCCCACGCCCCAGGTAGGAGCGATTCCAATCTTCGCAGACGCCTCCACAGCACGATCAGCGCGACCATTTCCAAGGGGGAACGCTCCCGGCGGACCACCCAGTGCTCCGAAGCGTAGACCACTTTCCCGATACCCTCGCCCAGGCGGAGCAGGGACCCGCGGATTAGCTCTTCCGGGATGTGCGATAGAACACGACATTCCGCCGAAGCGGCGCTGCGGGCAGGTCGGGGTGCCACAAAAGCTGGCCTCTGATCCTCATCCTATCTCAACTTGGGGCGGCGCTTGGGGCGTCCCATACACAGGCAAGCCATGCTTCTGAACAACGACCAAGACGGAGCGCGACTGAATCGGTCGCGTCCAATCGCGACCTGGTTTGTTATCTGACCTCCGCGCTCGAAACCGCGCCGTCACTCAAATGGACGCGGCCGACCAACGTGTCGTCGTGTTTGTAGCTATACACTTCGACCAGATGGCCATCGCTCACCATGGTAATGCGGACGGCAGGCTGCCCCATGCTCAGCAGGTCGGCCCGATTCATCCCCGGCGTGACGGTTCTCAGGTCGTCAGCGGTCACCTGCGGAGGGGGCGGGGCCTGGATGACGGGTAGCGATGCTGGGACCTCGGTGACCTGTGGAGGCGCACCCGGCCGCCGCGCGAAACGCTCGCCTGGAAGCGGAGGCGGAGGAGGCACCGACCCGGGCTCCATTTTCGCGACGCCGGGCCCGACTTCGAGCAGGGGCGTTTTGGCGGCTTTGTCCGTCTTCGCCGCTTGGCTGGTCTGTTGGTCGATTTTCCCGAAGATGGCACTCAAGCCGTCGCTGACCTTCTTTCCGCCGACGCCGCCCACCGATCCGCCGGCAGCGGCAGCCGCGGCCTCCGTCATCGACTGGCCCCAACACACTCCAACGGTAAGAAAAATCGCGATTCCGACACGGCGCATAGAGTACCTCCGCTCGCAGAATAACAGGCGTTTTGGCGAGTGAAAACGGGAGAAACGCCTTACTACCATTGGAAAATCACCCGTGACAACCGTCTAAGAGAGTGCTGCGGGACGCTGGGTTTCGGCGATCTCTAACTATACCTAGTGTCGTGAGTCAGAAGTTCGGTGAGTTATTTCTGCTCCACCAAGTTGCCGTCAAAACGCGGGTCATCCCGAGCGAAGTCGAGAGGGATCTGCTTCTAAACGAACAAACAACAGATTCCTCTCCGGCTTTTGCGGGATCGGAATGACTCGGGTTTTCTTGTTTTACAGCGTTTCTCCGACTCACCACACTAGCCCGCAAAGGGCGCGGCGGCACCCTCGGTGCAAAAGGGTATCAATGCCGCCGCACCCTTTGCGGGCTGTTACTTAGAAGGCCGGAGGGTCGCCTACCACCAGCACCGGCGAGGACACTTCATGCCGGACGCCGTTGATGGTGTTACCGAAAATCAAATCCTTCACGCCGCGGTGGCCGTGCGCGCCCATGACGATCAAGTCCGGATGCATCTCGCGGGCCACCCGCACGATCTCGTCCTTCGGGTTGGGGCCGTGCACTACCGTGAGCTCGGCAGGCACACCTTCGTCCGCCAGTGATTGGACGATGCCATGGAAATATTCTTCGCCGGCATGCACTTCGGCTGTGGAAGACAATGCCCCGAATAGCTGACTGATGACACCCTCCTCGACGTGCAAGAGGTACAGCGTCGCTCCATGGACACGGGCCATCGCGGCGGCATGGGCCACCGCGGCGCGATCGCGTGAGGACTGGTCGAGCGGCACCAGAATACGGCGGTACACCGGCGCCGGGAGGTGGGCCGCCACGGAGGCGCCCGCAGGTTCGACCTTTTTCACACCGCTGCGGACGCCGACGAAGCTTATCCATGCGAGCAGTCCGGTCAACGCGAGAAGCGGTGGAATCACCACTATCATTCTCCACGGCGCGGCTGTCATCCATGGGCCGGTCACTTCTCCCACCAGCCAGAAGTTCAGCGCCAGAATCAGGGCCGCCGCCGCCCACGAAAGGATCTTTACCCAACGGGCGTTGGCGAACTGGCCCATGCGTTCCCGGTCGCCCGTGAACCGGATCAGGGGAATCACGGCAAACGGAAGCTGCATGCTGAGGATCACTTGGCTGAGAATCAGGAGCTGGAATGTGCCGCGTTCGCCCGCGAAGTACACGGTAAAGACCGCCGGAATGATCGCAAGAGACCGGGTCAGCAGCCGGCGCAGCCATGGCCGCAATCTCAGATCGAGAAAACCTTCCATGACAATCTGCCCGGCGTAGGTGCCGGTCAGCGTCGAGGATTGGCCGCTCGCGAGCAGGGCGACGGCGAAGAGGCCGCTCCCGAGAGCAGTCCCGAGCAACGGCGTCAGCAGGGCCTGGGCTTGCTCGATCTCGGTGACGATGATGTTGTGCTTGAAAAAGACCGCGGCCGCGAGTACCAGAATCGCGGCATTCACAATGAGGGCACCGTTCAACGCGATGAACGAGTCCGCAAAGTTGAAGCGGCAAGCCTCCCGGCGCTCCTCCACCGTGCGGCCGATGCGGCGGGTCTGCACCAGCGCCGAATGCAGATACAGATTATGCGGCATCACGGTGGCCCCCAGAATCCCGATCGCGACATACAGGCTTTGATTATTGAGCCGCGGAAGGAAACCGGAGAATATTTCGTGAAACGCCGGCTGCGCGAAGCTGAGCTCCACCAGGAAGCATCCGGTTACAACGGCAATCAAGGCCAGAATGATGGCTTCGATCAGCCGGATTCCGAAGCGCGAAAACCACAAGACCAGGAGCGTATCGGCGGCGGTCGCCAGGACTCCGAACACCAGCGGCAGACCGAACAGCAAATGCAGGGCAATCGCCGCGCCCAGCACTTCCGCCAGGTCGCATGCCGCGATCGCGATTTCGCAAAGCACCCACAGGGCGTTGCAGACCGGGCGCGGGTAGGCTTCGCGGCAGGCTTGCGCCAGGTCGCGTCCGGACACGATGCCCAGACGCGCCGCCAGCGTCTGCAGCAGGATGGCCATGAAGTTCGATAACAGCAGCACCCACAGGAGCTGGTATCCGAAGCGAGCGCCACCCTCGATATCGGTAGCCCAGTTGCCGGGATCCATGTAGCCGACGCTCACCAGATACGCCGGCCCTGCGAAGGCGAGCATCCGCCGCACCAGTGTCTGGCGGCTGATGTTGACGCTGCCGTGGACCTCGGGCAAGGACGTAGCGGTAGCTAGCTGCGGTTTCATGAAGGGAATTAACTATAGTTTAGGGGAACCCGGGAGCCCAGGCAAGTCAAAATACTTGGAACTCGGGCCTGCCGACACCGTAGAATGTGGGTGAGGCTACACATGATTCCTACACGCAACGTCCTGTTCGTTTTGCTTACCGCGGCGGTTTCGGCAATGGCGGGAGTGGATCCCGCTCTCTTGAATCTGGTGATGCCGGATGCGCAGGTCCTGATGGGCATTCAGGTGCAGCAGAGCGAGAGTTCACCGCTGGGTCAGTATCTTCTTTCTCAAGTTCAGTCGAGCAGCGACAGCTTCAGCAAGTTTGTCATGACCACCGGCTTCGATCCGCGGCGCGATTTGACCGAGGTGGTGGCGGCAACCGCGGGAAACCCGACCGCAGCCAACCGTAGTGGGATCGTGGTGGGCCGCGGAACGTTCCAGCCGCCGAAGATCACCGCGATCGCGACGCTCGCGGGCGGAACGGTTTCGACTTATCGAGGGATCAGCCTGATTAGCTCCGCGCAACCCAACTCCACCGGCTCCCTGGCGTTCCTCGACGCTACCACCGTGGTGATGGGCGATCCGGCATCGGTAAAAGGGGTCATCGATCGCAAATTGGGCTCGGCGACGTTTACAGGAACCCTGGCGCAGAAGGCACAGGACGTGAGCGGCACGAACAATGCGTGGTTCGTCACGGCGGGTCCGTCTCAATTCCTGAGCGGATCTCTGGGCGGAGCGCAAGCGCAACAGGGAGTGGTGACGCTGCTGCAGGCGATCCTCCAGATCTCCGGCGGACTGCAGCTCGGAACCACCACGGTGACGCTTGCGACCGAGGCTGTCACACGCTCCGATCAGGACGCCCAATCCATTGTGAACGTCTTGAAGTTTCTGGTCGGCATGGTGCAGCAGAATAGCGACCCCCGCGTGGCCCAAGGCGCCGCGCTTGCCCAGGCGGCCCAGGTCACCGCGCAGGGAGCTCTGGTCCGGATCACATTATCGGTGCCGGAGCAGCAGCTGGAGCAGTGGCTCCAGATCCAAACCGGTAAGACGAAAAAGACCGCCGGCCTCCTCCGGCAGTGAGCGATCCGGAACAATACTCATCATGTAGGAACTCGTCCTGAAGTTTCGCACGAGGGCCGGGACCACGCTCGACCATTTTTGATTTCGGAATCGACCAGTTTCACGCGGCCAGTAACAGTATTCTTAAGAGACAACCGATGCGAGAAAGCGTGCGTTTCCTCTGAAACTGCTCTATTCTGGACGATAGCTTCCCGGCCCTCTTATGGAAAAAACAAGCCTCTCTCAAACTGGCTTGACCGTCTCGCGCTTGTGTTTCGGCACCATGACCTTCGGCGGTCAGACCGATGAACCTACCGCGGTCAAGATGGTCGAGCATTGCTTGGACGGCGGCATCAACTTCTTCGACACCGCCAACGTCTATAACGGCGGCACTTCCGAGGTGATGCTGGGACGCGCTCTGAAGGGGCGTCGCCACCGGGTGGTTCTGGCCAGCAAGGTTTTCGGCAAGATGGGAGGAGAGCCGGATCAAAGCGGTCTCTCCCGGGCTGCGATCCGGCGGGCGATCGACGACAGCCTGAAGCGCCTGGAGACCGATTATCTCGACATCTACTACCTACACGCACCCGATCATCGAGTCCCGCTCGAAGAGTCGCTGGGAGCCATGAATGAGCTGGTGAAGGCAGGTAAGGTGCGCCACGTGGCCCAATCGAATTATGCGGCCTGGCAGGTGTGCCGGATGTTGTGGCTGTCGAAAGAGCAAGCCTTTCCCGCGCCCCTGATCTCACAGCCTATGTACAATCTCCTGGCGCGCGGGATCGAGCGTGAATATCTGCCCATGTGCAAGGAGTTCGGAGTGGCCACGGTGGTCTACAATCCGCTCGCCGGGGGGCTGCTCACGGGAAAGCATTCGCCGCTCGCGCCCATTCGGGGATCCCGTTTCGACAAGAATCAGATGTATCTGGACCGCTACTGGCACGACGAGGACTTTAGCGCGGTGGAATCCGTCCGGCAGATAGCGCGGCGGGCTGGCCGCTCCATGGTGAGCCTGTCGCTCAACTGGCTCCTGCGACACACAGCCACGGCTTGCGTAATCCTCGGTGCATCCCATTTGGAGCAGTTGAAGGAAAACCTCGTGGCGGCGGAAGAGGGGCCTCTCGATCCGGAAACGTTGACGGCTCTCGATGCTGTTTGGACTCGCCTGCGAGGCGTTACGCCAAACTACAACCGTTAATCCCGCACGCAACTACCCTCTTAGCGGCCGCTCTCGACGCCCATGCGCGTTCGCAGGATCAGCAGAGTCCGCTCCAACTGTTGAATCCGCTCCGCCTGTTGTTGCTTCTGTTCCTGAAGGCTGCGAACTTCCTTTTCCAATTCATCCGCGCGCTGCTGAAGGGCAGTCATTTCGTCGCTCTTGATCGCCACCGGAGGGCGGCCCAGAAAGCGCGAGGCCTCCTGCGTCTTCTGGCCCGAGCTATTCTCCACCGTCATCCGGACCTCGATCTCTCCGGTCTTGCGGGCGTAAGTGAAACTGCCCTGTGCAAGGTCTTGCGGAGAAAGCGCGATCGTTCGCGGCTCCTGGCCGTCGATAATCTCGAGTGAACCGCGTACGGCTCCCGTAATGGGCCTGGCGGCGTGGTTCCATGCGATTTGCAGTTGCGCGTCGCGCTCGAGCACCGACAAAGCAATCGGTTCCGCGCCCGGGCGCATGGTGAAATAGCGCACACCTACACCGGCCAGAGCGATCACCACAACGGCCCATGCCACGAGCCACGGCCACTTGCGGCGGGGCGGCGGAGACGGAAGATACGGCGATTCGGAAACACCAGAGAGCGCGAATCCTGGAACATCGCGCCGCATCGGAGCGGCGGTCACCGGCGAATCGCCGATCCGCGAAAAGCTGGAAGGACGCCGCTCGGCCATCGAGGCGCGGTCGGTTGGGCCGCGATGCTGCGGCGGTCGGTCGAACACGCCGGCCAGGCGATCCGGAAAATTGAAATCCAGGTAGCTGCGCTCGTGCTTCACCGTCCCATCCCCTTCGCGAACGAAGAAGCCCGCGCGCATGCTGCCGCCGCGCCCCGGTCGAATGACCAGCGTCACCTGCCACGGCGCCGGGAAGAATGCTGAGTAGATGTCCAGGTCGGACTCGGGGAGCGCAATCTCACTGCGGGTATGGGAGACGAACCACCCGACCGGAATCAGTCCTTCCAGGCGCGGGTCCTCCGCGTCCTGGGCAAGCTGGCTGGCGAGTGCGGCGCGATCTTTCTCCGAAAGGAGAAACGCCGGACCGCGCGAATGCTCGCAGGCAATTTCGCGAATCGACAGCACGCGGACGGTGCGCCCTTCCCTGGTTCCGTAGAGGACGCCGCCCACCTCGATACCTCCTCGTGAGAGCCGCTGAAATCCTTCCACCACTACATGTCTGATCTCCTCGATCACCACCAGCGAATATTCGATCGTGATGGGACTTTCGGCGGCGTTCCACGAGCCAAATTTCACGTCGCTCATAGCGCAAAGGGTGCGGCGCGCACCACTAAACGAGTTACGAACTCTTTCGCGCCGCACTCCGTTTTGCGCGAGTTCCTAAATAGGGGGCGGAAACTCCGTTGGGCGGGGGTTCGGCCGGATGCGAATTCGGGCCGCGTCGCGGGCAGAAAATGCGCGACTCCGTCTCCCCCGGCATCAACGTCATCTTCGTGGAGATGGTAGTAATAGGTCACGCCGGCCATGGCAAGTCCCACCAGCAGCGCGAACAAGAGACTGGTAATGGTCTTCGCGTTCCAGGCATGCTCGTGGGCCACGGCGGACGCGGTCGCCATGACGATCGAGAGCGCCATCGCGAGCGTCAGAACAAGCTTCGTGTACCAGGGCATCAGATCGAGATGGTCCTGTCCGCCCACCTGGCTCCACAATGTCAGGACGCTCAGGATCGCGAGCAGGAACTCCGACACATAGGCCAGCCGAAGTAGAAACGGAGGCATTCGAGAGATTCCATTGTACAAGCCCGAACTGGCGTTAGACCAGTTTCACGGATCATGTTGGATCTGGCGGCGCTCCAGGGGCGGTCGAGGATGCCGCTATTTGCGGCGTGGAACCGGTCGAGGCGAACCCAAACAATCGGCTAAAGGCTGTTCTCCCTTTTGGTTCGATTCGCATGCTAACGAAACCCAAACCAAGCTGGCGCCGGTCCGACGAAGTTCCCGGCGATAACTCGGCGGGGGCTACCGGATAGGGGATCGAGAACGTCATGATCGTGCTATCGTCACCATGGCCGCTGAAATCGAGCTGGTATTTTTTTCGGCGCTTTCCTTTCATCGCCATTTGCCGCGTGATGCCGCCGACAGTAACCGGAATTGCCGCACTGGCATTTGGGCCGAACGCGCGCGCGTGCAGGATGAGCGTGAACGCAGCCGGTAACCACCTCCTAAAAACAAGCTCCACGCGCTTCCCCTCGCTCCAGACACCCCAGTCTTCCGGTTCCGCCAGCCCGCGCGCCTCGGATAAATACGTCGGAACGCTACCCCCCTTCCTAAACTGCAGAAATTCTCGATGTCCTGGAAATTGAAAATAGAACACCTTCGCCACAGACACATATAGCATCGCCGCGGTCTTCGCCAGCGCCCCCGCCCCCGGCATGCGGCTCAGCGTCCGCCCTACGGCGGTATCAACGAACCGCTCGGCAAACCGATCGCTCCGATTTCCGAATTCGAGATCGATGGCTCCCCTGATGTCGGCATGCGCGCGCGTGCGGAACCGCAGCGCGGCTTTCCTCAGACCATAGCGCAGAGCGATCGCGCACCATTCCTGTTTGCAGCGCTCGAATCGCCCGCCCGAGAGGCGGTCGCCTAGGTAGACGGAAATAATCTCATCCGCGTGAAAGAATTCGACGCCGCACCGCCAGGCGCGCGCCAACCATTCGTGGCCGGCTGCGAAACGAAACAGCGGATCGAACTGGAGTTCACGCAGGAGCCGGGTTCGGATCGCTGTCGCCTGAAGTCCGGGGAACCCGGCGAAACATTCAAAATCAAACTCTCCCGCCTGGAGCCGGGACCAGGAGAATTCGAAATCCGCCGCGAAATGCAGTTCGTCGGCGCCCGCCGCGTTGCGGTGGATGCGGTGCCCGTATACCACGCCGGCGGTCCGTGGCACGTCCGCGAATACCCTACTCAACGCATCCGCTGAAAAGAAGAAATCTCCCGCATTCATGAAGAGCACCCAGTCGCTCTTAACTTGATTCAACGAAAGTTGTCTCGCCGGGTACGCTCCTCCATCGGGGCAGCTCTTCCAAAACGCGAGAGCCCTCTCATATTTCCGAATCACGTCAACGGTGCCGTCGGTGGATCCGCCGTCGAAGATCACATGATCAAGGCCCGGATAGTCTTGCGCGGCGACGCTGCGAATCGTCTTTTCGATGTCCTCCCGTGCATTCAGGCACACCGTCACGACTGCGACGGAAGGCAGTCGCGCGCTCACGTTGCTCTTCTCCGCGGGAGCAGTCCCATGCGACTCCTCGAGCCACGAGCCCACGACGAACTGCCGCCGCTGAAATGCATTCCTCGGAATCGCAAAGAATTCCAGGAGCTCTTCCGACCTGGCCTCCCACCGGCGGCGTCCACGTTCCATCGAATCCCGCGCCCGGCAGCCCCTCTCCCGATAGCGGCGGAGGTCAACGGCATCCGGCTTGTCCGGCCGGTACAGCACGCCGGTACACCCTTGCGCGATGTACTCATTGTGTGTCGCTGTGTTCGGCGCCACAACGCACAATCCCATCGACATGGCCTTCAGGAAGCCGAAGCCGATGCCCTCCCGAAGCCGGGGCGCGAAATAAATATTATGCTGCGAAAGGTTATGGAGATGGGACTCCTCGGAAGGGAACCAACTTGTGACTGTGTAGTGGGCGGTATTCACGAGAGGACCATTGACTTCGTCTTTGTTGGAGACGCCTGGATCGGGAACGTCATGCAGGGTGAAACGCTCGAATGCGAAGCCTGCCGTCAGCCGCTTGATGACCTGATGGTCGATCTCATTCGTTCTTCGCCAATAGTATCCGCGAGGCGCGCCATAGTCCTGCGCCTGCGGATACAGTTGAGGGTCCGGATAGTACTGGAAATGCGCCGATACGGGATTCCGAACCGCGAGTTCCCGGTAGAGCGTCGACGAGAAGCAAAGGGTCTTTGTGCTGTCGAATATCTCCCTCCGATAGGCTGGTTCCTCCCAGATTCTTGCATCGTCGTACATCGGGATAAATACGATATTCGGGTGATCGGCGTTTACGTACTGGAAGCATTCGTACACCTGAAAAATAACGACACAGTCGAACTCTCGCGGCTTGAAGCCCTCCACCCAGCCGGTCTGGCCCTGTTCCCGGCGGTAGAAATATCTCTCGACGGTTCCGAGCCTGCGCAGAATGTCGATCAGAAACTCCTCCGATCCGGTGACCTCGTGGTACGCATGGCTCAAGAACGCGATTCTCATAAGCGCCGAGTCTGGCAGTCTATCTAAATCTGTCTTCGTTCCACGGCACGGTCGATCTCATTCCGGCCCTGGGTCCCTTGGCTCTGAGGGTCACGGCGTCCATACCGCCCTTGCGGGCCTGAAATAAGTCACCGGAAGAACCGCCGCACACCAGTCGCGCGCGCGCGCAAACGTCTTGTGATCCCGGAAAAAGAACACACTGCCCGAGGAGTTCGGCACGGTGTGGCTATCGTTGGAATAGAAGGCAAAGCGGTCGCGGTCCGAAATGCGGTACAGCACGATGTGCCATGGGTAGCCCCGGCTTCTCATCTCCCGCACCAAGGCCTGGACCGTCGAAGCCTCCGGCTGGCCGTCGCGGACTTCGGGAGCGTGGAATTCCACGACCACGACCGGATAGACCGGATCTCCCATGCCCCCGATCACGTCAAGAGTACCAGCGCCCGTCGCGCCCGGGGCCGGCTTGATATGGACCAGGCCGAAGTCCTCAGGCACCATCCCGGTGCGATACAAGTCCGCCAAATGGCCTCGTGAGGCCACTGCCGTACCCGTGAGGACCCGCTCGCCGGAAGGGGCGACGGCCGGGGAGATGCCGGACAAGGAACTGTCGCCCGCCGGACATGACGCGGTGGCCGGTTCGGCAACCGGCAAGGGCGTCTCACTCGCTTCCTCTCCGCCCGCCGGGCAGAAAGCATGAAAACCAGCGCGGCCCTTCAGTCTCTCTTCCAGCCCATGGAAGAGGGCGGGATCAGGTTCAAGTGCATATACCTCGAAGCCGCTGTCGAGCAGCCCCGCGGATACGTCGCCGAGGGAAGCGCCGATATCCAACGCCTTACGCGCCGGCACGTAAGAGTAGAGGAACTCCATGAGTCCGAGCTCGGACGTGTAACGCCGCCGGTCGCTCGTTTGCACCACGACGGCGTCGGTTAGGGAGTGGAGAGTTTCGACCGTGTGGATCGAGGCCTGCAGCAGGGACGCCTCGACTTCTAGGGTTCGCTGTTCCGCGCGATCGAGCCGCTCGTGAATCGTGCTGACCATCGCATGACCGCACATCCGCAGGATCTGTTTCACGTAGGTTCGAATATTCATAGTGGCTTAATAGCCCGCAAAGGGTGCGGCGCACCACCCTCATTACAACCCAAGTTGCGCTGCCGCCGCACGGAGTTTACCCGCTCCGGGTTTTGCGGGCTGTTACTCAGAAGCCCGTTACCCGCGTTCGGTTGCGTAACCCGCGAATGCGTCTTCAAACCTGGTGTCGACCGTGCGTCCCTGTTCCATCGAAGCCGCGAGCCATTCAACCACGCCGGCATCGGAGAACGCCGCGAGTTTACCGGCATTGCGCCGCATGGTCTCCTGAACACACGGTTCGCTGAAGCGATCCATCGCCGCAGCGATCCTCGAGGCATCGTATGGGACGACTTCACCAATGCCAAAGTGTTTCACAAAACGCGCCCCGCACGTATCCTCGCTTCCGACGATCAGAATCGGAGTTCGCGATGTAGCCGCGGCAAACAGGATGCGGCCGGGCAGGCTCAGAGCCGCAACACCTTTGTTCCCATCCTCCTGATCCAGCATTCCGACGGGGACGATCACGAACGGGTAGCGCCGCAGTTCCATTGCGAGAACTTCTTCGGGGACCAATCCTTGGGCGGTAATTCCTGCCTTTGCGAGCACGTCGGGCGGAAACTTGACCCATGGGGATCGATTGTTTCCGTACCAATCGATCCGGCATTGGCATCTAGAGAGTTCCGCGCACAACCGGTCGAACCACAATTGATCCCAGAAACTCCCCAGCAGAGCCCCGCGCCGCTCACCGGAAGCCTCCAGATACTCCACTGGTTCGGTCGCCATCAACGCGTCCGGGACGACCGCTGGCAAAAGGAAAAACGGCAGCCCAAACTTGCGTTGGTACGCGCGTTGAAGCTCGGGATGAGTGGCCAACCTCAGGGAACACTTCCCTAGAAATTCCCGCATGAGGGCATCCGGAACGTGCGACGCCGACACATTCTGATCGTCCATCACATAACCGCAAAGCTTCGCGCCAAAGGACTCCTTCAAGACGATGGATGTGATCAGATCGTCGGGGAGATAAGGAACGCAGAGAACCGTTTCGACGCGCCATCCGGAGAGCACTCGCAGGACGTTGAGGAAACAGTCGGGCCGGGCGAAACCCTCTTGAGAGATTTTCGCGTTCCAGGCGCCAAAATCCTGAAAACCCCAGTCGTCACGTGCGCGGATCGAAAATACGTTCCGCCGTCCCTTCATGATTCGTTTGAGCAGAGGACCGGTGCCGTGACGATCGTTAATCTCGCCCATGGTCACCACTACGTCGATCGGCCCAGGTTCGGGCTCCCCGCGAACCCGGCGAAACCCGCGAACCAGGCTATCGAGGCGTTCCCGCAGCACTGAGTTTTGGGATATGACGGCATCCAGCATCGCTCAACGGTCCTCCGGAGGCGCCCCCGCTTGAGGGGCACGCGGTGGGGCGGCGAGGGCGCGAGAGAGATCCGGCAACTCGGGCGGCATCAGATCCTCAAACCTCCGGTCGACCGGTCCGCCCCGCGCGAGCGACTGCCAGAGCCAATCCGCCGCTCCCGCGTCGGTAAAACGCGGCGCTATTTCGAACGCCCTCTTGCGCATCGCCAGATTGATTTCCCGCTGGGTAATCTCGCGTACGGCGTCCTGGAAGCGCTTCCGTTCGTAGCCGGCCACCAGGCCAATCCCAAACTGTTCCACGAATCGCGCTGCCGCGCTTCTCTCGCTCCCCAGAACCAACACCGGGATGTGCGACGTGGCGAAGAGATAAACCAGGCGGCTGGGCAGACTAAACTGGCTGAGAGACCAGCGGTCGTCGGCTTCGTCGAGCGTGCCACTAGGAAGAACCGCGAAACAAGACTTTCGAAGAATCCTCACCAGGTCCACATCCGGCGGGGGCTCGTGAGGCACGATGCCGTCGGCAACCAGGGACTCTTTCTCGAACTTGAGATGCCGATGGTCGCCCTGTGAGCACCACTCCAGCGTGACGCCTGAGCCTCTGACCGTCGCCCGCAGCAGTTCGAACCAACGCGGACTCCATATATTTCCAATCATGACTCCTGACGACGGCTCGATCGAAACGTCCGGAATCTGCAACTTCGCGGGGATCAAATGCGCCGGCGCCAAAGGCGGCATGAACGCCATCGGCAGCCCGTATTTCCGCTCGTAGGCGACTCGAATCTCGGGCGAAATCGCCAGGCGGAGCGAGGATTTCGCCAACAGCTCCCTGAGCAAGGAATCGCTAATCCCCCTTTCATGGACGTTCTGGTCATCCATGATGTAGGCGCACATTGGAATACCAAAAATCTCCTTGACCGCGATCGCCGTGTAGACGTCGTCCGGGAAGAAAGGAACGCTCAGAACGCGTTTTGCCGTGCTATCGCCGAATGTATCCAGCACTTCCGAAAACACAGCATCGCGCGACTTCTTCTGGTGCGAAACCAGGGCTGACCATGCTCCAAACTGCTGGCGTCCCTCATATAGATCCCTGGATCGCAATGCGATGATGTTCGGGGCGCGCCCGAACATTCGCTGCAAAAGCACGCCGACTCCATGTTTCTCGTTTACCTCAACATGAGACACGATAACGTCCGCATCTTGGAGTACCGGACGCGCCGATTTATCCCTGTCCCGCCTTTCGCCCGCGAGGTCGTGGCCCCCGGGTTCGAACGTGAGCGCCGCCAGTGTTCGGGCCAATTCCCGCACCCGCAAAGCGGTGGGGGCGGCTTCCGCCGGCCCGCGCTGAACGGCGGCCGACCAGATCCGTTCCGGCAAGCGCTCGGAAAGAAATATCGCCAGGACTGAGCATAGCCTGCGCTTCTCGTCGTAGCGCGGCTGAGCGAGCTCGACCAGAGAGAGCCCCTCTGGGCGCAAAATTTCGACGATCTCGCTGAGATTCGTGGCCGGCGATTCTTCCCTCGACTGGAGCCTCACTTCGAGAAAAAGAATCTTCGCGCTTTTCACGCCGCTGACACTCGGCCCGAGGATGCGGCTCTCCTGCCCCTCGCAGTCGATCATAACCACGTCGGGAGCCGGCAAACCGCGTTCTTGAGCGTATTCGCCCAAGCGGTTCCGTGCGGAAGGAGATTCCAGGACGCGAAAATTTCCCGACGGCCGGTACGTAGCGGCTACCGCCATTTGGAGCCCGCGAGCGGGAGTACGCTCGACGTTCCTGTCCGGAGCTGCTTGATGGGAAACCCCGGCAAGCCAGTCCGAATGATGTTTGAAGGCGCGCGCAGGCCCCGCTCCGGCAGCGGGGGCGTCGCATGCCGTGGGCGGAGCGAACAGATGGTAGTCGGCGCCCGGCAAGAGCGCATGAATGGATTCCGACCAGCTTCCGGGAGCGGCCCCGATCTCGTAAATGACGCCGGGCCGAAAGCCTTTCGCCCGCATTTCATGCAGGATTTCAGCTTCGCGAGGACCGCAGGTACGGCTCATGGCAATTACGATTCTATTTCAAACGGGTGGGGCGATGTATGGCCGAAAATAGTGGCACGTCCGCGGCTGCCGGGTAAAACAAAAATGCCGCCAAACTCTCCGGGGAGAGCCGACGGCATTTCGTTGCGTTGGGTGTAAAAAATCCTAGCTTCGGACGAAACGCTTGCGACCGAAGGCCAATAGTCCGGCGAGACCGGTGAGCATCAGTCCGACCGTTCCCGGCTCGGGTACTGAAGGGGCCGTGAAGCTATAGGTCACGGTGAGGGGAGTTCCCTGGCCGGCGGAGTTGTCGGCGTAGTAGCTATCGGAAATTCCGACGTACAGGGTGTCAGCTCCTACGTAGGTAGGTGCGACCCCGCCGGACGTGATCTGAAAGTCATTGGGGTTGATGGTGACCAAACCGCCATAGTACGTAGGGGCGGAAGCAAAATCCGGTAGTCCGCTCGTCCCTAGGGCACCCGGAACTCGATTATACGGGCTACCAACCGGAGCGGCGGTTAGACCTCCACCGGTGCTGCTAAGGATGCCCACAAACGTCGGCGTCACCAGCACACAAGGCGAGCCCAAGCACGCGGTGCCTGAAGAGGAGAGCGTTAGAATGTCACCCGGCACATACCCCGTCAACGAACTGATCAGATAGCCTACTGAATCCGTGGCAACGTCCGCAGGTGTTCCCGTCGCGTTGTAGTTCAGGAACGTCGTGGAGGCGGTAATCGTGATCGTCCCTGCCTGGACGACGCCAGCCAGAACGATCAGCGTCACCGCAACGAGTATTGCATTCAGTTTCTTCATTTCGATTATCCTTGACCTCCGAAAATTTGACACCGTACTGGGCGTTACGCCGACTAAGTGAAAGGATAGCACAGGACTTTCTGGAAAGAAAGAGTTTTTTTACCAGGACTTGCGATGCGTCCGAGTACTGGATGATCCAGGACGAAAAAGTTCCGGCGCAAGGAAGCGATTTGACCGGTTCCGTCTGGTCAAAAAATTGCGATCTCTTTTATAATGAGTTGGTTGCAAGGCCCTACCCCGAGTTTGTTGAAGCTGGCCATCGAGGGGCCCGCAAAACGGAGCGCGGCGGCAGCGCTACTTGGCTTGTAATGAGGGGGGTGCGCCGCACCCTTTGCGGGCTAGCCAGTAGCGGCGCCGTCTGACTCCGCAAGGGAACCCGCGACGGCGAGCGCCGACGCGTAATCAGGATGGTTGCCCACGTCTTTCACGTATTCCACGTACCGTATGATGTTTTCTTTATCCACTACGAAGATGGCCCGGCTGTGAATGCGCAGATCCTTGATCAACGTACCGTAACTTTCACCGAAAGATCCCGTTCGATGATCGGACACCATCTTCACGTGGTCCACGCCATAGGCGCCGCACCATCGCTTCTGGGCAAAGGGAAGGTCCATGCTGACGGTATAGAACGTAACTTTCGGCAGGTGTGCGGACTCCTCGTTGAAGCGGATGGTCTGGGCATCGCACACCGGCGTGTCGAGCGATGGAACCACGCTGAAGATTCGGACGCCTCGGCCCGTCGAATCGAGGCTCACCGGTTTCAGGCTGTCGTCCACCGCGTGAAACTCGGGCGCTCTATCGCCGGCCTTTAATTCCGGCCCGATGAGCGTCATGGGGATGCCTCTAAGGGTTGTTCCTCCGGGTCGTTCCATACGCTCATTGTAGAGGATCATGCCGCGTTGCCCGCGCCCCTTTTTTTAAAGTTTGCGCGGCCGGCCTAGCAACTGGCGGCGAACCGGCGCGAGGCGGCTTTTAAGGAACTCGCGCAAAACGGAGTGCGGCGCGAAACAGTTCCTGATCTCCTTGGCGGTGCGCGCCGCACCC
>Ga0209415_10006149_pt1 | contig 21448 bp, 17 predicted proteins | sample PeaSoiSIISIP2007_FD_187696 | JGI IMG/M metagenome (GOLD analysis project Ga0209415, IMG submission 187696) | Peat soil microbial communities from Weissenstadt, Germany - SII-SIP-2007 (SPAdes) (version 2) | ecosystem: Environmental > Terrestrial > Soil > Wetlands > Peat | place: Germany... | reverse complement strand
GGGCCGCGTCCAGCCGGTAGCGGAGCGGCTCGATCATGTAGACGCGTCCCGCGCCCGACGCGCGCGCAACCTGGGCGACGAGCAGGCCGATCGGCCCGGCCCCGAGGACCGCCACGGTGTCCATCGGGCGCAGGTGGGCCAGGTCGAGCGTCTGGACCGCGACCCCGAGTGGCTCAAGCAGTGCTGCGGTCGCCGCGTCAAACTCGTCGGGCACCGGAATGATCGCCTCCGGGGGCGCGGCATGGTACTCGGCGAGTCCGCCGTGCGTACCGGGGGTTCCCGCGAACCGCTGATCGGGGCAGAGGTTGACGTCGCCCCTGTGGCACCACTCGCACCGCTCGCACGGTCGGGCGGGATCGACGGCGACCAGGCGCCCGGGCGGGAGCCCGAGGGCCGTGCCGCGATCGTCCGCGATCTCCGCGGAGAATTCGTGGCCGAGGATGAGCGGATCCCCGGGGTCGATCGAGGCGCTGCCGCCGTCCTGGCGGTAGAAGTGGAGGTCGCTGCCGCACACCCCGACCTCGCGCACGCGCAGCAGTAGCTCCCCGGGGGCGGGGGCGGGATCGGGAAGTGTCCCGACCCGGAGGTCGCGCGCGCCGTGCAGCAGGACCGCCTTCACAGGGAGACCGTTCTGGGTCGACGGCCCGTGTTCCCCCGCGCGATGCGGTCAGCGCCGCTCGATGTAGCGGGCGAGGACGTTCCATACCGCCGCGACGCGCGGCCCGGTCTTGCCGGGGACGTCCTCGACGCGGCGGTAGATGTCGGTGATCGATCGTCGAAAGTCGTCGACCGCGGCCTCGAGCGTGGGGCCCACGCCGAAATCTCGCGTCTCGTCCCACATGACGATGACGGCGCCCGGCTCGTACTCGGCGATGAGCCGCATCGGCTGGGTCAGGCGGAACGCCGGATCGTCGAGCGATTCGAGCAGGAGGCCTTCGCGCCGCACGTCCGATCCGTCCGGGGCGGTCACCCGCGGCCCCGCGCGACGGCCGCCGCGGGCGCGAACGTGGACCCGGGTGGGTGCCTGGAGGTGTCCAGCACGCGCAGCAGCCACTGCGTGGAGAAGAACGCGACCGTTGGGATCACGATGACGAGCACGACGATCAGCCAGAACGACGGACGCCGGATGAGCTCGGGCGGGTTGGGCACGGTGTGGTCACGGCTTGGCCGGGGGCAGCACGCCCGTGGCCAGCCAGCGTACCTTCGCGCGCAGATCGGTCGGATCCGGTTCCCAAAAGTCCAGCCGCATGCGCGCGAGGTCGTCGTAGAGCACGGCGGGTCGTCCGTCGATCGATTCCGCGGTGACTTCCTCGGGGGTCAGCGGCTGGACCCGCCGGAGCCAGCCCAGCATCTCGGACGAGGTGAGATCGGTCGCGATGTCGCCGTGGGCCGTCTCGATGATCTCCGGCAGGCGGACGAGGACCCCCGGGGTGTGGATCTGCGCGAGCGCCGCCCGAAGGAAGTGCTGTTGGCGCCGGATCCGCCCGATGTCGCCCTCGGGGTCGTTCCGAAACCGGAGGTACTGCTCCGCGTGCGCGCCGTCGAGGACCTGCGGGCCCGGCTGGAGATTGATGAACAAGCCCTGCTCGCGGTCGGTGTACACCATCCGCTTCTCGACCGTCATCGGCACGCCGCCGATCAGATCGACGATGTGCCGCATCCCCGGCAGGGTGAACACGATGTAGTGCGCGATCGGCACGTTGAGAAGGCGGACCACGGCGCCGCGGGCCCTGCCGATGCCCCCGGTCGCGTACGCGTGATCGAGCTTCGTCGTGTGGAAGCCGGGCAGGGAGATGTTGATGTCGCGCGGGACGCCGAGGATCCGCACCCGATGATGCGCGTCGTCCCACTGGACGACCTCCACGCTGTCGGTGCGTTGGCGATCCTGCGTGAGCCCGACCACGAGAAACCGCGCGTCTCCACGGGGGATGACGGCCGCGGCGATGGGGGCCGACGTGCGCGTGGCGCCCGGCTGCTGCTCGGGCACCGGCGCTCCGACGAGCCCGAGGAAGAAACCGATGATCACGCCGCAGAGGACGCAGCGGACGATCCGACGTGCAAGCATCGTGCCGACGGCTCCCGTGTCGCTGAGATGGCCTGGCCGGCCGGGTCCGCGGCCGCGGCCAGGGCTGTAGGGTTCGCGCCGCGCCCCGGGGTCTCCTCGGTGCAGGAGCGGCCCGCGCGCGGCTGGAACCCTTGATCGTCCCCCGGGTCTACCGAATGCACGACCACGAGGTGTTCGGGATGGCGTTCTCGGTCGTCGGACAGTCGCTGCGCCGTGTGGACGGCGAGGCAAAAGTCACCGGACGCGAGCGGTTTACCGCAGACATGTGGGTGCGGGGCGTGCTCCACGGGCGCATCCTGCTGAGCCCGTACGCGCACGCGAAGATCCGCCGCATTCCAAAGGACGCCGCGCTCGGGGCGCCGGGCGTCGTCGCGGTGATGACCGTGGACGATCTTGCGTCCGGCGATCCCGCCCCGTCGTCGCGGGGGAGGTTCCTGCTGGCGCGGGGCGAGGTTCGGTACGAGGGCGAGCCCGTGGCCGTCGTCGTTGCCGAGACGGAGGCGGCGGCGCAGGATGGGCTCGAGCGACTGACCGCCGCGGCAGAATACGAGCCGCTGCCGGCCCTCGTCGACCCGGTCGCCGCCGGCGCGCCGGACGCGCCCCTCGTGCAGCCGGATCTGGCCGGCAAGAGTTCCGAATCGCTGCTGCACGCCGCGATCAAGGTGGAAGAGGAGGCGTCCTCTGGGGCGCCGAGCAACGTCACGAGTCGCATCCGATTCTCGCGCGGCGACGTGGCGCGGGGGTTCCGCGACGCCGCGGTCGTCGTCGGCCGGCGGTTCCGCACGTCGGTGGTGCACCAAGCGTACCTTGAGCCGCACGCCACGGTCGCCGACTACGATGCGCATGCGCGGCGTGTCACGATCTGGACTGCGACGCAGGGTCTGTTCTACGTGCGCGAAAACGTGGCGGCGGTCCTTGGGCTGCCCGAGTCGTCGGTGCGGGTCGTGCCGATGGCCGTCGGCGGGGGGTTCGGCGCCAAGGTCCTGCTGCTCGAGCCGCTCGCCGGTGCGCTCGCGGTGGCCCTCGGTCGCCCGATCCGGCTCACGTTGACCCGCGCCGATGAGTTCCGGACCGGGACCCCGGCGCCCCAGTCGATCCTCGACGTCAAACTGGGTGCGCGGCAGGACGGCACGATCACCGCGCTGCAGGCGCACCTCGTGTTCGACGCGGGCGCCTATCCCGGGGCGCCCGTCAACATCGCCGCGCTCCTGCTGGGCGGGTACTACAAGACGCCGCATCTGGACGTGACCGGCCACGAGGTGCTGACGCACAAAGCGCCGGTGGGCGCCTACCGCGCGCCCGGGGCCCCGCAGGCCACGTTTGCGATCGAGTCCCTGGTCGACGAGGCGGCGCGCGCGCTCGGGCACGATCCGCTGCAGTTCCGCCTCCGCAACGCGTCGGAGATGGGCGACCCGATGCCGAACGGCGAGGCATGGCCGCGCATCGGCCTGCGCGAGTCGCTGGAGGCGCTCGGCGACGATCCGCTGGTCCGCGGCCGCGCCGGCCACGACGGCGTCGGGATCGCGATCGGCGGCTGGCTCGGCGGCCTCGAGCCGGCGAGCGCGTGCGTGCGCATGAACGCCGACGGCGGGGTGCAGGTGCTCGTGGGATCGGTGGACATCAGCGGCACGACGACCGCCATCGCGCAGATCACCGCCCAGGCGCTGGGCGTCCCCGTCGCGCAGGTGCGGGTCGTCGACGGCGACACCGACGATGCGCCGTCTGCCGGGATGGCCGGCGGCAGCAAGATCACCTACACGGTCGGCGCGGCGGTGCAGGCCGCCGCGGAGGACGCGCGCCGCCAGCTGGTCCGGCTCGCCGCGTCCCGCCTCGAGGCGGCGGAGGCGGATGTGGAGATCGTCGAGGGGCGGGCCCGCGTCCGCGGCACGCCGTCGCGGGCGATCGCCGTCGCGGACCTCGCCAAGCTCACCTCGGGGTTTGGGGCCAAGCACCCGCCGGTGTTCGGCGTGGGGTCGCAGGCGATCACGCACCGCGCGCCCGGCTTCGGTGCGCACGCGGTGCGCGTGCGCGTTGACACCGAGGTCGGCCGCGTCCGGGTGCTCGAGTATGTCGTCGCGCAGGACGTGGGACGCGCGATCAACCCGGCCGCGGTGCGCGGGCAGATCCACGGCGGCGTCGCGCAGGGCATCGGCTGGGCTCTGCTGGAGCGCATGAGCTACGACGATGCCGGCACGCTGTCCACCGGCAGCTTTCTCGACTACGCCGTCCCGCGCGCAGGCGACGTGCCGGCGATGCGGGCGCATCTTGTCGAGGTGCCGTCGGAACACGGGCCGTTCGGTGCGAAAGGCGTCGGCGAGCCCCCGGTCGTGCCCGTGGCGGCGGCGATCGCCAACGCGGTCGCGGATGCGACGGGTGCGCGGATCGAGCAGCTGCCGATGACGGCCGAGGTCGTGGCCGCGGCCGTGCGGGTCGCCGCGCGGCGGTGACGTCGGTCCAGCTCGCGGTCGTGGGCGCCGGCCCCGCCGGCCTCGCCGCGGCCGGAGACGCCCGCGCGGCGGGGGCGCACGTGCTGCTGATCGAGGAGCGGCCGGCCCTCGGCGGCCGGGCGATGATCGTCCCCGGCGCCCGCGGGCTGACGGAAGGGCTGATGCGCGACCTTGGCGCCGCCGAGGTCTGGCGAAACAGCGCGGTCTGGGCCGTGTGCGGCCGCACCCTCTATGTGCTGCGCGGCGAGCGGGCGGAGGCGATCGCGGCGGACGCCGTCGTCCTGGCTCCCGGTGCCCGAGAAGCCGTGCTGCCCTTTCCCGGCTGGACGCTCGCAGGCGTGGGAACCGTGGAGGCGGGCTGGGAGGCCGTGCGGGCGGGACGCGTAAAACCGGACAGCGGGCCCGCCGTGGTGGTCGGCGCCGCGGGCGCCGCCGCCCTGGCCAACCGACTGCACGAGCGGGGGATCTCGGTGACCGCAATCGCCCCCACGCGCCCGCAGGGGCTCGCGGACGCCGTGGCGCACTTGGTCGGGGCGGTCGTCGCCGCCCACGGCGGGGACAACGTCGCCGAGGTTGAGCTTGCAGATGGCGGCCGGCATCCGTGCGCGAGGCTCTGCGTGGAGTCGCCGCGGTCGCCCGCGACGGAACTGCCCCGCCTGGCGGCCTGCCCGTGCGTGTATCACCCGCTGCTCGGCGGATGGGTGCCCCGCTATGACCCGCTGATGATGCTGCATGGGCCGGCCTCCAACATCTTCGTCGCGGGCGACGCCTCCGGCATCGACACGCCCCGCGCCGCGGCGGAGTCCGGCCGCCTCGCGGCGCGCGCCGCCCTCGCGGCGCTCGGCGTGCTGCCGGACGCGGGGGAGAAGATCGCGGAGGCCCGCGAGCGGTTGCGCACCGCGTCCATCCCGCTGCACGCGAGGGCCCGCGAGTCCTTGATGACCGGCGCGTTCCCCGACGAGGTCGTCGACGGCTGGGACGCCGCGCCCGCGACCGTCGTCTGTCCGTGCGAAGGGGTGACGGTCGGCGCGCTGGGGGACGCGGTGCGCGAAGGCGCCCGCACGCCCGAAGATCTGCGGCGCATGACCGGGTGCGGCGTCGGGGAGTGTGGAGCCCGCCGGTGCGAGGGGGCGATGCTCCGGTGGCTCGCCGGCGCGTTGGACCGTCCGATCGGACGGCTGGCGCTGCCGCCCATCCATCCGCCGGCGCGGCCGGTGCCGGTCGCCGCGCTGGCCGCGTTCCCGCATCTCGACCGCGCATGAACGATCGGCCGCGCGGCGGTGACGTGGCCGTCCTCGGCGCCGGGGTGATCGGGTGCCTCGTCGCGCGCGCGCTCGCCCGCCGGAAGTTCGCGCCGATCGTGCTCCAGCGGGGTGGGCCGTGGTGCGGCCTCGCCGGCGTGTCTTCCGCCGCGGTGTGGGACCACACCGAGCCCGTCGAGATCGCGCGGCTCGGCCTGGACAGCGCCGAGCGTTTTCATCAGTTGGAAGAGCAGGTCGGATCGTTCGGGTACCTCATGACCGGCGGCATCGCGCCGGCGTGGACCGACGCCGAGGCCTCGGCCCACGAGGCGTTCGCGCGGTCACAGGCGGAGGCGGGGCTGCCGGTGCGATGGCTGCCGCGCGACGAGGTGCTGCAGCGCGAACCGTCGCTCGGCGCCGATGTCCTCGGGGCGACCTACTCGCCGCGCGAGGGGGTGCTCGATGCGAACCTGCTTGCGCGGCGGCTGCTCGCCGCGGCCGGCGCGCTTGGCGCCACCTTCGTGTTCCACGCGGGCTACGTGGCCGTCGAGGCGCGGGCCGGGCGGTTCTTGATCCACAGCGCGGATGGTGACATCGAGGTGCGGAAGCTCATCCTGACGTCCGGGGGCTGGGCGGCCGAGATCGGGGCGCAGCTCGGGCTGGTCGTGCCGACGCGGCTCGTGCGGCACCGCGCGGTGGTCACCGAGAAACTGCCGCCGCTCCTCCGGCATCGAGTCGCCGCCATGCGGCAGGAGCCGCATGGCGAAATTGTCCTCGACCATGTGGCCGATGAGGACCTGGCGTGTGTCTCGGCCGTCGGTGCGATGCGCGAGATGGCCGCGACCGCGCGCAGGGTCCCCGCGCTCGCCGCCGCCCGCATCACGAGGACGTGGGTGTGGCGGGGCAGGGTGTCGTCCGACCGCCGTCCGCTGGTGGGCGAGGTCGAGGACGGGATCTACGTTGCCGTGCCGCACGCACCCGGCATTTCGCTCGCACCGCTGCTGGCGCATGCGGTCTCGACCGCGGCTATCGAAGGACGGCTTCCCGAGGCGGCCGCCTCCTGGGACGCCGGGCGGGTGCGGCCGGCCGAGGTCCGTGCCGCCAGGAAGGAATCCCCAAAGGGTCCATAGTATATGGGGGTACTTTGTATGCGGGGGCAACTGGCCCCAGGGGAGGAAGGAAAGGTCATGCCGAAGGGCACCGTAAAGTGGTTCAACCGGGAGAAAGGGTATGGGTTCATTACCCCGGAGGAGGGCAAGGACGTATTTGTGCACTACACCGGAATTGCCGGTGAGGGCTTCCGCAACTTAGAAGAGGGGCAGACGGTGGAGTTCGAGATCACCCAGGGCCAAAAGGGGCCGCAGGCCCAGAACGTGAGGGTGGTTGGCTAGAGACAACCTACGACATCGCATAAAATCACATAAAACCTAGTACGGGGCGCCACGCAGATGATGCTTGGCGTCCCTTTCACTTCCCACGGACCGCCTTGCCCATGCAGTCCCTCCTGACGGGTCTTCCCGCGATTCTTTTGATGAGCACACACTCATTTGGACATATAATAGGTGATTTTCCTCGCCTAATTGGCTTCATCACCCCTTCCAGGTGTTGCGTCTCCTCTATGGCCATGATAGATTAGATCAACGGGAGGCGAGAGATGAGGCGTGGGTCCGCAAGAGCGCATACGCGGCGGATCATAGCGAAGAAAAAGACCACACCGCGGGCCGCGGCGGCGAAATCCGCGCTGGTCAGACGGTCCAAGGGGTCTGCTCGTCCATCCGCACGCGGACGCGTGCGCGTCGTGGGGTCGCGCTCCACGAGGGCGCGCAGGCCGACCCGGCCGCTCCCGCCCGCCGATGCGGTGAGCGAACGCGTGTTCCTTTCGAGCCTCGAGCGCAGTCTCCGCGACTACCGCACGCTGTGGGAGGCGTTGGCGAAGCGGTGAAGTACCTCACGGCCGAACAACTGAGAACCGTCAACCAGCGGATGATCCGTACGACCGGGGGACTCTACCTCGCGGGGGAGCAGAACGTCGTCTACCCCCCCAGTCTCGAGTCGCTCGTGAGTTTTGTGCAAACTCGGATCGCGCTCCGGCCGCAGCCCACCGTGTGGGATATGGCGTCGTTCTATCTAGATCGCTTGGTGCGCGATCAGCTGTTCCACGACGGCAACAAGCGCACGGCCCTGGAAGCCACGCGGCTGTTCTTGGAGAACTCCGGGTACCGGCTCAGCCTGCACCCACCGGCCGACACCGTCGAATTCATCACGGGCGTCGCGAAGGGCAGCATGACACGCGACACCATCGCCGTGTGGCTGCGCGCCCACTCGAAGCGCCGGGTCAACGGCAAGAAGTAACGGCCGCGCCGGCGGTCTGGGCGCGCCGGAGCCACGCGGCCCCGGCGTTTGTGTTTGTGGCCCCGCGCCGTCACAGACCGGGGGGCACCGTGTCCCCCGGTGCCCCCCGACTCGATCTTGACACGTACGCCCACGCGCGCCATGATGTGCGTAGTAACGAAAGGAGGTGATGCGGATGGATGATAGTAGACGCTCCACGCCGTACCGTCCGACCTGCCGCCAGTATCCGCGGATCGAGGTGATGGCCGGATAGGTCCACGTGGTTCCGGCCCCCGTCGATTCGTGGCGTAGCTGGCCGACGACGGTGCGGCGGGAGGATTCCGTTCACGGCGCGCTCTTGCGCTCGCAGGTCCCAGAGGCGCCGCGCATCACGTAGGGACAGAGACAGCGTCATGTGGGGACCTCGCCTCAGTTCGGGCGGGGTCCCTACGTTGTTGGGGCGCACGTTCCCAGCGGGACAGATGTCCGCAGCATCCTGCGGGCCCGCAGGCTACGACGTGCCGCACGCGGGTAGGGTGATGGTGATGGGGGCACCGTAGTCGTAGTCGTCCACAACGACCACCGGTGTCGACGTCCCCAGCGTGGCGGGACCAACCCAGCGGCGAGGCAGCCCGGTCTGCGTCGTCACGTAAAAGGTGTACGTGGTCGCGATGCTTTGTCCGTTCGCGCTCAGCGAGACGATGATCGAGTACGCATGGACCGGCGTGCCGTCGATCATCGTGTCGGCCTCCCGGGAGGCCCCGTAGGACATGTGAAGCTCCGAGAGGAGCTTCTCAGGATCGGGGCCGTCCGGAAACGCGGAGTCGCAAAGCCACCTGCCCGGGACGCCGCTGGGGCTCGTACGGTACCGGTAGCGCCTGTCGTGGCCGACTACGATATCCTCCTCGCGTTCCGTGATCGTGTGCGTCGAATCGGGCGGCGAGTACTCGACGGTCGTGCCGTCAGATGCCTGCGATCGATAGGCGATCGTGCGCTGTTTCGCCACCGCGGCGGCGATCTCGTGCCACGCCGTCTCATCGCCGGTGACGAGCGCCCCAGGCGGGAAAGAGAGACCGGAGCCGTGGGCCGGACGGCCGAGGGGCCCGGCGATGCCGGCCAGCAGCACGACGATGCCTACGCCGATCCGACGCGATACGGTCACCCCGCTGCCTCCGGTGCCCGACCTCGAGCGCCGTCCATCATGGCTCCACAGTAGCACAGGGCGCCGGATGACCGCGGGATCACTGCCCCGGAATGTCGCCCCAGAGATGGTCGGCGTTCATGTAGACGAGATCGAAGAGCATCGTCCCGCGGGTCAGGCGGTCGGACATGCGGATCGCCGCGGTGAGCCGCGGCGGGTCGTCCGCGTAGAGCGGAGCCAGCAGCGCGCCCACCACGGGCGTATCGCCGTTGACCACGGACACGCCGAGACGGGCGGCGCCCTCCACGCTGATATCGGCGTCGTCGTGCTGCCGGCGCGCCTCCCCGATCGTCACCGGGCGGTAGTAGAGTCCGATCATTAGGTAGTCGAGGAGGGGGGCCAGCCCTGACCGCACCCAGTCGTCGCCGATCCAGGCGAACGGCGCCCGAACAGTTGGGCTGCCCCAGTTGGCCCCCTCATCGTAGTACACCGAATACCACGCGCCGACGTACATCGCGACATCGATGTTCGGGCGGATCGTGCGGACGAGCCGGGTCACCGCCCGCGTGTAGGACAGGATCGTGTGCGCCCGGTATCCCAACCACTGGCGGTACAGCGGGCCGGGCCGGCGGGACACCCAATATCCGTCGGCCACGTACGTATAGATGTCGTCCGGCCACCGTGCGACGGGGTGGCCGATGAACTGTTCGAACCCGAGTCGGCTGAGCGGGGAAAAGTCCTCGCTGACGTCCTCGTACCGCGTCCGATCGAGGACGATGCCGTCGACGTCGTAGTGCGTGATCAGCTCGTAGATGACGCCGAGCTCGTAGTTCCACACCAGGGGGTTCGCCGGGCTGACAAACGCGAAGATGCTGTGGGAGGAAGAGGGCGCCATGTAGGTCTCGACCGGGCCGAGCGAGACCGCGGCGCCGGGCCGCAGAGCCTCGCGCAGCCATGCGGCGGCGTCCCCGTGTCCCGAGAGCACGTAGCCGTCGGCGGGGATCGTGAGCGGCCCCGGGTCGGCCGGGCCGACCGCGCGGTCCCGGACCGCGGTCACCGTCCCGTGTTCCACGGCGACATCGACGCCCCAGCGGGACGCCGGCGTCGGCCCGCGTGCGGGGGACGTGTACAGGACCAGCGCGTTGTCGTCCCGGGGAACATTCACGCCGGACAGCCCGTAGGATCGACCGTCGGGGGCGAGGACCGGCCGGGTCGCGAGATAGGCGGTCGCCTGCCAGTCCGGATGCGTGAACGCGGGGCCGGCGCGCAGCGGTGAGTAGCCTTCGCCGAAACTATTGACGGCGGCGTCGACGCGCATGCCGCGGGCGTGCGCCGCCGCGATGATGGTCGCGAGCATGTCATAGCGGCGCGGATACCAGCGGGTCGGGGGCGGATACGTGGCGCCCGGGCCGTCATGCGGCAGCGGCGATTCGGCGATTGTCGGGGCGAACGCGCTCTGGTAGGTCACGTAGCCCCAGGCGTTCTTGGCTTCGGGCATCACGACGTCGACCCCGGCGGCGCGCGCGGTGTCGAGTGCCTGGGCGACGCCTTCCGGCGTGCTCAACTGGAGTAGGTTCGCTCCGGGTTCCATCCACAGCCCGAGATGCGGCGGACCGTGGCGCGCCGGCGCGGCGGCGGATGCGGGGGCGAGCGGGACGAGGAGCAGCAGGGCGGCGACGGCGAGCGCGGACGTCCGAGTCGTGCGCATGGCCACACGTTCGGGGGAGGCGAGCGGGCTCCCTGCGCTTGCATCCCGTCGCGCTCCTCAGTACGATAGTGGCTGTCTGCGTGGAAGGGAGTGGTGTGGGTGATTCAGGCCGATTCGCTCTCCCGTAACTACGGGGAGCGCTGGGCCATTCAGGACGTCTCGTTCGAGGCACGTGAGGGCGAGATCCTGGGGTTTCTCGGCCCGAACGGCGCCGGGAAGACCACGACGATGCGCATTCTCACGGGGTTTCTCGCCCCCACGTCGGGGCGGGCGTCGGTGGCGGGGTTCGACGTCGTCGAGAAGCCGCTCGAGGTGAAGCGCCGCCTCGGGTACCTGCCCGAGACGGCCCCGCTGTACGAGGACTTCACGATCCGCGAGTACCTGGGGTTCGTCGCCCGGTTGAAGCAGGTCGAGGGCCGCAAGGTCGGCGACGCCGTGGACCGGGCGATGCACCTGTGCGCGGTCGACGACGTCGCCGGGCGGCTGATTCGGAACCTCTCCCGCGGCTACCGGCAGCGGGTGGGCCTGGCGCAGGCGATCGTGCACGACCCGGCCGTGCTGATTCTCGACGAACCGACGTCGGCGATGGACCCCCGGCAGATCGTGGAGATTCGCAATGTCATCAAGGGCCTCAAGGGGAACCACACGATCATCCTGAGCACCCACATCCTGCCCGAGGCCACCGCGATCTGCGACCGCGTGGTGATCATTAATGAAGGCCGGATCGTGGCGGTCGACACCTACGAGGAGCTCGCGACGCGCCTCCGGAGCTCGGAGCGAACGCTCGTCCGGACCGAGCGCGCGAGCGCGGACCTCACCGCCCGCCTCGGCCGGATCCCCGGCGTGCTGAGCGTCGGCGGCGCGGGCCAGGGCGAGCTGATCGTCGAGGCCCAGCTCGGCAAAGACGTGCGTGAGGAGATCGGGCGGGCCGTCGTCGAGGTCGGGGCCGGCCTGCTCGAGCTGCGCCCGCTCGCGATGAGCCTCGAGGACGTCTTCCTCAAGCTGGTGACGCATGAGGAAGTGTCCGAGGGCGACGCGCCGGACGAGGAGGCGCAGGCATGAGCGGGGCGCTGGTGATCGCCCGCAAGGAGCTGAAGCAGCTGTTCACGTCGCCGATCGCCTACGTGGCGCTGGCGATGTTCTTCCTGGTCGTCGGGTTCCTGTTCTATGCCCTGCTCGGCGTCTACACCACGCAGGTGCTGCAGCTGCAGGGGCCGCCGCCGCCGGACTTCGACCCGACGCGGATCATCTTCTCACCGCTGTTCCAGGACACCAGCTTCGTCCTGATCCTGCTCGTCCCGATCTTCACCATGCGCCTGGTGTCCGAGGAGGACCGCGCGCACACGATGGAGCTGCTCGCCACCTCGCCCGTGACCAGCACCGCGATCATCATGGGCAAATACGTCGCGGCGCTCGTGCTGTTCCTCGTCCTGCTGGCGATCAGCACGTACATGCCGGTGTCCCTCGCGACGATGGGGCGGCTCGACTGGGGGCTCCTGGCCGCCACGTACATCGGCCTGCTGCTGCTCGGCTCCGCGTTCATCGCGATCGGGCTGTTCGCCTCCACCCTCAACGAAAACCAGATCGTCTCGGCGGCGATCGGGTTCGCGCTGCTGCTCCTGTTCTGGGTGCTGGGGTTCGCCCAGCAGGCGTCGGGATCGGGCGCGCAGCAGTTGCTGTCGTCGCTGTCGTTCTCGACCCACTTCAACAATCTCGCGAGCGGGGTGGTGGACACCCAGGATATCGTGTTCTTCCTGAGCATCTCGGGGTTCTTCGTGTTCCTCGGCGTGCTCGCGCTCGAGTCGCGGAAGTGGAGGTAGCGGGATGAAGCGCCGGAACGCCCTGCTGACGACCAACGCGCTGGTCTCGGCGGTCCTGGTCGCCGCGCTGCTGGTCGGGCTCAACTACCTGGCGGCGGAGCACCACGTGCGGTGGGACCTGACCGCGACCCGCTCGCACTCCCTCTCGCCCCAGACGATCAAGGTCCTGCAGACCCTCCCCGGGCCGGTCCAGGTGATCGCGTTCCCGAGCTCGGACACGGCGCCGTCGTACATTCAGGTGCTGGATACCTACCGGTACTACAACAAGGACTTCCAGTACCGCATCGTGGATCCCGACCGCAGCCCCGCGTCGGCGCAGCAGTACCACATCGCGACCTACGGGCAGGTCGTGTTCCAGCACGGCTCGGCCTCGTACACGGCCGACGACGACACCGAGACGAACCTGACGAACGGTCTCCTCCACGTGCTGCAGACCGCGAAGAAGACCGTCTATGTCGTCCAGGGCGAGGGGGAGGTCCCGCTCGACGATTTCACCCGGACCGGCATGGGCACAGCCAAGCAGGCGCTGACGGACAAGGGGTACGGCGTGCAGGGCCTGGTGCTGGTCCAGACCGGTCGGATCCCCCCGGACGCGGCCGCGGTGATCCTCGTGTCGCCCTCGAAGGACCTGCTGCCGCAAGAAGAGGCCGTGCTCGACACCTACTACCGGGGCGGCGGAAAGCTGCTGATCATGGTCGACCCGCAGACCCCGGCCGGCACGCGGGCGTGGCTCGCGACGGCGTTCGGCGTCAGCGCGCCGGGAGGCATCGTGCTCGACCCGGTCTCCCGCCTGCTCGGCGGCGATCTCGCGGTGCCGATCGCGGCGCAGTACCCGCCGAACGACATCACCCAGAACTTCAACCTCGCCACGGCGTTTCCGGTGGCAACGCCGCTCGTGCCCGACCCGAAGGCGACGGCCGTGACGCTGACGCCGGTCGTGAAGAGCTCCGATCAGAGCTACGTCAAGGTGAACCTCGCATCCAAGGATCCCGCGTTCCAGCCGGGGGACGTCAAGGGTCCCGCGGTGCTCGCGGTCGAGGTAACCCCGGGGACTCCCCCCGCGCCCGCGCCGGCGGCCCCGGGGAAGGCGCCGGCCCCGGGGAAGGCGCCGGCCCCGGCCCCGGTCCCGAAGGGCTCCGCCGTGCTCTTCGGCAACAGCAGCTTCATCAAGAACACCGCGATCGGGCTGGTGGGGAACCGCGACCTGTTCGTCAGCGCGGTCGCCTGGCTGACGCAGTCGGGCGACCTCGTCAGCATCGCGCCGCGGACGTCGCCGTTCGATCCGTTCATCATCGAAGGGACGCAGGCGCGGTATCTCTTCATCGGGAGCGTGATCGTGCTGCCGCTCGTCCTGCTGTTTATGGGCGGGACGATCTACTTCCAGAGGCGCGCCCTGTGAATTCCCGCGCCACGCTCGTGCTTGCCGGCCTCGTGGTGGCGGTCGCCGTGTACATCTTCGCGGTCGACCGGCCGCAGGCGCAGCGTGCGGAACAGGCGAGCCACCTCGTGCAGTTGCGGAAGGCGGAGATCACCGGGATCACGCTGGTGACCGCGAAAGGCACGGTCGAGCTGTCCCGGACCGACCCCACGCGCTGGCAGATCACGCGCCCGATTGAGACCCCGGCCGCCTCGCTCTCCGTCTCGGATCTGCTCGACGCGGTCACCGGCATCGTGCCGCAGCGGACGCTCAGCGGCACCGGCGCCCTTGCGGCCTACGGGCTGGACCGGCCCGCCGTGCGCGCGACGGTGCGCGCCGCCGGCGGGCGATCGGTGACGCTCAACCTCGGGAAGGCGTCGCCGGTCGGAAACGCGCTCTACGCCAAGCTCGATCCCGGCACGTCGCTCTACCTGATCGACAGCAGCGTGCAGGCCGCGTTGTCGAAGACCGCCGCGGACCTTCGCCAGAAGACGCTCGCGGACTTCGCGAACGCCGATGTCCAGCAGGTGCGGATCGCCTCGCCCAGGGAAGCGCTGGTCGTGGATCGCACCGGCCCCGACCGCTGGCGCATCGAGGGGACACGGCCCTGGCCGGCCGACGATTTCAAGGTGACGGACCTGTTCTTCCCGCTCACGACGTCTGACGCCAAGGTGTTCCACGACGGCGTCACCGATCTCGCCGCTTACGGCCTGGATCACCCGGACGTCACCCTGGATCTGACGATGAAGGGCCGTCCGGAGCCGGTGCGGTTTCTGTTCGCGAAGGCGCCGAAGGTCACGTACGCGATGGTCGCCGGCGGCCGCACGGTGATGGAGCTCGACGCCGACCTCGACGGGCGGATGACCCCGGCGCCGATCTCGCTCGTCAGCACGCACGTGCTCCCGTACAACGCGCAGGACCTGACCGCGCTCACGTGGCGCCGGGGGGCACGGACCCTCGAGATCCGCCGCCAGGGGCCGGGGTTTACGGGCAGCAACCTGAGCGATCAGGATGTCTCCGACATGTTTTCGTCGGTGAACCTGATGGACGCGGACCGCGTGCAGGCCCTGCCGTCCTCGTTCGCGGCGGCCCCGGCGTTCGAGGTGCAGACCGACGGCGGCGCGGATGCGCGGTTCACGGTCGACTTCTACGCCAGCTCCAACGGGTGGACCGCCGTCAATCGCGCGCTCGGACTTCAGTACACCCTGCCGGCCGCGACCCTCGACGACTTCCCGCAGTCGATCAAGTCGTTTCTCGGCCTTCGGCCGTCCGCCGGCACCCCGGCGCCGACGACGCGCCCCGGCGCGACGGTCACGCCGAGCCATGCCCCGTCGACCGTGACACCGTCCGCCGCGCCCCGCAAACCGTAGCGCGCGTCGCGGGCAGCAGGACCTCGCGTCCCGGAGGCGAATCATACCCGAACGGCGCAGCATCGGACGGCATCGCATGACAGTGCGCACTCACACTCGTCGCAGGCTCGTGTTCGGTGTGGCGTCGCTCCTCGTTCTTGCACTCCTCAGCCCGGGCGTCTTCGCGGCGGTCCCCACGGACAACTGGCCCGCGATCCTCGCCGCCGCCGCGCTCGACCTTCCGGTGGCGTCCGGCGTGCAGTACCGACACCTGACCCTGGCCACCGCCGACGGTCCCCTCGATCTGCACCAGATGCAGGTCGACCTCAGCAATCCGACGACGCACCTCGGCGTCGGGATCGCGCGCGACCGTCTGATGAGCGACGACGAGACCGTCTCCTCCATGGTGCTCCGCAGCGGGGCGATCGCCGGGATCAACGCCGACTACTTCGACATCCACCAATCGGGGATTCCGCTGAATCTCGTGATCCAGAACGGCCAGCTCCTGCGCAGCCCCTGGCGGTGGGTCGCGCTCGTCGTCGGGCGGGACGGAGTCGCCCGCATCATCCGGTATCGGTGGACGGGGGCGATCACGCTCCCCGGGACGGGCGAGACCCGGCCGCTCGACGGGTACAACAGCGGCCTCTCGCCGAACGGGATCGTGCTGCTCTCCAACATCCGCGGCTACGGCGCGCCGCAGCCCGATGCGGCGACCCGCCAGGTCGTGGCGGAACTCACGCCGCCCGACGATCAGGGGCACGCCTACGTGAAGCAGCTCTGGCCGCAGCAGCCGTTTTACGTGCCGTTCCCCAACGACGACGTGATTCTCGTCGGGCGCGGGACGGGGGCGGACTGGCTCAACCGGCTCGCCGCCGGGACGCCGGTGCAGCTTGCGCTGACCACCGATCCGGACTGGCACGACGCCCAGCTCGCGGTCGGCGGCGGGCCGCTCTTGGTGATGGACGGGCGGATCGTGGCGGACCCCGACGCGCCCTCACCGGAAGAGAGCAGCCACCGCTACCCGGTGATCGCCGTCGGCATCGCGCCGGACCGCCGCACCCTGACGTTTGTCGAGGTCGACGGCCGGCAGCCCGCGCTGAGCATCGGCCTCACGCGTCCCCAGCTGGCCGCATACATGCAGCGGCTGGGTGCGTCCGAGGCGATGGCGTTCGACAGCGGGGGATCGGCGACGATGGTGGTGCGCCTGCCCGGCGCCGCCTCACCGGTGGTCGTCAACTCACCGTCCGACGGCAAGGAGCGCCCCGTCGGCGATGCCGTGCTGGTGTACAGCACCGCAGTCCCCGGGCCCCCCGCGCGCCTCTTGGTGAACGCCGGGCAGCCCCTCGAGATGTTCGCGGGCGCGTACACGGTCCTGTCCGTGATCGGCGTCGACGCCCAGGGCAACCCCACGGCGCTGACCGACCCGCTCCAGGCCGTCACGTCGCCGCCGGGCCTCGTCACCGTCGGGCTGGACGGGGCGGCGACCGCATCGACGTCCGCGGGGGCGGGTGCCATGACTGTGCAGAGCGGGACGGCGGTCGGCACCGTGCCGGTCTCGATCGTGACGCAACTCACCAAGCTGGTGGTGAGCCCCGCGTCCGTGAACGTCGCGCCCGGGGAGCCGGCGCAGTTCACGGTCAGCGCGGTCGACCGTGCGGGGCGGCCGGTGGTCGTGCCGAACGGGGCCGCGGAGTGGACGGTCGTGCCGCCGTGGCTCGGCACCATCTCGCCGTCCGGGACGTTCGCGTCGGGCGACGCGGCCGGTTCCGGGACGATCACGGCGAGGCTCGGGGGCGCCATCGGACAGGCGCGCGTCGCGATCGGCAGCACGGCCCGGTACCTGGATCAGTTCGACGTCGGGGACTGGACGTTCCGCGGCTATCCCGACACGGTGACGGGTGACGTCGCGCGCGTCTCGGATCCCAGCTACGACGGGCACCCGTCGGTCGCGCTCACCTACCGGCTCGACGGCGCCGGTACCCGCGCGGCGTATGTCCAGACGCAGGTGCCGCTGCCCGGAGAGCCGTCCGGGATCGCCCTCTGGGTGTACGGCGATGGCAGCGGCGCGTGGCTGCGCGGCGTCTTCGACGAGCAGAACGGCGATCGCGGCACGGTGACGCTGGCCCGGCGCGTCGATTGGACGGGATGGCGCTTGGTGTCCGCTACGTTTCCCGCCGGGCTGGCGTTTCCGCTGACCTGGTCGTCGTTCTACGTCGTCGAAACGGATCAGACACGAACCCCGCACGGCGTGCTGTACCTGAGCTCGATGCGCGCGATCTACCCCGCGGCCCCGGCCAAGTAACACGCTCGAGTTCCGGAGGCGAGTTCCGGAGGCGAGTTCCGGAGGCGAGTTCCGGAGGATGGATCTCCGCGGGCGTCGAACGGTGCGGCACTCCTCATGACCTACGTGCGCAGAGTGCTCGTCAGCCTTGGGGTCGTCGCCGTCGCGCTGACGGCGTCCCAGACCCCGAGCTTCTCCCAGCCGGAGGCGCAGCTCGCCGCGGCGGTCGCCGCATACGCCCGCGCCGACCTCACGGGGGCTCGGGCGATGCTCACGCCCCTCAGCCAGGACGCGAGCCCCGCGGGACGCCGGGCGTTGTACCTGCTCGGGATCATCGACATGGCACAAGGCCGCTACGCTGACGCGGAGGCGGCTTTTGCGCAGGCGGCCCCATCGCTGCCGGCGCTCGCCGAGTATGCCGTCTACTATCAGGGCGTGGCCGCGTTCGGCGCGGGCCGCTTCGAGCTGGCGATCGACGCCTTTCGGGACCTGTTGGCGCGCGACCCGCAGAGCACGCTGCGGGGCCGCGCCCTGTTCTGGCGCGCCGAGGCGATGCGGGGCGCGGGATCTTCCGCGGCTCCCGACGCCTATCACGAATATCTCGCGGCCTACGGCGACGGGCAGCACGCGGCCGCGGCGTGGTACGGGATGGGCCTCTCGCTCGAGGGCGCGGGCCGATGGGCGGACGCGGTGCAGGCGTATCGGCGCGTGCTCTGGGTGTTCCCGGAGAGCAGTTCCGCGACGCCGGCGAGCCTGCGTCTCCGGGCGCTCGCCGCCGCCCACGCGCTGCCGCCGGACACGACGCCGCCCGAGGCGGTCTTCCAGCGCGCCGCCGACGACCTCGCGGCGGGGCGCGCCGCGGACGCGCGCGTCGAGCTTCGGCACGCCCTCCGCATGCCTCGGGGATGGATCGTCGCCGACGGCGCGCTGTACTTCCTCGGGGTGCTGGCGTTCAACGCGGCCCGCCTCGACGAGGCGGCCGCGTTCTTCGCGCAGGACGTGCATCTCAAGCAGGTGCACGCGGACGACTCGCTGTACTATCTGGTGCGCATCGCGCTGGCCCGCGCCAACGGGGCCCAGGCGCTCGGGATCGCGCGCACGCTCGCGCACGACTACCCTCGATCGTCGCTCGCGCCGCGCGGTCTGTACGCGGTCGCCGCCGCCCGCGAGGACCAGGGAGCGCTCGGCCCGGCGGTCGCGCTCTTCCGAGAGGCCGGCGACCGGTTCCCCGGGACGCGCTGGGGTGACCGGGCCCGCTGGGAGGCCGGGTGGATCGAGTATCGGCTGCGCGCGTGGGGGCCCGCGCGCCTTGCGTGGGTGGCGCTCGTCGAGAGCGCCGGAGACGACGGGATGGCCTCGGCCGGACTGTATTGGGCGGCCCGCGCGGCGGCCGAGGCCGGGGACGGTGCCCATGCCGCCTCCGACAGCCGCGCGACGGCGGCGCGGTACCCGGCCACCTACTACGGGCAGCTGGCCGCGTCGCAGGTGGGCGCCCCGATGCGCGTTCCCGTGGCCGCGCCGCCCCCGGACATCCCGGCGGGCACGATCGCGCCGCTTGACCGGTTTCGCGAGCTGGACGCCCTCGCGCAGACCGACGACGCGACGCGGGAACTGCAGGCGGCCGCCGACACGGCACCTCCCAGCGACCGGCCGGCGGTGACGGTCCTCCTCAGCGAGGAGATCGAGCGGCAGGGGCAGCTGCGGGGCGGCATCGGCGTCGCCGAACAGGCCCGCGCGCTCACACCGGGGCCCGTGGGACGCGCGCTTCCGCTCGCGCTGTGGACCGTGCTTTACCCGCAGGGACTGTGGGCCCCGATCGTCCAGGCCACCGGACGCACGGGGGTCGACCCGTATCTCGTCGCCGGCGTCATCCGCGAGGAGAGCCGGTTCGACCCGGGGGCGCAGTCGTCGGCCGGGGCGTTCGGCCTGATGCAGCTCATGCCGGGCACGGCTGCGGGCGCCGCTCGAAACGCGGGGGTGGCGCCGCCCGACGCCCGCGCGCTCGCGGACCCGCAGATGAACGTGCTCCTGGGCACCGTCGTGCTGTCCGAGCTGCTCAAGCAGTTCGGACGCGTGGATTTGGCCGTCGCGGCCTACAACGCCGGGCCGGCCGCGGTCAGCCGGTGGCTGGCACAGCACCCGGGCCTCGACGCGGCCTCGTTCGTGGAAGAGATCCCGTACCCCGAGACGCGCGATTACGTGAAGACGGTGCTGGAGTCGGCCGCGATCTACCGCTGGTTGTACCGAGACGGCCACCCCGCGCCCACGCCGCCGTAGCGCCAGCGTCTCAGTCCAAGAACGGAGGGATAGCGATGGCACCCGCGCAGATCGGACCGTACGGCTCGTGGAAGTCTCCGATCACCGCCGATCTGATCGTGTCCGGCACGGTCGGGCTCGACGCCGTGACGCTCGATGGGGACGCCGTGTACTGGATCGAGGCCCGCCCCGCGGAGGCCGGGCGGCACGTCATCGTCCGCCGGCGCGCGGACGGCACCACGGAGGACGTGACCCCGAAGGGGATGAACGCCCGCACGCGGGTCCACGAGTACGGCGGCGGCGCCTACATCGTCGTCGAGGGCCGCGTCTTTTTCTCGAACTTCTCCGACCAGCGCCTGTACCGGCAGGATCCGGGCGCGGCCCCGCGGCCGCTCACCCCGGACGTGGACATGCGCTACGCCGACTCGGTCGCAGACCGGCGCCGCGCGCGCCTCGTGTGCGTCCGCGAAGACCATACGACCGGCGCTCCGGAGGCGGTGAACACGGTCGTCGGCGTGCGGTGGGACGGAGACGAGCGAGGCGGGGAGATCCTCGCCGGCGGCAACGACTTCTACTCCTCGCCGCGCCTCAGCCCCGACGGGTCCCGCCTCGCGTACCTCACGTGGAATCACCCGAACATGCCGTGGGACGGCACCGAACTGTGGGTCGCGGAGCTCAATGCGGACGGCTCCGTCGCGCACGGCGCCCGCGTCGCCGGCGGCCGGAGGGAATCGATCCTTCAGCCCGAGTGGGCCCCGGACGGCGCCCTCTACTTCGCGTCGGACCGCACGGGCTGGTGGAACCTCTACCGGTGGCGCGCCGGGCGCGACGAGCCGGTGTGCCCGATGGAGGCCGAGTTCTCGGGACCTCCGTGGCAGCTCGGAATGTCCCACTACGCGATCGAGCCGGGCGGAGGCCTGGTCTGCGTGTACCGGGCGCGCGGCGGCACCCGCTTGGGCGTCCTCGACGCGGGTGCCAGCGTGATCCGGCCGCTCGATCTTCCGTACACGAGCTTCGGAAGCGTCCGGTGCCGCGGCGGCTCCGCCTGGTTTGTCGGCGGTAGCCCGACCGCGTTTCCCGCGGTCGTGCGGCTCGAGCTCGCGACCGGTCGGACCGAGGCGCTGCGCCGCTCGGCGGAGCACACGATCGACCCGGGCTATCTGGCTCGACCGGAGGCGATCGAGTTCCCGACCGAGGGCGGGCTCACGGCACACGCGTTCTTCTACGCGCCCACGAACCGCGACGCGGCGGGGCCGGCCGTCGAGCGGCCGCCGCTGCTGGTCCGGAGCCACGGCGGGCCCACCTCGGCCACGTCGACCACGCTCGACCTCGGCGTGCAGTACTGGACGAGCCGGGGGTTCGCGTATCTCGACGTGAACTACGGCGGCAGCA
>Ga0209415_10006147_pt1 | contig 21454 bp, 15 predicted proteins | sample PeaSoiSIISIP2007_FD_187696 | JGI IMG/M metagenome (GOLD analysis project Ga0209415, IMG submission 187696) | Peat soil microbial communities from Weissenstadt, Germany - SII-SIP-2007 (SPAdes) (version 2) | ecosystem: Environmental > Terrestrial > Soil > Wetlands > Peat | place: Germany... | reverse complement strand
GTCTCCGGCTTCAACGCGTAAATGCCGCCGTCGCCCAGGCCCATGATCAACAGCCGCATCCCGTTGATGGTCGCGATCGACGGAGCCGCGTACGCCGTGTCGTACGGACGCCCGCCCGGATTCGCCACCCAAACGATGTCACCATTGCGCTTGTCAAGCGCAATAATCCGCTGCGCGCGATTCGCCTCAGTCCCCCAAGTCGATACCGCCAGACTCACATACACTAAATTTCCATCGATCAACGGCGACGTCATTCGTCCGCCGTGCGTAGTGAAAGCGCCGAACTCCTCGCCGATCGAGCGGTCCCAAATTCGCTTTCCGTCCTTGGTCAGCGCGACCATAAACCCGCCCGCGCCGATCGCGAACACATTCCCTGTTTCCGGATCGGCCGCCGGCGAAGCCCAACCCACGCGATGCGCCGGCGCGTCGCTCTGGAACACGTTGAATTTGTATTCCCACACCACTTTTCCCGTGTCCGGATCCAGGCACATCACCCGTTCCTGCTCGTCCGCGCCGCGACCCGATGGGTTCTGCACGTACAAGTGATTCCCCATCACCACAGGCGCCGAACGGCCTCCAAAAGGCGCTCGCCACAGCAGATTTTCACCCGCCAGCGACCACTTTTCGACAAGGTTCTTTTCCTGAGAAACTCCATCGCGGTTGGGCCCGCGCTGCTCCGGCCAGTCCCCCAGGGCTATGCGTCGCTGACCAAACCCCGCGACGGTCACAAAGCAAAACAAAACAAGGAACTTTTTAGAGCTTTGGAACATATCTCAAGGTTAGCCCCTGATTTCATAAGACGTCAAGACGCGCCGCGACGTTAGTCCGTGGCCGTCGCGGCTCGCATGAATTGCGAACCCTCCAGATGCCGACCCGAGCCGCGACTGCAAGAAGCGGTTAATCGTCGGTTTTCACACAGACCTGCCAGCAAGCTGTGACTTTCTCAAAATTCGAGGAAACTTTGGCAACGCGCCAGATGTGCGCAACAGGCCCCGCGCCAATTCGACGAGAATTTCTCCAAACAACTCCAGAACCGGCTCCAGCAGCGCCTCGACGAGGTCTTCCACATCCACATCTACGCAAGACGCAGGATATTGTTCACCCCACGTGTTATCGTGATTGTTTCACCCCCAATATGGCCAATTCAAACTTGACGCCCATCACCGTAGCCCACGGTGACGGGATCGGACCCGAAATTATGGGCGCGACTCTGCACATCCTGAAAGCCGCCGGCGCGCGGCTTGCCATCGAGACCATCGAGGTCGGCGAAAAGGTTTATCTCACTGGAAACACCGCCGGAATCGAGCCGAGCGCCTGGGAATCCCTGCGCCGCACCAAAGTTTTCCTGAAGGCTCCGATCACGACCCCGCAGGGTGGCGGCTACAAGAGCCTGAACGTCACCGCGCGCAAGACTCTGGGCCTGTACGCGAACATCCGGCCGTGCGTTTCCTATCACCCCTTCGTCCGCACCAAGCATCCCGTGATGGACGTAGTGATCGTCCGCGAAAACGAAGAAGATCTGTACGCCGGCATCGAGTATCAGACCACTCCCGAAGAGATGCAGGCGCTGAAAGTCATTACCCGGCCGGGATCGGAAAAGATCGTCCGCTACGCCTTCGAATACGCGCGCCAGTACAACCGCAAAAAGGTCACCTGCTTCACCAAAGACAACATCCTGAAGATGACCGACGGCCTGTTTCACAAGATTTTCGACGAGATCAGCGCCGAATATCCCGACATCGAAAAAGAACATTGGATCGTCGACATCGGAGCCGCCAAGCTCGCCGACACGCCGGAAGCGTTCGACGTGATCGTGATGCCGAACCTCTATGGCGACGTTCTCTCGGATGTCGCGGCGCAGATCGCGGGATCGGTAGGGCTGGCGGGTTCGTCGAACATTGGCGACCACGCGGCGATGTTTGAGGCGATTCACGGGTCGGCTCCGCGGCGCGCCGGGCAGAATATGGCGAATCCGTCGGGATTGCTGCAAGGCGCGGTGCTGATGCTGGTCCACATCGGGCAGATCGATGTCGCAGAGCACGTGGAAAACGCCTGGCTCCGCACCATGGAAGACGGCATCCACACTTACGACATTTTCGTCGAAGGCAAGAGCAAGCAGAAAGTCGGGACCAAAGAATTCGCCGAGGCCGTGGTCGCGCGCCTGGGGCAAAAACCGCAAACCTTGAAGGCGGTCCATTACGCGGAAAAGCCCGCGGCTGCCGTTCAGACCGCTCGACCCGCGCGTCCCGCTCCCAAGAAAGACTTGGTCGGAGTCGACGTGTATGTGGAATGGTCGTCGAAAAACGCCAACGAATTGGCCAAGAAGATCGGACAAGCGTCGGGCGATGGACTCGCGCTCGAGATGATCGCGAATCGAGGCATGAAAGTCTGGCCCGAGGGCTCGCCTGAAACCTTTTGCACCGATAGCTTCCGTTGCCGCTTCATGGGCAGCGCGGTAACGCCGAAACAAGTCGTCGCGCTCCAGGACCGCGTGATCGGGCTCGGCCTGGAAATCGCGATGACGGAAAATCTTCGCAATTACGACGGAAAAGCCGGTTTCACGCTGGCGCAGGGGCAATAACCATGCCGTCCGATAAACCGTTGGTCGGCGTGATTATGGGCAGCAAGTCGGATTGGGACACGATGCGCAACGCGACCGAAACCTTGGCGAAATTCGGCGTCGCACACGAAGCCCGCGTGCTCTCGGCGCATCGTTCTCCGCAGTTAACCAGCGAATACGCGAGCACCGCGGTCGAGCGCGGATTGGAAGTGATCATCGCGGCCGCGGGCGGCGCGGCGCACCTGGCCGGAGTGATCGCTGCACACACGATTTTGCCGGTGCTCGGCGTACCGATGGAGAGCCAGTCCTTGAAGGGGCTCGATTCGCTGCTTTCGACGGTGCAAATGCCCGGTGGGATCCCAGTGGGCACGCTAGCGATAGGCAAGCCGGGCGCGACCAATGCGGCTTTGTTGGCCATCGCGATCCTCGCGAATCAACGGCCCGAGCTGCGCGACAAATTGCGCGCCTTTCGAGCCGAACAAGCCGAGAAGATCGCCAAAGAAACGCTGTCTTAACCGGTACCAATCGCATAGAACCTGAGTTGGATCAAGAAGTACTAACGCCCCATGGCTCGAAAGGCGCCCCGCCCCGTAGACTGGTTCGTGGAGCAGGGAGCCTTCTTCGATCACTACGAAGCCCTTCAAATCAGCCCCAGCGCGGAACCTGAAACCGTGCATCGGGTGTACCGGATCCTGGCGCAGCGCTATCATCCCGACAATCCGGAAACCGGCAACGCGGAAACATTTCGCAACATTTTAGAGGCCTACCGCGTTCTAAGCGACCCAGAGCGTCGCGCGGCCTACGATGTCGACCATCGCGCGGCTCGGCGCCTGACCTGGAACATCTTCGATCAGACCAACGCTGCCCAAGGTGTGGACGCGGAGCGAGCAAAGCGCCGCGGGGTGCTGTCGCTCCTATATCGCAAACGCATGGCGCAGCCGGATCAGCCCAACATGTCGATGAAGGAGTTCGAAGATTTACTAGGCGTGCCTCGGGAGCATCTGGAATTCACCCTCTGGTATTTGAAAGAAGGCCAATTCGTAGTGCGCACCGATAACGGCCGTCATTCGATTACGTTGAAAGGCGTCGATCTGGCAGAATCGATGACCGAACGCAGGACCGAGCCATTAGCAATGCTCGCTACGGCGATGCATCGGGAGTGATAGACGCGAGTCACGCGAACAGCGTTATCATTCTTTTGTGATACGACGTTTCTACGTCCACAATTACCGTTGTCTTGAAAATTTCGAGCTGCCGATCTCCGGCCAGTCGTCGATCCTGCTGATCGGCAAGAACGGATCGGGAAAATCGACGATTGCGTCCGCACTCGAAGTGTTGCAGAAGATTGCGCGTGGTACGAACCGGGTAAGTGACCTGGTGAGCCCGGACGATTTTCCTCGCTGGTACGCTCTCCCGCCGATGCGCTTTGAAATCGAAATCGAGGTGAGCGGGAAGATCTGCCGTTACGTTGTCGCTTTTGAGTCCACCAACGACCTCACAGAACTCAGTGTTAGCGAGGAAGAGTTTACGGTGGACGGTACGAGCGTTTACTTTCGCGCTTCGCAACAAACCCGGGGACAACGAGCCATGCCTTATCAACAAGATTCAGTCGCGTTCCGATGGAATTTGGTGGCCCTCCCTATCGTTCAGGAAAAATCAGGCAAGGATCCGTTATTGGTCTTTAAGCAGTGGCTGGCCCGCATGCTTATCCTCCGGCCAATGCCAGCCTTGATCGATGGCCAGTCCAAGCACGAAAGTCTGGAGCCCAATGTTCAGGTCACGAATTTTGGTGCGTGGTTTTCAGGAATCGTTGCGGCTAACCCTGCCGCATACCGCAAGATTGACGAGTATCTCAGACCGGTGATACCCGACTTCAAGGATATCCAGAATCCGTTGATCGCCAAAGACGTTCGAAGCCTAGTGGTCGGATTCTCGAATAGCCAGGGAAGCATGAGCGTGTATTTCGAAGACCTATCCGACGGCGAAAAGTGCTTCATGATCTCTGCACTGGTGCTGGCGGCGAACGAAGCTTATGGCCCCTTGCTCTGTTTCTGGGATGAGCCCGACAACTATCTTGCCCTCGACGAAGTAGGACATTTCGTCATCGCGCTGCGCCAGGCGTTCGAGAAATCGGGCGGGCAATTCATTGCGACCTCGCACAATCCTGAGGTCATTCGCCGTTTTTCTGACGAGACCACACTGCTTCTGTACCGTAAAAACCATCTGGAACCCACAGTTGTTCGTCGGCTCGGCGAGTTGCACATAGCCGGGGACCTCGTCGGAGCGCTGACTCGTGGCATTGAGCCATGAGTGTCAACAAAAACAGGCCCCATCTCTACGTGCTCCCCGAAGATCGAGCTAACAGCCAATTGGCCAACGGATTCCATCTCGAAGTCGGTCACCTTCGACAAATGCAGGTACTCGAAGAAGCGGACGGCTGGGGTAAGGTTCTGGACAAGTTCAAGTCGGACCTAGTCCGAGAGCTGGACGCCAATGCGAACTGCTTCACGGTTCTGTTGATCGATTTCGACGGAAAGAGCGACCGGCTGAGCAAAGCCAAGGCCGCGATTCCTACTCGTTTGGCCGATAGAGTCTTTGTTCTCGGAGTCTGGACCGAGCCCGAGGATCTCAAAGAGGGGCGCACATACGAATCCATCGGCAAGGATTTGGCAACGGACTGCCGCGATGAAACCGAAAAGGCGTGGGGCCACGAACTCCTTCGGCATAACGCAAGCGAGGTTGGGCGATTGCGGACGTCTGTTCGACCTTTCCTCTTCTAGTCCCGCGCCGTTTGGTGCGCCGCCGTCCCGGCCGGCGATCGTCGGCTACAATCCTGGACGCCTGCCAGATGGTCTACGCTTTGTGCAAGACGTAGCCTCAGGCATATCAACGATCGTCACACGGACTTTGTCGTTCTTGCCCCTTGTCCATGCGATCGCTTCGCTCAGCCCTCGGATGACGCTTTGACCAATCGTCTGATTCGCCTTTCTCTTCTTGGCCATAGTCGGTTTTCGCACGTTGTGGTAGTCCTTAATCCTCTTAAGATACTTGATCCAAGAAACTCTTGCCTCTCACGATGCCAGCGCCGAAATTCTCCGCGACCGTCTGCCCGATATCGGAGAGCGAGTCGCGGACGCCCAAATTTACCCCGGCCCGACACCTCTTCCCATAAATCAACAACGGAACATACTCGCGGCTGTGATCCGTCGAAGGAGTAGTCGGATCGCACCCATGGTCGGCCGTCAAGATCGCCAGATCGGACTCCGCCAGCTTCCCTTCGAACACCGGGAGCCACGCGTCCACTTCCTCCAGCGCCCGAGCATAGCCTTTCACATCGTTCCGATGCCCGTATTGCTGGTCGAAGTCGACCAGGTTTACGAAAATCAGACCGGCTTCAAGCGAATCCATGGCGCCCAGCGTCTTGCCCATCCCGTCCGCGTTGTTCTTGGTCTTTTCGTACTCGCGAATTCCGCGGCCCAGGAAAACATCGAAAATCTTGCCGATGCTGAAAATCTCCACTCCGCGCGACGCGAGCTGGTCGAGCAGCATCCCCTTGGGCGGCGGCACGGCGTAATCGTGCCGATTCGGTGTCCGGGTGAAATTCCCGGGAGTCCCAATGAAAGGCCGCGCGATCACCCTGCCCACTTCGCAAGGGCCGCGCAGAATGTTGCGAGCAGTTTCGCAGATCTTGTACAGCTCGAACAGCGGAATCACTTCTTCATGAGCGGCGACCTGAAACACGCTGTCGGCCGACGTGTAAACAATCGGTGAGCCGGTTCGCATGTGCTCCTCGCCCAGTTCCTTGATAATTTCCGTACCGGACGCGGCTTTGTTCCCCAGCGTATTGCGTCCGATGCGCCGCTCGAATTCATCCATGATTTCAGGCGGGAATCCGCGCGGAAACAGCGGAAACGGTTTTTCCAGATGAATGCCTGCCATTTCCCAGTGCCCGGTAGTGGTGTCTTTTCCAGGCGAAGCAAGCGCGCACTTGCCGTACGACCCAATCGGCGCGGGATCCGGCGCCAGGCCCGTCAGCGGCTTGATGTTCGCCAGGCCAAGCCGGCACAGATTGGGGAGAGGAAGGCCGCCCTTCGTCGACATGTACTTGGCGATATTGCCTAAAGTGTCGCTGCCGACGTCGCCATACTGCGCCGCGTCGGGCATTTCGCCGATACCGACGCTGTCGAGGACGATCCAGATGACCCGGCGGAAAGACATATCCGCATTATCGTGCAAACCTTATTCGTGCCGGAACGCGTCCACCGGATCGACGCGGACCGCGCGTCGAGCCAAGCAAGCCTGCCCCGCTGCCGATCGCGAGCCGTGACCACAGGGAGCGGTGGATGCCGCGGGTTTCACGCGAACTTCCTCAAAAAAAAATAAGCCGGCCGGAAAAACCCGTCACCAACTGCACCGCTTGTGAACCGGCAATCACGATTCGTTGATAAAATACGATTCCCCTGCCATCCGTCAAACCCGGCGAAGTTACTGCAGGCATGGACCGACGGAGACGAAGCTGCTCTCCAGAAACTCGTCCCCTGGACCATGACGAACCGCGCGCGCGGAGCCTGACGACGGTCTAAGAAAACAATTTCGCGATCGAATACGCCGCCGCAGCTGCCAGGCCGCCGATGATCGTCGTCTGCGCCGCACTGCGCAGCGGCGGGGCTCCGGTGAAACGGCCTTTGACGTAGCCGAAAGCTGCCAGCGCCACCACGGTCGCCGCGACGGACCACTCCAGCGCAGTGAGCGCCTGACTCGTGATCATATACGGCGCAAGCGGGATCAATCCACCCGCGATGTACGCCGCGGCAATGGTCGCCGCGCTGGTCAGCGCTCGACCCGGATCCGGCTCTTCCAGGCCCAGCTCAAAGCGCATCATCCAGTCAACCCATACTTTAGGTTTAGCTTCGAAAGCATTGAGAATAGGCTGACTTTCATCGCGCGTCAATCCGTAGGATTCGAGAATCTCCAGAACCTCGCGGCGCTCGGCTTCGGGTTTCTCGACGATTTCGGTTTCCTCGCGATGACGCTCGCTTCGGTAATGCTCGGAGTCGCTGCGTGCGGCGAGATAGCCTCCGAGTCCCATGGCAATCGACCCCGCGGCGATTTCGGCGAGCCCCGCAACCACAATCACGCGCGAGGCCGCGACCGCGGATAACCCCGCCGCCAGAGCGAACGGCACAGTCAATCCGTCCGCCATTCCGATGACGACGTCGCGCACGGAATCCGAGGATCGAAAATGTTTCTCTTCGTGGTGATGAGTACTCATTCGGCTCTCAGCGTGATGGACGGATCGGTGCGCGCGGCCCGCAGCGCGGGCGTAAAGCTTGCCGCGGCGGCGATCATAAGCAGAATCGCAGCGCCGGCCAGGTAAGTCGCCAGGTCGGTGCGGGTGACGCCGAACAGCAGAGATTGCAGCAGGCGCGTGGCGAGGTACGCGGCCAGAATTCCAATCGCCGCGCCGACAGCAGCAAGGCGCACGGCGTGCCGCGTAATCATGCGGAAAAGCTGCGCCGGTCGAGCACCCAGGGCCATGCGAATCCCCATTTCGCGCGTGCGTTGAAGCGTCGCGTATGCAACCACCCCATGAACGCCGACGCTCGCAAGCGCGAGTGCCAGCGCCGCGAACACGCCGAGCAGCCACATCGCGCGTAGCGGGGCTCGCGTGAGATACGAATTCCCGGTTTCAAGCGTCAGCATGGGCGCGACCGAAAGCAGCGGCGATTCTTCAAAAATCGCATGGCGCAGCGAGCGTTCCAGGCGCATAGGATCGCCACTTTTTGCCCGCGCGATGATGTGCGTATACCGGACCGCGCTCTGGCTTTCGGATAAATACAGCGTCATGCGGCCCGCTTCTCTCACCGAAGTTTGCTTGACATCGGAAACCACGCCGACAATTTGAAACAGGGAAACCGGTCCCACCGACTTGACGTTGAAGTCGAATTGCGGAAGCTGAATCCTCTGCCCCAGCGCATTGCCCGCAAAGTAGCGGCGGGCAATGGACTCACTGACCACGACAACGCCCGGCGAATTGGTCGAATCACGATCGTTGAAGAGTCGACCCGCGCGCAAGCGGATTCCGGTTACATCGAAGTAACCGCCGCTGGCGATCACGACGCTGGCGTTGGGCCGATCGGATGACGCAGCTTTCTCGACATCCTCACCTTCGCGAATCACAGGCAGACGCGCCACCAGTCCGCCGGCCGGAGTTCCCGTGGTCGTCGCAACCGCGGCAACATCCGGCAGCGCGGCGATTTTCTCGCGAACCCGCTGCCACAAAGCGATCGCGCCAGCGCGCTGATCGCGAGGGTCTTCAGGTTGCGAAACAAATCCAAGAATCACACCGCTGGGATTGTAGCCGAGGTCCACTTGGCGCATAGCGGCAAAGCTGCGGATCAGCAGTCCGCTCGAAATGAGCAGAACAAACGTCAGCGCAACTTCGGCGATCACTAGCGCGCTGCGCGTAGTTCGCCGTTGCAGAAACGTAGCCGCCGTGCTGCAAACGAAAACCGTCACAATCGAAATAGCCAGCGTCACCACAGCCACCCGTCCATCGACGCGAATATCTTCCGCCCGCGGAAAATTCTCAAGCCGAGCGGCAAGCACGCGGGCGATCACCCAAGCGGCCAGCAATCCGAAACCTGCGCCGATAACCGAAACGATGGTGCTTTCGGCCATGGCCGGAGCCAGCAGCTGCCGACGGGTCGCGCCAAGAAATGCACGGATCTGCATCTCGCGCCCCTTCGCCGCGCCGCGCGCCAGAAACAGGTTTGCGGTATTCACGCAAGCGACTAGAAGCACCAATACCGACGCGGCCAGCAGCAAACGCAGAAGATCGCGCGACGGCCCGACCACCGCCTCAAGCAGCGGCTCCACTTCGACGCTGACACTCTTGTAATCGTCCGGAAACGCCTTCGCGAGCCTGGCTTCCACCACGCCCAGTGCAGCGCGAGCCCGTTCGACGGAAACCCCCGGGCGAAGCCGCGCCGTCACTTCAAAACCGGTAATTTCGTTGGCTTCGAGCACCCACGGCAGATACAAATCCGTCGCGCCTTTTCCCAACGGCAGAAACGTTTTCGGCATCACCCCGACCACGACATGTGGTTTCTGGTCGAGCGTGAGCTTGCGCCCGATCACCGACGGATCGCCTCCGAAGCGCCGCATCCAAAAACCGTAATCGATCGCGATCACTTGCTCCCGGCCCACATGATCCTCATCCGGAAGAAATGTCCGGCCGACCAGCGGCTGGGCGCGATGCACCCCGAACCAGCTCGCTGTCACCAGAGCCGCCGTAAGCTGTTGAGGCTCGCCGACCCCGGTCAGGTTGGGATTGCCATACTGGCGTCCGCCGATGCTATCGAAAATATCGGTGAGCTTCTGCCATTCGCGATACGTTCGCACGCGAGCATAGCCATTGCCGCCGCCCGGAAACTTCTCCGAAATCTTGACCAGCCGCCCAGTCTCCACGCCGGAAAGCGGTGTCAGCAGCACGGAATTGACCACCGAAAAAATCGCGCTGACAGCTCCGATTCCCAGAACCAGCGTCGCCACCGACGTCAGCGTGAATCCAGGCGACCGTCGAAGTGAGCGAAACGCCACGCGAAAATTCATTTGCGTAAGTATTGCCCAGTATACGATTCAGCCACCTGCGCGATCTGTTCAGGAGTCCCTTCCGCGACGATCCGCCCGCCTCGCTCCCCGCCCTCGGGCCCCAGGTCGATCACCCAATCGGCGCGGCGGATCACGTCAAGATTATGTTCAATGATCAGAATGCTGCCGCCCGACCGTAGCAGCCGCTCAAACGCATCCAGCAGCTTGGCGATATCGTCGAAATGTAGCCCGGTGGTCGGCTCATCGAAAATATACAGCGTCCCTTCGCTGGTTGCCTGCGAAAGATGCGCCGCCAGTTTCACACGCTGTGCTTCCCCGCCCGAAAGCGTAGTCGCCGATTGACCCAGCCGCAAATATCCCAGCCCGACGTCGTTCAGCACCTTCAGTTTCTGAACCAGCCGCGGAGTCGCGGAGAAAAACGAAATCGCTTCCTTCACCGTGAGCTGCAGAACTTCGTGAATATTCAGCCCGTGATACTTCACGTCCAGCACGCTCTGCTTGAAACGCGTTCCCTTGCAGTCTTCGCAAAGCAGCTCGACGTCGGCCAGGAACTGCATCTCCACCGTCACCGTCCCGTCGCCCTGACAGGTCTCACAGCGCCCGCCAGGAATGTTGAAGGAAAAGTGTCCGGCCGCATATCCGCGCCGGTCTGCTTCCACCGTGGACGCAAACAGTTCGCGGATGATGTCGAAAGCTTTGATATACGTCACCGGATTCGAGCGCGGCGTGCGCCCGATAGGCGATTGATCCACCAGGATCACCGACGTCAGCAGATCCGCCTTCTCCAGTTTGCGGCAAGTGAGTTTTTCCGGCGGCACTCCCCACTCTTCAGATTCCGTGGGCGTCGTCTCGCGATTCATGCGCTTCGCCAGCGACTGATAAATCACATCGTGAACCAGCGTAGATTTTCCAGACCCGGAAACACCCGAAATCGCGACCATCATGTTCAGCGGAATCGAAACGTCGATGCCTTTCAGGTTATGCGCCTGCGCGCCCAGAAAACGAACCACGCGTTTCGGATTGATCGTCCGCCGTTCAGTCAACAGCGACGTCTTCAGCTCCCCTCGCAGATACCGTCCGGTCAGCGAAGCATTCCCTGGAGCGATCAGCTCCGGATACGAGCCTTCGAACACAATACGCCCGCCGTTTTCCCCCGCTCCCGGCCCCATATCGATAATATGATCCGCTGAGCGCATCACGTCGGGATCGTGCTCGACTACCAGAATCGTGTTGCCCAGATCGCGCAGTTCATGCAAAATCCCGATCAGCCGGCCCGTATCGCGGCTATGCAGGCCAATCGACGGCTCATCCAGCACGTAACAAGCCCCCACCAGTCGCGAACCGAGGCACGTCGCGAGCTGAATCCGCTGCGCTTCGCCCCCCGAAAGCGTCGCCGAAAGACGATCCAGCGTCAAATACTCAAGCCCGACGTCATTCAGAAATTTCAACCGCTGCCGAATCTCGATCAGGATTTTCTCAGCGATCGCGGCTTCTTCGGTCGACAGCTCCAGCGCGCAAAAAAACTGCTGCGCCTCGGCGATGTTCAGCCGCACCACGTCGGCGACATTCTTCCCGCCCACGCGGATATACAATGCTTCGGGGCGCAGCCGCGACCCGCCGCAATCGGGACAAACCGTGTAGCCGCGATACCGGCTCAGGAACACGCGCACGTGAACTTTGTATTTCTTCGACTCCACCGCCGTGAAATAGCGGCGCAGTTCAGAAGCGACGATGGCTTTTTCCGCATCGCGCAATTCAAAGTACGGAACATTGTGCCGAACCTTGCCCTTAGTCCGCCGCCGGAATTCTTCCAGATACCAGGTCTGCTGCGGTTTGTTCCACGGATCGATCGCGCCGCCCGCGATGGTCAGAGACTTGTCGGGAATCACCAGTTCCAGATCGTAATCGATGGTATTGCCGAATCCCTGGCATCGCCGGCACGCCCCGTAAGGATTATTGAAGCTGAACAGGCTCGGCTCCGGCTCCAGGAATTCCTTGCCGCAGCTCTTACACGCGAATTTTTCGTTGAACCGCAAAGATTCGCCGCCGCCCGCGGGTTCAAAAATCGCCTCGCCCGCCTCCCGATAACAAATTTCCACGGCGTCCACCAGGCGCTGCCGCACCGCATCCGAATCCCCCGAAATCGCAATTCGATCCACCAGCACGAACACCGGCTTCGCAAAGTCCACGTCCAGCAGCGATTCGGGCGTCGAAAATTCGAAAACTTTGGAACCCTGATACAGCCGGTTAAAACCCTTCTTCCGCAGGTCGAATAAACGATCGCGAAGCGCCTCCGTGGTCTTCTCCTGCGCGACCGGAAACAGCGCGTACCATCGCGATCCCGCCGGCTGCGCGAGCATCTTCGCCGCCACGTGATCCACCGTATCGCGCTCCACCTGGATTCCGTCGTTGGGACAAAACGTGCGGCCCGCCCGCGCCCATAGAAGCCTCAGAAAATCGTACAGTTCCGTGGTGGTGGCGACCGTCGAACGGGGATTGCGAGTCGTGTTTTTCTGGCGAATCGCGACCGGCGGCGCGATGCCGTCAATCTCGTCTACATCCGGCTTCTCCATCCGTTCCAGGAACTGCCGCGCGTAAGCGGAAAGGGATTCCACATACCGCCGCTGGCCCTCCGCGTAAATCGTGTCGAATGCAAGCGAGGATTTCCCCGATCCCGAAACGCCCGTAACCACCGTCAGGCGTTCATGCGGGATCTCCAGCGACACGTTCTTAAGGTTGTGAACGCGCGCGCCACGAATTCGAATGGAATCGTTCAAGGAGGGTTACCTCTATTATATGAAGTTGCAGGTTCAATCCATCCGAGCCGCTCTAATCCGCTGGTACGACAGCGTGAAGCGCGATCTTCCCTGGCGTCGCACCCGCGATCCCTACGCGATCTGGATCTCGGAAATCATGCTGCAACAGACCCGCGTAGCAGCGGTGATTCCTTACTATCATCGTTTTCTAAGCGCCTTCCCCAACGCCGAAACCCTGGCGCAGGCTCCCGAAGAGAGCGTCCTCGCCTTGTGGAGCGGCCTTGGTTACTACTCCCGCGCCCGCAACTTGCAGAAAGCCGCGCGGCAAGTCGTAAACCTCGCGAACTTCCCGCGCGACTACGATTCCATCCGTGCTCTCGCCGGCGTTGGCAAATACACCGCCGCATCCATCGCGAGCATCGCCTTCGGTTTACCCCACGCCGCGATTGACGGAAACGTGAAACGCGTAATGGCGCGCCTCTTGAATCAGGAAGACGGCAACGTCAAGCAGCAGGCAGAAAATCTGCTCGATCGCGCCGATCCCGGCCGCTGGAATCAGGCCGTGATGGAACTGGGCGCTACGGTTTGCCTGCCCCGCGACCCGCATTGCGATGAATGCCCGATCGCGAAGCATTGTCAGGCGCGCCGCCACGGGACGCAAAATTCGTTGCCCGCCAAGCGCGTGAAGCCGCAGGCCGTTCATCTGACGCGAACCCTCCTGGTGATTCGCGGAGCGAAGGGAATTCTACTCAGGCCCAGTCGCCTGGTCAAAGGATTTTGGGATTTACCGGAACGCGTCGATGGCGCTCATGCCGGCGGCGTGGCGGGCGAGTTTCGCCATACCATCACCCATCGCCACTACCGATTCTTGGTGCGCGAAGCGACCTTAGGCCGCTCGACGACCCTCCCTAAAGCCTTGCAATGGTTCGCCGATGAAAAGTTACATGAAATCCCGTTAAGCACCGCAGCAAAAAAGGCGTTGTTGTGTTTGGAGAAGTAAGTGGTTACGAAACAGCGTACAAAGAAAATTCTATGGGGAGCGGGCGGGACCTTCATCGCGATCTTTCCCGCATTGTTATTGGGACACGTCGAAGGGCCGGACGTGCGGAATTCATTCGCGCCCGGCGATACTCCGCTCGGATGCGCGAGCTCGACCTGCCATACCGATTCCTCCCAGGGTGGCCCGGTTCCGAACCCCGCCGGTGGCAGCGTGACCGCCACCTTTTCCAGCGGCAGCACCTACACTCCCGGCGGACCGCCCATCACCATCAGCGTCATCGCGACCGACCCGGTCAACAACCACTTCGGTTTTCAGATGACGGCTCGCATGGGAAGCACCACAGCCGAGCTATCTTCTCAACCCGCAGGACATTTCGCGACCGGCGGGCCCAACCAGGGTGTGTTGTGTGACAACACCAACAACTTCGAGCCACCCGCCGGGTGCGGCGCCGGCGTCGTCGAATTCATCGAGCATGCTTTCCCGAACATGAACAGCACCTCGCAGACCACAGACACACCGTACGTGTTCACCTGGACCCCTCCGGCGACCGATGTCGGCCCGGTCCATTTCTACGTCGCCGGTAACGTCGTGAACAACGATCACAACGCGAGCGGCGCAGACCACGTTTATAAAAACAGCTATGTCCTGACCGCGGCCGCTTCCGGTCCGCCCCCGACCGTTGCCAACGGAGGCGTTCTGAACGCCGCCAGTTTCGCAAAGGACTCGCAGGGACTGGGAACCGCGGTCGCTCCCGGCTCTCTGGTCGCGATCTTCGGAACCTATCCTGGAGCCTCCGTCGCCGCGGCGACAACCATCCCCTATTCCAATCAGCTCGGCGGCATCAGCGTCGCATTTCTGGATTCATCCGGGAACAGCCATCCCGCGTCCCTGCAAGCCACCACCCCAACCGGCGCATATCCCTTCATCACGGCCCAGGTGCCCTTCGAAGTATTGAGCAGCGGCCAAACCTCCGCCACCGCGCAAGTCGTGGTGACCGTCAACGGGCAAGCGTCGCCCGTGCAGAACGTACCCATCGTGCCCAGCGCTCCCGGCATCTTCACCATCCCCGCCACCGGACAAGGCGCAGGAATCCTGGTCTACGTCGACACCGACAAAATCGCGAAGATCGCGGCTCCCACCAACGCAAATCTCGGATACCCGTCGGCCCCCATCGCGCGCGGTACCTCCGGATTCTTCTACGCTACCGGACTCGGCTCGATGACGCCCTCCGTCGCCGACGGCGCCAGCGGCATCGACGGCGTCACCCATGAAGCCAACCTCAAACCCACCGTCACCATCGGCGGAATCACCGCGCCCGTCTCCTATTGGGGACCCAGCGGCTACCCCGGCGTGTATCAGGTCAACATCACCGTTCCACAAGGCGCGCCCACCGGCAATGGAATCGCGCTTCTGGTCACCACTCCCGATGGCTCGGTCACCAGCAATACGGCCACGGTATCGGTGAAATAAATCACTTCCCGGCTTTCATTCCGATCGGTGGAAGATACGTGCCCAGCGGTTTTCGCTTCCACCACGCTCCGGTTTGCCGGCGTTCGGCAAACGTGGTGAACGAATATTCGTACACCATGGCTCGCACATACCGGGGCGGAGCGTCCGGAAACGGATTCTTTTCGAGCAGCGCCAGCACTTCAGGCGACCCTTCCAGCAGCTTCGCCGCGAATCCGATGAACCATAGGTTCTGCCGATAATTGCTGAGAGCCGCGAACCACATCTGCCAGTCGAGCCGCGGCTGAAACGGAGCCACCCAGCGGGGCGCGCGCATCAAATCCCCTGGTTTGTAGCGAAATTCATACGCAGCCCAGTTATCCCCGTCACTCGACCCTTCGACGATAATCTCGGGTCGCGTAGTGGTCATAACGGCGAACAATCCATAAGAGTTGACGATCTCGAACGGCGCCGCGGCCCGCGCGAGAATACGCAAAGCGTCGGGCGCGTCGCCAAGAGCATCCAGCACATGCGTCAGGCCGAGCACGAAAATCAAAGCTGCGAAAACGCCGGCAACCGCGCGCTCCGTTCGATTCATTCGCGCCGCGGTTCGAGGCCTTCGCGGTCTGAAAAACGCGATTTGCGTCACCCCCGCCCACCGGCTGAGCGCCTGATCGTCGAACAGAAACACGCACAGCGAGACGGTAAGTAAATTGAAGAAGGTGTAGTTGCCCGTCAAAGCGATCAACACTTGCAGTCCGATGATGCACCATGCCGCGAACATCCTCAGTCTGCGCGGCGTGAAGATGAGAAACGGCACCAGCGTTTCAACCATCAGCACCATCGCCGTCGAGAATTTCTGAAACCACTCCGGCAGCTTGTCCGCGTACCACGCGAGCACCGTCGGCAATGGCTGCGTGTGATAGTGATAATTGAGCGCGATCAGATTGTTCCAAGCCAGGTCCCGGCTGAGAAGCTTGACGCTTCCCGACATGAACATCAGTCGGAAAACCAGCCATCGGAACAGCCAGACGACAATCTGCGCGCGCCCCAGAAAAATCGCCAGGAACCCCGATTCGAGCAGCAGCGAATCCCACTGAAACTGGAGAAAATCCTGGCCGGAAACACTCAGTGACAAATACAAAGCAAACAGCGCAACCAGCGCCAGCTTCTGGATTCTGCCGAAGAACAGAAGAATCGAAAACGCAATGCCGGCCCCGCACACGAACGTCAGCGCCCGATCGCTCGAATCCCACCAGAACACCGTCGGCATCACGAAAAAACGTTGCGACCCGAGACTCTTCGCCACCGCGTCCATAAAATCGTGCAGCGGCAGAATCCCGCGCGCGCCAATCAGACCCGTGATCTGGCTGCTCAGCGAAATAAACGCGATCGCATAAACAATGGCGAGCAGGCGCAGAAAAATCCACTGCGTGGTTTCAAATCGCGCCGGCTCGATCCGCGTGCCGAAGGCGATTCGCGTCACCCAGTAAGCCAGCGTCCGCCGCGCCGCGATGAACGCATACGCAGCTTCCGATAGCCACGCCAGCACGGTCGCCCGTTCGTAAGACTTCTCATGACCAAGAGATTCAAAAACAGCGCGCGCTCCACTGGCGACGCTCCCGTCGGGACGCACCAGTTGCACGGATTGCGAGAAGGCTTTGGGCGGAATCTGAGGAAATTGATCGCCGACTTCCTGGGAAGGCGCATAATCGATGCGATCGCCGGTCAGGCGCTTCCAATATTCGATCCAGATCTTGCAGAATCCGCAGCGGCCGTCATAGATGAGGAGTGGCTTGCGGTCGGGCACTGCTTTATTATGTCTCTTATGCGTTATTTGATAATTTGCCTGGCCGCGTTGCCAGCGATGGCCACCGATACGGTGGTCCGCGTCGACGGCGGTCAACTTTCCGGAACAACGGGGATCAGTTCCGCGATTCGAGTTTTCAAAGGTGTTCCGTACGCAGCTCCGCCGGAAGGCGCTCTGCGCTGGCGGGCTCCGAAAGCCCCTCCCAAATGGGAGGGCGTCAGGAAAGCCGATAAATTTTCGGCAACCTGCATGCAGACTCCGTATCCCGAAGGCTCGCCGTATCGAGGCGCGGATGAGCCGGTGAGCGAAGACTGCCTGTACCTGAACATTTGGACCGGCGCGCAATCCGCCGACGACCGTCGTCCCGTCATGGTATGGATCCACGGGGGCGCGCTGACGCGCGGGTCGGGTTCGACGCCCACTTACGATGGCGAGGCGCTGGCGAAAAAGGGCGTGGTGCTGGTGACCATCAACTACCGTCTGGGCGTCTTCGGATTTTTTGCGCATCCCGAGTTGACCAAAGAATCGGATCGCAACGCATCCGGGAACTACGGCATTCTGGACCAGATCCAAGCGCTCGAATGGGTGCATCAAAATATTGCCGCGTTCGGCGGCGATCCCAAGCGGGTGACCATTTTCGGCGAATCCGCCGGATCGTGGAGCGTCAACGCGCTGACCGCGACCCCCTTGGCCAAAGGTTTGTTCCAGCGCGCGATCGGCGAGAGCGGAGCAAGTTTCGCCCCGCTGCCCACGCTCGCCGACGCTGAAAAAGCGGGCCTGCGGATCGCGAAACGTCTGAACGCCGATTCCATCGCCGCATTGCGAGCCAAGCCCGCCGACGAATTGTTAAAAGCAACCGCGGCGGACCCCGCTCGCGCCAATGTCGACGGCTGGATGTTGCCGCAGCAGGTCGCCGCAATCTACTCTGCCGGGAAACAGAACGACGTGCCCCTGCTGATCGGGTCGAACGCGGATGAAGGCACCGCATTCACGCCCGCGGTGGTCAAAGCCGATGCGTTCAAATCGCTGGCGAAGAGCCGCTTCGGCGACATGGCCGACGCGTTCCTGAAACTGTATCCAGCCGGGTCGGATGAAGAAGCTCATGATTCTTCGGCCGCGGCAATGCGCGACCAAACGTTCGGCTGGGAGATGCGCACGTGGGCCCGGATGCAGACCAAAACCGGCAAGTCGAAAGTTTTTGTGTACTACTTCAGCCGCGTTCCTCCCGGGCCCGTAGGCGCGAAGCTGGGCGCGTATCACGCCTCCGAGATCGCCTACGTGTTTCACAATCAGAGGAGCCAGGCTGAAGCGGACAAGGCCCTGGCGGAAAAAATGTCGACCTATTGGGTGAATTTCGCGTCCACCGGCGATCCAAACCGCAGGAAATTGATGCCGAAGTGGCCGTCCTACAACCTGAAAACCGACCTCGCCATGAGTTTCGGCGAGCGCATCGCCCCCACCGAGGTCCCTCATAAAGACGCGCTGGATTTTCTAGACGCGCAGCGAAAATAAAAGTTTATCGGTGTGCGTCGGTGGTTAAACTCCCCGTCGATCCCCCCACAGATCGATATGCAGTCTCGGACTATACCGGAACCCTTCGCGTTTGGCGATCTCCGCGATCCATCGCGCGCGTTCGCGAATCGTCGCCGCGTCGGTTCCCTCAGCCATCAATAAAACTCGGTTCCGATTGGCGCCTGTACCCTCAAGAATCCCCCCGATCTCAACCAGATCCTCCGGCGCGCTGACCACGAACTTTAGCTGATACTCATACTCGCGCATAAGCTGCTTCAGAACCTCCGGCCGGTATCGCAAACGATCGTGCTGCGCCGCCCAACGCCCTCCCTCGCGCTCCACCGGAGTCGAATTCGCGAGCTTCGGACTGATACTCATCAAGTCGCACTTCACGGCCTTGTAGACAGTACCCGCGGTTTCCACCGTCACATGCATCCCGAGCGCCTCTGTCAATTCAGCGACCCCCTCGGCGATCATCGGTTCGCCGCCGGTCACCACCGCGTGCGACGCCCCGTAACTTCGCGCCTCCGCAACAATCTCCGCGACGTTCATCTCGCGACCCTCCGGCGACCACGACGTATACGGCGTATCGCACCATGTACACCGCAGATTGCATCCGCTGGTTCGAATGAACACACTGGGAACGCCCGCCAGGATGCCCTCGCCCTGAATCGAGTAAAAAATCTCGGCGATCTTCATGTGCGGTAAGGAAGCGGATCCTCGACGCCCGCCTCTTCAAACCCCTTGCGCCGCAGTACGCACGAATCGCAAGCTCCACACGCGCGCCCTTGCGCATCGGGATCGTAACAGCTATGCGTCAGCGACAAATCGAGCCCGACTTCCACCGCGAGCTTCACAATCGCAGCCTTATTGAGCTTGGCCAGCGGAGTATGAATCTTCAGGTGCGTCCGCCCTTCTACGCCCGCCTTGGTCGCCAGATTCGCCATGGATTCGAAAGCCGCAATAAATTCAGGACGGCAATCCGGATACCCCGAATAATCGATCGCGTTGACCCCGATAAACACATGCGAGCACTCGAGCACTTCCGCCCAAGCCATCGCCATCGCCAGAAAAATCGTGTTGCGCGCGGGCACATAAGTGATCGGAATCTCGCCGCCGACCACTCTTTTCTTCGGAACATCAATATCGGCAGTCAACGCGCTGCCGCCAAACGCGCGCAGATCGATCTTCAGCAAGCGATGTTCGCGCACATCGAAAAACTTCGCGACTCGCGCAGCCGATTCCAGCTCAACTCGATGCCGCTGCCCGTAGTCGATCGACAACGCGTAGCACGTATAACCGTCACGGCGCGCGACCGCCAGGCACGTCGACGAATCCAATCCGCCACTGAGTAAGCAAACGGCGGAGGGGAAACTGGTCATGGAAAACTTCATTCTATCGAACTGGTATGATCGTCCGTTTATGAAACACAGCCCGTTCGTTCCCGAAAACATGGCCATGAAGGAGCTGACCCTTCGCGCCGTGCTGATCGGATTAGTCATGTGCGTGGTCCTCGGCGCCGCCAACGCCTATCTGGGGCTGCACGCCGGCCAGACCATCGCAGCCACCTATCCGGCGGCGGTGATCGGCATGGCGGTGCTGCGTGCGTTCAAAGGCTCCGTGCTCGAAGAAAACATCGCGCGCACCGCCGGGTCGATCGGAGAATCCGTCGCAGCGGGAACCATCTTCACCATTCCGGCGTTTCTGATGTCGGGATCGTGGACGTCTTTCGATCCCGCGCACGCATATTGGAAAACCACCGCGCTGACGGTAGTCGGCGGCGTGCTTGGCGTCCTGTTCGTCTCTCTTGTCCGCCGCGCGCTGGTCGAGGACCCGTCACTTCCCTTCCCCGAATCCGTGGCCGCCGCCGAAATTCACAAGGCCGGACAGCGTGGCGCCGATGCCGCCCGCTATCTGTTCTGGAGCATCGGTTTAGGCACGTTGATCCAGGCCCTGGGCGAAGTTTCTCTCTACGCCGTCGACAAGGATTTCATCATCCGCATCGGGCAGATCGGAAAAAGCTTCGTCCGCCTGGGAACGCAAGGCAGCAGAAATGTTTTGCAAACCGGCGCGATCTCGACGGTAGCCGCGCCCACCGTCAGCCCCGCGTTGATCGGAGTTGGATACGTCATCGGACCCGAGCTCGCAGCTCTGAATTTTTCGGGCAGCATCCTGGCGTGGGGAGTTCTCGTGCCCCTGATGATGTATTTCCTCGGTCCGAATCTGCAAGCATTTCTGCCCGCCGGTGCAAGCGACGAAAGCTGGGCAGGAATGGCCGCGGCCGTCTGGCGCTATATCGTGAGACCGATCGCCGTCGGAGGCATGATGGTCGGCGCCGCCTACACTCTGATCCGCATGGGCGGCAATCTCACCTCCAGCCTGGGCCGCGCGCTGGCCGAAGTTCGTCACGGCGCTCCGCCGATGGAAACCATGGCCCGCACCGAACGCTACATGAGCGCCAAAGTCGTCCTCTCGCTGATCGGAGTCGTGTTCCTGGCCATGATCGCCCTGTATTTCTACATCTCCCAAATGATGTTAGCCGCGATAGTCGCCGCCGTCGTCATGCTGATCGTCGGATTCTTTTTCGCCACCGTTTCCGGAAATTTGTGCGGCGTCATCGGATCCTCCAACAACCCCGTTTCCGGCCTGACGCTTTCGACCTTGATCATCGCGGCGCTGCTGATGGTCGCACTCGGCGTCTCCGGAGCGGCAGGCGTTGCCGTGGTTCTGGGAGTCGCCGCGGTAGTTTGCGTTTC
>Ga0209415_10006146_pt1 | contig 21455 bp, 18 predicted proteins | sample PeaSoiSIISIP2007_FD_187696 | JGI IMG/M metagenome (GOLD analysis project Ga0209415, IMG submission 187696) | Peat soil microbial communities from Weissenstadt, Germany - SII-SIP-2007 (SPAdes) (version 2) | ecosystem: Environmental > Terrestrial > Soil > Wetlands > Peat | place: Germany... | reverse complement strand
CTGATGATGCTCTGGTCGGAATCCTGAAACACCTCGACTCGATTGCGTCCCCGATCCTTGGCCGCCTTGCAGGCAATTTCGGCGGTTGCCAGTGCGTGGGCCAGCGCGTTTTCCGATCGGCCGATGGGGGCGACGCCGACGCAAACCGAGACCTCGAAGGAACCGTGGCCGGCGCGCGGACTGATTCCGGCGGCGCTATTGCGAATGCGTTCGGCTATCGCGGCGGCCGATTCCATGTCGGTATTCGGAATGAGCGCAGCCAAGCGGTCTCCCGAGATGCGCGCCGAGAGCGCCGAGTCCGGCAGCGACTTGGCCACGCACTCGGCCACTCTGGCGATCACGTCGTCGCCGACGTGCATACCGAAGGTTTCGTTGATCACGTGCAGGCGATCGATGTCCAGATAAAGAATGCAATACGTGTCCGAGGCGCCGGCGGATGCCAGCAGGGAGGCCGCCTGCCGCTCAAAGGCGTGCCGGGTCATGAGGCCCGTGCTGGAATCGTATTGCGCCTGAATGACGATCGTCGCCTTCTTGGCCAGCAGCTCGGCGATGCGCGTCTGGTGCGAATCGAAATCATGAGCGCTGGGCGGATTGAACAGCGCGAGAACGCCCATCACGCGCTCGGACGGGTGGCGAACCGGGCAGGCCAATATCTTATAGGGCGCCGCCACGTCGCTGGCCACCTTGGAAATGTGATTGACGACGATGGTGCGCTGCTGCAGCTGCATCCACGCCATCAAATGCTGCTGCGCGCGCTGCAGCGACTCGGGAGCCATCGGATTTCCGCTGCGGGTCATCGAGATGGCGATGCCCTTGTCGGGGACCCAGAGCGCGGCGAGCGCGCAGCCCATGTGCTCCAGCCCGGTCTTCAGAATCAGATCAAACTCATCCGCATCGCCGGTGGCGTTTTGGTTCGACGACATTTCGAGCATCAGCGATAGATCGCGTTCGCGTATCCCAAGATCCCGTTCGCGGGAGCCCAGTTTCGATCGCAGGCACAATTCGCGCCGCAAGCACTCCAATGCCGGCTGCACCAGCTGTCGAACGTATTGCAGCGGACGCCCCTCGGTGCGCGCGCGCGACAACCGCACCTGCATGCTGACCACCCCGAGCAATTCGATGTGCTCGCCGCGAACCGCGAATGCATAGACGGCCCGATCCGCATCGAAGCGCGTGATGCCGGCAAACTCCGTGGGGTCCGTCAGGGCGTTCGATATCGCCTCCCTGACCAACTCTCCATCGTCGTCGAGATCCCATTCATCCGATGCCCAGACGATGTTGGAAAATCCATCGTGCACGACCACTCCGCATAGACTCGGCATGAGCATCCGCAGCAGACGGCCGTAGGGCTCGAAGTTGGCCTCCATCGTCTCCGAATCTATGGGGATAGGTTTGACGTCGATCAAGCAGCCAACCTCGGATGCAGCAGCGGTGAAAACTCGCCGATAAATGTGCGGCAAACAGCCCCCGGTATCCTTGATGGGCGTCGCAGTTCGTTATGTAACTTAAGGCACGGGCCCTCAGCGATTGACAAAATGCGTCTGCGGGTGTGATCCAGTGCCTTTTTGGCTAGGATTCGCGGCGGCGGCGGCGCGCCATGAACCTCAATAGATGACGCCCACCCGGAATACGGACCAGACGAAACACACGCCGCCAAAAGCGCCGTGCAGCGCTATCGAACTGCGCCAGCGGCAAGTTCTGGTAAAGCCGTGCGAACGGCTCATGAACGAGCGCAGCGCGCGCTTGCAATACCTTCGACCCGTCAATCGAGGTCAGCGTCACGAGCACGCGGCTGTCGCGCCATTCGAGCTCTACGGTGCTGATGTTCGTATCGCGCGCGATCCGGGCCGCATCGGAGTCGGCGCCGACCAAGTAGATTTCGGGACCGGCGTCGGCGCCGGTCGCCAACTGCCAGACGTTCGATCCCAGCTCGTGGATCGCGAAGCTGCCCGCGACGGTGCGGCTTCTGCTTGCGTTCATGATCACGGCGGCAGTTTACCCAGCTCGACCGGTTTGCTGTTAAGTTATGCGCAGGGGTATGCGGACGATGCGTTGCAGACATAGGGTGCACTTCACACAGACACTCGCGATTGCCGTGGCGCTGGGCGGCCCGGCCAATGCGACGGAGCTTTCGGACGCCCCTGCACCGGTGGCGCAGGCTATCGCGGCACAGCATCTGCCGATGCGCGCCGTGAGTTTCGCGATCGTGGATCCGGATTCCGGGCGAGTCCTCGCCAGCCTCAATGGCGATACGCCGCGCAGCCCGGCCTCCACGATCAAGCTCATCACGACGTTCGCGAGCCTGGACCTGCTGGGCCCGGCCTATGTATGGCAAACCCGCGCGTTGCTTCGCGGCAATTTAATAGATGGGGTCCTCGACGGCGACCTCGTGTTGCAGGGCGGCGGCGACCCGTACATGACCCTGGAGCGCTGGTGGAAATTCGTGCGGATGTTGCGCGACCAGGGACTCAGGGCTATCCGCGGCGATGTGGTGATCGACAATACGGCGTTCTCCCTCCCGCCCGAGGACCCGGGTGCCTTTGACGGGCGCCCCAATCGAGCCTACAACGCGCAGCCCGACGCGTTGATGGTCAATTTTCAATCCATCGACTTTCGAATCGCACCGAACGCGGACTCACATCAGGTCCAGATCGTGGCGACACCCGCACCCGCCAACCTGGTCGTGGAGAATCGCATCGGCTGGGCAACCGGGCACTGCAGCACCTTCGCCGATCGGGTCGATTTCGAAGTTGCTTCCGAGCAGTGGAATCGTGTGGTGTTCAGCGGCGCGTTGTCCGCGCAATGCGCGCAACGCGACCTCGTACGGGTCCTGCTCAAGGCTCCCGACTATGCGTTCGGCACTTTCGTCGAGTTGTGGCGGCAGCTCGGCGGACAATTCGGCGGCAAAATGCGCGTCGAGGCCGCGGCGCCGGATGACCAACCGTTCTTGACCTTCGACTCAGTGGGTTTGGCGGAGGTCGTTCGGCTCACCAACAAATTCAGCAACAATTTGATGGCGCGGCATTTGCTGCTCACCCTCGGCAAGGAGCGCTATGGCGCACCGGCGACGTTGGACAAGGGCGCCCAAGCGATCGCCGAATGGGCCCGCGGGCGCTCACTCGACCTGCAAGACATCGATATCGACAACGGCTCCGGCCTGTCTCGCACCACGCATATTTCGGCTCTGCAAATGGCCAGTGCCCTCGGTGTGGCCTATCACAGCCGTTATGCGCCCGAGTTCATCGCATCGCTGCCGCTGGCGGGGGTTGACGGCACCATGAAGTCGCGCATGCGTAACGCTCCCTTAGGCTCGGTGCGCCTGAAGACCGGCCACCTCGACGACGTCAGCGGCGTGGCGGGTTACGTGACGACGCTCGCCGGCAACACGCTCATTCTGGTATCGCTGATCAACGATGTTCATGCCAACAATGGCGGCGGGGAACCCGTGCACGCGGCAATCGTGGCCTGGATGCAGCGCAATCTATGAACCGGTTGCAGCTCTCTCCAGATCCCAGAGGATCGCGGTGACATCCTTGCGCAGCCAGACACCGAACCCAAGATAGCGGAACTGCCGCTGCAAACGCCGGCGATACCATGCGCCGGGACGCAGGTGCACGTCGCGGTCGGTCCGTTGGCGGTCGCAGTTCGCGCGCCAATCCTCGCTCGTCAAAGCGCAGACATAGGCGGCGGAGCGGCTCAGCCGCGCGAAGTTCGCGATCGCGCGCGCGGCAGCGCGATCGTCGAGATATTGAAGCACGTCGTAACAGACGACCAGGTCGAAGGGATTGCGCGGAGCATGATCGACCGCGGAGCCCGATGTCCAACCATAGCGGGCGCACAGGTACTCGCTCGCCTCGAGCCCCGTATAGCGGGCTCGCGGCAGCACTTCCGCGAACGGCTTGCGCAGCAGGCCGATGCCGCAGCCGGCGTCGAGTATGGTGCGAACCGGAATGGCGGCCTGCGCGAGGATGGCGGCGATCAAGCGAGCGCGGGCGCGCATCTCGCCGCGGGTGGTGACCCGCGTTCGAGGGTCCAAATAGAATTTTCGGAAGTATTCGGACCCGAAACCCCGCACGGCATTGGCCTTGGCCGCCTTGCGCCTGGCGCTGCCCGGCATTCGAGCTACTCGACCGTCAAACTCTTGGCCAAATTACGCGGCTGATCGACGTCCGTGCCCTTCAGTACCGCCACGTGGTAAGCGAGCAATTGCAGCGGAACGGCAGACACCGTCGGTGCCTGCAAAGCGCTGGCGGCCGCCGGCATGCGAATGACCGTCACACCGTCGGCGCTTTCCATGCCCGCATCCGGGTCGGCGAAGACGAACAGTTGACCTCCGCGGGCGCGCATTTCCTGAAGATTGGATTTGAGTTTCTCCAGCAGCTCGTTGTTGGGCGCCACCGCAACCACCGGCATGTCCTCGTCGACCAGCGCCAGCGGTCCATGCTTGAGCTCCGCCACGGCGTGGGCCTCGGCGTGGATGTAGGAGATTTCCTTGAGCTTCAGAGCGCCCTCCATCGCGAGGGCGTTGACTTTGCCGACCGCGCGTAGGCGGGCTAATTGACCCTCGGCAGTCAGTACCGCAAGCCCGGCCGAATCGTACCCGCGGTACTCCAGACGCCTCAAACCCTCCATAAGAATGGGAACGGCATTGCGTTCCGCGACGACACCGACGATTCCGCACATGTTTAACGCTCGCTCCGGCCGGCAGTTCTGCCAGGGGCGCCTAGTGTGCCCGAGCCCCACCGAAAATCTAGCATTTCGGCGGCAACTAATAGTAAGTATATAATGCTATTAATTTCATGCTATTAGTTATCATATTCTAATACTTAATGAATAATAGTGCAGGCAAGAAATTTCAAAAGGACCTCAACAGCGGCCTGGTGGGCCTGGTCATGCTCGCGGTGTTGGAGCGCTCGGGTGAGGATTTGTATGGCTATGAAATTGCGAAGCGCCTCGCCGGCGCCAATGAAGGCAGCTCCTTATTCAAGGACGGCAGCATTTACCCGGTGCTGCGTCAGCTTTCAGCCAACGAACTGTTGACCAGCCGCATCGTTCCCTCCTACTCGGGACCGCCCCGGCGCTACTACCGAATTACCCCGAAAGGGCGCGAGGTATTGGCGGAACGGAAGCGCATTTGGCAGGGCACGGTGGCGTTCGTCGATCGCTTCATCGAACCCTAGACGCGACGTGGTAAAAAACTATGGGTGGGCCGCCGGAGGCGAAATCGATCCGCCCAGCGCTTGGAACAAGGCGGCAGTGTCGGCATAGCGATTGGCGCGCGCTTGAACCAGCCCCACCACGGCTTGTTGATAGGTTTGCTCGGCGACGACGAGCGCCAGGTAGTTTACCGACCCGAGCTCGAGTTGATGACGCGCCACGTCCAGGGACTTTTGCGCGGCTTCCGCGGCGCGGCTCGCGGCGTTGAGAGCGTCCGCATCGGTGTCGAGCGCGTGCAAGGCATCCGCCACGTTTTGAAACGCGGTCAGCACCGCTAAACGGTACATCGCAGCGGCTTGATCCAACGCGCGCTCGGCAGCCCGTTTCCGGTGCAGCAGGGCGCCGCCCTCGAACAGCGTTTGCGCCGCGTTGGCGCCGATGCTCCAAAAGCCGGTGCCCGGCTTGAACAGATCGCTCATCATCGTCGCCGAGCTGCCGATATTCCCGGTAATGGTCACCTGCGGCAGCAGGTTGGCTGTGGCCACGCCGACCTGCGCCGTCGCGGCATGCAGCTGCGCCTCCGCAGCACGCACGTCCGGTCGCCGCTCGACCAGTTGCGACGGCACACCCAGCGGCAGGTCCGCGGGCAACACCAACTGGTCCAGTTCGAAGGGCACGGATTTGAAATCAGAGGGCAAATGCCCGGTAAGCACGGCCAATGCATCGCGCGCCTGATGCCATTGCTTGTGCAACGGCGGCAAAGTTCCCTCCAGCGCAGCAAGCGATGCATCTTGGGCGAATACGTCGGCCTCCGCGACCGCACCCAAGTCGAATTGATGACGCAACACCGCGAGCGACTCGCGCGCGAGCGCGATCATCCGCTCGGTAGCCGCTATTTCAGCCCGCAGGCCAGCCTCTTGAATCGCCGTCGTGACCACGTTCGCGGTAAGTGTCAAGTAGGTGGCATCGAGCGCAAAGCGGCTTGCTTCGGCCTGGGCCTCCAGCGATTCGACTTGGCGCCGGTTCGCGCCAAAGATGTCCGGAACGTAGCTCACCGTGACCTGCGGGGTGAACAGATTAAAGAGCGCTGTGCCGGACGTGAGCGTGGGCGCCAGCACGCCGACGGCATTGCGCTGACGCTGCGCGTCGAAGTCCGCCTGGACCGCCGGAAAATAAGAACCGCGCTGCGCCGCGGCTAATTCCATGGCCTGGCGCAGCGCCGCTTGCGCCGACAACACTTGGGGATTCGCGCGCAGCGCCTCGGTCACCAGGGCATCGAGCTGCGCGGACCCGAACAGCGTCCACCAATTCCTCGCCACATCTTGCTGCTCCAAGAAGCGCTGCGCCGCTCCGCCCACACCCGGTGCGGAGGCGGTGGTAGACGCGAGAGGATCCTCGGTGTAGCGCGGGGCATTGGGCGGCTCGGGGCGATGAAAATCCGGTCCGACGCATGCCGCCACCGCCGCCGATAGCGCCGCCGATAGCGCTGCGGCCGCGGTATACACCGGCATGCGGCGCCATGGCATCATTCGGCCGCTTCCCGCGGTAACTCCGCCGGCAATTCCCGTGCGGTCGAGAATTTCATGATCAGCACGGGCAGCACCAGAAGTATCAAGATCGGGGCGAGCAGCATGCCGCCGACCACCACCAGCGCGAGTGGCCGCTGGACCTGGGAACCGATGCCGGTCGAAAAGGCCGCGGGTACCAAACCCACGCAAGCCACCGCGCAAGTCATCATCACCGGTCTCAATTGCGTGCGGCAGGTTTGCAGCATGGCGCTGGCGCGATCGAGGCCCGATTCCAGACTCAGGTGGTAGTACGACACCACCAGAATGCCGTCCATCGCCGCAATGCCAAACAGTGCGACGAACCCGATTGCGGAGGACACGCTGAAGGGGGTATCGGTCGCCCACAATGCGAAAATTCCGCCCAACAGCGCCATCGGAATCACGCTGGCGGCCAACAGGGCGTCGCGCAAATTGCCGAAATTCAGATACAAGAGCAGAACGATCAAAGCGATCGACAGCGGCACGGCGACCACCAAGCGCCCGATCGCCTCCTGCAAATTGCCGAATTCGCCCACCCATTCGAGGCGGTAGCCGCCCGGCAGAAGCACCCGGTCGTTTACGGCGCGCTGCGCCTCGAGCACGGCGCCGCCGAGATCGCGGCCGCGCACGCTGAACTTGATCGGCACATACCGCTGCTGTTGCTCCCGATAAATGAACGCTGCGCCGGAAACCAGATGCACGTCGGCGACATCCTCGAGCGGCACCTGAATGACGCCGTTGCCATTGGTGGCGGGCGCCGCAATGGGAATGCGCCGGATCGAATTCAAGCTCTGGCGATAGGGAGCTGCCAGGCGCACGATCATCGGAAAGTGCCGATCGCTGGTGCCTTCGTACAAATCGCCCGCGCTCTGCCCGCCGATGGCGGTTTGCACGACGGCATTGACGTCCCCGGGCGCGAGTCCATAGCGCGCAGCCCGCACGCGATCGACATCGATGCGAATGGTCGGCTGACCGAGCGATCGAAAAACGGCCAGATCCGTAATGCCCGGCACGTCGGCGAGCACGGCGGCAATCGCATTGGCCGTTTTCTCCAAGGTCTCCAAATCGTTGCCATACACCTTGACCGAGTTTTCCCCCTTCACGCCCGATGCCGCCTCTTCGACGTTGTCTTGGATGTATTGGGAGAAATTGAAGTCGACGCCGGGAAACTGCTGTTGCAGCTCCTCGGTCATGCGTTGTGTGAGCTTTTCCTTGTCCATGCCGGCCGGCCAGGTATCGAAGGGCTTCAGCGGCACGAAGAATTCGGCGTTGAAAAACCCGGTGGCATCGGTGCCGTCATCGGGCCGGCCGTGCTGTGAGACCACCGTTTCCACCTCGGGGTATTTTCTCATCAGTGCGCGCATACGATTCACGTAGGTGTCGCTGTCCTCCAGCGAAACCGATTGCGGGAATGTGGCGCGGATCCACAGGTTTCCTTCTTCGAGCTTCGGCAAGAACTCGAGTCCCAGGGAGCGCACCGCGAAAATGGCCGCGAGGGCGATCAGGGCGATGCCGGTGAACGCCACGATGCGGTTCGCCAGCACGAATTCCAGCGCCGGCTGGTATGCGCGCCGCAGCGCCCTCACCACCGGCGTCTCCCGCTCGGACACGACCTGCGGAAACAGCAATAAACTCAGCGCCGGTGCGATGGTGAAGGTTGCGATCAAACCGCCGGCGATGGCATAGGCGTAGGTTTTCGCCATCGGCCCGAATATGTGCCCCTCGATGCCCGACAGCGTGAAAAGCGGCACGAACCCGGCGATGATGATCGCGGCGGCAAAAAAGATCGACTGGCTGACCTCCGCCGCCGCCAGCGATATCGTCCCCATCTTGCCGCGAAAGCCGCTCGGCACGCGCATCCGGTGCAATTGACTGGGCCCGGTACCCAAATGCGCCGACGCTTCCGCCAGATGCCTGAAAATATTCTCGACCATGATCACGGTGGCATCGACCACCAGCCCGAAATCGATCGCCCCCACCGACAGCAGGTTGGCGGATTCGCCGCGCAACACCATGAGCCCGATGGCGAACGACAGCGCGAACGGGATGGTCATGGCGACGATCACGGCGCTGCGCAGGTTGCCGAGGAATGCCCATTGCAAGAAAAATATCAGCGCAATGCCTGCGACCATGTTGTGCAGTACGGTGCGGGTCGTGATGTTGATCAAATCGCTGCGATCGTAAATGCGCTGGATACTGACGCCGGGCGGTAGGATGCCGTTCTTGTTGATGTGGTCCACTTCGGCTTCGACGCGCTTGATGGTGGGTACGCTTTCGGCGCCGCGCCGCATCAGCACGATACCCTGCACGATGTCGTCCACATCGTTGTAGCCGGCGATGCCGAGGCGCGGCAGGTTGCCGATGGTGACCTGCGCTACATCGCCGATGACCACCGGCGCGCCCTGGTTGTTGGTGATCAGCGTATGACGAATGTCATCCGCGGAATGAATCAGGCCCACGCCGCGCACCACGGCGGCTTGCGCGCCGAAATCGACGGTTTGGCCGCCGACATTGATATTCGCGTTGCCGAGAGCGGTCAATACTTGCGGCACCGACAGGCCGTTGCCCACCAATTTGTGCTGATCGATGGCGATCTCGTAGGTCTTGGTCTTGCCGCCCCAGCCGGTCACATCGATGACTCCGGGCACGGCCTTGAAGCGCCGCTCCAAGACCCAGTCCTCGAGAGTCTTCAAGTCAGTCACCGAATAATTCGGCGGCCCGACCACCCGATAACGGTAGATTTCACCGATGGGGCTCGTCGGCGAGATTTGCGGCTGCGCGCCGTTCGGCAGCGCGGCGAGCTGCGATAAGCGGTTGGTCACCCATTGCTCGGCTTGGTAGTAGGTGAAATCGTAGGTGAATTGCACTTTGACGTCGGAAAGCCCGAACAGCGATATGGTCCGTATGGCCTGCACGTTCGGGATCCCGGCCATCTGAATTTCGAGCGGGATCGTGATGTAGCGTTCGATTTCCTCGGCGGATTGCCCGGTGCTCTGGGTGACCACGTCGACCAGCGGCGGCACCGGATCCGGATAGGCCTCGATGTTGAGCACGAGAAAGCCGGCGACACCGGCGCCCAGCATCATGACCAGCAGCGCCACGATCAGCACCCGCTGTCGCAGCGCGAACGAGACGATTCTGTTCACGATCCGGGTACTGCCGCTTGATCTATGAAAAGACCGCCCTTGGTGACGATCCGCTCTCCCGGCTTAAGGCCATCCTCCACCTCGACCAAGCCGTCGTTGGTGCGGCCCGTGCGGATGGCGCGATAGGCGAGCAGCCCTTCCCCCTGCAGCACCCAGACATGGGCGGCATCGCCCTCGTAAACGGCGGCGGCCTCCGGTATGGCGGGTGATTGCGAGGCGGCGCTGGTTTGGATCCGAAAGTTGGCGAACATTTCCGGTTTCAGCGCCCGATCGCGGTTGTCGATTTCGGCCCGCACCGCCAATCGGTGGGTCACCGGGTCGATGAGGGCGGCGATATAGGTGACGCGCGCGACGAAGGTGCGCTTCGGATAGGCGCCCACATGAACGTCCATGACCTGTCCCAGTTGCACCGTCCCGGAATCGGCCTCGCGCACGTTCGCCAGCAGCCAGACGCTCGATGTATCCGCGATGGTGAATACCGGTGTGCCGCCCCCCGCCTGCACATACTGGCCCGGGCCCACTTGACGGTCCACGACCACGCCGGCTATCGGCGCCGTGAGCGGTGCAACCGCATCGATTGTTCGAGCCTCCTCGAGAGCGTCGATCTGCGCATCGGATTTGCCCAAAATCTTGAGCCGGTTGCGCACCGAATGCACGGCGGCTTCCGCCGCCGTGAGATCAGCCTGGGCCGATTGCCAATCCTGCAGGCTGCCGCCCTTGGCATCGAGCAGCGCGTGCTTGCGCGATTCATTGATACGCGCGAGCTGGAGCTGCGCCACCGCCGTGGCGAGGTCGCTTTGCGCTTGGACGAATTCAGAGGCTTCCACGGTCGCGAGCGTCGCGCCCTTGTTCACGGTATCGCCCAATCCCGCGACCACTCGTATCACTCGCCCCGAATAAGGTGAATACACCGGCGTCGTGTGATCGCCATTGACGGCAATCTTGCCTTCGGTCAATTCCTCGCTGACGAAGCCGTGCAGGCCCACGGTTTCGATGGTAAAGGTTTTCATCTGTTGAGCGGTTGCGCGGAATGTGCCCGCCGGCGATGCCTCGCCGGCCGGCGTCTCGCGCTTGCCGAATACCTTGCCGCCCAACCAAACACCCAAAATTACCAAGACGACTAGCGCCGTTCCCAAGGCCGCGGTCCGCAATTGACGTTCTTTGGACCAGGCGCGCCGGTTGATTGTGTCCTGGCCGCTCGGCTGCCGCCCAGGATCGCTCGGCACTTCGCTCATGCATTAACCCCGTTCGCTAATGGGCAACGCAGTGTGCCACAGTCGCGGCGAACGCTAAACGTGGGTTATCGGCTCCGATCGACTAGAACTTGTATACGCCCTGCAGGGCAACCTCGCTTTGGTTGTCGGCGTATGTGGACGGAGCCCCGGCTTGATTGATGGTGCGTACAAAACTCGGCTGGGTCGACTTGTCGTACCTACCTTCGAACCGCAGCTCGAAACTCTTGACCGGATCATAGCCGAAAGTCAGCGTGCCCTCCTTCAGCGTCTGCGCGACACCCGTGGCGGTAACGTACCCGTTCTTGTCGTCCAGGTATTCGACTCGCAAGGACACGCGCCACTGATCGCTCAAGGCGTAATTCGCGTAGAACGCCGCTCCATTCCATGCAAGCGTTGGGTAGCCGGCGGTATGCTGCTGCTGCTGGCCCCAGTCGTAGCTCAGAACAAAGGTGAGCGCGTCGCTTGCATTGTAGGTGGCGACCGCGTCGATCAGTGTCTTATCCGCATCGTATGGGTAGTTAGCGTACGGAAACGCATAGAAGGTGGGCGTAGAGTCATCCTTGCCGACATACGCCTGGGTTGTGAGCGAGAACAACTTGTTCGGAGTCCACGCAATGCCGAACTCTCCGGTCTTCGAGCCGTAGGTTTGCAGGGAGGAGTAGTTCCAGCCGTTGTTGACGCCCGCGATGACGCTGAACGTATCGCTGACGGCATAGGTCGCGCGAACGCCGGTATGCGTCAATGGTTCGGCATAGAACAGGAAGGATCGGGAGAAATTCGTATTGCCCGTAGGGGCAATGACCTCCGCCCCGGCCAGCGTTACGAACTTGCCGCCGATGATCGTGAGCGGACCTTTGGTATACTGGACGAATCCTTGAATGATATCGAAGGTGTTGGGATTGCTGCCCTCGGCGGCGTTCAGGATCTTCATGTCCTCGCCGGCAGCGACATCCACCAGAGCGCCGAACCCCTCTTTGGGTTGGTACGCGACCGTCAATGCGGCCTGGTCGAGCTGAAAGGTGTCGTGCTTATTGTCAAACTCGTGATCGGTGTTGTAGCCGTTCGAATGGTAGTAGGACGCGGCGACATAGCCGCTCTCGGTGAGCCCCGACGCGGTAAGTACATCGAACAATGATGGCGCGGGCGGCTTGGCCGGCGCGGCGGCATCGTCCGCCCATGTCGCCCCACACACTCCGAAACCTAACGTCATCGCCAAGGCAACCAGTCGCTTTCCATGTTTGATCATTCGATTCTGTCTCCATTGATCTAAATATTCCCAAGGACGCAAGACCCGCATCGGATGGCCGCGGCCCGGTGGCGCGTGTGCGCCACCGGGCTTGTGCCGATCCGTTTAATCCACTCGTTCCCCGTGGAGCGAAATATCCAAGCCTACGCGTTCTTGTTCCTCGGTGACGCGCAGACCAATGGTCATATCGATGACTTTCAAAATGATGAAGCTGACCACAAAGCCGTAGATCAGCGTGGTGCCTACGCCCCACAGCTGGGTGACTACCGATCCATCGGCACCGCTGATTTCCTTGCTGGCGAAGACACCCGTGAGCAAGGCACCGATGATGCCGCCGATACAGTGCACACCGAACGCGTCGAGCGAATCGTCATAACCCAGTGCACTCTTCAGCGTAGTCGCTGCAAAGAAGCAAACGACACCGGCAAGCAGACCGATGACGACCGCGGGTGTGGGTCCGACAAAACCCGACGCCGGCGTGATTGCGACCAATCCTGCGACGGCGCCCGAGGCGATGCCCAAGACACTGGGTTTGCCCTTGACGATCCATTCGGCGAACATCCAGCTCAATGCGGCTGTCGCGGTTGCAATCTGTGTCGCCGCCATGGCCATGCCCGCGCGCCCGTCTGCGGCGGTGGCCGAGCCGGCGTTGAAGCCGAACCAGCCCACCCACAAAAGCGAAGCGCCGATCAGCGTCAACGTCAGGTTGTGCGGAGCCATGGCCTCCCTGCCGTAACCCACGCGCTTGCCAAGCACCAGGCAGCTCGCGAGGCCGGCAATACCCGCATTGATGTGCACCACGGTGCCGCCGGCGTAATCGAGCACGCCCTTCACGGCCAGCCACCCGCTGGGTTCCCAAACCCAGTGAGCGATCGGGCAATACACGACGAGCGACCACACCGACATGAACACGAGCATCGCGGAGAACTTCATGCGATCGGCAAATGCGCCTGCGATCAAGGCCGGAGTGATGATCGCGAATGTCAACTGAAACATCGCATAGACGGTTTCTGGAATGGTGAGGGCCAGATGCGACACGGTGAGTTTGTTCGCATCTTTCATGAACGTCATGCCGTTGAATAACGCGCGGCTTGAGCCTCCCAGGTAAGGACTTCCCGGCGTGAACGCCCAGGAATATCCGATCAACCACCAAAGAAGGGTCACCACGCACGTGACCGCGAAGCTCTGCATGAGAGTGGCCAGCACGTTCTTCTTGCGGACCATGCCGCCGTAGAAGAGTGCGAGGCCCGGGATGGTCATCATCAACACCAACGCCGTGGAGGCCAGCATCCAAGCGGTGTCGCCGGAATTGATCTTGTCAACGCCGATGAGCTGCGGCTCCGTGGGCGCAGGCGCAGCCTCGGACGCCGCTGCCGGCGCTGCCGCCGCAGGCGCCTGCTCCTGAGGCGCCGCGGACGCCGCCGCGCTTGGTGCGTCTTCGGCCCACGCGGAGGGAATTGAGAATGCCAACAAACCCAACAGAACTAATCGTGGCAGTGTAGTCTTCAATGCGAATCCCCCTCTGGTTCTAAATTGCACTGGCACCGCTCTCACCGGTGCGAATGCGAACAACTTGCGTGAGCTCGGAAACGAATATTTTCCCGTCGCCTACTTTGCCGGTCTGGGCAGCTTTGACGAGTGCCTCGATTACCTGGTCGGCTAAGGCGTCCTCGACGGCAATTTCGATTTTGGTTTTGGGCACGAACTCGACGACATATTCGGCACCGCGATAGATTTCGGTGTGCCCGCGTTGGCGCCCAAAGCCACGGACTTCGGTGACGGTGACACCATGCACGCCGGCCTCATGTACCGCTGCACGGACATCGTCCAGCTTGAATGGTTTGATAATTGCGGTAATCAGTTTCATCGAACGACATCCCTCCTGCGCGGTTTAGAGCGGGCCCCCATTGCACCGAGGGCTCGGGTTGTGGACAGCACTTCTTGTGCCAAATTCGAAGATCCTAGACGGATCAGGTAGTTACGGCAGTACGGGACGGTTTTCTGGTTTCGTGTCGCACCGCGACGGCGCATTGATCAGGATGCATGCATCGGTATGCGGCACGAGATAGCCGCTGGCGGGTGCTGCTGACGGCGAAATGGGTCTAAGGCTTGCCCTTGGGAGATTTCATGGCGCTCTCCACGGCCGCGGCGTACTCCGCGTCGTCGAGTTTTCGTGGGCGATCCCAACCCTCCACGGTGACTTGCGGCGGCCGCGTCAGCGTGAGCTTGGCGTCGGGCGCATTCGCGCTGATCGTCGACCCGGCGCCGATGGTTGCCCGCGCGCCGATGCGCACCGGCGCCACCAGCATGCTGCCGGACCCGATGAAAGCGCCGTGGTCGATCGCCGTCGGCCACTTGTTGGCCCCGTCATAGTTGCAGGTAATGGTGCCGGCGCCGATGTTGACCTCTCTCCCCACTTGGGCGTCGCCCAGGTAGCTCAAGTGGTTCGCCTTGCTGCCCGCTCCGACATCGCTGTGCTTCACTTCGACGAAATTGCCGATATGCACGCCCCGATGCAGGACGGTTTCGGGCCTCAAGCGCGCGAACGGACCGATTCGGCAGTGCTCCTCGACTATGGCATCATCTATGACGCTGTTCGCGTGCACCTCGGTATCGGCGCCCAGGCTCGAGTTGCGAATGGTGCAATTGGGGCCAATTTTGACGCGCGCGCCCAGGCGCACCTTGCCCTCGAACACCGCATTGACGTCGATGAACACATCGCGCCCCACCTCGATGTCGCCGCGCACGTCGATGCGCGCCGGATCGGCGAGCGTCGCGCCCGCCAGCATCAATTCCTCGGCGCGCCGGCGCCGGTAGTTGGCCTCGACCTGCGCGAGCTGGATTCTGTCGTTAACGCCCATGACCTCCGACGCGCTCGCCGCCGGCACGGCGTCCACGCGATTGCCGGTTTTCACCGCTCCCGCCACCACGTCGGTCAAATAGAACTCATGCTGAGCGTTGTCGCTGCCAAGGTCGAGCAGCCATTCCCGCAAACGCGCGGCGGGAGCTGCCATGAGCCCGGTGTTGACCTCGCGAATCTTGAGCTGTGCCGCGTCGGCGTCCTGATGCTCGACGACCGCGCTCACGTGCCCGCGGCTGTCGCGCACGATGCGTCCGTAGCCGGCGGGATCGTCGAGATCGACGGTGAGCACGGCGAGCGCGCCCTGCTCGGCGCGCTTTACTAATTTCTTGAGGGTCGAGGCAATTATGAGCGGCACGTCGCCGTACAGAACCAGCACCGTGTGATCGTCGGGAATGACGGCCATCGCCTGCATCACCGCATGACCCGTGCCCAATTGATCGGCCTGCAGGATCCAATCGAGAGTTTCATGCTGCAGCGCCGCCTGCACCTCGGCGCCGCCGTGGCCATAGACCACGGAAATGCTCGCGGGCTCGAGCGACCGTGCGGTGCGGACCACGTGCTGCAGCAGCGGTTGTCCCGCCAGCGGCTGCAGCACCTTGGGCAAGTCCGAGCGCATCCGCTTGCCCTGTCCCGCGGCGAGTACGACGACGCAAAGCGGCATGACGGTTCCTCGGGGCAAGAATTCCTAGCGCTTTTTTCGCAGGCGCTCGATCGCCCGCAGTTGCGCCACCGCCCGCGCCAATTCGGCCTGAGCCTCTGCGATGTCCATCTTGTCGCTGCGGCTGCGCATTGCCTCCTCGGCGCGCTGCTTCGCCTCCTGCGCGGCCGCCTCATCCAGATCGCGGGCGCGCGCCGCCGTGTCGGCGAGCACCGTCACCAAATGCGGCTGGATTTCGAGCGCGCCGCCGCCGACATAGAACGAATGCTCTTCCTCACCCTCCGCCTGCACCCGCACCTCACCGGCCTTCAGCGTGGTTAAAAGCGGCGCGTGTCGCGGCGCAATGCCGAGTTCGCCTTGCGAACCGGGGACGAACACCATGGTCGCCTCGCCCGAGAAGATCTCTCCTTCGGCGCTGACGATGTCGACATGAATGGTATGGGCCATGATAGCTCTTAGGACAATGTCTTGGCTTTCTCGACCGCTTCTTCGATGGACCCGATCATGTAGAACGCCTGTTCAGGCAGATGATCGTATTCGCCGGCGATGATGGCCTTGAAGCCGCGGATCGTGTCTTTCAGCGGCACGATTTTGCCGTCCTGGCCGGTGAATACCTTGGCGACATTGAACGGCTGCGACAAAAACCGCTGAATTTTGCGCGCCCGGTACACACTCAGCTTGTCATCCTCGGACAGCTCGTCCATGCCGAGAATCGCGATGATGTCTTGCAGCTCCTTATAGCGCTGCAAAACCGCCTGCACGCCGCGCGCGGTGTCGTAGTGCTCGTCGCCCACTACCAGCGGATCCAATTGGCGGCTGGTGGAGTCGAGAGGATCGACCGCCGGGTAAATGCCGAGCGAGGCGATCTGCCGCGACAGCACCACGGTGGCGTCCAAATGCGCGAAGGTGGTCGCCGGCGACGGGTCGGTCAAGTCGTCCGCGGGTACGTAGACCGCTTGGATGGAGGTAATCGATCCCGTCTTGGTCGATGTGATGCGCTCTTGCAGCACGCCCATTTCCTCGGCAAGCGTCGGCTGGTAGCCCACCGCCGATGGCATGCGGCCCAAGAGCGCGGACACTTCCGTGCCGGCTAGGGTGTAGCGGTAGATGTTGTCGACGAAGAACAGCACGTCGCGCCCCTTGCCCGAAGCCTGCTTCTCGTCGCGGAAATACTCCGCCATGGTCAAGCCCGTCAGCGCGACGCGCAGACGATTGCCGGGTGGCTCGTTCATCTGGCCGTAAACCATGGCCACCTTGGAGTTGGCGAGAATGTCCTTGTCGATGACGCCCGACTCGATCATCTCATGATAGAAATCGTTGCCTTCGCGGGTGCGTTCGCCGACGCCCGCAAACACCGAGAGGCCGCTGTACTGCTTCGCGATGTTGTTGATGAGTTCGAGCATGTTCACGGTCTTGCCCACGCCCGCGCCGCCGAACAGGCCGACCTTGCCGCCCTTGGCGAAGGGCACCAGCAAATCGATGACCTTGATCCCGGTGACCAGAAGATCCTGGCCGCCGGCTTGATCTTCATAGGCGGGCGCCGGGCGGTGGATCGGCAGGGTGTGGGCGGAGCTCACCGGCCCTCTCTCGTCCTGCGGCTTGCCCAGCACGTCCATGATGCGCCCGAGCGTGGCCGCGCCCACCGGCACGGTGATGCCCTTGCCCGTGCCCGTGACGGCGAGGCCGCGGCGCAGCCCTTCCGAGGGCCCCATCGCGATCGTGCGCACGATGCCGTCGCCGAGCTGCTGCTGCACCTCGAGAGTTAAATCCACGTCGTCGAGTTTGAGGGCGTCGTAGACCTTGGGGATCTGATCGCGCGGAAATTCCACGTCGATGACCGCGCCGATGATTTGCACGATTTTGCCGCTGGACATGCTTGATAACCCTCTTAGCCTTAAACCGCAGCTGCGCCGCCCACGATCTCCGACAGCTCTTTGGTGATCGCGGCCTGACGGGCCTTGTTGTAAATGAGTTGCAGCTCCTCGATGAGCGAGCCGGCGTTGTCAGTTGCGCTTTTCATGGCCACCATGCGCGCCGCCATCTCGCACGCGACATTTTCCACGGCGCCTTGAAAGACCTGCGATTCGATGTAGCGCATCAGAAGTCCGTCGAGAATCGCGACCGCATCGGGCTCGAAAATGTAATCCCAGCGCTCTTGCAGTTCGCTCCTGTCGATGGTCTCGAGCGGCAGCAGCTGCGACACCACGCCCTTTTGGCTCATGGTGTTGACGAATACGTTGTGTGCCAGCAGCAACTTATCCACCTTGGTGTCGCGATATAAATCGAGCATGACCTTGGTGGGGCCGAGCAGATCCTTGACGTGCGGCCTGTCGCCCAAATGAGTGGCCGAAGCGCTCAGTTCAATGCCTCCCAAACGGCGAAAGAACTGCACCGCCTTCACGCCGATTGGGCACACGTAGACCTTGGCGCCGGCGGATTGCGCGTCGCGGATCGCGCCGAGAGCGGCTTTGAACAAATTCAAGTTGAGCGAACCGGCGAGACCACGGTCGGTGCTGATCACGATGATGCCGACCGAGCGCACCTCGCGCTCCAAGGTGAAGGGATGCTTGTAATCCAGGTTCACTTGGCGCAGGTGGCCGACGATCTTGCGAATCTTTTGCGCGTACGGGCGCGCCGCACGCATCCGATCCTGCGCTTTGCGCATCTTGCTCGCCGCCACCATTTCCATGGCTTTGGTGATCTTCTGAGTATTTTTGATACTCGCGATCTTGCCCCGGATTTCCTTTGCGCCTGCCATAGGTTTCTCTCGCGGTATCTTCCGTTACAGCGTCGCGAAGAATTCGTCGCAGCACTTTTTGAGCCCCGCTTCGACTTCCTTGGATAGATCCGGTTTGCCGTTGATGGTCTTCAGCAATTCGGAGCAGGTGGCGCGCGCGAAGGATTGCAAGCCGGCCTCGGTCTCCACGACCTTGCGCCGATCGACCTTGTCGAAGTAGCCGTTGTTGCCGGCGTACAGCGACAGCGCCATCTCCGCCACCGACATCGGCGAGTATTGCTTCTGCTTCATGAGCTCCGTGACGCGCTGGCCGCGCTCGAGCTGTTTACGCGTGGCCTCGTCCAAGTCCGAAGCAAACTGCGAAAACGCGGCCAGTTCGCGGTATTGAGCCAGCGCCAAGCGCACCCCGCCGCCCAGCTTCTTGATGATGTTGGTCTGTGCGGCGCCGCCCACACGCGACACCGAAATCCCGGCGTTGATCGCCGGGCGCATGCCGGCGTTGAACAGATCCGTTTCCAGAAAGATCTGGCCATCGGTGATGGAGATGACGTTGGTCGGCACGAAGGCCGTCACGTCGCCCGCTTGGGTTTCGATGATGGGCAGGCCCGTGAGCGAACCGGTCTTGCCTTTGACGCGGCCGTTGGTGATTTTTTCCACATACTCCTCGTTGACCCGCGCCGCGCGCTCGAGAAGACGGGAATGCAAATAGAACACGTCGCCCGGGTAGGCTTCGCGCCCCGGAGGCCGGCGCAGCAGCAGCGAGATTTGCCGATAGGCGACGGCCTGCTTGGACAAATCGTCGTAAACGATCAGCGCGTCCTCGCCGTTGTCCATGAAGTACTCGCCCATGGCGCAGCCGCCGTAGGGCGCCAGATACTGCATCGCGGCCGGCATCGAGGCGGAAGCCGCGACGATGATGGTGTGCGCCATCCCGCCGTGCTCTTCGAGTTTGCGCACCACGTTGGCGATCGAGCTCTGCTTCTGTCCGACGGCGACATAGACGCACTTAACGCCCGTGCCCTTCTGATTGATGATGGTATCGATGGCCACCGCGGTCTTGCCGGTCTGGCGGTCGCCGATGATGAGTTCGCGCTGGCCGCGGCCGATCGGCACCATGGCATCGATGGCCTTAAGGCCGGTCTGAACGGGCTGCGACACGCTCTTGCGGAAGATCACGCCCGGCGCCACCCGCTCGAGCGGCGACTTCGACTTGGCGTTTACCGGGCCTTTGCCGTCGATCGGCTGCCCCAACGCGTCGACCACGCGGCCGAGAAGTTCCGGGCCCACGGGCACTTCGAGAATGCGCCCGGTAGTCTTCACCTCCGATCCCTCGGAGATGTGCTTGTAGTCGCCCAAGATCACGGCGCCCACCGAGTCTTGCTCCAGGTTCAGCGCCAGACCGAAGGTATTGCCGGCGAACTCCAGCATTTCGCCGTAGCGCGCGTCGGCGAGGCCGTGGATGCGCACGATGCCGTCGGTGACGCTCACCACCGTACCGACGTTGCGCGCGTCGGCGGTCGATTTGAATTTTTCGATGCGCGCCTTGATCAGGTCGCTGATTTCCGATGCCTTAATGGACATAACAACCCTCTTTAGCTGCGAGCCCTTCCGCGGCCCGCGTAAGCTTTACGTTAGCGTGCCAATTCCGTTCCGAGACGTTCCAGGCGGCCTTTCAACGAGCCGTCGATCACCAGATCCCCGGCGCGAATCACCGCCCCGCCGAGCAGCGTCGCATCCACCCGGTTCTGCATGCGCACCCGGCGCTTCAGACGCTTATCGAGCGCTTGCCTGAGCTTGTCGGCTTGGACGGCATCGAGCGGCACGGCGGAAATGACTTCGACGTCGACGGTATTTTCGACCTGGGCGCGCAGGACCTCGTAATGACCCGCGATTTCCGGCAACAACGCCAATCGGCGATTCTCCGCGAGCACCGCCACGAAATTCTGCATGCCCGCATCGAGCCGGGCGCCCGCAACGCCGCCGATGAATTCGGCAAGGCCCGCCGGCGTCCACCGCGGATTGCTGAGGAGGGCCGCCACACGCGCATCCGCGACGATCTCGGCGGCCACCTTGAGTCCCTGCGACCACTCGGCAAGGGCATTCGCTGCTCGCGCATATTCGAACGCCGCCTTGGCGTACGGCCGGGCGATGGTCGCGCGCTCAGCCATTCGCCACCTCGGCGGCCAGCCGATCCAACAGCGCGGCATGGGTCTTCGGATCGATCTCGCGCTCGATCAGGCGCGCGGCGCCTTCCACGGCCAGCTTGGCGACTTCCTGGCGCAAGCCTTCGCGAGCACGCGTGCTTTGCAGCGCCGCCTCCTCGTGCGCCTGCTTGACCAGGCGCGCGGCTTCCGCGGACGCCGTGCCCTTCGCCTCGTCGACCATTTCGTTCGAGCGCTTGCCGGCCTGTTCGAGCATTACCGCCGCCCGATCCCGCGCCTCGCGCATGATCTCCTTGGAGCGCGCCTCCGCTTCGGTCAAGTCCTTCTCGCTCTTGGCGGCGGCGGCCAGGCCGTCGGCAATTTTCTGCTGGCGCGCTTCGATCATGTCCATGATGTGGGGCCAAATGAATTTCATCACGGCCCAGGCGACCAGGAAAAATACGATCCCCTGGATGACCAGCGTTACTGCTAAGTTCATGTGCTTCTCCTAGCGAGGCGCTGCGGCGCTGCGTTTATTTGGCGCCCAACGTACCCAAGAAAGGATTGGCGTAGAGCAGCAAGAAGCCGACGGCCACACCGATGATCGGCACCGCGTCCAAGAGCCCAGCGACGATGAACATCTTGATTTGCAGCATGTTCGTGAGTTCCGGCTGACGCGCGGAGCTCTCGAGGAACTTGCCGCCCAAGATGCCGAAGCCGATGGC
>Ga0209415_10006145_pt1 | contig 21456 bp, 22 predicted proteins | sample PeaSoiSIISIP2007_FD_187696 | JGI IMG/M metagenome (GOLD analysis project Ga0209415, IMG submission 187696) | Peat soil microbial communities from Weissenstadt, Germany - SII-SIP-2007 (SPAdes) (version 2) | ecosystem: Environmental > Terrestrial > Soil > Wetlands > Peat | place: Germany... | reverse complement strand
GGGACCGCGTATGGCGACCAGATGATCGGCAACATGATGACCGAGGGCATCGTGCCTTCGCTGGTGCACCAGGATCCGCGGTATTTCCGAATCGGCGAGGGCAGCAAGAAGTCGCGCGCCTGGTATGCGCTCACGCGCATCGTCATCGACAAGACCGACTCCGGCCGCAGCACGTTCAATCTTCCGGAATGGGGCGGCAATGCTCTCGCGGTGGCGATTTCCAACGCGTACTATCCCGATACGCGCAATGTCAGCGACAACGTGCAGAAGCTGCTCATCGCTTGCGCGACCGACGCATTTTCGAATGTGCTGAAGGAATTCTGGCCGGATGTGAAGCGCCACTTCCAGAAGAAGCACAACCACGACGCCGGAGCTACCTCTCTGTCATCGAGCCGCTAGGGTCTGCCTGTAAGGCGTTTTGGTCATACCAAGAGTATGGTAGATTGGGCGTAATGAGGCTGGCGAAACGAACGTACTCTCTGCCCCCCGATCTGCTGCATCGGTTCGAAAAACGCCTTCCCCCCGGCGACCGGAGTGCTTTTGTCGCAAGACTGATCCAGGAATGGCTAGACGAGTCCGAACGCCGGGAATTGCGCCGCCAGTTGATCGAGGGTTGCAAGGCAATGAGCGGTTTGTACCGGGAGATCGCTCAGGAGTGGGATCCCCTCTCGGAAGAAGTGTGGCGTGACACCGAGTAAACTCTTGCGGCGAGGCGATGTCATTCGCGTCCGTTTGGACCCGGTGGAAGGCTCAGAGCAGAGCGGCGAGCGGCCCGGGCTGGTGGTTTCGCCCGATTTGATCAACGAGCACAGCCCGGTCATTCTCGTAGCTGCAATTACCTCGCGCAAGACCGAAAAGGTCTATCCCTTTGAAACCCTGGTTGAACCGCCCGAGGGAGGTCTTCCTCAACGCTCGAAGGTGCTGCTGATGCAGTTGCGGGCTTTAGATAAACGGCGAATTCTGGGGAAATACGGCGCACTGGGGGCGGGAACCCTGGAGCGGGTCGATTCCGCTCTGAGGATCGCGGTCGGATTGACACGCCTCTGACCAGCTATTTCGTCCCCGGCTCCCCGCTGCTCTCCAGGACGCAGATGTCGTCCAGATTGCGGTACTGCTCCGCGTAATCCAGACCGTATCCCACCACGAACTCGTCCGGAATCTGAAACCCGACGTAGCTGGCGTGCACCGGACGCAGCCGCCGCTCGGGCTTGTCCAGCAGCGCCGCGATGCGGATCGATTTCGGCCGCCTCTGCTCCAGCAGGTGCATCAGGTAGTTCAAGGTGACCCCGCTATCCACGATATCTTCCACGATCAGCACGTCGGCGCCTTCGAGCGAAATGTCGAGGTCCTTGGTGACCTTCACTTCGCCCGAGCTGGTCTTGCCCTTTCCGTAGGTCGAGATCCCCATGAAGTCGACGTATACATCGCGCTTCATGGCGCGTGCCAGGTCCGTGAGGAAGAAGCACGCGCCCTTCAGGATGCAGATCATGTGCAGGCGGCCTTCGGGATAATCGCGGGAAATCTGCTCGCCGAGTTCCCGAATCCGGGCGTGAATTCTCTCGGCGGAGATCAACACCCGTAGCTTGGAATCAGTCATGAAATCCAATTATCCGCCGAGCTTGAACCGCGTGCTCATGGGCCCCAGGTGGATATGCGCGCCCGTAGCCTTACCGGGAACCGCCTGGCGGAATGCGAAGTAGGGAATCCTGTTCTGGGTGAGGAATTCGCGCAGCCACACGCCTTCCGGCTGGTCGGGATTGAGGGCCACATCCACCAGTCCAGTGTGGTCGAAGCCCAGCGCGCGGTGAACCGCGGTTTCTCCCATGGCGCTCACCGGCAGCGGCTTCCCAAACTGGCCTGCAAACGCCATCTCGACGCGCGTAAGCGTAACGGCCGTGAAGACGCCGTCGCCGTCGAAGCGCTCCGCGATGGCGTGCGCCGCAGCCGGCTCCGTAACCAGCTTGGCCTCCATAGCCTCCTCGGCCTTGGCCATCTCGGCCAGTTGCCGGGTCAGTTTCGCGCGCGATTCGGCCAAATCGCACGTCCTGCGCGCCAGGTCCAGATCGTCCAGGAAAGTGGCCAGCGAGGCCTGCGGTTCCACCTCGGCATCCACCAGCTTCTGGGCTTCGTCGAAAGCCTTCTTGCGCCGTTCGAAGCGGCGCGTGGACGCGGCGATCATCTCGTCCGATTGGTCAGGCGTGAGATCCTGTCCGTACAGGGTTTTCCGCAGGAACGCGGCATCCTGGGCATCCGCAATCGCGGCTTCCGCCTTCTCCAGTTGGATTCGCGGAAGGGCGCCAGCTTCCACCAGGGCGCGCAGGTTCTCCAGGCTAGCCTTGGCACGCGCCACCTCCGGGTCATCGTCTGTCTGCGCAAAGACGGAGGCGGCACACACTAAGAGCACGAGGCCGAAATAAAAACGCATGAGACTCTATTATAGGCGGTGGCGGATGGCCGTGGGTTACGGCCGCGTTCGCGCCGCGGGGCGGGCTACAATCGGGAGCGGACATGTTCTCCACCCGCTTGCATTGGGACCTCCGGCCCAACCGCCTCAGCCGGTTGATCGAGGCCAAACGACGCGCGGGGGCGCGGATCCTCGACCTCACCGAGTCGAATCCCACGCGCGCCGGCCTGAGCTACCCGCCGGAGATCGCGGGCGCGCTTGCAGATCCGCGGATGCTGGTCTACGAGCCCGCGTCCGCCGGAATGAACGAGGCGCGGATGGCCGTGGCGGCTTATTACGGCCTACGCGGACACCCGGTGGACGCGGACCGCATCCTGCTGACCGCCAGCACCAGCGAGGCCTACGCCTACCTGTTCAAGTTGCTGTCGAATCCAAACGACCGGGTGCTAGTGCCGCGGCCTTCGTATCCCCTGTTCGAGTTCCTGGCGAACCTGGAATCCGTGGCGGTCGACCAGTACCCGCTGACCTACCATGGCGGATGGGCAATCGACCTGGAGGCGCTCGCCGCCGCAGTCGCGGAACGCACGCGGGCCGTGGTGCTGGTGAATCCCAACAACCCGACGGGCTCCTATGTCAAGCGGCCGGAACTGGAGGCGCTGGTGCGGTTATGCGCCGAACACGGGATGGCCCTGATCTGCGACGAAGTCTTCTCGGATTACGCGTTCGGGCCCGACGCCGCGCGGGTGAGCACGCTGGTTGAGGTCGAGGATTGCCTGGCGTTTTCCATGAGCGGGCTCTCGAAGATTGCGGGACTGCCGCAGATGAAGCTGGGCTGGATCGTGACCAGCGGGCTGGAGACGTTACGCAAAGAGGCGATGGACAAGCTTGAGTGGATCGCCGACACGTACCTGTCGGTGAGCACGCCGGTGCAGTGCGCGGCGGGCAAACTGCTGCGCGCGGGCGAAGCCGTCGAGCGGCAGATTCGGGACCGGACGTGCGCCAACCTGGCGGTGGCGCGCGATGTCCTGGCCGGATCGGCGGGCAGCATTCTGGCGGTGGAAGGCGGCTGGTATATCACGGTGCAGGTGCCGCGCATTCGCAGCGAAGAGGAATGGACCTTGGAACTGCTCGGCGATCGGGACGTGTTGGTGGCGCCGGGGTTCTTTTTCGACTTCGAATCGGAGGCGTTTTTGGTGGTCAGCCTGTTGACGGCCCCTGAGGTGTTCCAGGAAGGAATAGCGCGGCTGGCGCGGGCCGTCGGGTAACGCCGGGCCCACAGGGCACCCTCCGGGTCCGGCGTTACCGCTTGGACTTGGTCGGCACCGCTCCGCTCTTGATGATCAACTGCGTGAGCAAGTCCACCACGGTATCGAGCGGCAGGACGTCGGCGATGTCGATGGGGGTTCTTCCGCGGGCGTCCTTGTTGTCCATGGGAACGCCCTGCTCCGCGAGAAACTGCACCACCTTGCAGATCTCGGCCTGAGTCGCGATGCCGCCCGTGCCGGTCACCGAGGCGTGCATCACGGTGGCGCCGGTATCGGTGACCGCCGCGGGATGCGGGTCCAGTTCCCACGCGTATTTCACTGGCTCCACGTGGCCGCTGCCGGCCGCCGCCATCAGCAGCGTGGAACCGTCCTGCGCCTTCAGCGCCACATCGGCGCCGCCTGCCACCAGCGCCCGCATGACATCCTCATGGTTCGCCTTGGCCGCCATCAGCAGCGGTGTCTGCTCGCCCACGGGACGGAAGAATCCGCCGCCACCGCCTCCGCGACCGCCCGCGGCAATTTTCGCGGTGCGCGCGTTGGGATTGGCGCCCTTGGCCAGGAGCTTCTTTACCAGCTCGAGGCTGCCCGCCTGGGCCGCCAGGTGCAACGGCGTGTTGCCGGCGCGATCCGCCACGTTCGGGTCCGCGCCACCATCCACCAGGGCGATCGCGGCCGGCGCGCTCTTGTAGGCCGCTGCCACCGACAGCACCTTGGTGCCGTCGGGGACCGTGTAGTTCGGGTCGGCGCCCGCCGCCAGCAGACTCTTGACGGACTTATCGTCGTTCTTCACCGCGGCAAACACCAGGGCCGTAAAGCCGCCCATGGAAACGGCTTTGAAGTCGGCGCCGTGGTCCAGCAGCACCTGCGTGACCTCGGCGTGCCCTTCCGCCGCGGCCCACATCAGCGCGGTCTGCCCTTTGCGCGATTCCGCCGCATTCACGTTGGCGCCGCGCGCAATCAGTTGCCGGACCACCTCGGCGTTGCCGGAGTTGGCGGCGATCATGAGGGCCGTCTCGCCGTCCCAGCGCGCGGCATTGACATCCGCGCCCGCTTTCAGGAGCTTGGCTGCCAGGGCGGCATTGCCGTTGGAGCAGGCCAGGGTGAGCGGCGTCTCGCCATATTCGTCCGCAGTGTTCACCTTGGCGCCGGCCGCCAGCAGGACGTCGGCGGCCGCGGTGTCGTCCAGGTACGCGGCCCACGCGAGCGCCGTGGCGCCGTCGGGCTGCGCGGCGTTCACGTCGGCATGCTGCGACACCAACGCGTTGACGGCCTTGTCGTCGCGCCGCTTGACTGCGTCGACCACGCGGAGGTCGCCCGCGGCGTAGCAGGAGGCAGCGAGCAGGAGGAGCGCGCTGAGACTGAAGCGCATGAGCTTCCCCTACACGTCCGTGAGTTTGGGGAGCTCGCCGGTGCTGTCGCCCCATTTGTCCGCCGGCACGCCCGCGTCGTGCAACATACTGAGCAGCAGATTGTTCAGCGGCGTGTCCTTGGGATACCTGATGTGCCGCCCGCTCTTGAACTGCCCCGCTCCTCCGCCCGCCAGCACGATCGGCAGATCGTGGTGCGTGTGCGCATTGCCGTCGCTGATGCTGCTGCCGTAGAGAATCAGCGAGTGGTCTAGCAGGTTGCCATCGCCGTCCGGTGTCGACCGCAGCTTCTGCAGCATGTAGGCGAACGTGTCCACGTGATGGGTGTTGATCTTGTGCACCTTCTCGATCTTTTCCGGATCGTTCTGGTGGTGCGTGACGGAATGGTGCCCGTCGGAAACGCCGATCGAACGATAGCTCCGGTTGCTGCCTTCGCGCGCCATCATGAACGAGACTACCCGCGTCAGGTCGGCCTGGAACGCGATCGCCTGCAGGTCGATCATGAGCTTGGCATGGTCCTCGAACTCCACGGGAATGGCGGTGGGACGCTCCATCACCGGCATCTTCACGGTGGCGTTCTGCTCTTCGGCTTTCTGGATGCGCCGCTCGATGTCGCGGATCGACTCCACGTACTCATCCAGCTTGTTGCGGTCGCGCGGCCCCAGGCCCGATTCCAGGCGCGAAACGTCGTCGCGGATGTAGTCGAGAATGCTGCGCTGCTCCTTGAGCGCCGTCAGCCGCGCCTTGGGATCGGTCGATTCGCCATCGCCGAACAGCCGTTCGAACACCGCGCGCGGGCTGACTTCCACCGGCAGCGGCGTGGTGGGCGTGCGCCAGGAGATGGTGTTGGTGTACGCGCAGCTATAGCCTGAGTCGCAGTTCCCCGCCAGCGCCGGACTCTCCAGGCCGATCTCGAGCGAGCCGAGCTGCGTCGTCTTCCCGAACTCCCGGGCGGCGATCTGGTCCGCCGAGATGCCCGCGTGGATATCCACCTCGGTCTTCTTGGGATGTACGCCCGTGAGCCACGTGGCGCCGGCGCGCGCGTGGTCGCCTGCGCCATCGCCCAGCGCCCGGCCCTGCACCTGGGCCAGCCCGCTCAGCACCAGCAACTGCTCCCGGTACGGTTCCAGCGCCTTCATGGCCGGCATGAACTCGTAGCTCGATCCTTCCGCCGCCGGAGTCCAGTACTTCATGATGATCCCGTTCGGCACATAGACGAACGCCAGCCGCACCGCCGCCTTGGCGGCGTTGGTGGTGGCGCCGAACGCCGGCACCATGGCATCCAGGAAGGGCAGGGCCAACGTTGTGCCGAGGCCGCGCAGAAAGGTGCGGCGAGGCAGGGATTTCTTGGTGACGATCATGGTTCCGGAGTCCTCCTCATTTGAAACGGTGTGCTTCTGACAATAGCGGTTACCAGGGCCGAGAAACGGTAATTGTCGCGGGCCGATTCGCGCAGAATGGACCGCACCGCCGGCTGGTCGTAATACTCCAGGCCGCGGCCCAGCGCGTAGGTGAGCAGCTTCTGGGTGGCGGTGGTCAGAAACTCCTCGCGCCGCGTGGTCACGAAGACTTTCTTGAGCCCCGCGGGACCCGAGACCTGGGTGCCGTCCGGCAGCTTGCCCGAAGGGTCGATGGCGCTCCCCGCATCTTCCGTCCGCCACTTGCCCACCCCGTCGAAATTCTCCAGCGCGAATCCCAGCGGGTCCATGCGCGAGTGGCACGAGGCGCACACGGCGTTGGCGCGGTGCTGTTCCATCGACTCGCGCATCGAGAGCTGTCTGCCGTCCTTCCCCTTGGGCTGAAAGTCCGGCACGCCGGGTGGCGGCGGAGGCGGCGGCGCGCCCAGCAGCGTCTCCAGGATCCATTTGCCGCGCTGCACCACCGAGGTGCGGTTGGGGTACGACGTCACCGTCAGGACGCTGCCTTGCCCCAGCAGCCCGCCGCGGTTCGGATCGGTGAGAGTCACCTTGCGGAACTGCGAGCCGTAAACATCGGGGACGCCGTAATGCTCCGCAACGCGCTGGTTGAGGTACGTGTAGTTGGCGTCCACCAGGTCGAGCATGCTGCGGTCTTCGCGCAGGATGCTTTGGAAGAACAGCGTCGTTTCCTGCTCGAATCCCTGGCGCAGGCTCTCGTCGAACTCTGGAAAAGCGTCGGGATCGGGCTTCTCGGCCGCCAGGTTCCGCAGGTAGAGCCATTGCCCGGCGAAGTTGCTCACCAGCGCTTCCGAGCGCGCATCGGCCAGCATGCGGCGCACCTGCTGATCGAGCACCGCCTGGTCTTTCAGCTTGCCCTTGTCCGCCAGGCCCAGCAATTCGTCGTCGGGGATGCTGCTCCACACGAAGAACGAAAGCCGTGACGCCAGCTCGAAATCGCCGATGCGATAAACGCTGGCGGGCGGCGTGCGTTCCCCAGCACCCGGCGGATCGCGCTCGATGCGGTACAGGAAATCCGGCGAGACCAGCATCGCCCGCAGCGCCTTTTCGATGCCGTGGTCAAAGTCGCCTTCACTGCGCCCGCTCTTGTAGAACGCCATCAGCGGCTTGATGTCCGCATCGGTCACCGGACGGCGAAACGCGCGCCGCGCGAGAGTCGCGAGGATGGTGTGGGCGCAAGGGTCCTCGTCGCCGGCCGATGGATGGCACACGAAAATCCTTCCGCGGCTGGGCGTATCGCCCCGGCCGGTGGCGTTATACGGTCCGGCGATCAAAACCTTGTCCACCTGCGGAGGTCCGCCGCCTGCCGGCACTTCAAATCGCTTGAGCTGAGCGCCATCCAGCCGCAGATCCATCTCGGCCGGCGCATTCCGGGGCGGAACTGGACTGCCGCCACCACCACCGCCGCCGCGCCGTCCGCCGGGAGCCGATATTTCCGGCTTCCAGGATTCCCTGAGGAACGTCACCCCTACCGTGCGCAGGCCCGCTTTCACGGGCAGGCGAAACTCGTACGGGGTGGCCATTCCGCTGCCATCGCCGCCGCCCATCTTCACGCGAATCCGGTATTCGGCGTCCAGCGGGAAGTAATACGCAAAGCTCATGCCGCCGCGCGAATCGAACGGCAGGTCGTCGCTGATGCGCTCATTCCGCGGCCCGCGCCGGGCGCTGAATTCTTCTTCCCCCGGCTTCATGTGGATGTCGCCGATCGCCAACCGGCTGACCGAACGCGCCGCCGACAGGTACCGCTCGAGGAGCGCCGGGGATACCGAGAGCACGGCCCCGATATTGTCGAATCCGTAGCCCGAATCGTCTATCGGCAGCGTGGAGCCCGCGTGCGTATCGAGCGCCAACAGATCGCGGATGGCGTTGCTGTACTCGGCGCGGTTCAACCGGTGCGCCGCCGGCCTACCCGGATCGGGATTGGCCGCGGCATAGCGGTCGAGCGCCTCTTCCAGCCCCTTGGTGAACGCCGCCGCCGTGGCTGCGTCGGGGCGTGGCAGGCCGGCCAGAGGCATCTCGCCCGTCCGAACCTTGCGCACCACCTTTTCTAATACGCCGGCACTCGTGCCCAGGTGCGCCCAATCCAACCCTTCCAGCGAAACGCCGCCGGTCCTGGCCTTCTGGTTGTGGCACATGACGCAGTACTTGTCCGCTACGGCGCGCGGTGAGGAGGGATTCGGTTGCGCGCAAATCCACGGCGCAACGGCAACCGCCGCCGCGAACCCGGCCAGACGCAAAACTACCAACAGCCCCTCCTTAAGGGATGGATCTTGGATTCATTGTCCCTGTTATCCGGGCCGTAGTCAACCCGGTAACGCCGGCGGTCTCCGCCGCCGGCCCACAATTTGTCCGAACTCCAACCCCTCCGCCGGCCGAAAGCTCCGGCGGAAACCGAAACTGAGTTTCGGTTTTGGGCAGGCGAACGCGGCTCGCGGGCGCGGCTGCCCCATCCGGGGGGGCGCAAACCTCCAGATGCGCCCCCAGATTTCGAGCCGCCGCCACAACCCTGAGAAACCAAGTGACTTAGGACGCCATGAATAATAAACTCAGATACCCGGTATGAATTTCGCCAACACCGAAAGTGGCCCCCGTGCCTGGCCAAAAACGTTACCGGATTCTGCCTTCGGAGAGGCCCGCTTTCCGGCCATTTTCGAGTGACGCTCCTGCCTGGCCAGAGTCGATCCTTTTCGGCCAGGCAGGAGTCATCATATTACGCGGCCGCGGACACCGCCAGACGCGCCAAGGTATCGCGGTAGTTCCAAGGCATCCACGCTGACGGGTTCCGTTTCAACTCTCCGGCGTGCCGCAGCAACTCCGTGAGATAGTCGAACGGATTGACGCCGTTTAACTCGCAGGTGTGAATCAGTCTCATGAACAGATCCCCCATCTGCGCTCCATTCCGGGTCTTGTAGAACTTGGATCCGGCGTGAAAACGCGTCTTCAGGGCTGAAGAGGCTTCAACTTGGCTGCTCTGGCGAGTATCGTTTCTGCGAGGTCTTCTATCATCGGTGAAGGTCTGAGCCTGAGCACCGGACGGTTTTGCGGGCGGGTCAGTTCGCCGGGAATCAGAAACAGCTTATAGCGGAGCTTCTGCAGGGTGAGCTTTTGCCAGGACTCATCCAGACAATTTCGCTGAAATGCTGTCACCAGATTGTACGCGAGGCGGACGATCTCCAGGTAGAGCGCGTTGGCGGCGAACGACGCTGTTGGAATCTTGCGTAGCGCATAGTCTTCTCGGAGTTCGCGAATCCGCGGTTCCATCCCGGCACGTCCGTCGTAGAAATGCCAGATCCCGGCTGGAGTCAGCGGCAGGTCGGTGACCCAGGCACGATAGATGTAGCGGCCCATGGCGAACAGGGTGGTTTCGGCTTCCTCTTGTTGAATGAACCTTCGCGCCACCACGAAACGACGGGCCTTTGGCCAACCATGGGGGCGGTGCTCGAACTCCGCCATCTCCCACCTGGGATTAACTGGTTCATACGAGATGCCTGAAAGCAGTCGTTTGAACGCTTGGGTCAAACGAGCGACCACCGCATATTGTGCGGGCCGCTCTTCCAGGGTGACGAACACCGGATTGAAGCCGAAGCCGGCGTCGGCACGGACTCGCAACTCGCGGATCTCGGGCGGCACATTGGCGAAGCTGGTGTCCAGCAATTCCATACTGCCATCCCAGGTTCCGGCATTTCCGGGACGGAGTTCGGCATCCCAGAGGTAGGATGAATTGGCCTCGATGCAGAGCAGCGGGTCGTAGGATTTCTTGCCCCGATAGCGGGGATTGTAACCGACGGCGGCATCTTCCTGGTTCCCGAATACCGTAACCACAGTGCTGTCCAAATCGAAGATCATCGTGATCTTCCCGCCGAGATGCTGTTCGTAGAAACGGAACGCCTGCTCGCAGTTGCCGCCATAATTGAGATACGTGTGTAGCTTCATGAGGCCGTCTTTCTTCCTTTCGGGATGTGGCTGCGATATACGTTGATATCAACATTTTCGGCCTATGTCAAAAATCGCCGGCCTTCGCTACGAGACAACCCTTCGGGTGCGCGACTTTTGTCTCTGTCTCCACGTGCAGCGCGGCCGTGCGCGTGGACCGGACGACCCTGACCACCGCCCTCATGGAGCGTCGCGGCCTTATCAAGATTACGGCGAACTATGCGGACCGGCGCAGCCTACTTGTCCTCGGTGGACACCACTCTCGAATCGGCCTGAAATTTCTTGTACTCGCTGAAGGTCATGTCGAGCGACTTGTGGTAACCCTTCAATAGAACCAGCCGCGCCGAAGCCTGCAAATTCACCTTCTTCGGCAGCCACACCTCGTGATTGACCCGCGTCTGCTCCAGCACCAGGTGTGCTCCCTTGGACAGCCGCAGCAGGAACCCGCCGAACGAGATGGTGTCCGTGCTTTCCATCTCCACCTTCACCCACTGGTAATCGTTCTGATCGATCCACAGCCGCGCCTTCACCTTCGGGAAGAAAGACGTCGCGGTGGATTTCGGTTTGTACCCGGGCTTCGGCGTGGCATCGATCACATAAGCCGTGCCGCCATTGAGCGCTTCCTCGCCCACCAGGCGGAATTCGAACGCGTCCGGCAACTCCTTGAGCGGCTCGCGCTGCCGTTGCCGCCTGCGGTCCCAATCGGCAATCCGGCGTTGGCGCTGCTCGTCGGTCTCCTTGCGCCGCAGCTCGATGCTCCTTTCGAGCTTCTCTTCCTCCTGCTTCTGCTCGCTGGCGGAAAGCGGCTGGTCGTTCCGCGCCACCAAGCGGCGGTAGGGAGATCCCTCCTGCAACGTCACGTCAAACGTGCGAATTTGTTGGTTCTTGGGCTGACCCGAGCCGTTCAGGTCGCTCTCCACCTCGCGTTGCAGAAAAGTGTAATTGCGCGCGACTTCGGCGTTCTTCTGGTCCAACTCGCACGACCGCCGAACGATCTCGCCAGCGTCCTCGGCGGCGAGAATCGCCGGAACCAACACAGCCAGCATGACGAAGCGCACGTCTAATTGTACGCCGCGCGAGGGCCTGAAGTTTCCGGTCGCGCCGGCAAGTTCCTGGACTTCAGGTGCTATCAGACCCCGCGCAGCCGCATTGAGCCGATGAAGAAAATCGCCCGCACCCCGCGCGCTCACCGCGCGCTGCTGCTCAACTATTTCAAGGCTGAGAAGCGATTTTCCAGCGGCGTGGTCGAAGGGCTGAACATCAGGGCCAAGTAACTATGAGATGATCCTGTGGCTTCCGCACCTTCCGTATGCTGGAACTCGTGGTCTATCACTCACTGGGCAACCACCAGAACCGAAGCTCACCCACGAATTTCTCTGACAAAACATCTCTTTGCGAAGCGAAAGAGCCGCCGGGCGGCCCATATCGTTCAGATTCGTGGTAGATCCCCGACCGTCATTTCCCCGCGCACGTTGCCTGTATTCAATGTGCCGGCGGGTTCGACAAGCAGAATTTCCACCTCTTTATCGGCGCCAGGCCGGTGCTCGGTGCCGCGCGGGACAATCAGGAACTCTCCCTGGCCGATGGTCACCTCCCGCTGCTGCCCGTCTGCATCGCGGTAGCCCATGCGGAAACTGCCTCGGACCACGAGGAAGAGCTCGTCCTCGTTATCGTGGTGGTGCCACACGAACTCGCCTTGAAATTTTACGAGCTTGACGTGCTGGCCATTCAGCTCGCCCACGATTTTGGGGCTGAAATGATCGGAGAAGGATGCCAGTTTCTGCGCGAGGTTGACTTTGTTCATACCGGCAGTGTAGCGCGGGAAATCTCACGCCGCCTTGCGCTTCGCGGCTTCCGTAGTTCGCGGCGCCGCGAGCCCCAGATAGATCAGCAGCACGACCACCGTCATCCAATGATCCAGCACAGAGAACAGGCTGTCCACCGGAACCATCAACCACCGCGAATACTGCTCGGCGCGCAGCGTGGCGTACATGTGAGCCAGGCTCAACGGCAGCGCCGGCAGGAGGGCCAGGAAGATGCGCCAGCGGCGGCCTTCGCTCAAATCTCGGCTGCGCTGCAAAACCTCGGTCTCGCGGTCGGCCTCGATGGCCACGATGGTGTCGGTGAAGATCAGCTTCACCATGGCCACTATGCCGGGGACGATCAACAGCGCACTCCACAGCATGATCGTAATCTCGACTTTGAACTTGTTCCAGAGACTTTTGGCCCATTGCCGCCAGCCCCAGCGGAACGCTTCGCCCGTGGGGCAGGCCGTCCCGGTGCGCAGGTTCAGCACCAGGCCGTAGATCGCGGCGGGCATCACTAGGGCGCTGAAGATCAGGTCGCCAAAGTCCCTCACGAAATACGCGAGCACTCCCTCGCTAGGGACATCCAGCAGGTAACCCGCGAATTCGAGCGCCAGCTTCGCCGGAACGAGGACGACCATCGTGACCGCGGCCAGAAACGGGAGGTTGGAAAAGAAGAGGCGCGTGGAACGAACCAGGAGCGCGCCTATGGAGTCGAAGGGCTCGCGACGGAAGTCGATTTCGAGGTAGCCCTTGCGGAAGGCTCGTTCCATCTCAGACCGGCTGATTGGCAGCGCGCTTGACCCACCGGTAGGCCGCCACGGAATTCTTCCAGAAGTATTTCTCGGCCGTCGCGCGCCCCTTGCCGGCGAAGTATGCGCGCACCACGCTCAACTCTTTCGGGTAGGGCAGCCACTGATCGCTGTTCGGCCAATCGCTGCCGTAGAGCACTCGATCCTCGCCGAAAATGCCGGACAGCTCATCGAGTCTAGAACGGTAGAAGTCTAGAGTTTCGGGAATGGCGCCATCGACGCGGCGCAGCACCTCGGAAATCTTGACGAATACCTGGGGCCGCTTGCCCAACTCGCGCAGATTCGCCTGGTACGCATCGCGGGCCACCGCTTCGGACGGCGGATTCAACTGCGGCAGATGATCGACGACCACACGCAGGCCGGGCACGCGATCCGTAACTCGCACCACGGCATCGATCAGCGCGGGGTTGGGATTGGCGGTGTCCAGCGCCAGCCCGGCTTCGGCCAGCAACTTCAGGTCGGCCACAAAATCCGGCTTGGACAGGTCAGCGCCCAGATCGTGGCCCCACAAATTCCCGTAGCGGATGCCGCGGAACAGTGGGTTGCGGTGGAAGCGCTCCAGTTGTTTGCGGAACTCCGGCTTGCCCGGCTCCAGGTTGCCGACCGTCCCCACGATGATCGTGTCCTTGGCAGCGATGTCCAGCACCCACTGGTTGTCTCCCAGCCAGGTGCTGCATTCCACCTCGATCGCGCCCACCACGCCCAAGGGTACGGCGATCTGCCGTAGCCGCTCCGGCAGCGCGGGATGGTACAGCACGGTGTTGTCCTTGGAGGGCCACGGCACGCCTTGCGGGCGGGTCGTGTCGAACAGGTGGATATGAGTATCGATGATGGGAATGGCGGCCTGCGCAGGGGCGCCGGTCAGCGCGGCCCCCGCGGAAACGCTCAGAAAGGTTCGGCGATGCACGGAGTTATTGTAGCCCGCTCAGCGCCTGTAGACTACGCCGCCCTTCATTACGAAGGCCACTTTTTGCACGGTCGAAATATCTCGCAGCGGGTCGCCGGGAACAGCGATGACATCGGCAAAGTAGCCGGGCTTGAGCGCCCCGATTTGTTCCTGCCAGCCGAGCAGCTTGGCGCCGTTCAGTGTGCCGGCCTGGAGCGCGGCCAGAGGCGTCATGCCAAACTTCACCATCAGGACAAACTCCCGCGCCTGCGTGCCATGAGGAAACGGACCGACATCGGAGCCCATGGCCACGGGCACTCCGGCCGCCAGTTGCTTGCGAAACTCGCGCTCGTGGTAAGCCACCAACTGTTTTTCAAGGGCCTGCTGCGCGGCGGTCGGAGCATGCTCCGCAAAGTAATCGGAAATGGTGAAGGTCGGGACGGCGAAGATCAGCTTGTCGTGCATGATCTGCATGGTCTCTTCGCCCAATTGGTAGCCATGGTCGATCGAGACTACCCCCGCGCGGGCGGCATAAAGAGCGCCCGGCTCGCCGGTGGCGTGCACCGCTACGGATTTGCCCACGCGCCGGGCCTCCCTGACGGCGGCGGCCATTTCAGCTTCGGTGTACTGGTACGGAGTGAGGAAGCGGCCCGCTTCGACCGAATCGCGGCCGGTCTGATAGATCTTGATGAAATCGGCGCCTTCTTTGAACTGCTGGCGGATCGCCTCCACGAGCTCGGCGGCGTTGTTGGCGCGGGTGGCGTTGGAGAGCACGCGCTGCTCGGGGTTGAAGTCGTTGGCGTCCTCGTGGCCGCCCAGGATGTCCACGGCGTTGCCGCTGATGCGCAGGCGCGGCCCCGGGAACAGGCCTTGGTCGATGGCGTTGCGTACCGCGGTATCGGCGGAGCCGGCGCCCTCGGTGCCCATGTCGCGCTCCGCGGTGAAGCCGGCCATCAGGTCGTCGCGGGCGGCCAAGACGGCGATGAGCGTGCGCTGCGGCACCGACTCCTGCACGGTTTGCAAATCCTCCGCGCCAAGATGCAGAAACAGGTGGACGTGGGCGTCAATGAGGCCCGGCAGCAGAGTGCGATCGCCGAGGTCGATGAACTCGGCCGAGGCGGGATGCGCCACGGTAGCGCCCACCTCCTCGATGCGCTCGCCGCGCACCAGGACTTCGCCCGGCGTCAGCATGCGTCCGGTATCGATCTCGAGAAGGCGCGCGGCATGCAGAACGATGGGGCGGGTGGCGGCCGGCTGAGGCTGCCCGAACGCCAGACAGGCGGAGCAGAAAAGCACTGCAACTCGGGCGGAAAATCGGCAATCGATCATGGCTCTACTACTACCACAAATGCTGCGGGCCTCAGCGCAGGCTTCCCCCATATATCGAACATAAGTGTGCGATACTGGGGCATTGACAGGCAATGAATTTCTCCGGCGGTTGAAGAAACTTGCCAGGGACACAGGCGTCTCGGTCTCGTTCGATTCGCGGCACGGCAAGGGCAGTCACGGGCGCGTGTCATATGGTACGGCCTGCACGACCCTTAGGGATCGCAAGAAGGAACTCGGGCGCGGCCTCCTGCAGGAGATGTGCCGCGAGCTCGGTATTGATGCTAAAGATCTGTAAGAGGAGGAGAAATGATCGCAATCAGTTATCCCGCAACTTTTCGGCCAGACCAAGATGGCCGTCCGGTCGTCAGGTTTCCGGACCTGCGGGAAGCGATGACCGACGGCAAGGACATGCCCGAAGCTCTGGAAGAGGCCCGGGATTGCCTTGGCAGCGCTTTGGCTTTCCGCCTCGCCGGTAAAGAGCAGATTCCGTACCCATCGAAGGCCAAGCGCGGCCAGCGCATAGTACCCGTGCCCCTGTGGATCGCTCCCAAGATCGCCCTCTTCTGGGCTATGCAGGAGCGCCGCATCAACCAGAGCCAACTGGCGCGGAAACTCGGAGTTCGCGAGACTGTCATCCGGCGCATGCTGGACCCCGACCACGCCACCAGGCCGGAAAAGATCCAGGCCGCCCTGGAAGTGCTGGGCAAACGCTTCCTGGTGGCCATCGAAGACGCCGCGTAGAGAGAGCGAGGTCAGCGGCAGGGCGCTGTGCCGCTCAAATCACTGGCAGATCATCGTCAGACCGACCAACGGGCCTGCCGGAGCACCGCGTGTGTCGAGTCCTTCAGTGACTCATACCAAACGGTGATGAGTTGTCCGCTTGCCAGCTCGACGGTCGCCGGATACCCGAGGTCCACGCCTGCGCCGTCATCGGAGATGACGATGGGCTCCGACCATGTCTTACCGTGATCGGAACTGATCCGTGCCTGGTTGCCAAATGGCGCGCGGCGATATCCGTAGGACATCAACAGCCGTCCGTCGCGCAGCCGCAGCAGGTGCGACGGCAGCCCCCAGACACCGATTGCGTGCGGTGTGGTCCAGTTCTTCCCGCCGTCGGCCGATTCGGTTTGCAGCGTCTCTCCCGGGTTCTCCCGATTGTGATTGCGGATATGGATAATGATCCTGCCATTGGCCGCTTCGACGGCGTGCAGTTCGTGATATTCCACTACAGTATCGCCCGGCCGGGCGGGGATGTCGGACAGCCAGCGCCAGGTCTGGCCATCGTCTGCGGATTCGCACACCCCGACCTTCTGCCCCGGTTGCCAGAGTTGTTTTCCGGCATAAAGCAGACGTCCACCGGACAGAGTGATCGGACCATGGGGGCTGTTCAGAGGAACGCGGTATGGCGCTGACCAGGTCATTCCGCCATCGGTGGAGCGTAACATCCACGTGCCCAGTAATGCCTGGCGCTGCTCCTGGGTGCTGCGGAGATTCACCGCCTGCCAACGTGCCAGCTTCTCCGGAGCCCAACCGGAAGCGCCCTTCAGCGCAGTTTCATAGGCGAGCGAAGTAAAGGTAGTCACCAGCAGCGACCCCGATGGAGTTTCGAGCACCCCCGCGTCACGGTCGTCGATAGCAGAGTCCATGAGTACTTCGGGCCAACTCCAGGTGTGGCCGCCATCGCGCGATCGAATCAGTTCCACGCGGCCGAATGGGCACACGTGGCTCTCCCGCCCGCCGGAGTAGGCGACCAGTAATTCTCCGCTCCTTCGCGCCGCGAGCGTGGGCCACCCATGATAGAACTCGGGCTGTTGGCTGATCGTGGCAATCGATTCGACATGTGGCCGCGGAGCGGCCTGTGCACGGAGCGCGGCCGCCGCAGTGCCTGTAAAAAGGAAATCCCTTCGTCCAATCATAAGCGTTCTGAAGGCCGGGTTGGGTGTACTCAGCAGCAGAGCGCCTGCTCGAAGTCCGCCAGCAGGTCCCGCCAATCCTCAATTCCCACCGAGACGCGCACCAGGCCGTCGGTCACGCCCGACTCCGCCAGTTCCTCCGCGCTCATTCCCGAATGCGTGGTGCTCTTGGGATGGCACGTCAGCGTCTCCACGCTGCCCAGCGACACGGCATTCCGGGCGATCCGCACGTGCCGCAGGAAATCGAAGGCCGCATCCTTGCCGCCTTTGAACTCGAGGGAAAAAATGCCGCCCGGATACGCGCACTGCTTCTCGAAAATGCGCTTCTGCTCGGGGTCGTCGAACAGCGTCGGATAGATCACCCGGCTCAGTCGCTTGTGCCCCACCAGCGCCTCGGCCAGCCGTTGCGCGTTCTTGCTCTGGCGGTTCATGCGCAACGCCACCGTGGGAAGGCGCCCGTCGAGCATCCAACACTCGTCCGGCTGCAGGATGTTGCCGAACATGCTTCGGCGGCTGCGGATCTTGCGGATCGCCTCGGAGGTCCTGGTGATCGCCACCCCCGCGATTATATCGCTGAACCCCGACAGGTACTTGGTGGCCGAATACAACGCGATATCGGCGCCCAGGAGCAGGGGGTGCTGGAAGGTCGGACCGAGGAAGGTGTTGTCCACCATCACCACCGGTTTGTCGGGATGCCGCGACGCGGCGTGGGCCGCGCGCTCGATGTCCGTCATGATCAGGGTGGGGTTGGCCGGTGTCTCCAGGTACACGATGCAGCAGTTCCTGGCGGAAGCGATGGCGGCGTCGATGGCCGCGGAGTCTCCCGACCGCACGGGGATGCCGCGCACGCCGAACGGCTCCAGGAAGGTGTGGATCAGCCCCGTGGTGCCGCCGTACAAGGGCGTGGTGTAGACGATGGTGCTGTCAGGCCGAGCATACGCGAAGAAGGCGGTCATGATGGCCGCCATGCCCGAGTTGAAGACAGCGGCTTCACGCCCTCCGGCTTCGAGCGGCACGATCTGGTCTTCCAGAATTTCCGAGTTGGGGTGGGAGAAGCGCGAATAAATCAAGTCGGCGCGCTCGCCGTCGGCCGGCTGGATTTTTCCCGTGGTGATGGCGAACGCGCGTTCCGCCGCCTCCGGGCTAGCGAAGACATAGGTCGAGCTGCGAAACACCGCCGGACGCGCCGATCCGAACGACAGGCTGGGGTCGAACCCCCTGGTTAGCACCGCGGTCCGCGGCCGCACATCGCCATGACCATGATCCATAGAGCCTCCACCCCGAGTGTAGCGCCGCACGCCGCATATACACAACGGAAAAGTGGTGGCTCACAGGCCGGGCGCTACAGCGGCACGACGGTGGGCAGGCCGTGCGAAAGCTCCAGCACCGCGGTGACTTGCCCGGCGGAATTGAAAATTTCCATCGTCGGCAACACCGAGCAGAAACCGCCGATCGCCGGGCCAGGGGTGGTGGTTGGAGGGGTGAAGTTCGTGCGAACGGTACCGCGAATCTCCTGGGGGGCCGGCGGAACACTGGTAATAGTGGCGGTGCCGGACAGATCATAGTGGACCGCCTGACCCGGAACCACCGGGAGCGTCGTGCTCTTCAAGGAATTGCCTTGGTCGTCATAAAAAGTGAATGTAACCTGACACCCGCCGGCAATGATGGGACCACCCTGGGAAAGGGCGAAGGCATTCAGCCGGGCGGTTTGACCGGCCGCCAGGCCCACCATTCCGAAGGTCGACAGTTGCTGGTTGATGACGATCGGAATCGACTGTGCGCCCAGGCGGAAAGCGGCAAACACCGCACAAAAAGCCATCACTGAGACGAGAATTGCGAGAAGCGTCTTCATGGGAAATCTCCTCGATCTGCTCAAACACCGCGGGCCGGGCAATGTCGCGCTCGATGGCTTCTGATGGGTCCCGTAGCTAGCCCTCATCCACCAATCCGGCGGCGCTTGGGAACTGACCGCGCAATACCTCGGCTACCAGGAGGGCGTGCTCTTCCCGACCCCGTTCCGTTGCGGCGAGCTGAATCCGGCGATCGCGAAGCTGCACGGGCGCTTCGTCTGCGGCACGGCGTGCGAGGCGCCGGCCGGAGCCGCCGGGAAACTCTCGATGGGGATAGGCAGCGTGAACGCGTGTGTGATCTCGCGTCCCTGGTAGGTTGGCAAACGGTACTATTCGGCAGCCCGAAAACCGGCGGACCGTGGTAATCTGGGCTTGCTGTGCCACAGCTTCCGCAGCCACCGCCGCCTCCGCAGCCACCACCGCCTCCCGCATCCGCCGAGTGCCTGACCACCATGCAGTCGGCAACGCCGGGTTCCCTTCCCCAGGTGTCGCCATCGAGTATGCTTCGCTCGGCCGATGGCAAGATGCGCATCGATTTCGGCAATACCTCGATGATCACGGACCCTGCGGCGCAGAAGGCCATCGTACTCGATCACCTCAAGAAAGAGGCGCTCACGGTTCCCATGCCGCAGGGTCCCCAGGTGACACCGCCCGGACTCCCGGCTTTTCCGAATTCTCCCGTTCCTCCGCAGGTGGTGGAACTGGGCAAGGCCCTCATCGACGGTCATGAAGTCGAGGGCAAGCAATACACCTTCCAGCCGCCGAACCTGCCCAAGCCGCCTTCGTTGCCGCAGATGCCCGCATTACCGAAGGCGCCGGGAATGCCTGGGCTTCCGCAAGCGCCGCAGGCGCCCCCGATGCCTACGGTGGCGGAGGTCTGGACCAGCGTCAAGACGAAGCTGCCCATGCTGACCAAGATCACCGGACCCTTTGGCCAGCAGATCTGCCAGTGTAAGACCGCCGTCGCGCCGGCGCCCCCGCCCACCGCGTTTCAGATTCCGCCGGACTACAAACCGGTGACTGCGCTCACACCACCCAAACCGCCGAGTCTGCAACCGCCGAGCCTCAAACCTCCTAGTCTCCCCCGTTGAGCGCCGGCCCTGGTTACCAGGCCGTCGTCATGGTGGGCTGCGACCACACCAGCGAACGCTGTGTTGCGCACTGGATGGACACCCCCGGGGGCCGGTCCGGCGATCTTGAGACCGGCCGTTGTGCTTTGCGGGGTGGCGAGTCCGGGTCAAACCCGCGTTGAATGGCCAGACTGACCTGCCGCATGCGCCCCGCTGAGAGCGGGCGTGGCAAGCGCTCTCCGAGAAGCGATTTCTTGAGCCTGGTAATGAAGTGGCCCTTCCGCCAGGATGGCCCCGGCAGTCCAGTCTCTCCGGGCTAAAATCGCAAGGTGGTTGGACCATCCGCGCCTTGGCTACCGAACGGAACGATCAGAACGGAATCGACTCGTTCGCTTTCGCGGTCCAGATCTCGCCACGCCGGGGAGGAGCGTTATGGCTGGTCAAAGCCCATCTCTTGAGATGCAGTGCTCAAGGCGTCTTCGAGATCGGTCTCCTCCGCGGCAGCCTTGGTGGTCAGGACTTTGAAATACGCGGCAGTCTGACGCTCCAAAGTGGCCCGGTAGTCCAGCCTGCGGGCCATCTCCACTGCCTTGCTTACTGCCTCGCCGACGCTTTCGGCCCTGCCCGCTTTTACCATCTCATGCAGATAAGCTAATTGCTCGCGCCGATCGTGGTCGATAGCTTCTTGCGCTGCACCATACCCCCTATTTTAGGAGATAAAAAGTCTCCTATGCAAGGGGGCGCTATGACATATTAGTCTGCCGTATGAGCTCGACCGATTGGCTCCCAATACAAAGCGCGATCGGGATATCGACTCCATGGGTGGCCTCCGTATAACGGTGGGAAGTATCGAAGTCGAGCGGAACGGCACTCTTACCAACCCGGGACAAATGGAAGCGGGTCTTCTGGCAGCACATGCACAACGAAGGGACTTCGCATGCCCTGGGCCATTGCCGCGGCAAAGACCTTCAGTGCATCTGGGTCTGCGCCGATCAACCGGTCGCCCTCCACGGCCACCCATTGATCCGCATACGCGGCGCGGTTCTCATCGATCCACTTCATTTCCTGTGTCCGATCACAGGACGGGACCATTCGTGCCGTGGCACCGCGCTGCAATACGTCCGCGAAGCGCAACACTTCCTCCTGTTTCGCCGGTGGAAGGCGCCGGACCTTGTCCAGAATGGCTTCCTCGAGACTCACGCTTCGCCCTTCTTGATTGATAGCGGAGCTGGCCCCAGCAAGCACGCTGCCAACTTTGTACGCTGATTCTCGTTGCCTGTGCGATTCGTCGCCAACGGGAGCTAGACAAGGGCTAGCCCGACTTTCGCAAACTCGGACCTCATTTTCTCATGCCGAAGGCTGTTCATCGGGATCTGGTGCACTCGG
>Ga0209415_10006144_pt1 | contig 21457 bp, 25 predicted proteins | sample PeaSoiSIISIP2007_FD_187696 | JGI IMG/M metagenome (GOLD analysis project Ga0209415, IMG submission 187696) | Peat soil microbial communities from Weissenstadt, Germany - SII-SIP-2007 (SPAdes) (version 2) | ecosystem: Environmental > Terrestrial > Soil > Wetlands > Peat | place: Germany... | reverse complement strand
AACGGCGTCGTTCCCGGGGGGGCGCTCCAAGTCGCAGACACGTCGACGTCCTGGTGACGTCTATGTCCGAGAGACACAGACGCCCTAGACACGTCGAGATCGAGGACAGTTGCGGTCGGCGAGGCGGCTCGGCCGCAGCGAAGGCTCACTCTCACTCTTATCCACACTCTCATTCGTCGGCGGACACATATCCGATCACGTCGGCATCGATCGGCCGAACATCCGGTCGATCGCTCGAGAGCCGAATCGGTCGGCGTCATCTCACGAGAAAAACAACAGACGCGCGCCGGCGCGTATTTTTTGCGATATCGCCTCAAGCAAGACCGGGCTGCGGTCGAATGATCTCGGGTCACGGTCCACGGATGGCATGGCGTCGTATCGCCCAGGACGGGCTCATAGGAGATATCTCTGTCGGCAACCACCGGCGGAGGCCCGCGAGGTTCCTGGGAGGTAGAGCCCTTTATGGACGGGATCGTGAACGTCCTGCAGTACGCGGTCGACGGGGTGGCGCAGCAGCAGCAGGCCACCGCCAACAATCTGGCCAACGCCGACACGCCCGGTTACACGGCTCAGACCGTGGACTTCGAGACGAGCCTCCAGCAGGCGCTCAGTTCGCCGTCGGGGGGCACGGCCGGTGTCGTCGTCTCGGCCGATCCCACCGCCGCGGCCAGCGACGGCAACAACGTCGACACCGGCACCCAGCTGGTCGACGCCCAGAAGGAGACCCTCCAGTACCAGACCATGGTCGACATGCTGAACGCCCAATTCCGTCTCATCTCCGGGGCGGCGGGCGGGAGCTTCTCATGAGCCTGTTCGGGTCCCTCGACATCTCCGGCTCGGGCATCGATGCGTCGCAGGCGTGGCTGAATACGACGGCCGGGAACATCGCCAACATGAACGATGTGTCCTCCACCAGCCAGGCCGCCTACGGCGAGCAGACACCGGTCTTCACTCCGGTGGGCGTCGCCGGTCAGGTCGGTGACGGCGTCACCGTCGCGAGCATTCAAGAGGGTGACACCACCGGCATCGTTCAGTTCGATCCCACCAGCCCCGTGGCCGACGCCCAGGGCAACGTCCGTGTCCCCGACGTGCAGCTCGGCTCGCAGATGGTGGACATGATCCAGGCGCAATTCGACTTCCAGGCGAACACGGCGTCGTTCGCCGATGCGAAGACCGCGTACCAGTCGGCTCTCACCCTCGGGACCTGACGCCGGTGATCGCTCCCATACCGCCCATACAACCCCTTCCCGCGCCCCCGGCGTCGGGAGCGGCGGCCGCCGGCAGCGGCGGCGACTTCTCGGGTTCGATCACCAATGCCCTCGACCAGGTGCAGCAGGCCCAGAACACGGCGTCGACGGCGGAGTCGCAGGCGGCCACCGGACAGGGCAGCGTCACCGACGCCATGATCCAGGCCACCCAGGCGTCGCTCGACACCCAGGTCACGGTGGCGCTCGTGAACAAAGGTGTGGCCGCGTTCACCGACATCATGAACATGCAATTCTGAGATGGCCCTGGTTCCCAGCGGTGAGATGACCCGGGCCCGTGACGGCCTGAAGCGCTTCGCCTCGGAGTTCACGTCCGGGCAGAAGGCTGTCACCGTGGCCGCCGCCGTCGCCGTGGTGGTGGGTGCCTTTGCCTTCATGTCCTACTCGGGCCGACCCAACTACACGCCGCTGTTCACCAACCTCCAGCCGTCCGATGCCGCCAACATCACCACCAAATTGACGTCGGACAAGGTGCCCTACCAACTGGCCGACGGTGGGACCACGATCATGGTTCCAGCCAGCGACGTCGATCAGGAGAGGTTGTCGCTCTCTCAGGCCGGCCTGCCTGCCACCAGCACGGTGGGCTTGTCGCTGCTCGACAAGGAGGGCATCACCAGTTCCAACATGACCCAGCAGGCCGACTACCTGCAGGCCTTGCAGGGTGAGCTCGAGCAGACCATCGATTCGATCCAGAACGTGACCAGCTCTCAGGTCAACATCGCCCTGCCCGCCAATCAGGACTTCGCCCTGGCCAACAATGCGCCCACGGGTGCGTCGGTGCTCGTCACTATGCGCGACGGTCAGTCGCTGACCGACTCCGAGGTCCAGGCCATCGTTCACCTCGTGGGGTCGAGTGTCCCCAACCTGCCCTCGAGCAGCGTCACCGTGGCCGATTCGAGCGGCAACCTTCTGGCTGGCCCCGGCGTGGCCGAGGGCCAGGGAGGGTCGGGAAGCCAGACCGACACCTATGACAGCGGCGAACAGGCGAAGGTGGAGGCCTACCTGGCCGCCGCCCTGGGCCAGAACAACGCCGACGTCCAGGTGAACGCCACCTTGTCCTACGACCAGGTGTCGACCACCACCAACAGCCTTGCGCCGGCAGCCAACGGCTCCCAGCCCAGCTTCTGCACCTCGACGTCGAAGAGCAACCAGTCGTTCACGGGCACAGGAACGCCACCGGGTGGCGCGGCGGGGACGGTCGTGGCGGGGACCAGCGGGACCTCGGGGAACTACACGAATACCCAGGACACCGAGACCTGCGAGACCAACCAGCAGACCAAGACGGTGCAGCAGGCTCCCGGGACGGTCGTCAGCCAGTCGGTGGCCGTCCTCGTCAATTCGAAGGCCATCCCCAAAGGTATGAGCCTGACGGCGCTGCAGAAGGGCGTGGCCGCGGCGGCCGGTATCAACACCACGCGCGGCGACAGTCTGGCCTTCAGCGCCATGCCGTTCAACAGTGCCTCGGCCAAGCAGGCGGCCAAGGCTGCGGCCGCCGGCGCCGCGGCGAGCTCCAAGCAGGCCATGGGCAGCCTCATCAAGAGCGCCGCCGTCTTCCTGATCATCGCCGTGGTGCTGTTCCTGCTGTGGCGGTCGTCGCGCAAGGCGCGGCTCAACCCGCCCACCCAGGTGCTCGGACCGGCCGACCTGGCGGCGCTCACGCGGTCCCTGGCCGACGAGCCCACCGGTCAGCTTCCGGCGGTGATGGCCGAGATCTCGGGCTCTCGGGAAGCCGGTGACGTGAACCGGTTCATCGACAGTCAACCCGATGACGTGGCCACCATGCTGCGCAGCTGGTTGGCCGACTCACCCTCATTGACGCCGTGACCGCCGTGCTCACCGGAAAGCAGAAGGCCGCCGTCGTCCTGGCGCAGCTCGACACCGATCGGGCCACAAAGATCCTGCGGGCCATGAGCGAACAGGAAGTCGTCGATCTCATGTCGACGATGGCCACCCTCCCGACGCTCAACCCCGACGACGTCCGCCGCGTACTGTCGGACTTCCACCTGCACGCCAACGCGGCGGTCCAGGTGGGCCAAGGTGGTGTGGACGTGGCCCGCAAGCTCATGCGGGAACGCCTGGGCACGGCCAAGACCGAGGAGTTCCTCGACCAGTTCGTGGAAGCCTCCTACACCCACCCCTTGGCGTTCCTGAACCGGATCGACCCGCAACAGATCGCCAGCTTCATCGGTGACGAGCATCCCCAGCTGATCGCCCTGGTGCTGTCCCACCTCGCTCCCGATTCCGCCGCCCATGTCATCGCCAACCTGGAGGAAACGACCCGGACCGAGGTGGCGCGACGGATCGCCACCATGGACCGGATCTCACCGGACGTCGTTCAAGAGGTGGCTGCGTTCCTCGAACAGAAGCTGGCCGCCGTGCTGCGCGCCGGAATCACCGGCACCGCCGACATGGGGGGTCTGGCGTCCATCGTGGCCATCTTGAACCAGACGGAGCGCGCCTCGGAGCAACAGATCCTGAGCGAGCTCGAGCAGACGGATCCCGAATTGGCCGAGAGGATCCGCAACGAGATGTTCGTCTTCGACGACGTGGCGCTCCTCGACGACCGTACCTTGCAACAGATTCTGCGCAACGTCGTGCCGAAGGACCTGGCCGTGGCCTTGAAGACCGTCCCCGACGCCGTGCGCGACAAGTTCCTGGGCAACGTGTCCGAACGCGCCGCCCAGGACGTCCTGGAGGAGATCGAGATCCTCGGTCCGACCCGGGTGTCACAGGTCGAGGCGGCCCAGAGCGCCATCGTGAAGACCGTCCGCGAGCTCGAGGCGTCGGGCGAGATCGTGCTGGCCAGGGGTGATGATGAGTTCGTCTAGCCGCGCCATGAGCCGGGTGCTGCGCGGCGAGGCGGGACGCCACGCCACCACCGAGACCTTCGGCCTGCGCCTGCCCGACGCCAAGGACCGGTCCTCGGCGCCGATGGCCGACCCGTTCGGCGCCGCCCGGGCCGCCGGATTCGAGGAGGGCTTCCAGGCCGGTCTGGCCGACGCCGCCGCCGGCGACGAAGCGACCCGCACCGCGCAGGTCTGCCGGCTGTCGGACGCTCTCATCACCGCGGCCGTGGCCGCCCGGTCGCATCGTGCCGACGCCGTGTCGCTGGCCGAGCACGAGGCGGTGGAACTGGCGTTCGAATTGGCCGAAGCGTTGCTCGGGCGCGAGCTCTCCCTGAGCCCGTCACTGAGCATCGATGCCGTGAAGCGGGCGGTGGCCCTCGTCCCGAAGGGCGAGGATCTTGTGGTCCGGCTCCACCCCGACGACGTCATCACGCCCGATGACCTCCAGGCCCTCGTGGCCGACGCTTCGGTCAAAGTGGTGATCGATCCCGAAGTGGAGCCCGGTGGTTGTGTGGTCGAGGCCGGACCCTGCCGCATCGACGCCCAGGTGGGTCCGGCCCTGGAACGGGCCCGGGCTCTCATCGCCTCGGTCGGCCGGGGAACGGGGGTCGGCGAATGACGGTCATTCCCCACCCCTTGCACTCGTCGTTGAGCGCGGCGGTGGCCCCGAGGCGCACGGGCCGGGTCACGCGCCTGGTGGGTCTGCGGATCGAGGTCGAGGGCGTGCCCGCCGCCGTCGGCGAGGCGGTTCGGATCTGGCGGGGAGGGGGAGTCCTCGACGCCGAAGTGGTCGCCGTGCAGGGAGCGGCCCTCGCCTGCATGCCGTTGGGCGACCTGGCCGGCGTCCGCTACGGCGACACCGTCGAGGCCCTCGGCCGTCCCCTTCCCGTGCACGTGGGTGAAGGTCTCCTCGGACGCGTCCTCGACGGCTTGGGCCGTCCCATCGACGACGGACCGCCGTTGCGCGAGTCGCACGAGGTCGCTATCGAATCGGCTCCGCCCCATCCTCTGCGCCGTGATCTGGTGGACCGCCAACTGGCGCTCGGTGTGAAGGCCATCGACACCCTCATTCCCTGCGGTCGCGGTCAGCGACTGGGGATCTTCGCCGGCTCCGGCGTGGGTAAGTCGAGCCTGCTGTCGATGGTGGCCCGTGGTACCGACGCTTCCGTCTCGGTCCTCGCCCTGGTGGGCGAACGCGGCCGGGAGGTCAACGAGTTCATCCAACGCGACCTCGGGCCCGAGGGTCTGGCCCGCTCGGTCGTCATCGTGGCCACGTCCGACGAGCCCGCCCTGGTGCGCATCCGGGCCGCTTTCACCGCCACCAGGATCGCCGAGTGGTTCCGCGACCAGGGCATGGACGTCGTGCTCATGATGGACTCACTCACCCGCTTCGCCATGGCCCAGCGCGAGGTCGGCCTGTCGGCCGGGGAGCCGCCGGCCACCCGCGGCTACCCGCCGTCGGTCTTCACCCTCCTGCCCCGGCTTCTCGAGCGCGCCGGTGCGGCGGAGACGGGGAGCATCACCGGGCTCTACACCGTCCTGGTCGAGGGCGACGACATGAACGAGCCGATCGCCGACGCCTCGCGCTCACTGCTCGACGGTCACATCGTCCTGTCGCGGCGCCTGGCCACCGCCAACCATTTCCCGAGCATCGAGGTCCTCGAGTCGATCTCACGTGTCGAGCCGGCCATCCTCACCCGCGAGCAGCGGGCTATGACCAGCGAGGTCCGCCGCATGTTGGCGGCGCTGCGCGAGGCCAAGGACCTCATCGAGATCGGCGCCTACGTGACGGGTTCGAACGCTCTGGTCGACCGGGCCGTCAGGCAGAAAGAGGCGCTCGACCGCTTCTTGTGCCAGGACATCGCCGAGATCACCCATGCGGCCGACGCCTGGGAGACGTTGGCCGAGGTGCTCGCGTCCGACGAGGCCCCCGCACCGGTGCCGGCATGAAGCGCTACCACTTCTCTCTCGAGGCCGTTCTCCGCGTCCGCCGGGCCCAGGAAGAGGCGGCCACCTTCGCCCTGGCCGAGGCCAACCGGCAGCGCCGCCTAGCCGTCGACGCCCACCGAGCCGCGGTGGCTCGCTACGAAGCGCTCGAGCCGCACCCGGGGGCACAGGATCACGCCTCGTTCGAATGCGAGCGCGACGTCGCCGAGCGGAGCGCGGCGGTGGTGGCCGCCGCCCTCGTGGCCGTCGAATCGGCCTCCGACGCCGCCGCCGCCCGTCACGCCGAATGGTCGGCCGCGGCCCGGCTCGTCGCCGCCCTCGAACGCCTCGACGAACGCCGACGGGCCGAGTGGCGCGTCGAGGAGCAACGGAGCGAGGTGGCGGCCATCGACGAGTCGGCCATCGCCGGCTGGCTGGCCGACTCCCTGGCCCGGAGCCCGTCGCGCCACGACATCGGGGTCCCGGCATGACCACCGTCGACGCTTCCACCATGGTGGCCCGGATGCAAGCCCTCGGCGCCGCCGTCTCGGCCATCGGGCCGGCGCTCGAGCAGGCCGCGCCCAGCGGTGAATTCGCCGGCGTCCTGGCCAATGCCAACGCCACCCTCAACGCCGCCGTCAATCCGGATGCCGCCACCACCTCGGCCGGTTCCTCCACCTCGGCGTCATCGTCCACCGTGACCCCGACGGCCAGCCTTCTCGGGCTCGGCGGAGCGACCACGTCGGCGACAGGCTCCGAGGTGAGCGGGTCCTCGGTCGTGGCCGACGCCGAGACGTATCTCGGCGTCCCCTACCAGTGGGGCGGCACCAACCCCCAGACCGGTCTCGACTGCTCCGGATTCGTCCAGCGCGTCTACGGCGACCTCGGCATCTCGCTTCCCCGCACCAGCCAGGAACAGGCGACGGTGGGTACGCCGGTCGACTCCCTGTCCGACGCCCAGCCCGGCGACCTCGTCTTCTTCGAGCCCGGTGCCAGTGGACCGGGCCACGTCGGCATCTACATCGGAAACGGCCAGATGATCGATGCTCCCCACACCGGGACCGATGTCCAGGTCCAATCGGTGGGCCAGCCCTCCGCCATCCGTCGCATCCTTCCCGCCGCCGCCGCCGCCGCCACCGCCACCACCACCGCCGCCACCACCGCCGGCGTCACGTCCCCGGCTCTGCCGGCGGGGATTCCCGACAGCCTCGGCGTTCCCGCCGACCTCGTCCCGCTGTTCGAGTCGGCCGGGACCACTTCCGGTGTGCCCGCCTCTCTCCTGGCCGCCGTGGCCAAGCAGGAGTCGGGATTCGACGCCAACGCCGTCAGCTCAGCCGGGGCGCAGGGAATCATGCAGTTGATGCCGTCCACGGCATCGGGTCTCGGCGTGAACGCCTTCGACCCGACCGAGGCCATCGGCGGCGCCGCCCACCTGCTCGGCAGCTATCTCCAGCAGTACAACGGCTCGGTCCCCCTGGCCCTGGCCGCCTACAACGCCGGCCCCGGGGCCGTGGCCCAGTACGGCGGCGTCCCCCCCTACGCCCAGACCACCAACTACGTGCAGAGCATCCTCGGCATGCTCGGAGCCACCTCGTGAGCCCGATCGACAGCGCGCTCATGACGGTCGTCGGCACCGAAGAGCCACGTGCCGGTCGGAAGAACGAGACCGCCGGCGACGGCGGCGGGGACTTCAGCTCCGCCATGTCGACGGTCGTCTCCACGACCGTGCCAACCCACGTGCCCGCCCGGCGCGACCCGCGTCCCGATCCGACGACGGATCCGGCCACCACCGCCGACACGACGGACCGAAAAGCCGGCGACACCGGTGCCCCGGCTCCGTCCCCGGAGCGCACGGGGACGACAGGACCCCCGTCGCCCGAGACGGCCACGGCCGCGTCGGCGACAGGGGGTGCGGGACCGGGCAACCCGGCCCCGGCCGGCGCTCCGTCGACGGCGACCGGAACCGTGGCGCCGGCCCTCGGGCCCGGCGCCGGGCCCACGCCACCTCCGGTCGCCGGTCAGGATTCCCCCGCCGGCGCCCCCGATGCGACCGTCGCCGACATGGCAACCCTGGCGACGGGCACACCGGCGACGGGCACACCGGCGACGGGCACACCGGCGACGGGCCCACCGGCGACGGGCACACCGGCGACGAGCCCACCGGCAACGGGCGGGTCGGGGAGCGGCACCGCCCCGCCCGCGGCCGACTCCGCTCCGGTCGTCGCGACGCCGGCACCGCCGACGCCGAACGCAGGGTCGCCGTCACCGGTGCCCGAGGCCGCGTCGAACCTGTCGACCACGCCACCGCCACCGACCGTTCTGCCTTCGACGCCCTCAGGCCCGGACGCCGCCGCTCCGGCGAACGCCGCGCTCCACGGCTCAGGCGGCGAGCAGCCGTCAGCGTCCGGCGCCGAGGCGTCGAGCACGCTCCCGAGCGGCCACGGCCTCCCGGCCGGGCCGGTGGCGGCATCATCTCCGGCCGCGCCCCTGGCGGGGAGCGCGCCGGTCTCCAACCCGACCGGCGCACCGGCGTCGACCGTCTCGGCCCCGGCGGCCGAGCCCCCGCCGCCGCCGTCTCCGGTGCAACAGATCGTCACCGTTCTGGCCCCCCTGCGGTCGTCGGTCGACGGCACCCACGAGGTCACCATCGGCCTCCAACCCGACGGCCTCGGCAACGTGAAGGCCACCGTCACGGTGAACGCCGAGCAGGTGGTCGTCCAACTGACGGCCGACAACGATGCGGCGCGCGACGCGCTGCGCCAAGCCTTGCCTCTGTTGCGCCACGAGCTCGGAGGCGACGGCTCGGCGGCCACCGTGCTCATGTCGAACGACGGTCGCCGCGCCCATGACCAGTCGGCGAGCCCGACGGCACCGGGGGGACACGACTCCGCCGCCGATGAGAACGACGACAACCCGTCCACCGCCCCGACGGCCACCGGAATGCCGGCCCGTCGCGGCCACATCGACCTTCACCTGTGAGCTCTCAACTGTTGTCCATCGGAGGGAACCTATGACGACCATCCCGAGTACCCCAGGGGTCACCGGCTCATCAGCCCCGAACGCCGGTACCAACCCGGCGTCGTCGAGCGGTCTCAACCAGCTGGACAACTCGCAGACCTTCCTCCAATTGCTCGTCGCCCAGCTGAAGAACCAGGACCCCACCAATCCGGCCGACCCCACCCAGTTCATGACGGAGATCGCTCAGCTCACCGCCGTCCAGAGCCAGACCTCGCTCTCGGCCGAGGAGCAGACGGTGGCCGCCGACTCGATGATCGGCATGACCGTCACCGGCGCCGGCGCCGGCGGGACGTCGCTCACCGGTCAGGTCACCGGTGTCCTTCTCAGCTCGTCCGGCGCGCCCACCCTCGAGGTGCAGGGGAGCCAGGGCCAGCCGCAGAACCTCTCACTCAACGAGGTGACATCGGTCACCGAGACCACCAAGCCCAGTTCATAGCCACGCCCACCAGGAAGGACAGCACACCATGGAGCAGTCGCTCATCGCCGCCGTGTCGGGGATCGAGGCCAACCAGACGTATCTGAACGTCATCGGCAACAACATCGCCAACTCCGATACGACGGGGTACAAGGCGGAGAACCCCGTCTTCACCGATCTCCTGGCTGAGCAGATCGCCGGTGCCTCGGCTCCGTCGAAGGGCCAGTCGGCGGGCATCGACCCCATCGCCGTCGGTTCCGGTGTCCGGGTGGGGGCGGTGACCAACGACCAGTCGCAAGGTGCCATCCAGCAGACCAACCAGCCCACCGACGTGGCCATCCAGGGTGCCGGCTTCCTGGTGGCCGTCCAGACGGGCCAGCAGTTCTACACCCGTGCCGGCAACCTCACCCTCGACGCCAACGGCGACCTGGCCACCCCCACGGGAGCGCTCATCCAGGGTTGGGAGGCGACCGGTCAGGGCGTCATCGACACGAACGCACCGGTCGGTCCGGTCAACATTCCTGCCGGTCAGGTCATGAGCGCCGCCGCCACCAGCACCTTCAGCATGAACGGGAACCTCCCGGCGTGGAGCGGGAGCGGGACACCACCGGTGGTGACCACGACGCTGAACGGCTTCGACTCGCTCGGCAACACGATCCCGGTCACCCTGACCTTCACGGCCAAGGCGGGCACGGCCAACACCTGGACCCTCCAGGGCACGGTGCCCAACGGCACCGGGACCACCAACCTGTGGACCACCACGCCGACGATCACCTTCAATCCCACCTCGGGACAGATCGGTTCCATCAGCGGCGTCACCGCCAACTCCGACGGGTCCTACAACGTGCCGGTGGGCACCATGCCGCCGGGCTCGTTCCCCTCGGGCGACACCTGGGCCGTGATCTTCCCGCCGCCCGGGTCCCTGACGGCCGTCACCCAGTTCGGCGGCGAGCAGACGGCGCAGCTGCAAAGCCAGAACGGCAACTCGGCCGGCACCCTCGAGAGCTACTCCGTCGGAGGCGACGGCATCATCAGCGGTGCCTTCTCCAACGGCCTCACCGAGCCCATCGCCCAGCTGGCCCTGGCCAACTTCTCCAACCCCACCGGTCTCATCGACGACGGCAATCTCATGTACTCGGCGTCGGCCAACTCGGGACAGCCCTCCATCGGCACGGCCGGGACAGGTGGGCGCGGCACGTTGCTCGGCGGCGCGTTGGAAAGCTCGAACGTCGATCTCGCCACCGAATTGACCGACATGATCCAGGCACAAGAGGCGTACCAGGCGGACACCAAGGTCGTGAGTACCACGTCGACGGCCTTGCAGGCGCTGGTCCAGATGCAGTAGCGGGCAGGAGGAGTGGTAGGGCCCTGCCGGCACGTCGACGTTGCCGGCAGGGCCCCCGTCTTCACCGTTGGTGGTCGGCGATGCGCGTGCCGTCTCGCACAGTGGAGATCGCGCCGTTGTCATGCCAAAGGCTCAAGCTTGCCCGAGCCCACGTCGATGATCTGCCGACGCCAGGACGGCGTGAGGACCCCGTGGCCATGGATCGGCCCGAACCCCGTGGTGACACAGGTGACACTGACCGATCCGGAACGACAGGTAAAGCCTTACGACTTTCAGCGCCGCGACGCGCTGGAAAAGGCGCGCCTGCGTCTGCTGCAACCCATCCTCGAGGTCCTCTGCCATCGCATCGCCAGCTCCTTGACGAGCAGTCTCCGCACGCCGGTGAAGGTCGACATCGGCGAGCTCGAACAGCAGCGTTGGGAGGAGTACGTGAACGGCCTCCCCGACCCCACCTTTCTGACCGGTGCCACCGTCGTCCCCACCGGGGGTCGCATCATCCTCCACTTCCCGCTCCCCCTGGCCATGACCCTGGTCGAGATCCGCCTGGGTGGGACGGGAACGGGCACCATCCCCGAACGGTCGTTGACCGAGATCGAGCAGCGTCTCGTCACCGAGGTGGCCCACGGGGTCTTGACGGAGATGCCCCCGGCTTTCTCGCCCGCCATGTCGCTCACCATGGGCGCCATCTCCTCGGTCTCCTCCGGCATGTACCTGCCCGGGTCGTCGGGGAGTGAGATGTGTCTCCTGGTGGGGCTCACGGTGGAGCTGAACGAATCGGTCAACCAGACGGCCAGCATCTGCATGCCTCTCGTCGTCCTCCTGCCCATCCTCGACGCCATCGAGCGCCTCGACAAGGTCGAGTCCGAGGAGGGCGGCGAGGCACCGGCCAAGCTCCGTGACCGGCTCCACGCCACCGACGTCGAGATCCGGGTCCACTGGCCCGAGGTCCTGCTCTCCCCCGAGGAGCTTCTCAGTCTCGTCCCCGGTGACGTGGTGCCACTGCACCGGGCCCGGGATCTCCCCATCGTCTTGAGCGTGGGCGGCGCCCACTACTGCGACGTCGTCCCCACCAGCCAGGGCAAGTCCATCGCATGCATGGTCATCCAATCGCAATGACGGAGGAATCGTGAACGACGAGAACACAGCTGCAGGCGCGGTCGCCGGCGCCACTGCCGGCGCCGTTGCCGACCCGCCTGCCGACGTCCCGGCCATCGAGCCGGCGGGCGCCGCACCATCGGAACCCGACGCCAGTCGGATCACCATGCGACCCCTCGAGACCCTCTCCAACGTCGAGTTGGCCGTCACCGTCGAGCTCGGTCGTACCCGGCTGCTCATGAAGGATCTCCTGAGCCTCCGACCGGGCAGCGTGGTGGAGCTCGACCGCCATGTCGGCTCGCCCGTCGACGTCTACGTCAACAGCACGCTGTTGGCCCACGGCGAAGTCGTGGTGGTCGACGACGAGCTCGGTGTCCGGATCACCGCCATCGACAGTGGTGCCGACGACAGCCCCGGAGCCTGACCCGGTGGCCCCTCCGCCCCGAACGCCGGTGCCCACCCAGCCGGCCGCCACCGTCACCCACACCACCACCGCCGCCCACACGGTCACGACCACCAACAGCGCCGCCCCCACCAGCACCACCGCAGCCCCCACCGCCACCGGCGCTGCCCACACCGCCACCGGCGCTGCCCACACCGCCACCACTGTGGCCGGCCACCTCGCCACGGTCGCCCATCACGCAACCACCGCCGCCGGTCACGCCGCCACCGTCGCCCACCACCACGCCGCCACCGTCGCCCACCACCACGCCGCCACCGGCCGGTCCCTGACGGGGGTGCAGAGCGTCTCGGCATCGTCGTTGCTCATCCAGATGGTGGTGGGCCTGGCCGTCATCATCGTCCTCATCAAGGTGGCGTCCCGTCTCGTCCGGGGCCGCGGTGGCCGCGCTCTCGGCCACGGCCCGCGTCCCCACGGTGTCTCCGTGGTGGGCCGCCAGAGCCTGGGCAAAGGCGTCCAGGTGGCCATGGTGACGGCAGGGAGACAGACATATCTGCTCGGGGTCACCCAGCGACAGGTCACCCTTCTCGGAGAAGTCGACACCACCGAACCCGTGGTCGTCTCGGTCGGTACCGGGCTGGCAACTGCAGGACTCGAGCTCGCGGCCACCGCGGTCCCAGCGGCCCTGCCCCCGGGTTTGGCCACCGTCGCCACGGGGTCGGGCGGGTCGGCCACCGCCACCAACGCGCCGGCATGGAAGTCAGCCATCGAACAGATGCGCGTCCGTACCGTGCGTCGGGCGTGACCACCCTGAAACGGACGGCGTCGTGAACTCGTTCCTGGCCGCCGCCGGTTCCTCGATCAACATCAACCTGGGCAACAGCCTGAGCAAGCCGTCGACGAGCGTGCTCGTCATCGTCGGCCTCACCCTGCTGGCCATCGCCCCGTCGCTGCTGATCCTCCTCACGGGCTTCACCCGCATCGTCATCGTCTTCGGACTCACCCGTCAGGCGCTCGGGCTGCAGTCGACGCCGCCCAACCAGGTCATCGCCGGCCTGGCCCTCATCTTCAGCCTGTTCATCATGGCCCCCACCCTGAACCAGATGAACCACGACGCTCTGCAGCCGTATCTCAACGGCAAGCAGACCATCACCCAGGCCTACCACTCGGCCCAGGGACCGCTGAAGACGTGGATGCTCAAGCAGACCGGCAATGAGGAGCTCGCTCTCACCACGGCGGTGGACAAGGAGCATCCCGCCACTCCGAACGACGCCTCCCTCGGTGCCATCATCCCGGCGTTCTTGCTGTCGGAGCTGAAGAGCGGCTTCATCATCGGCTTCGTCATCTTCATCCCCTTCCTCATCATCGACCTCGTGGTCTCCTCGACCCTCATGTCGATGGGTGTCGTGATGCTGCCACCCACCCTCGTTTCACTCCCGTTCAAGTTGCTGCTCTTCGTCATGGTGAACGGCTGGGTGCTCGTCACCCACTCCCTGGTGGTCAGCTTCCATTGAACGAAGGCCACCTGATGGACATCGCCTCGGGGGCGATGAAGATGACGGCAGAGCTGGCACTCCCCATCCTGCTCACGAGCCTCGTCATCGGTCTCGTCGTCTCGCTGTTCCAGTCGGTGACCCAGATCCAGGAGGTGACGCTCACCTTCGTGCCCAAGCTGGTGGGCATCGCACTGGTGTTCATGATCGCCGGACACTGGATGCTCGGACAGTTCACCGCCTACATCCAGCAGCTCTGGAGCCAGGCCGGCAGTCTCATCGGCAGTTGAGCGGCGGGAAGAGCCCGTGGACCTGAACGTCAATCCCATCTGGCTGCTGGCATTCTTCCTGGCTTTCATCCGGGCCCTGGCCTGGCTCGTCGTCGTGCCCCCGTTCTCCACCCGAACGGTGGTGCCCCCGATGGCCATCATCGGGATCGCCGGCGGCCTCGGCATCCTGGCCGTTCCCCAGATCACCCAGGGCCACATCCCGACCGACACGGCCGGGCTCGTGGGAGCGATCGTTCTGCAGATCTTCACCGGAGCGGCGATGGGACTCGTCATCCGCATCCTGCTCAGCGCCGTCACCGCCGCCGGTGGCATGGTCGACCTCTTCGGCGGCCTCAACCTCCCGCCGGCGGTGGACCCGCTGTCGGAGAACCAGACCCCCATGATCGGCCAGTTCTACGAGCAGGTGGCCCTGGTCCTTCTGTTCGTCACGAACGGCGAGCTGCTCCTCGTCCGCGGATTCGAGACCTCGTTCGGCGCCGCCGGGCTCACCCTGTCGTCGTCGGCCACCGCCTCGAACGTCTTCACCGCCGACCTCGCTACTTTCTTCACCGCCACTCTGGAGATCGCCGCACCCCTGATCGTCGTCCTCTTCGCCACCCAGATCAGCTTGGCCATGCTCTCGAAGGCCGCTCCCCAGGTGAACGTGTGGATCCTCGGGTTCCCCATCCAGGCCCTGATGTCGCTGCTCTTCGTGGCTATCGGCATCCGGGTGCTCCCCGGTTACGTCGACAATCTGGTCTCCCGGGCCATCCAGGACACCGGTGTCCTGTTGGGTGGTCACTGAGATGGCCCCCACCGAGGGGGGTGAGGGCTGACCGGTGGGGAAGAACGACGACAAGACCGAAAAGCCCACCGCCAAACGCAAGTCGAAGGCGCGCAAGAAGGGTCAGGTGGCCATCTCGCGCGAAGTCTCGAGCTGGATTGTGGCTCTGGCCGGCACGATGCTCGTTCCCCTGCTGCTGCGGTCCGGCCAGACCCGGATCACCGATCTCTTCGCTCAAGTGGCCAACGTCATGACCAACCCGAGCGTGGCGGGGGCTGTCCAGATTCTCCAGGCCGGACTGCACGATGTCCTCATCCTCGTCCTACCCATCGCCGGGGGCTTCGCCGCCCTCGGGGTGCTCGCCGACGTGGCCCAGACGGGCGGGCTCTTCTCGCTGGAGGCGGCCGCACCCAAGTTCGACCGGATCAATCCGGTGGCTGGTCTCAAGCGCCTGTTCTCGGCCAACTCGCTCTGGCAACTGATCAAGCAGATCGTGAAGATCGGTGTCCTCGTCCTCATCGCCTACAAAGTCCTGTTCGGGCTGGGCGACAGGCTCGTGGGGACGCAACCGGTCGACATGTCACCGGTGGTGGCCTACGCCGGCTCGACCATGCTCGGTCTCGTCCGCGACGTCGCCGTCATCGGCCTGCTCCTGGCTCTCGGCGACTACGCCGTCCAACGTCATCGCCACAACAAGAGCCTCAAGATGACCAAGCGGGAGGTCAAAGAGGAGCACCGCCAGTCCGACGGTGATCCGCTGCTCAAGCGTGAGGTCCGCCGCAAGCAGATGCGGCTCAGCCGGGCCCGCATGATGGCGGCCGTGGCGGGCGCCGACGTCGTCATCACCAACCCCACCCACTTCGCCGTGGCGCTGCGCTATCAGGCCGGCCTGGGAGCGGCCCCCCAGGTGGTGGCCAAAGGGGCCGACGACGTGGCTCTGCGGATTCGGGCCGAAGCGGCCGCCCACGGGGTGCCCATCATCGAGGACCGCCCGCTGGCCCAGGCCATCTACGCCGCCTGCGAGATCGACGCCTTCGTCCCGAAGGAGCTCTACGTGGCCGTGGCCCGGGTCCTCGCCTTCATCTACACCCTCCCGGCCATGGTGAAGGCGTCGGGCAAGGTGCACCAACGTCCCACGAGCGCACTGGTGGCGTAGAGCCGGACCTTGTAGAGGAGCACCACCTGGTCGAGGCGGTCGTCGCTGATGCCGAGATGGGACACCTCGTGCCGGCGCCTTCAGCAGGGCTGCAGGCTATGGATCGGAGGGTCTGACCGGTGGGTCCACCGATGTCAGCTGCAACTCGCCGACGACGGCGGCCAGCCGTTCCGACACATCGGCCTTGCGGGCCGTAATGGACGGTGATTCGAGCTCGACGAGGGTCGTCTCGGTCGCTTCCCGGAGCGCGGTGAGATGGGCGTCGAAGGTGGCCAGGACCTCGTCACCGCCGGGTTGGTCGACGGCGCCGACGGCATGCCACAGCGCGCCGTGCAAGGCGGCGCGCAGGGCCCGCGGGGAGACGAAGGGCTGACCGATCCGGTCGGCGTTGGCGAGGATCCGACCGATGGCGTCGAGTTGCGGTCGCCACTGCTCGACCTCGATCGTGACCGCCCGCCGACGGCTCACCGCCCGCCAACCCACCCCGCTGCCCACGGCCCCCACCACCAGGCCGTAGAGCGGGGCCACGAAGGTGAGGGCATCGAAGGGCTGCGCCGCCATCATGCCCACCAGGCCGCCCGCACTGACCGAGACCAGGCCTTTCAGGGCCACCGGACGTCCGTGGGGGCCGAGCACGACCGTCCGACTCGTCCCCAGCCGGGCCAGGATGCGCCGGGATCGCGACGCTCCCGGTTCGTAGACGGCGAGGGCGGCCGGGGGGCTGTCGAGGCCGACCTGGGGTCCCGCCGACAGGCCCGGCGGCGGGACCGGGCGCCCCGGCACCCGCTCCCCGAAAAGGGGACGCACGGCGTCGGCCGACAGCCCGAACCGTCGGCGGTCCTGCGGGCTTCGAAGGTGGCTCGTGCCGCGGCGGGGGGTCCGTGTCTTGATCGTCATGGACGGTACGACCACGCCCGCATGACAAGGAGCAACCGGTGGCCCTGGGGGAGACGTTGGTCGGACGCCAGCCGATCTTCGACCCCGACCTGGTCGTGCAGGCCTACGAGATCGCCGCTCACCTGGACGGTGGGCATGACTGCGGTCCTCGACATCGACGAGCCCGCCTAGGCACGGCGGACTCCGGAACCGGCACTCCGGTTGCCGACCGGGGCCGGGCCCGGTGCCGATGAATGGGCGTCGATGTCGTCCCCGCCCGGGGCTTCGATCGCGTTCCCGCCGTTGTCGTCCCCCATCGACGGTTCACGCGACAGCAGGAGGTCCATGACGCGGGTGGTGCGCGACCGCGTCCCCTTTTGTGCACCGTCGCACCGCTCTGTCTCTCCGCCGCTCGCCATGTCCGTCTCTCCGGGTGGGGCCGCTTCACGAGCGGGCAGTCTCCGCTCTGCAGACATTCATCGGCTGTTCACCGGTCGATCTGGAGCGGGCGATGCCGGTGTCACGCACCGTCGTGGCGGCTCCCCCCAACGGATTCCCAACACCTCCTGCTGTGCGACCCGGAACGGCCGCCGCTGTGAAAACGTTGAGATGTCACGCCCGATTGGACCCCCGGGAAGGGACGCGATGAACCAGTCGAAGGTGCAGACGGCCTCCAAGCTGTTGGCCAAGGCAGAGAGCACCACGTCCGACCACGAGGCCGTCGCCCTGGTGGAGCGGGCCTACTCGCTTCTCGCTCTTGTCATCACCGAGTACGACGACGCGATGGCCGCCGGCCCGGGCGGGGCCCGCCGTCGTGAGCGGCGTCGCATGCAGGATCGCCGCCGGCGCGCGCGGCAGGAGAAGGCCGCCGCCGCACCGCCGGCGCGGGCGGTCGACTCCCTCGACCGGTACCGAGGCGCCACCGCCGACGGCTACTCGTGGCGGCGTGGCATCGACGTCAAGCTCTAGTCGCCCACGAGCCCACGAGCCCACGAGCCCACGAGCCCACGAGCCCACGAGCCCGGACGCCCGACAGCCCGGCGCCGGTGGGCGCTCAGAGGCGGGTGTCGACGTAACTCGCCGGTTCCCTCGTCACCACGCGGCCCTGCCGTAGAGCGTCGCCCACGCGGTCACGCGCCGCCTCCACCTCGACTTGTTTGGCCAGGGTGCTGCGCAATGCCTTCGTGGCCCGCTCCTGCAGATCCGCCGGCAGCGGGCCGAGATCGTCGGGCATCACGAATGAGGACACCGCCGGTTCGCCGGTGAGCAGCATCCGGTCGGCGTCGACCAGTCGCTCTTCTGCCTCATCGAGGAACTCAGGCCACCCCACCGATGCGCTCCTCTCCCGTGCCGACCACCGTCTCGGCCGCCTTGCGCCAGGCACCGCCGATCTGGCCGATCAGGGTGGACACACTGGCGGCGCGCTGCCGGTCCTTGTCGAGGTTGGCCCGCAGCAACTCGGCCAGGAAGAAGTCGTAGAGGGCGATCAGCCGGGGGGCACCGTCCCACAGTTCAGGCTTCATGGTGTCGCGCAAGGTCAAGATGATGGCCTGGGCATGGACGAGATTGTCGTTGATGGCCTTCAGGTCGTTGGTGTCGAAGGCGGCATCGGCGCGACCGAGGTCGAGTTCGAGGGCGTCGAACAACATGGTGAGCCGCACCGCCGGTTGAGCTGTCTCGATGGCCTCGGCCAGGTAGCGCTCGCGCAGCTTCTCCGTCTGGGTGGCGGTCATGAGTCTGTCGTGGCGTCCGACCTACACAGGGTTGGCGGCGATCTGCGCCAACTCGCCGGCCAACGCCGAACTCTGGTTCTTGAGTGTTCCCAAGGTCTCTTCCAGCTTGGCGAATTGGCCCAGCAGCATCTGTTGTTCCTGGGCCACGATGTTGGCGTAGAAGGCGATCTGGCTGTTCAGACCGGTGGACTGGTCCTGCAGGTTCTTGATGGTCCGGGTGATCTCGCCCTGGGTGGGATCGGACATGGCACCGGCTAGCGAGCTGAGCGACTGGGCGATACCGGGCTGGTAGTTCAAGGACCCCAGATCGGTGAGCGACGAGATGTTCGGGGTCGTCACCAGCACCGACATCCCGGCCAGGGTCGGATCCGACAACGGGGCGCTCAAGAACTGTCCGTCGCCGGTGGCGGCGACACCGTTGATCGTGCCGGCTACGTCCACCCCGGTGAACGTGCCCGCCAGGCCCGTCGTCCCCGCCCCCGAATTGGTGGAGGCCACCGTGAACGCCGACTGGCTTCCGTAGTCGTCGGAGGTGAGGACGAGCTGCTGGCCGCCGTTCACCACCTGGGCCGAGACCGACATGCCGGCCGAGGCGAAGGCGGCATTCAAGCCGGCGGCCACCGAGGTGAGGGACTCTCCGGAGGTGGTGCTGTACTGAGCCGAATCGCTACCCGTCGAGACGGTGAGCTGCTCGGCCGCACCGACGGTGCCGGCGCCGAGGACGGCCCCGGTGTCGGTGGCCTGCGCGGCGGAGCGGCTGATCTGGACGTCGTAAGCGCCCGCTTTGGTGGTGTCGCCGGCGAACGAGAGCGACACCTCCCCGGTGTAGGTCGGCGAGCTCGGCGTGAAGGTCCCGTCCTGGGTGAACATGGCGGCCACCTGTGACGGGTTCTTGGCGAAGGCGGCGGCGAAGGTCGACTGGTTGAAGTCGACCTGACCGCTGTTCAGGCTGATGCCGATGTTCAGGGCATTGCCGAGCGACGATGATCCTGACACCGAGGCGATGATGGACTGGACCTCGTCGGTGACGGTCTGCAGAACGGCCGAGCCCATGAGCGGCCCAGCCGTCTTCGTCTGGGCGTTGTAGCCGGCGTTCGTCTGGATGTCGGAGAGCACGGTGTTGGCGTCGTCGACCAGATTCTTCACGGCGCTCGTGGCGGCGCCGGCGTCGGGCGCCACGTTGACGGTCACCGGGTTGGCACTGGCCGCCACTAGATTGACGGTCAGTCCGGGGAGGAGGCCGCTGACCGTATCGGTCTGGGACTGGAAGGCGTACCCCCCGGTCCCCCCGACGAGGACGACGGCATTCTTTCCCACCGAGGCCACATTCATGGCCCCGAGCGAGGACCCTGCGAAGGCGCTCGTGTCCATGGTCACGGCCGAGCTCGTGCCCGTGGAGGACGAGGACAGCTGGAACAGGTACTGGTTGGTTCCCGTCTGCACGGCCGACGCGGTGACGCCGAGATCGGCCGAGTTGACGTTGGCCACGATGTCGGACAATGAGCCGTTGCCGGTGGAGACGTTCGTCGCGGTGATGGACCCGGCGGTGAGCAGAGAGGAGTTCACCTGGCCCTGGGCCGAGGCCGCTTCGATGGTGCCGGTGATCTGGGCACCTCCGGCCCCGTTCAAGGTGACCGGTGCACCGGCGGTGACGGTCGTCAACGTATTGGAGGTTCCGTCGACACTCACCACGCCGTCCACCCCGGTGGCGGCGCCGGCCATGGTGGACAGTCCGAGGGTGCCGAGAGCGTCGCCGCCTGTCACCTGCAGGCTCTGACTCGAGCCCTGCGCGGTGGTGGAGAGGACCAAATTGCCGTTGGCGTCGTAGCCGGCTTGGAGGACGCCCGACGCACCGGCGGTCGAGATGGCGTTCTGCACGGCGGTGAGCAGCGCCGTGCCACTGTCGCCGCCCGCCGCACTGGGGGCGATGGTCAGGTTGTAGGCGGTGCCGTTCACCGTCACCGACAACGAGTCATTGGTCCCGGCGGTGATGACGATCCCCGACGTCTGCGAACCGAGGGCGACGGTCCCGGTCGTGGAGGCGGCCTCCGACGACTGGGTGACGGCCACGGTGTGGGAACCGAGGGTGAGGCCCGTTCCCGACGCCAACGAGGAGAACCCGAGCGCGGCGGCCTGGGACACGAGTAGCGACGGGTTGGTGTCGACGATCTGGGATGTCGAGGTGACGGTGCCGCTCGAGACGAGGGAGCTGGCCGTGGCCAGCTGCTTCACGACCAGTTGCAACGAACCGGCCGGTGTGCCCGGGTCGGCGGACGCCGTGAGGATGGTGGAGTCGGACGAGGTGGCCTGGCGGGCGTTCCAGCCGCTCATGACCGACAAGTTGGAGGCGTCTGTCTTGAGCGCCATCAGATCGCTGTTGATCGTCTGGTACTCGGTGACGTGCGTGTTGAGGGTGGTCTGCTCCGTTTGCAGATTCGTCTCGGGTTGCTGGTAGGGCTGGAGCTCGGCCTGGATGATCTGCTGCGTGTTCAGCCCTGATTCGAGACCGAAGTCGACGACGGGGGGCGTTGCTGAGGATGAGCTCGGTATCACGGTCATGCCTGGGGTCGCCCTCCCTTCACGCTCGACGGCCACCGTCAGTGCGGCGCGCTCGTCACTCTTCGGCCGGTTTTTGGTGCGCCTTGAGCGTTCTTCGGGTCATCGGGCCCGCCGCCGCTCACGCGGAGCGTTGTGTTCTGCGTGCACGCCCCGTGGTCGAGCCCGGGGTGAGCCGGTGTCCGCCGGCGGCCGGATCGATGGCGGCCCTATTCGGGCGGGCCCGTGGGTGCCGTCGCCTCGGGGCCGGCCGGGGTCCGGCGGGCGGCGGCTAGGAGCC
>Ga0209415_10006142_pt1 | contig 21459 bp, 21 predicted proteins | sample PeaSoiSIISIP2007_FD_187696 | JGI IMG/M metagenome (GOLD analysis project Ga0209415, IMG submission 187696) | Peat soil microbial communities from Weissenstadt, Germany - SII-SIP-2007 (SPAdes) (version 2) | ecosystem: Environmental > Terrestrial > Soil > Wetlands > Peat | place: Germany... | reverse complement strand
GGATTGATCGAGGCGGGCGAATTGACAACGGCGTGGTGCGCCGGTTACCGTTCATTGTGCGCCTGCCGTTCGGACCATTCAGAAAAATTACGAAATCGAGGAAGCGGTGCCGGTAATCGCCATTATCCCTGCGCGCTTTGATTCGACGCGACTGCCGGGCAAGGCGCTAGCGGAGATCGGCGGGGTGCCGATGATCGTGCGGGTGTGGCGGCAGACGCGGCAGGCGCGGTCGCTCAAGCGTGTGATCGTTGCGACCGACGATGAGCGGATCGCGCGGGCGATACGCGAGGCCGGCGGCGAAGCCGAGATGACCGCAAGCACGCATCAGAGCGGCACCGATCGTATCGCGGAGGTAGCGGCGCGCATCGACGCCGAGATTTATCTCAACGTGCAGGGCGATCAGCCGTTTATCGCGCCCGCAGACCTCGACGGATTGGCGGCGCCGATGCTCGCCGATCGATCGCTCGCAATGGCAACGCTGGCGACCCCAATAGTCAATGACGAGGAGTGGTATAATCCGAACAAAGTAAAGGTGGTGTGCGACGCCCGCGGCGACGCGCTCTACTTTTCACGTAGTCCGATTCCGTTTGCGCGCGATGACGGCCGGCCGGCGATGGCGTGGCGGCATATCGGCGTTTACGGCTATCGGCGCGATTTCCTGTTGGCATTTGCGGCGTTGGAGCCGGGCGTGCTCGAACAGATCGAGAAACTCGAACAATTGCGCGCGCTGGAGCGCGGCTATCGCATCCGGGTGGTGGCGTCGGTGGCGCCCTCGCTCGAAGTGGATACGCCCGAGGATCTGGCGCGGGCTAATCGGGTGGCGGCGGCGAATCATTAACTGCGGGAGGGACGTACGGTGGAACGCGGCAAGACCAAATTTATTTTCGTCAGTGGCGGGGTGGTTTCGTCGCTGGGCAAGGGGCTCGCGGCGGCGTCCCTGGGGGCGTTGCTGGAGGCGCGCGGGCTCAGCGTCACGCTGCTCAAGATGGACCCGTACATCAATATCGATCCGGGCACGATGAGTCCGCTGCAGCATGGCGAAGTCTTCGTCACCGACGACGGCGCCGAGACCGACCTCGATTTGGGCCATTACGAGCGCTTTGTGCATACCACGATGGGGCGCCGCAACAACTGCACGACCGGGCAGATTTACGACACCGTAATCCAGAAGGAACGGCGGGGCGATTACCTCGGAGCGACCGTGCAGGTGATTCCGCATATCACCGACGAGATCAAGCGGCGGATTCAGCTCGCGGCCGAGGGCAGCGATATCTGTATCGTGGAGGTCGGCGGGACGGTCGGCGACATCGAAAGCCTGCCGTTTCTGGAAGCGGTGCGGCAATTCCGCTGGGACCTCGGGCGCGAAAACGTGCTCTACGTGCATCTGACGCTGGTGCCGTTTATCCCGGCGGCGGGCGAACTCAAGACCAAGCCGACGCAGCACAGCGTGAAGGAATTGACCGGCCTCGGAATCCAGCCGGACATCCTGCTTTGCCGCTGCGACCGCGCGCTGGAGCAGCGCTTTCGCGCCAAAATTGCGCATTTCTGTAACGTCGAAGAGAACTGCGTGATCGCTGCGGTTGACGTCAAGACGATTTACGAAGTGCCGATCAAGTTTCACGAGGAGGGCTTCGATCAGCGCGTGGTCGAGAAGCTCAACATCTGGACCGGGCAGCCGAATCTGACCAAGTGGCGGCGTCTGATCAAGACCGCGCAGAACCCGAAGGTGACAGTCAATATCGCGGTGGTCGGCAAGTACGTGAACCTGGTCGATTCGTACAAGAGCCTGCACGAGGCGATCGCGCATGGGGCGATCGCGAACGAGGCGAAGGTCGAGATCGATTACGTCGATGCCGAAGAGCTGGAAAAGGGCGACGTCGGCAAGCGGCTCGCGAATGCTCACGCGATTATCATCCCGGGCGGCTTTGGCGAGCGCGGCATCGAGGGCAAGATCAACGCGGTGCGCTATGCGCGCGAAAGCGGCGTGCCGATTTTGGGAATTTGTCTGGGCCTGCAGGTGATGGTGATCGAGCACGCGCGCAATGTTCTCGGCATCAAGCGCGCAAATTCGCGCGAATTCGACGAAAAGACGCCCGACGCCGTGATCGACATGATGGAGTATCAAAAGGATGTCGCGAACAAGGGCGGCACGATGCGGCTGGGATCATATCCGTGCACGATCAGGCCGGGGTCGCTCGCGGCGTCACTCTATCGGCGCAATCCAATCGCGGAGCGCCATCGCCATCGCTACGAAGTGAACAACAGCTATCGCGCGGCGCTGGAAAAGGCGGGCTTCAAGGCGACCGGCACCTCGCCCGACGATTCGCTGGTCGAGATCATGGAATTGCCCAACCATCCGTGGTTCCTCGGCTGCCAGTTCCATCCGGAGCTGCGGTCGCGTCCGCTCGATTGTCATCCGCTGTTTCGCGGACTGATTCGTGCGGCGGTCCAGCGGCGCGCGGCGCAGGCGCCGGAACGCTCGAAGGTGCGCGAGCTGCGATCGGTTTCATGAAAGTCACGCCGCAAATGACGCCGCAAGTCACTCAAGTAGACGCGGGCGGGGTCATCTTTGGCGGACCGCGCCTGGTTGCGATTGCAGGCCCCTGCGTGATCGAGAGCGCGGAGTCGGCGTTGCGCCACGCGGAGCGCTTGTCCGCGATCGCGCGCACGACCGGCGTGCCGATCGTCTTCAAGGCGTCGTTCGACAAGGCCAATCGCACCAGCCACGGATCGTATCGCGGCCCCGGAATCGATCAGGGACTGCGCATCCTGGAGCGGGTCAAGCACGAGACCGGGATGGCCGTGCTCACGGATATCCATGAGCCGTCGCACGCGGCCCCGGCGGCTGCGATCGTCGATATCCTGCAGATTCCGGCGCTGCTCTCGCGCCAGACCGACCTCGTAGTCGCGGCGGCTGAGACCGGCTGCGCGGTCAATCTCAAGAAGGGGCAATTCCTCGCGCCGTGGGACATGCAGGCAGTCGTGCGCAAGGCCGAGGGCGCAGGGAATCGGAAGCTGCTTTTGACGGAGCGCGGTTTTTCATTCGGCTACAACAACCTGGTCTCCGATATGCGCTCGCTCGTAATTATGCGCGCGATCGGCTATCCGGTGGTCTTCGACGCGACCCATTCGGTGCAGTTGCCGGGCGCGGGCGCTGGTGGCGAGCGATCCGGCGGGCAGCGCGAATTCGTCGCGCCGCTGGCGCGGGCAGCGGCGGCCGTCGGCGTCGATGCGATCTTCATGGAAGTGCATGAAGACCCCGATCATGCTCTCAGTGACGGTCCGAATTCGTATCCGCTGGCGCTGGTCGCGGCGCTGCTCGGCGATTTGCGGCGAATCGATGAGTTGCAGCGCGAGAGCGCCACCCGCACCTGATCCGCCCGGCGGGCGTTGTCGTAACGGTCGCAGCAGCGTATCGTAGGAAAATTCACGGCGGCTCCGCGCTCAATCCCACTATTGATTTACACTAAAAATGTCGGTTGCTAGCTTTCACCCCGGTGGGGAACGCCAATGAGTCCGCGGCGTATCGCCAAGGCCTTGGCACTGTTCGGCAGCGCGGCGCTGGGCACAATCCTGATCGTCACGATCTGGGTCGTCAAGCATCGCACGCCCGAGCAGAAGCTGGCGTCGGCGGCCGGGCTGTTGCCCACCGCGTTATTGCACGCGCGCAACTTCCATTGGACGCAGATGAAGGGCGAGGCGAGCCAGTGGGTGCTGACGGCGAAGGATGCGAGTTACTCAGCCGATCGCACCACCGTCACCCTTAAGGAAGCCAGCGTCTCGATGACGTCGAAGGAAGGCAAGCAGGTCAGTCTGAAGGCGCCCGCCGCCTCGTTGACGATGGACGGCAATCATGTGAAGCGGGCGGAGTTGGACGGCGGTATCGTGGCTCATTACGGCGATTACACGCTGACCACCGATAAAGCCGTATTCATGCCGGATACCGACCAATTGGATGCGCCGGGCGCGGTGAGGATTGTAGGCGCCGGGCTGGTCGTCACCGCTGTCGGCATGAGTGGACATCCGAAAACCGAGATATTCGAATTGCTCAAGGAAGTGAATACCCAGATTGTACCCAAGACCAAGGGCGGCAACGCCAAAGTTTCCTGACCAGGTGAAGCGCAAATTATTGATTCTGACCGCGGCCGGATTGGTGATCGCGATGATTCCTCTGGCTCAGTGGCCGACCGCCAACGCCCAGGACGCCGCCACCACGCCGGCCCCAGCGGTCGAGATGCCACCGCCTACCGGAGAGGTTCTGCCACCAGCCGCCAGCACGGTTTCGGCGCCCTCACCATCAACCAACACTGCCGCACCGGCCGCCGTACTGGCGACCCCCGAGGCGGCAGTGCCGTCGGTCACCAATGGCAGGAACAAGGCAGCCTCGGTTAAGGGGGAGGGGAAGGACAAGGACAAGGACAGTCAGGCCGACTCCTCGCCGTTCGGGGGCTTCGAAAGCAGCTCGAATCACGGACCTATCAATATAAAGTCGGAAACCATGTCATTCGATTACAAGAACAACGTGGTAGTATTTTCAGGTCATGTGCACGCCGATCAGTCGGGCAGCGAATTGACCTCCAACACCTTGCACGTGCAAATGAACAAGCAGAGCCAGATCCAGCAGATGATCGCGGACGGCAACGTGCGCATGAGCCAGGGGCAGCGCTGGGCGACCGGCGACCATGCCGTGCTTGACGAAAACGTGCATACGCTAGTGCTGACCGGCAGTCCGGTAGTGCATGACGGCAAAGATCAGATTGCGGGGACGAAGATTACGGTTCATCTGCAAACCAACATCAGCGAAGTCACCGATCCCAAGGCGGTGATCTTCCCTCACGAGTCGAAAAGACCGAATAATAGTGGTACGGCGACCGACCCCGCTCGTTAAGGTGGGTGGTCAAAGCGCGATGGGTTAGATGGCGCTCGAAGTAAAACTCGGACAAGACTTGCGGCTGCGTCAGCAGTTGGTGATGACGCCGCAATTGCAGCAGGCGATCAAGATCCTGCAACTCTCGCTGCCCGAACTGGAGGCGGTCGTGCAGAGCGAGCTCGACGCCAACCCGATGCTCGAACCGCTCGATCAAAGCGTCGCGGAGGGTGCCGCCAATAGCGAGACCAACGAAACTTCGGAGACGGGTGCCGAGCCCGAACCGCTGCAGCCCGAGCCGGAACTAAATGGCGACGGCACGGGCACCATCGGCGAAAGCGATTGGGATCCGGTGACCGAGGACCGCGCCCCCGAAACGGTGGCAACCGAGGCGCCCGACGCCACGGTGGAGATTCGCGAGCTCAATCAGCTGGAAAAGCTCGACTGGCGCGAATACCTCGAAGACTATTCGAACAACTGGCAAGGCGAGGCGCCCGACTCGGACGATGATCGCCGGCAAACGCTCGAAAATACTCTGACCCGCAAGAGCTCGCTCGAGGACCACTTGATGTGGCAGTTGCGGCTCTCCAACCTCGACGAATTCGATCAGCGGGTCGGCGCGACGATCATCTACAACTTAAGCGACGACGGCTATCTCGAGACCCCGCTCGAGGAACTGGCCTCTCAACTCGAATGCGATCCGGAGCGCGTCGAACGCGTCCTCAAACGGGTGCAGCGACTCGACCCGCCGGGCGTCGGGGCGCGTGACCTGCGTGAATGCCTCTATGCGCAGTTGACCAACCTCGGGATGGAAGAATCGCTCGCCGCACGGATCGTACTCAATCATCTCGGCCTGCTGGAAAAGCATCGCTACAACGAAATCGCCAAGTTTCTCGGCGTCACGCTCGATATGGTCGGCGAGGCGCACAAGGTTATCTCGCTGCTCGAGCCCAAGCCCGGCCGCGATTATGGCGGACAGGAGCCCGCTTATATTGTGCCGGACGTGTACATCCAGAAAGTCGGCACGGAATTTATGGTGACGCTCAACGAGAGCGCGGTGCCGCGCCTGCGACTGGCCAATTACTACCAGCGGGTGCTCAACGACAATGCGGCTACCGCCGAGACCAAGGAGTACCTGCAGGAGCGATTGCGATCGGCGCGCTGGCTGGTGAAGTCGATTTTCCAGCGCCAGCAGACCATCTTCAAAGTCGCCAACTCGATCGTGAAGTTTCAGCGTGCCTTTTTCGAGCATGGCGTCGGCCAGTTGAAGCCGCTGGTCTTGAAGGACGTGGCCGAGGATATCGGCATGCACGAGTCAACCATCAGCCGCGCCACCGCGAACAAGTACGCGCATACGCCGCAGGGCATCCATGAGCTCAAATTCTTTTTTACTTCGGGCGTCAAAGGGACCGACGGCGGCGACGTCAGCGCCGAGACCGTAAAGGAAAAGATTCGCGTACTGGTCGCCGACGAAAAGCAGGGTGACCCGCTTTCTGACCAGGCGATCGCCGACATGCTGCGCACGGATCAGATCGATATTGCCCGGCGCACCGTGGCCAAGTATCGGCAAGCGCTGGGCATCCTGCCTTCGGGCCGCCGCAAGCGGCTGGGTTAGCCTCGTCGAGAGGAAGGATGTAGGCGTATGTCAAAATCGATCGTGGCAAAGAACGGGCGGGTGTCATCGAGTAAGCCAGCACGTGTCGTGCGCAAGGTCCCAGTCCCGCCGGTCGTAGTGACGGTGACGTTTCGCCACGTCGCGCCCACCGACGCGATTCGAACCTACGCGGAACGCAAGTTCTCGCATGTCGCCAAATTTCTGAAGCGCACCTGCGAAGTGCATCTTATTCTCACGGTGGACAAGTACCGTCAGCATGGAGAAGTCACGGTCAAATCTGGGCGCCTGATGGTGGCCGCGCTGGAGGAGACTCACGACCTCTATTCGGTCATCGATTTGCTGGCGGACAAAGTCGGGCGCCAGCTGAAGAGCCACCTGGGAAAATCCAAGGACAAAAAACTGCGCGCTCCCTCGACCGGGAAGGTTCTATCCGCGGCCGAGGATTTAACACCCGCGAGCCGAACCAATCGCGCCCTGAGCCGATGAAAATTACCGAAATTCTGACTCCGGATCTGGTCGTGCCGAATCTGCACGGCGTAAACAAGCCGGACATCCTGCGCGAACTGGCCGGATGTCTCGCGGCCAAGTTTCCCGCTATCGAAATCAATGGTTTGGCGGCGGTGCTCGCCGAACGCGAACGCCTCGGCTCGACCGCGATCGGCGACGGTATCGCGATACCGCACGGCAAGATCAAGGGTGCGACGAAGATCGTCGGCGCGTTCGGCCGCAATGTCGCCGGCGTCGATTTCGATTCGCTTGACGGCGGTCTGACGCACCTGTTCTTCGTCCTCATCGCGCCGGAGGATTCGACTAGCTTGCACCTGAAGGCCTTGGCGCGCGTCTCGCGTCTGCTCAAGGACACTGCCTTTCGCGAGCGGCTGCTCGCGGCCCCCGATGCGGACGAGATCTACCGCCTGATTGTCGAAGAGGACGGCCGCTACTAATCACGCTTCACGCCGCTCGCGCCTGAGCAACGGCCCGCGCACGCATCGTCAGATGAGCCCGAGTGCAAGCCAGACCCATCCTGAGCCGCGCCTGATCATCGTCACCGGCGTCTCCGGTTCGGGACGCGTCTCCGCGATGCGAGTGCTTGAGGACCTCGGCTTTTACTGCGTAGATAATCTTCCGGTCGCATTGGCGCCGACGGTGGTCAAACTGGCGCGTGAGCGCGACCCGGCGATTGCCAACGTCGCGCTCGGAATCGACGCCCGCGAGCGTATCTTTTTTCCCCAATGGCCGCAGGTGCTCGACGAGCTCAAACGCGACGGCTTCGTCCCGGAAATCATTTTTCTCGACGCTTCAGACGAGGTGCTGGCGCGTCGCTACTCCGAGAGCCGCCGACCCCATCCGATGGCGCAAACCGGGGCCAGCGTCGCCGACAGCATCCGGCTCGAACGCCTGGCGCTGGCCGAGATGCGCGAGCGCGCCACCCGCATCATCGATACTACCACGCTCACCGTGCACGAATTGCGCGAGGTCATGACCGCCGCGGTGTTGCGGGCCGCCGACGGTGCGCGCATGGCGATCGCGATCGTCTCGTTCGGCTACAAGTACGGGCAGCCGGTCGGCCTCGACCTCGTGCTCGACGTGCGCTTCATTCCGAATCCGTTTTTCGTGCCCGAATTGCGCCCGCTCACTGGTCTCGACCCGCGCGTCGGCGAATACGTCATGGGCCATGCAGAAGCGCAGCGCTTTATCGACGAGGTCGGACGCCTGCTGGAGTTTCTGCTGCCGCTCTATCAGCGCGAGGGCAAAAGCTACCTGACGATCGGCCTCGGCTGCACCGGCGGGCGCCATCGGTCACCGGTGCTCGCGCGCGAACTGCGGGAACGCTTGGCGAGTGCGGGCTTCGAGTCCAGCGTCCGCGACCACGACATCGCCCGCTGAAACAACGTAATCGCGTGGTTCAATTCATGATGCTGCCGGCGTCCACGTTGATCGTCTGCCCGCTCACGCCCGAGGACAAATCGCTCACCAGGAACAGCGCGACGCGCGCGACCTCGAATTCTGTGACCATCCGCTGCAGCGCGGCGGTCGAGGTAAAGCCCTTCTTGACTTGATCGTAAGGCACACCCATCGCTTCGGCGCGTGCTCGGATGACGCGCTCGATGCGAGCGCCCTCGACCGCGCCGGGGCAGATGCAATTGACGCGGATACCGTCGGCGCCCCATTCGCCGGCGAGCGTCTGCGTCAGTCCGATCATCGCCCACTTGGAAGCGGCGTATGGCGATCGCAAGGGGTAGCCGCGGCGGCCCGCTCCCGACGAGATCATCAGGATATTGCCGCTGCGTTGCTTGACCATCGTGGGCAGCGCCGCGCGTGACGCCAGCCAGGCGCCGGTCAGGTTGATGTCGAGGACCTCTTGCCATTCGGCCAGCGCCATCTCGGTGGTGCGCTTTGTCGGACCGGCGATTCCGGCGTTATTGACCAGGATATCGACGCGCCCGAATGCCTTCACGGTCTCTTCGACCATGCGCGCACAATCGGCTTCCTTCGACACGTCGGCACGGATCGCGATCGCACGTGCCCCAAGCTTTTCGACCGCCGCGCGAGTCTCGTTCAGCGGGCCTTCGGAGCGTGCCGCGAGCGCGATCTTCATGCCCTCGCGCGCATAGAGCAGGGCGATCTCCTTGCCGATTCCGTAACCGCCGCCCGTTACCAGCGCGACCTTGTCCTTCAGTTCCTGCATCGCCGATTTACCTCTCGGAATCCGCATTCGCTCGTCGCAAATGGGATTTTGAGGCCGAATCTAGTCCCATTTTGAGACCCATGCCAAACACAAGAGGACAAACGCAAGATGCCCGTGAAGTGAATTGTTTTGTCACGGCGGTCCCTTAGCCAATTTCGGCTTGTCACAGATCGGAGCGCTCCGTATCATGGGCAAACTCGTCGTTATGGCCGCAGTCAGAGAAATCACTATGCCTCCGGGGAAAGCCGGTGGAAGCTCGTCGTTCCTGAACTTCCTGCGGATCGCCGTTCTGGTGTTACTGGTGGGCGGGTCGATCTATTTATTGGCGGCTCACGCGCAATGGTTCGAAAATCCGCGGCTGATCAAGATCGAGATCAAGCAGTTCGGCGCCTGGGGACCAATCGCCTACATCCTGCTGTTCGCCCTCGGACCGTCATTCCTGGTCCCCGGCGCAGTGATGACGATCGCCGGCGGTCTCGCCTTCGGTGCTTTGTGGGGCGCCGTATGGTCGTTGGTGGGCGCCGATCTCGGCGCGTTGGTTGCGTTCGGTGCCGGACGCTTTCTCGGCCGTTCCTTCGTGCAAAAATTCGTTGGCGAGCGCTTCCAGACCCTGATGGGGCGGCTGGCGCGCAACGGCTTCTACATCATTTTGTATCTGCGGATCGTCCCGGTAATTCCTTACAACGCGCTCAATTTGCTGGCAGGCGCCTCGCCGATCGAGTTTCGCGACTACTTCTGGGCGAGCATGATCGGCATCCTGCCGGGAACGATACTGTTCGCGATGCTCGGCGACGCGCTGTGGCATCCGATGCAGCCGCGCTTCTTCATCGCCGTCGCCCTGATCCTCTGCTGCTTCGCCGCCGGCGAGATCTTCCGCCGCCGCAACAAAGTCTCCGTCGACGTCTGATTCGTCTGATTCAGCGCCGCCGCCACAATAGCAGGATCTGAACTAGCTGGCCTTGAGGGCCTCAAGTCGGCGTTTGAGTCGCTGCAACACGGCTTTGTCGGTAACTGGAACATAGAAATGGGCGTATTTGGTTTCCTGCGTGATCTCCGCTTGAATGAGCAGCCCCAGCTGGAAAGATTCGACGAGGAAAAACGTGGCTATGCCAGCCTCGATACGGTCACAGTAGTAGTACATGCTGAGTTGCGGATTCTCATAGAAATTTCTGGCCTCAAGCACGGTATCAATACCGAGTCCAGCCTGTCCGGGCTGAAAGTGTTCTCTTCCCCTGTGCGGATGTTGGTAACTTTCACGTCTGGTATGAGCAGGGACGGATCAAAGAGAGTATGCCCGGTCAGCGTTTTAGATTTAATGATACCCGTTCTGACATGAATCTTAGCAATCGGCTTTAGCGCGATTTCTCCGTCATTCGGCGCTACTACTCGCGTATCTGAGGGACAGTTGACCACGTTGTCCCTGTATTCATCGAGTTGACCCCGGTCAAATCGTGTTGAAAGCTCCGCAATTACGCTTTCGAGCTTGCGCATTTCAGATCCGGTCTGGAGCATTATGTGATTGACGTAGTAAGTCATCACGTTGCCTTCGTCAGGCAGTTGCTTTCGCTCTCCGTCAGTATATTCCAATTCGATCGTCGAGATGTGGAGAGAATCAATGTCGGGACCGAACTGTGCACCGAACACCGATGGATCAACATTGTCGGATTCGGTGATCTGGATGAGGGTCATGTCATGCCTCGACGCGACATCCTGCGCGCCTGATTGAAATCCGTGCGGGCTCGCCATCACTGCGTAGTTAGCATGCGTATCTTTCGCCTTGGTGACGAACGCCTCGACCTTATCAACAGGAACAGGCTTCGAGTAATCTTTGCATTCAACGACCGTGAGATATTCGTAAAGCCCTCTCTTGAAGCGGACCGTCACGTCGAATTGCCTTCCAGCGATCTTTTCGTCCCAGCGTACGTCGGCGCCCTGATCAGCCGCCTTGTGAAAAGCAGCTACCAAGCGCTCGAAGTGCTTCCATTTGTTCGACGTCATCCGTGGTTAGCCTGGCATACGCGCGGACATCGACTGATGCCCGCCCGCTTTTTGCATTCGTGAATTGCGCAGGTGCGCGCGAGGCCCGAATCAGGTGCCGGTTTCCCAGCTCGTCAGATATTTCTTCTGCTCGGCCGACAGCGTGTCGATCTTGATGCCCATCGCCGCGAGCTTGAGGCTCGCGACTTCCTCATCGATCGCCAGCGGCACATTATGCACCGCGACTTCCAGCGGATCGATCGTTGCCGTCCAGCGCGCGGCGAGCGCCTGCGTCGCGAAACTCATGTCCATCACCTGCGCGGGATGACCCTCGGCGCACGCCAGATTCACCAGCCGGCCCTGGCCCAGAATGTAGAGCGTGTGGCCGTTGGCGAGCAGGTAGCCGTCAACGTGATTGGTGACGTTGCGATTGATCTGTTTGGCCGAATCGTTAAGGTACGCGAGGTCGATCTCGACGTCGAAATGTCCGGCATTGCATAGGATCGCGCCATCTTTCATCAGGCTGAAATGCGACGTGTTGAGCACCGAGCGGTCGCCGGTTGCACTGACGAAAATATCGCCGATTCTTGCCGCCACGGCCATCGGCATGACACGCAATCCGTCCATTGCGGCTTCCAGCGCGCGCACCGGATCGACTTCCGTAACGATAACGTCAGCACCCATTCCGCGTGCGCGTGACGCGATGCCGCGACCGCACCATCCGTAGCCCGCGACCACTATGATCGAGCCTGCGATCAGCACGCCGGTCGCGCGGATGATGCCGTCCAATGTGGACTGGCCGGTGCCATAGCGGTTGTCGAACAGATGCTTGGTCTGGGCGTCGTTGACCGCCACCACCGGGATCTTGAGTGCGCCGTCGTGAGCCATCGCGCGCAGCCGGATGACGCCGGTCGTGGTCTCTTCCATGCTCGCGCGGACTTCGCTCGCCTGCTCCTTGAACTCGGTGTGCAGCATGCTGACGAGGTCGGCGCCGTCGTCCATCGTGATCGTCGGATGGCGCTGAATGACCGCTCGCAGATGGCTGTAATAGGTGTCGCGATCTTCGTCGTGAATCGCGTAAGCCGGAATGCCGTACTCTTCGACCAGCGCCGCCGCAACATCATCCTGGGTCGAGAGCGGATTGCTCGCGCAGCAGAAGACTTCGGCGCCGCCGGCTTTGAGTGCGCGCAGCAGGTTGGCGGTTTCACAGGTGATATGCAGGCATGCGCCGAGCCGTTGGCCCTTGAGCGGCTGCTCCCTGGCGAAGCGTTCGCGGATGAGCCGCAGTACTGGCATTTGCCGATCGGCCCATTCGATACGTTTACGGCCGGCCGCCGCCAGCGCGAGATCGCGAACCTCATGCGCATCGCCCTTAGAACTGGGCATAGGAATCCTCCTGCTAACGATTGTCCTTACTTATGATGATAGAGATTTCCGCACCGGCCCGCGGCCGCAACGCGATGACCGACCGCGCTCGACGAGCGTTTTCGCTCCGCTCGGCCGATTGCGCGGTCGTGTGCGCTCGGAATTGCCCGATCGTGTGCGCTCCGAATTGCGCAATCGTGCGCACTCCGAGATAGTCCGCTCAACGACCTCCACTCACGCCGAACGCGCTCTGCAGCGCGCCCACCATATCGACCTGCTCCCACGGAAAGAGGCCATTGTGCGGCGGACGGCCGAAATGGCCATACGCGGCGGTGGCCTGGTAGATCGGGCGCTTCAGGTCAAGCGTGCGGATAATTCCGGCCGGGCGGAAGTCAAACAGTTCGCGCAGCGTCGATGACAGCTTATGGTCGGGGACCACGCCGGTATCGAACGTGTCAATCAGCAACGAGACCGGCTCCGCGACGCCGATCGCATAAGCGACCTGGATTTCGCACTTCGCCGCGAGCCCCGCCGCGACGACGTTCTTGGCGACATGGCGCGCCATGTAACATGCCGACCGATCGACCTTGCTCGGATCCTTGCCCGAAAACGCGCCGCCGCCATGACGTCCATAGCCGCCATAGGTATCGACGATAATCTTGCGGCCGGTCAGCCCACAGTCGCCATGCGGTCCGCCGACGACGAAGCTGCCGGTCGGATTGACATGGATCACGGTGGATTTGTCGAGGTATTGCTCCGGGATGGTCTTCTTGATCAGCTCCTCGATGATCGCCTCGCGAATCGTCGCGTGTCCTACCGCGGGGCTATGTTGGGTCGAGACGACAACCGTATTGACGCCCACCGGATGGCCGTTGACGTAGCGCACGCTCACCTGGCTTTTGCCGTCCGGGCGCAGGAAGTCGAGCTTTTTGTCCTTCCGCAGGCGCGTCAGATTTTCCATCAGGCGATGCGCCAATGCGATCGGCAGCGGCATCAACTCCGGCGTCTCGTCGCATGCAAAGCCGAACATCAGGCCCTGGTCGCCTGCGCCCTGTTCCTTGAACAGACCTTGGCCTTCGGTGACGCCTTGCGAGATGTCCGGCGACTGCGGTTCGATCGCCGTCAGCACGGCGCACATATTGCCGTTGAAGCCGACCTCGTCGTTGTCATAGCCGATATCGACTGCAGTCTTGCGCGCGATTTTTATGAAGTCAGGGCTGCACTTCGAGGTAATCTCGCCGGCCAGAACGATCAGCCCGGTCTTGACCAGGCTTTCGAGGGCGACGCGGGAATTGGGATCTTCGGCGATTAATGCATCGAGGACGGCATCCGAGATCTGATCGCACATCTTGTCGGGATGGCCTTCAGAGACGGACTCCGAAGTGAAGAGGAAGTCTTTTAACGGCATGAACGCGGGCTCCTTGGAAATGCGGCTAATGGATCGCGGCCGGCGACGGCTTCGACCGGGCTGAATGTGGAAAGCGAATGTGGAAAGCGGTTGATCAGGCGGTCTCGCGATTTGCGGGACGGACGCTGCGTTGAGCAGCCTTGCGGTCTTGCAATCGATCCGTCCGTGTCCATTCTGGCTTAAAACCAGATCGTTTTGATATAACCAACCATAATATCCCGGTCAAGATTCCTGCCCTCGAGGTCCGCGCGAAGCCGCATTCATTCTTCGTTAAAACGCTGTTCAAAAATTTCCTTGATCGCGCTCATCGCGGCGTGAGCTTCAGGGCCTTCAACTTTAACCTTGAGTTTAGTGCCTTGCCCTGCGCCCAGCATGATCAAATTGGTCACGCTGCGGGCGTTGACCGCTTGCGCACCGCTGCAGAGCGTAACCGTGGCATTGAACTTCTTGACCGTTTCGGCCAGCGTACTGGCCGCGCGCAAATGTAATCCAAGCCGGTTCTTGATTTCCAGGGTTGCTTCCAACGAACTCACTGCCTCAACGATAAATGGTCGCGGGCTGCAGGTAAACGTCTGCGGGCGAAAAGCCGGCCATTCGCCACCAATCTGATTGTGGAAGAGTCGCGCTTTTGACAGTCGATTCGTCGGGTCTTACGTCGATACGTGCGGATTGTCCGCTCACGAACCGTTGCGTGACGGTCGCAATTCGCTTGGCTCATCGTCGCCCATCAAGCCGGCGATGAAGAGTTCACGCAGTCGCGGCTCGATCGTCTTGTCCCGAGTCGTGCCCTCGCGCTGCCTCCACGCCCGCAGCGGAATCACCGCCTTCGCCATGTTCCGATGGCCTCCGGCACTTCCGATATCGCCGAACAGCCGCTTGACGAGATCGCCCGCGTTACGCCGCCCGATGCCGTGATTGCGCACTGCTATTACCAGGTTGGAGCCGAGCTTACCCGCCACCGCCACCCATTCAACGCCCTCGAATTGCAGGCAGAAGTCCGCCATCTGCACGATTAGATCGTCGCGTTCGACCGGCCCGAGATGGAGCGCAATAAGGCCGTCGCGCAGATCGAGACGGCCCATCGCACGCGACAGAATGCGCGCAAAGCTGACCGGCAACTCGGGGCGGTCGATTTGGCGCAGCAGGCTGTAGTTGGCCAGCGGATAGAGATGCGTGAAGGCCTCTATATCGTTCTCGGTCACCCGCCGCGAGAGTGCCAGGGTATCGCTGCGGATGCCGTACAGCAGGGCGGTCGCAATGCGCTCGCTGATTCGTTCGTCGGCGCCGATAAAATATTCGGTCATGATCGTCGCGGTCGCGCCATACCCTACGCGGACGTCCTCGAACGGCGCGTGGCCGGTTTCGTATCCCGGATGATGGTCGATCACGATATCGGCGCGCGGGATGCGGTCGCCGAAGTAGGGCGGCTCCACATCGACCATCGCGATCCGCTGGAACTCGCGCAATTCCTCCGTCTCCGCTGGCGCGATCTCAATCTCCAGCAGATGCATCATCGTGCGGTTTTCCGGCCGCGTGACCGGCTTGAACGCGAAAATAGGGGTCGTCTGCTTGTTTCGCCCGAGCAGCGCGCGCAGCGCGATCGCGCTCGATATCGCGTCAGGGTCGGGGTCATCCTGCAGCACGATCGCGACGCGATCGCCCTCGTCAACTAAAGTGCGAAGTTCGCGAATTTTTTGCTTGGTGAGCGCTTGATCCATAAAATCAGTCCGCGGCGGCGAGGGCGCGCCGGCGGACATCGGTCGAGAATGCGGCTAGCAGTGACGGCCCGCTGCTTCTAGAGTAGAGATTGGACGAGGAAACGGGCGAGGCTTCGCGGCCTCTCGAGTTCGCATCATTGAATCGAATTAACACAGCGCCAGAAGTCGAAGCAATCGGGGTACCATAGCCTCGGATGGCAGAAATGGACGCCGCTATACGTAGTTAAGATGAACGAAGAAACCTGTCAGATCTGCCGGCGGCCGACGATCGAATGGCTGCTGCGGATGATCGTCGAAGACCGCGCGGGCTTCGCCGAGACTGCCTATATTTGCGCCAATTGCGGTATCAAGCTGCGCCTGGCCTCTGAGAAAACCCGCGATCTGCAAATCGACCCGTGGGTCCGCGAGGCGGTCGCTCGCGTGCTCGCCGGCAAGGAATAGAATCGAGCATGGCCTCGGCTCCGCAAACCCCGACGGCTCTCGACCTCTGGCCCTACGAAGAGGCGCGCCGTCTCGCCGAGCGCGTCGGCGGTTACGAAGCCGCTCGTGCGGTCGTCTTTCAGAGCGGCTTCGGGCCCTCGGGATTGCCGCATCTGGGCACGATGGGCGAGGTTCTGAGGCCGTCGTACGTGCGCCACGCGTTCAAGCTGCTCTCGCCCGCGCGGCCCCAGCGTTTCGTCGTCTTCATCGACGACATGGACGGTCTGCGGAAGGTGCCGGAGAATATTCCCAATCGAGAGGCCTTCAGGCCTCATCTGGGTAAGCCGGTCTCGCGCATCCCGGATCCGTTTGGCGATTGCCACGACAGCTTCGCCTCTCACATGATCGCGCTGCTCGGTTCGTTTCTCGCGCCGGTTGACGTCGAGTACGAGCTGATGCGATCGAGCGAGATGTACGGCGGCGGCGCCTTTAACGACGCGTTGAAGTTGGTCCTCGCCAGGCATCAGGAAATTATCCGCGTCGTGACGCCGACGCTGCGCGAGGAAAATCGCCCCGGATGGTCGCCCGTGATGCCGCTGTGTCCGAGCTGCGGGCAGGTAAATTCAACGCTCGTGACCGCCTATCATCCCGATCGTGGCACCGTCGAGTTCTCCTGCGAGCGCAGTTTCGGCGGCGCTCACGGATGCGGTTTTCGCGGCGAGCAGAGCATCCTCGGCGGCCGCGCGAAGGTCCAATGGAAGGTCGATTGGGCGCTGCGCTGGTTCGTCCTCGAGGTTGATTATGAACTCTATGGCAAGGACCTGATCGACTCTGCGCGGCTCTCTGGGCAGATCGTGAAGCTGCTCGGCGGCCGCCCGCCGCTCGGCTTCGCCTTCGAGATGTATCTCGACGAAGATGGGCACAAAGTTTCGAAGTCGGTCGGGCGCGGAGTCGGTGTCGAGCAATGGCGCCGCTATGCGCCGATCGAGGTCCTCAAGTATTTTCTCATCCTCAACCCGAAGCGGGCGCGCAAGCTTTTTCTCGAGGCGATTCCGCAATACGTCGACGAATACCTCGACGCGCTGCGCGCATGGAGTTCGGCCGACGCCGCTATGCGCGCGAACTCGCCGCTGACCTTCGTCCTGCAAAATGACAGCGCGCGCCGCTTCAATTCGACCGTCACCTTCAGCCTCATCATGAACCTGGTGCCGGCGCTCGGCACCGCCGATCGCGATCTCATCTGGACCTATCTGGTCAATTACGATCCGGGTATCGCGGGCGATCCCGAAACCGAAAGGCTCGCGCGCAACCTGATGGAATGTGCGCTGAATTTCTACCGCGACTTTATCGAGCCGGCCAAGCAGCCCTACGCGCCAAGCGATGCCGAGCGCGAACATCTGGCTGCGCTGGCAAGTTGGCTCGAAGCGAACCCCGATGCGAATGCCGAAGGCATCGAAAAGTCGATTTATGATATCGGCCGGGCCAATTACGACAAGCCCGGAAAAATCTTTCCGGTGATTTACCGCACGCTGATGGGCCAGGAATCCGGCCCGCGCCTCGGCGCGTTTATCCGGCTGGCGACGCCCGAAAAAATCGCCCACTCCCTCCGCGCCGCCCTCCACCAACCGGTCGGACGCTAGACGAATTCCGCGAAGACCAGATCCGCGAGTTCGAGGCCGCGATCGCTCAGTCGAATCCGCCCGCGCTCGCGCAGCAAAAGTTGCGCGTCGAAGAGCGTCGCCGATCGCGCGCCGAAAATCGCTTCAAAACTTCTGCCGAAGCGCTCTTCGAACACCTCCAGCGCAAAGCCCTCGCTCAAGCGCAAATTCAAAAAGACGAATTCCCCCGCCGCGACTTCCGCGTCAACGGTCTCCGCGCCCACCTCCGCGAGGCCGCCGCTCAACGCCACGCCGATGTAGCGCGCCGGCATCCGCTCGTTCCACCAGCGCCGTCCGCCGACGCCCTCGCGCCCAAAGCTATGCGCCCCCGCGCCGATGCCGAGGTAACTCTCGCCGCGCCAGTAAGTCAGATTGTGACGCGCCTCATGGCCGCGCTGCGCGTAGTTCGAAATCTCGTACATCGGAAATCCGTGCCGCGGCAGTTCCTCGCGCACCAGCGCGTACATAGTGGCCTGATCGTCGTTCGGCAGTGGCGTAATGCGCCCGCGGTTCATCTCGGTGAAAAACGCCGTGCCTTCCTCGAACGTCAGGTTGTAAGCCGAAATATGGTCGGGGCCGAGCGCGACGACCTCCGCGATATCATTGCGCACATCCGCGACGGTCTGTCCGGGCACCGCGAAAATAATGTCGAGGTTGAGCCGCTCGAATCCCGCGTGACGCGCGGCGCGCGCGGCCTGCCGCGTCTCCTCGGCGCTATGAATACGCCCGAGAAATTTCAGAATCGCCGGGTTGAACGATTGTGCGCCGAAACTGATTCGATTGATTCCCGCCGCGCGCATCCCGCCAAGTTTGATCGCATCGACCGTCCCCGGATTCGCTTCGAGCGTGATTTCAATCTCGCGCTCGAATCCGAAGCGCCCTTGCGCGGCTTCGAGTATCCGGCCAATCGATCGCGGTTCGAACAGCGACGGCGTGCCACCGCCGAAAAAAATCGTGCGCAATGATTTGCCTGCCCACGCCGGCTCCTCCGCACGACGCTCCATCTCGGCGATCAGCGCGCGCACGTATTCATCCTCGGGCCACACCGCCGCCGCATGCGAATTGAAATCGCAGTACGGACACTTCGAGTGGCACCACGGAATATGGATGTAGAGCGAAAAACTCATCGCGCGACGTGACTCACAGTTGATGCCGCCATCTTATTCCCAGATGTTCTCATCCGCTATCACGCCCGGCGGCTACAACGCCCTCCGCCGCGCCGCTATACTTGCCCGAAATCGAATCGCACAGGGGACGTTCCAAAGTCGCTACCTATAACGAACCGCCAACCGCCGGACCCGCTCCCGAGCCGGCCGCGCCCCCTGCGGCCGACCGCAAACCGCGCGACGTTCGCTACAGCTCGAATCTCGCCGGGCTGGTCGCCGCCGGCATCCTCCTTAGCCGCATCGCCGGCCTGATCCGCGAGAGCATCTTCGCCCATTACCTCGGCAACTCCGCCGCCGCCGACGCCTTCAAAGCCGGCTTCCGCATCCCCAACATCCTGCAAAATCTCTTCGGCGAAGGTGTGCTGTCCGCCTCATTCATCCCGGTTTACAGTCGCCTGCTGGGCGAGGGCGACGAGGAGACCGCCGACCTCCTGGCGTGGGCCGTCGGTGCGATTCTCGCGCTCGCGATTTCGCTCTTCGTCGTGCTCGGCGTGTTAGCCGCGCCGTATCTGATCGCCGTCATCGCGCCGGGCTTTCATGGCGACAAGCGCGACCTCACGATTCGCCTCGTGCGGATTCTCTTCCCCGGCGCGGGCCTGCTCGTGATGTCGGCATGGTGCCTCGGCGTGCTCAACAGCCATCATCGATTCTTCGCCTCGTACGCCGCTCCGGTCGCTTGGAACCTCGTGATGATTGCGGCGCTGGTCTTCTACGGCCCGCGCTCCTCCCAGGATCGCCTCGCCATCGATCTCGCGTTCGCCTCGGTCGCCGGCGCCGCGATGCAAATCCTCGTGCAACTCCCGCAGACCCTGCCCCTGCTTGGTGCAATGCGACTGCATTTCGCCCGCGTGCGCGAGTCGCTCCGCACGGTCTTCCGCAATCTCCTGCCGGTGGTCGTCGGTCGCGGCGTCGGCCAGGTCAGCGGCTACGTCGATAACCTGCTTGCGAGCCTCTTGCCGACCGGCGCGGTCGCCGCCATCAACTACGCCCAGATTCTCTACTTCCTGCCGGTCAGCCTCTTCGGCCTGTCGGTCGCCGCCGCCGAACTCCCCTCGATGTCCCGCGCGACCGTCGCCACCAACGCCGCCGTCTTCGATACCCTGCGCGTCCGCCTCAACGCCGGCCTGCGCCAAATCGCCTTCTTTGTGGTGCCGTCCTCGGCCGCCTTTATTTTCATCGGCGACGCCATCGTGACGCTGCTCTTCCAGTCCGGCGCGTTCACCCATCGCGACGCGCTCTACGTATGGGCCACCGTCGCCGGCGTCGCCGTCGGGATGCTCGCCGGCACCACCGCGCGCCTCTACATCTCGGCCTTCTACGCCCTTTCCGATCCGCGCACCCCGTTTCGTTTCGCGCTCGTCCGCGTGACCTTGACCCTGGTCCTCGGATATCTGTGCGCGATTCCGCTGCCTCACCTGATCGGCGTCGAGCAACGATGGGGTGTGGTCGGGCTGACCGCCTCTTCCGGCGTCGCCGCGTGGCTCGAATTCGTGTTGTTGCGGAGGAGCCTTAATCGGCTCCTCGGCTGGACCGGCATCGAACGGCTCTATCTGCTGCGCTTATGGGCGATGGCTTTGGCGGCGTCGGCCGCCGGCATCGCGCTGAAGTTCGCGCTCTCCGGCGCCCCGCGCGCAGCCGCGCTCAAGCTCCCGATGCTCGCGGCATCCCCCCGGATGGCCGCCCTCGCGGCCTCTCCGCGGTTAGTCGCGCTCGCGGTGATCGCCGTCTATGCGATTGTCTATCTGGGCCTCGCCTGGCTGACCGGCGAGCCCGAACTGCAGCGCTTCATCGCTTACGCCTCGCGCCGTTTACGGCCGCGCCCCTGAAACGGCAAGGACGTGGCCGTGACGGCTCTGACGCCCCGCCCACCCCCTTTCTCGTAAACTCGCTACCTTGGCGGATGGGCGCGCTTCGCGCCCATCCGCCCTCGCGCCTAGTCGCGCTCTTGGTCATCGCCACTTATGCGGCCGTCTATCTGGGCCTCGCGTATCTCACCCACGCGCCCGAGCTGCAGCGCTTCATCGCTTACGCCTCGCGCCGCCCACCCGCCCCGCCGCTTCGGCTCCTTCCCATTGCGCAGCGGCCGTGGTCTTTGCGGCTTCGCCGCCTCGCCCACGTCCCTTGCCGCTTCGGCTCCGCCTCATCGTGTAAGGGGGTGGATGCGTTTCGCCGCACCCCTTCCTCATCTCACGTCGGCGTGGCTTCCGCGTTTGCAAACCGGTGGTGTTGGCGCGAGTCTGAATCAGCACTTCGAAATTCCGGCTCAATCAGAGGAGGCCCCGATGGCAACCGTTGTTTCGTTCATCAATTTCAAAGGCGGTGTGGGAAAGACAACTCTCTCCGTGGAGATTGAACTTGCCCCGAGTTGGTGGACACCCGGGTTAGGCAGCCAATAGCCGCTGGTTTTGCCGTTCGAATTCAACCGGGCTCAGGTAGCCGAGTGACTAATGGCGGCGACGGCGGTTATAGAACAACTCGAGATATTCAAAAATCGCCGTACGCACCTCGGCACGAGTTCGCCATTGAACTTGGTAAACGAGTTCGAGCTTGAGGCTGGCAAAGAAACTTTCGGCAAC
>Ga0209415_10006141_pt1 | contig 21461 bp, 20 predicted proteins | sample PeaSoiSIISIP2007_FD_187696 | JGI IMG/M metagenome (GOLD analysis project Ga0209415, IMG submission 187696) | Peat soil microbial communities from Weissenstadt, Germany - SII-SIP-2007 (SPAdes) (version 2) | ecosystem: Environmental > Terrestrial > Soil > Wetlands > Peat | place: Germany... | reverse complement strand
GCGTCCAGGTAGCGCTGCGCGTCGCCGGCGGTCAGGGCCGCCTCGCCGAGCATGTCGTAGGAATGGCGGTAGCCGCGCTGCCCGGCATCACGGGCGCGCGCCAGCGCCTGTTCAATCGAGCGCCCCAGGACAAACTGCTGGCCAAGAAGGCGCATGGCAATGTCGACGCCGGCCCGTATCAGCGGTTCGCCACCGCGCGCGATCAGGCGGTTGACGGCGGCGCTCATCCCGGCCTCGCTGTGGGTTGCCACCAGCTTGCCGGTGACCATGAGCCCCCAGGCCGCGGCATTGACGAAGATCGAGCGGCTCGCGCCGACGTGGGCGCGCCAATCCCCCTGGGCCAGCTTGTCGCGAATCAGGGCGTCGGCCGTGGCGCGGTCCGGTATGCGCGCCAGCGCCTCGGCCAGGCACATGAGCGCGACCCCCTCCTGGCTGGAGAGCGAAAACTCCCGCATCAAGGCATCGACCCCGCTGCCGCGGCTGCGCTGTCCGCGCAAGGCTTCGATCCAGCAGCGCGCCTGGCGCCGGGCCGCCTCCCAGCGGTCGGGCGCCAGCGGCAGGTCGTGCAGCAACTCGGCCACGCACTCGGCTTCGGCGCGCCGGCAATGGGCCCGAACGGCAGCGAGCGAAGGCGCGGACTGCGGGTCGTCTAAAATGGCGCTTTTCCTCCCCGACACCGATTCTATTGCCTTGCGCCGCCGGGTCGTTGCCGCCGCGGCGCCAGTGTGCGGGCAAACCCTTCGCCGGACCCTGGCAGATCGATGACGTTCGACCGAACCAATGAAGTTGCCGCGCCCGCAGCCGACGTGGGCGCGCTGCTGGAGCATCGCCGCGAACTCGATCCAGCCGCGCAACCCATGCCGCAGATCGTCGATGGTGTCGCGCTCGCGCGCCTGTACGGCGAGCCGCTCTTTGCGCTGCCGCAGGACCTGTATATACCGCCCGACGCGCTGGAAGTGTTCCTCGAGGCATTCGAGGGGCCGCTCGACCTGCTGCTGTATCTCATCCGGCGCCAGCATTTCAACGTGCTCGACATCCCGATGGCCAAGCTCACGCAGCAGTACCTCGCCTACATCGAGCAGATCCGTGTCCACAACCTCGAGCTGGCCGGCGAGTACCTGCTGATGGCCGCGCTACTGATCGAAATCAAGTCACGCATGCTGCTGCCGGTTCGCAAGGCCGACACGGGCGAGGAGGTCGAGGATCCCCGGGCCGAGCTCGTGCGGCGCCTGGTCGAGTATGAGCGCATCAAGCTCGCTGCCGCGCAACTCGACGAGCAGCCGCGGATCGGGCGCGATTTCCTGCGGGCCGTGGTAGCGATCGAGCAGTCGATTGCGCCGCGCTACCCGGACGTGGTGATCGCGGATCTGCAGGCCGCCTGGATCGACCTACTGCGCCGCTCGAGGCTGCATGCCCACCATCGGATCGCCCGCGCTGAGCTGTCGGTGCGGGAACATATGAGCCTGATTCTCAAGCGTCTGCAGAGCGCGCGTTTTGTCGAGTTTGCCGAGCTGTTCGACCCGCACGAGGGCACCCCGGTCGTGGTTGTGCACTTTCTCGCGCTGCTCGAACTCACGCGCGAGGGCTTGGTCGATATCACCCAGGCGGCGCCGTTCGCGCCCTTGTACGTGCGCCTTTCCTACGTCACCAGCTAAGGGCCGGCGTCCGCCCGCCGCGCGTACCCATCATGTATCTGCCGTCGCATTTCGAGGAGCGCCGCCCCGAGGTCCTGCAGGCGCTGATGCAGTCCCATCCGCTGGCGACGCTGGTGACCCTGACCTCGACCGGCCTGGTCGCCAACCACATTCCCATGCAGCTGCACGCGAGCGCGACCGGATCGGGCATCCTGCGTGGCCATGTTGCGCGGGCCAATCCGCTCTGGAGCGACCTGGTCGACGGCGTCGAGGCCCTGGCCATATTCCAGGGACCGGACCACTACATTTCGCCGACCTGGTACCCGACCAAGCGGGAGCACGGCAAAGTCGTTCCGACCTGGAACTACTGCACGGTCCACGCCTACGGCGCGCTGCGCGTGCATCAGGACGTGGGCTGGATCCGCTCCCAGGTCGAGGCGCTCACGGCGTGGCAGGAAGCGTCGCAGCTGCAACCCTGGTCGGTGGCCGACGCACCCGGGGATTTCGTCGACTCGATGCTGCGGCAAATCGTCGGGCTCGAGATCACCGTCACCCGGCTGGTCGGCAAATGGAAAGTGAGCCAGAACCAACCGGCCAGCAACCGTGCGGGCGCGGCCGCCGCGCTCGCCAATAGCGCCGATGCGGACGCAGCGGCGATGTCGGCCTTGATCCGCGAACACCAGCCCCGCTAGCGCCGGGGGCGAGGACGTGCGCGCCGGGACGCTACTGCTGCGACACGGAGATATCCTGCAGCGGCACGAGCTGCAAGGTCGCGGCAGGCGCCGACCCGCATATTCCGCTGCCCGGGCTTTGGCATCCGGCAACGACCAGCGTCCAGATCGTGCCTGCGCTGAGGTTGAGCGCGATGGCGCCCGAGGTCGGCAGCAGGGGCGTGTTGACGCCCGATGGCACCAGCGCCACGGTATAGGTGCCGGCCGGCAGCGACACGTAGGAGGAGGCCGCGGGGTACGCGAGATTGACAAGGAGCCTTCCCACGATCTGCGGTGGCGTCGAGGCGTCGAGCTCCACCAGATCCACCGCGGTGATGTTGGCATTGTTCATGTCGGGGGCCAGCTGCACGAGGCGCAGGTTCGCCATGCCCAAGGCGGGCGCCTGCAAATTGTCCTGCAGGACAAGCAGCTGCAAATTGTTCGGCGCGACCCGGTTGCTCAGTCCGATGGCCATCACGCTCACCGCAGTGCCCGGACCCAAGGCCAGGTAGCTTCCCAGCCCCGTAATTTCCGTGGTCTGACCGGTGTTGGCGAACGATGCGCGGTAGGCGGCGGGCAAAACCGCCTGGTGGGCGCTGGCGGCGTTTTGCCCCAGGCCAGAAGTGAACAGCGTCGCGCTCGAATTTGCCGCGCCGGCCGGGTCGAGAAAGGTGTCGAGCGGCCCGGCGAGGCCCGGCGCAAAATTGGCCATGCGCAACTGAACGCGCTGGTCCACCATCTGGCTAACACCGCTGTTGGCATCAAGGCGCAACAGCGAAAATTGGGCCGCGGACCCGCTGACCGGGATGATCGCCAACAGCAGGTCGGCGCCGGCGGCAAGCGTCAGGGGGCCCGAATCGTAGACGACGGTTCGCGTGGCGTCGCCGTCGACGATGGCGCGGATCCGGTAGTTGCCGCTGGCAACGACGACGGGGGTCGGCGCGGGAGTGGATGCATCGCCGGCATACGAGACCGGCGCCAAGGAAGGGGTATTCGGCAGCGACACCGTCGGACTGCTCAGAAAAAAATCCAGTGTGCCCACGCCGGGCGTCGCGCCCACGAACGTCAAGCGTGCCTGCCCCGATGGTATGGCCGAATTGCTCTGGGCGACCACCACCGAGGTCAGTCCCCCCGTGCCCTCCACCGCCAGCACCGAGTAGTTGGATCCATTGTTGGCAGGAAAGCTGTTGGTGTACGCGGAGGTCGTCGTTCCGGTCGGCTCGAATTCGATGGTGGTGCTTCCCGTGGCAACGCTGCGAAACACCGACGCCTGCAAGTACGCTAGGTCGGTGGACGTGGCCTGCGTATTTACCAGGACATCGAAGTTGTAGGGCGCCTGGTATGCCGCATTTACCACGCGGACACTCGGAGGGCCGGATCCGCCGCCGCCGCCGCAGGAGGCGGTAGCGAGCGCGATCGTCGCGACGAGCGCGGCGGCAAGTTCGGCCGGCAGGGACTTGGGTCGCATGGCGCGATGCTACCCGAGCGCCCGGGGCCGACGCGCCCAGCCAGGGACCGCGAAGGCAAATACCTGGCAATTGTCGTCCCGGCCCCTGCCGGTGACGCGGGCACGGCATACCCAAGAGGGCAGCCTCGGGCCGCTACTCGGCGGTGAAAAAGCCCTTCATCTTGTCCACGAACGACTTGGCCTGCGGCGAATGCTTGGCGCCGCCCTCCTTGATCGACAGGTCAAACTCGCGCAGCAGCTTCTTTTGCTTTTCCGTCAGACGCACCGGGGTCTCGACGCGCACGTGACAGTACAGGTCCCCCGGATAGCTCGATCGTACGCCCTTGATTCCCTTGCCGCGGAGCCGAAACGTCTTGCCGCTCTGGGTTCCCTCGGGAATGCTGATGCTCACCTTCTCCTTGAGCGTGCCAACCTCGACGTCGCTGCCCAGGATGGCCGCCGCGATCGAGACGGGCACCTCGCAGTGCAGGTCGTCGCCGTCGCGCTGGAATACCTCGTGCGGCGTGATGCGAATTTCCACGTACAGATCGCCAGGCGGTCCGCCGTTGACGCCCGGCTCGCCCTTGCCCGCCAGGCGGATGCGCTGTCCTTCATCGATGCCCGCGGGAATCGCGACCTCGAGCACCTTGTTGTGCTTGATCCGTCCGTCCCCGTGGCAGTTCTGGCATGGATGGGCGATGACCCGCCCGCTGCCGTGGCAGGTTGGACAGGTTTGCTGGATCGAGAAAAATCCCTGCGCCATGCGCACCGCCCCTGACCCGCCGCAGGTCGCGCAGGCCTTGGGCTTGGTGCCCGGCTTGGCCCCGGCGCCGCCGCAAACATTGCAGTTCTCCCAGGCCGGAACCCGAATGTCGGTGGCAAAGCCGTGCGCCGCCTGCTCCAGGGATATTTCCATGTTGTACCGCAGGTCGGCGCCGCGAAAGGCGTTGCCGCGACCGCCGCGCGCGCCGCCGGCACCGCCGAAGATATCGCCGAAGATGTCGCCGAAGGCCTCGGCGAATCCGCCGTTGAAGCCGGGCCCGCCGCCGAATCCGCCGCCGGCCGCCGCGTTGGGATCGACCCCGGCGTGTCCGAACCGGTCGTAGGCAGCGCGCTTTTGCGCGTCCGAGAGCATCTCGTAGGCCTCCTTGGCCTCCTTGAATTTCTCCTCCGCGCCCTTGTCATCCGGATGGCGATCCGGATGGTATTTCATCGCCAACTTGCGATAGGACTTCTTGATTTCCTCCTCGGTGGCATTTTTCGCCACGCCGAGGATTTCGTAAAAATCGCGCTTGGCCATAGTGGAGCGTCAACTCGTGAACATGTGGACAGGACCCGGGGCGAGGCGACGAAGTACGGACAGCCGCGTTTGATCGCGCCAATGCCGAGACCGGGCCGCGTGCCCCGGGGGTGACCTCGGGGCACGCAGCCCGGCGCAGGGGCCACGACGGATGCGGTTAACCGCGCTTGACCTCCTTGTAATCAGCGTCAACCACGTCTTCCGCGCCGGCCTTGGCCGTCTTTTCCTCCGCGGCCGGCCCGCCGGTTCCTGCCGCCTGGGCGGCTGCCCCCTGGGCTTGCGCATCGGCGTAGATCTTTTCTCCGAGCTTTTGCGACGCGCTGAGCAACGCTGCCGCCTTGGCCTCGATCGAAGCCTTGTCCTCGCCCTTGAGGGCTTCCTGCAGTTCTTTGACCGCCGCCTCGATCTTGGCCTTTTCGGCATCGTCCAGACTCGCACCGTGCTCGGCCAGCGCCTTGCTGACCTGGTGCAAGGAGGCTTCCGCCGAATTGCGCGCCTGCACCAGTTCGAGGCGCCGGTGGTCTTCGGCCTTGTTGGCCTCGGCGTCCTTCACCATCCGGCCGATCTCGTCCTCGGTGAGCCCGGAATTGGCCTTGATCGTGATCTTGTTCTCTTTGCCCGTGGCCTTGTCTTTGGCGCCCACGTGCAAGATCCCGTTGGCGTCGATGTCGAAGGCAACCTCGATTTGCGGCGTGCCGCGCAGCGAGGGCGGAATACCCTCGAGATTGAACTCGCCGAGCAGCTTGTTGCCGGCCGCCATCTCCCGCTCGCCCTGGAAGACCTTGATGGTCACCGCCGGCTGGTTGTCGTCGGCGGTCGAGAAGACCTGGGAGAACTTGGTCGGGATGGTGGTGTTCTTCTGGATCATCTTGGTCATGACCCCGCCCAGCGTCTCGATGCCCAGGGACAGCGGCGTCACGTCAAGCAACAGGACATCCTTGCGCTCCCCGGAAAGCACGGAACCCTGGATCGCCGCACCGACGGCGACGGCCTCGTCCGGATTGACGTCCTTGCGCGGCTCGCGGCCGAAGAATTCGCGGACCTTCTCCTGCACCTTGGGCATCCGCGTCATGCCACCAACGAGAATCACGTCGTTGATCGCCGAGGTGGATACGGCGGCATCCTTAATCGCGATGCGACAGGGTTCGATCGTCTTTTCGATCAGATCCTCCACCAGCGCCTCAAACTTCGAGCGCGTGAGCTTCATGTTGAGGTGCCGCGGGCCGCTTTGGTCGGCCGTGATGTAGGGCAGGTTGATTTCCGTCTGTTGACTCGACGAGAGCTCGATCTTGGCTTTCTCTGCCGACTCCTTGAGCCGCTGCAGCGCCAGCACGTCCTTGGACAGGTCCGCGCCCTGCTCACGCTTGAACTCGCCGATGATGTAGTCGATGATCCGCTGGTCGAAATCCTCGCCGCCCAGGAACGTATCCCCGTTGGTCGAGAGCACCTCGAACTGCTTTTCCCCTTCGACATCGGCGATCTCGATGATCGAGATATCGAAGGTGCCGCCGCCCAGGTCGTAGACCGCGATCTTCCTGTCGCCGCGCTCTTCCTTCTTGTCCAGGCCAAATGCCAGCGCCGCCGCCGTCGGCTCGTTGATGATGCGCTTGACGTCGAGCCCGGCAATGCGGCCGGCATCCTTGGTCGCCTGCCGCTGGGAATCGTTGAAATACGCCGGAACGGTGATCACCGCTTCGGTGACCGGTTCACCCAGGTAGTCCTCCGCCGTCTTCTTCATCTTGCGGAGCACCTCCGCGGAGACCTGGGGCGGCGCGATCTTGTTGCCGCGCACCTCGACCCAGGCATCGTTGTTGTCGGCCTTGACGATCTTGTAGGGCATGAGACCGACGTCCTTCTGCACTTCCTTCTCATCGAAGCGCCGGCCGATGAGCCGCTTGACGGCATACAGGGTGTTGCGCGGGTTGGTCACCGCCTGGCGTTTGGCCGGAGCCCCGACCAGGATCTCGCCGTCCTCCATGTACGCCACGATCGAGGGAGTCGTGCGCGCCCCCTCGGCGTTCTCAATGACCTTGATCTGGCCACCCTCCATCAGGGCGACACACGAATTGGTCGTGCCAAGGTCGATACCGATGATCTTGCCCATCTGATTTTCCTTTTCTCGCGCTCCAACAACGCTGCCTGTCCCGACTACGCGGATCGGGTCTTGTGCCTGCTACCCCGTACGTGCGTCCTCTTCGACCGGTTTCAAGAGCCCTGGACCACGGTTACCAGGGCCGGGCGCAAAACGCGGTCGGAAATCATCCATCCCTTTTGCAGCACCGCCACGACATGGTTCGGCGCCACCGTGCCGTCACCCGGCACGGCCGAGATCGCCTGGTGGCGGTGCGGATCGAATTTCTCGCCGACCGGATTGATCTCGGTAAGGCGGCCGCGTTCGAAGGCCGAGCGCAGTTGGCGCAGCGTGATCTGCACGCCCTCGCGCAGCGCGCCGGCGCTCGAAGACTCGTCCTGGAGCGCCTTTTCCAGGCTGTCGACCACCGGCACCAGCGCTTCGGCAAAGGACTCGATCGCGTATTTGTGTGCCTTGGCGATATCGTCCTGCGCCCGGCGCCGGGCATTTTCCGCCTCGGCGCGAGCGCGCAAGTAGAGGTCATGGTTTTCGCCCGCCCTTGCCTCGGCTACCCGCAAGGCGGCGCGCAGTTCCTCCAATGGATCGACGCTCGCGCCGGCAACCGCAACATCCCCGGGAGCGGCTTGTTCCTGCGGCAATATGTCGCCCGAGGTCCCCTCGGACTGCCCTGCAGCCATGCAACCTCCAAGAAATTCAGCAATTATTCAATGAGTTGACCGATGCGTTGGCGCAGGTTGGGGCAATCCCGGGTATTTCAAGGGGGAGCGCTGGAAAGAATCCCGCAACGGCCGCACTGCGGCCTCTAGCGCTTGGCCCCCGCGGCCAGGGCACGTTCGGCCGCGCGCTGGGCCGCCTGCTGGCGCAGCGCCCGCTCCTGGATGCGGGTCGGCCAGCCCTGGGAATGGCGTTCGACCAGGTCGGCAAGCGCGCCAATGAACCGCGGCGACTCGTTCAGGCAAGGGATGTAGCGCAGTTCGCGTCCGCCGCTCGTCAGAAACTCGCGCCGCGCCTCCAGGGCGATCTCCTCGAGCGTCTCCAGGCAGTCGGCGACGAACCCGGGGCAAATCACGTCGACCCGTCCGGCGCCCTGGCGCGCCAGGGCGCGCAGCGTATCGGCGGTGTAGGGCTCGAGCCAGCGCGCGCGCCCAAATCGCGACTGGAAGCTGACGGCGTACTCGCGCGGCTGGAGCTCCAGCGCCTCGGCCAACAGCCGCCCCGTCGTGACGCACTCGCAGTGGTAGGGATCGCCAAGATCGAGATTGCGACGCGGCAGACCGTGAAAGCTGATCAGCAGCTTGTCGGGGCGGCCATGCGCGTCCCAGTGCGCCCCTACCGAGCGCCGCAACGCCTCGACGTAGCCGGCATCGTCGTGAAATCCTCGGATCCAGCGCAATTCGGGCAGGTTCCTGGTCCGCTGCAGTATGTGGGTCACGCCATCGAGCGCCGAGGCCGTGGTCGCCGCGGAATACTGCGGATACATCGGCACCACGAGAAGCCGCGAGACCTGTTCGCGGCGCATGCGCTCGAAGGCCGCGGCGATCGACGGATCGCCGTAGCGCATCGCCAGATAGACGTCCAGATCGAGCCCGCGCCGCTGCAGCTCGGAGATCAGGGCGCGCTGCTGGCGCTCGGAATGTGCCAGCAGCGGCGAGCCTTCGTCCGTCCAGACCGAGGCATACCGTGCCGCCGACGCGGCCGATCGGGTCGGCAGAATCACGGTTTTGAGCAGCAGCCACCATGGCAGACGCGGTATTTCCACCACGCGCGGATCGAGCAGGAATTCGTGGAGGAACTGGCGCACGGCGGCCGCCGTGGGCGCGCGGGGCGTTCCGAGGTTGATCAGCAGGACCGCAGTGCGATCGACGACACCATGGGCGTGCACCGCGGCGGAAAGAAATTTCATGTATGGCCAGCAGGAGAGGATTTCCCAGCGCGCGCTGCTATTCCTCGCGGGACAGGGCGCTCGAGAGCAGCTTGGCGGTGATGTCGACGATCGGAATGACGCGCTCGTAGGCCATCCGGGTCGGGCCGATTACCCCCAGCGTGCCGACCACCCTGCCGTCGACCTCGTACGGGGCAACCACCATGCTCATTTCATCGAGGGGCACCATTTGCGATTCACCGCCTATGTAGATCTGCACGCCCTCCGAGCGACTCGACTCGTCGAGCAAACCCACCAGGCGCGCCTTGTGCTCAAACAAGTCGAACAGGGCACGCAGCTTGTCCATATCGGCGGTCAGTTCACTAACCCCGATCAGGTTGCGTTCCCCCGAGATGACGACCGGTTCATTGTGCCCGACGGCTTCGGCGCCGGCGCGCACGGCGACGTTCATCAAGGCCAGAATCTCGCTGCGCAGCTGCAGCAGGTCGCGCTCCAGGCGCGTTCGCGCCTCCTCGAAGCTCAGGCCGGCAAAATGCTGGTTCAGGGCGTTGGCCGCCTCGGTGAGTTGCCCGTTGGTGTACGGCCGGTCGGTCAGCAGGATGCGATTTTGCACGTCGCCGTCGGGCGCCACCACGATCATCAGCACCCGACGTTCTGACAGTCGCAGGAACTCGACCTGGCGAAAGGTCGAGGTGCGCCTGGGCGTCAGGACCACGCCGGCGAAATGCGAGAGGTTCGAGAGCAGGTGCGCGGCCGTCTGGATCGCGCGCTGCGGCTCGGCGATCTGCATTTGCCCGTGGATGAGTTCGCTCTCGCCGGCCTCGAGCGGCTGCACGGTCAGCATGGAGTCGACGAACAAGCGGTAGCCCCGCGGCGTGGGGACGCGCCCGGCGGAGGTGTGCGGGCTCACGACAAAGCCGAGTTCCTCCAGATCCGCCATGACATTGCGTATCGTCGCCGGCGACAGCTCCAAGCCCGAGATCTTGGCCAGCACGCGCGATCCAACCGGCTGCCCTTCGATAATGTAGCGTTCGACCAGGGTCTTGAGCAAAAGCCGCGAGCGCTTATCCAGCATGGGCGATTGGGTGCCGTGAATCCGATTGCAATGTCGCTGACAATACCGAAAACGAGGATCCTTTCATAGCGATCCCGCGCGGCGGCGCACCACCGGCCGCAGCCCGTCCGCCGCGCCGGCGCGCCCGCGCCTGCTCCAGCGACAGGCAACCGGCAGCGTTTCTTGCATAATCGGGCAAATGAGAACGCCCTTCCGAACCGCGGCGGTCTTTGTCAAGACCAGGACAGAGAGCAATCGTACGGCCCTGCTGCAGGCCCTGCATGCGATATTGGCCATCGTCGAACGCGCCGGCCTGCACATCCTGCTGGACGGCGAAACGTGCGCGGTCCTGGACCAGAGTCAACATCGGGGTAACTCCCTGGCGGCGATCGGCGAACAAGCCGACGTGGCGATCGTCCTGGGCGGCGACGGTACCATGCTCAGCATTGCCCGCGAGCTGGCCGCCTACGACGTCCCGCTGATCGGAATCAATTTCGGCCGACTGGGCTTCATTACCGACATCGCCCTGCACCAGATGCCCGAGGTGCTCGAGCAGATGCTCGGCGGCAAGTTCGAAGCCGACCGGCGCACGCTGCTCGAGGGAGAGGTGCTGCACGCGGGAGCGTTGATGCTGCGCACCCACGCCCTCAACGATGTCGTGATCTCCCACGGGGTTGCCGGCGGCCTGGTGGAATTCACCGTGCGCGTCGACGGCGTCAACATGTACAACCAGCGCGCCGACGGCGTCATCCTGGCGACTCCGACCGGATCGACGGCGTACGCGCTCTCGGCCAACGGACCAATACTGCATCCGTCGCTGGCCGGACTCGTCCTGGTGCCGGTTGCGCCGCACACGCTCTCCAACCGCCCGATCGCGCTGCCCGATGACGTGGAAATCGAGATCGAACTGACCGAAGTGCGCGACGCCAGCGCCTATTTCGACATGCAATCGTACTCGACGCTGGCACCGAACGACCTTGTCCGGGTGCGGCGCAGCAAGCGAGTTGCGACGCTCCTGCACCCAGCCGGCTATAACTACTTCGCCACCCTGCGCCAGAAGCTGCACTGGAACGTGATGTCGAGCGAGCAGCATGGGCGCGCATGATCCCGATGGCGCGCTGGCATCCCGGGCCGGGACGCGGACGCAGCGGCGCGCCTAGCCGCGCGCCGTGCCGGCGCGGCGCCACCGTACCATGCTGATCGCGCTGTCGATTCGCGATTTCGTGATCGTCGAGCGCCTCGAGCTCGAGTTCGAGGCCGGCTTTACCGTGCTGACCGGCGAGACAGGTGCCGGCAAATCGATCCTGATCGATGCCCTGGCGTTTGCGCTGGGAGAACGGGCCGAATCGGACCAGGTGCGCGAGGGGTGCGCGCGCGCCGAGGTTGCCGCCGAATTCCGCTGTGGCGCGCCGGTCCAAGGCTGGCTCGCGCAGTTCGGGTTGGACGATGCGACGCACGGCGCCGACGCCGCGAGCGTGGTCCTCACCAACGTGCTGGTGCGACGCACCTTGGACGCGTCCGGACGCAGCCGCTCGTTCATCAATGGCAGCCCCGCGACCCTGGGACAGCTGCGCGATCTGGGCGAACTGCTGCTCGACGTCCACGGGCAGCACGAGCACCAATCCCTGCTGCGGGCGCCGGCGCAGCAGCAATTGCTAGATGCCCACGGCGGGCTCCAGGAGCAGGTGCGGGAGGTGGCCGACGCCTTCGCGACCTGGCGCGACGCCGCGCGCGCCCGCGAGCAAGCCGAGGCGGCGCGCGACCAGGCCGCCGCCGACAGCGCGCAGCTGCGTCAGCTCGTCGAGGAGTTGCACCGCCTGGCCCCGGAGCCCGGCGAATGGGAGCGCGTCGCGGCCGAGCAGACCCGCCTCGCCCACGGGGCGGCATTGATGGAGGGTGCGCGCCTTGCGCTGGACACGATCGCCGAGTCCGACGACGCCGCCCAGCCGCGCCTGGCAAAGACCGCGGCACGGCTGGAGGCGCTTTGCGCATTTGACCCGCGCCTGGCCCCGGTGCTGGCGGCGCTGGCCGGCGCCGGCGTTCAGCTGGAGGAAGCGTGCCGGGAGCTGCACCACTATGTCGCGAACTGCGAACCCGACGAGGGCCGGCTGGCATACGTCGAGGAGCGAATAGCCGCGCTGCACGCCGCGGGACGCAAGTGGCGCACTGCCCCCGCGCAGTTGCCGGCCCTGCTCGAGACTTCACGCATGCGCCTGGAAAGCCTCACCCACTCCCAGAACCTGGAGCAGTTGCGAGCAGCCGAATCCAAGGCCGCAGCGCACTTCCAGCTTCTGGCCGACGCCCTGTCGAGCGCCCGGCAGCGCGCCGCCGAGAACATGGGGCGCGACGTCAGCCGGGCGATGCAAGAGCTGGCCATGACGGGCGCGCGCTTTGCGGTGCGGCTTATCCCGACCGACGCCACCGCCGGCGGCCGGGAGAAAGCCGAGTTCCTGGTGAGGGGACACGATTCGGGCAGCGCCCGCCCCCTAGCCAAGGTGGCTTCCGGCGGCGAACTCTCGCGCATCGGCCTGGCGATATCGGTAATCGCGGCCACTGCCAACCTCGTGCCGACGCTGATCTTTGACGAAGTCGACGCCGGAATTGGCGGGCAGGTCGCCGCGACGGTGGGCCGGCTGCTGCGCGAGCTCGGAAAATCACGCCAGGTATTTTGCGTCACGCACCTGCCGCAGGTCGCGTCCTGCGGCGATCACCACTTTGCCGTACGCAAAACCAGCCAGCCCGGCGGCCGGCCACTATCGAGCGCCGAACCCCTGGTGGGCAACGCCCGCGTACAGGAGATCGCACGCATGCTCGGCGGCACGGAAATCACCAAGCTCACCGAACAGCACGCGCGCGAAATGCTTACAGGCCGCTAAGCGGTGCACGTGTTGCGGGCCGCAGACCATCGCACCGGCGTGCGCTAATCCTCCTTGGGGCGATTCGGGCAGTTCTTATTGCGGCACACTCCGTAGAGCGCAAGCGCGTGTTCCTGCAGCTCGAACCCGCGCTCGGAAGCGACGCGGCGCTGGCGCTCTTCGATTTCGGGGTCCACGAACTCTTCCACGTGGCCGCAGTTGACGCAGACAAGGTGATCGTGGTGCGGACCTTCGTTAAGTTCGAAGACCGCCCGGCCCGCCTCGAAGTGCCGCCGCGACAGCAAGCCCGCCTGCTCAAACTGGGTCAATACCCGGTACACGGTCGCCAATCCGACATCGAGCCGCTCGGCGCTCAGCAGGCGGTAGACGTCCTCCGCACTCAGGTGGTGCTCCCCGGTCTGAGCCGCCTGGCGCTGGAAGATCTCGAGAATCTTCAAGCGAGGAGCGGTAGCCTTGAGTCCACTGACCTTTAGTTCGCTTGCGCTTTGGTTTCGCGGCATCATGTGCTCTTCGGCTCATTGACACAAGAAAGTACCAAGGGTGACCGTGCTGCGCGATGGTTCAACGCGCCCACCCGCGGCGCGAACGGCCGCGACCAGCTCCTCCATCGCTCAGCCGGTATCATAGCGTCGCGCCGTTGCCGGCGACCGATTTGATTCTCGTTTGGATTTGTCCTGGGTCATGAACCGAAGAAGAATAACCGCTGCCTGTCTGGTCGCCGCGACGCTGGCCGGCACGGCCTGCTCCTCGGCCTGGGTTCCGAACTTCCTGCGGCCGTACCACCCGGATGTTCAACAGGGCAATGTCATCACCAAGGACATGGTCGATCAGCTGCGCCCCGGGATGACGCGCGATCAGGTTCGGTTCCTGCTGGGAACTCCCATGCTGACGGATGTTTTTCACCAGGATCGCTGGGACTACCCCTATTACCTGCGCCGGCGCACCGGCGAGACCCAGATCCGCAAGCTGTCCGTGGTCTTTGAGGATGGCAAGCTGGCGCGTTTCGCAAGCGACCCGATGCCGGCCGAACCACTTGCCGACAGCCTGATCCTCGGGCAAAAGCCAAAGCCGGCCGCAGCCGCGCCGAACCCGACGCCGCCGGCGCCCGTGCCGGTACCCAACTGAGGCCGTGGCGCTTGCCGGCGAACTCCCTTGCGTCCACGACGACTCGCAGCATCATGAAGCTTGCCATCGCCGGTAGCAGCGGACGCATGGGCCGCACGATCATCGAGGCAGCGCTCGGCGTCGCCGACATGCAGGTCGTTGCCGCACTCGATCGGCCCGATAGTCCCGAACTGGGGCGCGACTGCGCGGAATTTCTCGGCACGAGGCTCGGCGTGCCGATCGTTGCCGACCTTGCTGCCATTGGCCAAGCCGACGTGCTGATCGATTTCACGCGGCCGGCGGCGACCCTGGCGCACCTGCAGATCTGTTGCGCCGCCGGGGTAGGCGCGGTGATCGGCACGACCGGCTTCGACGCCTCCGGCAAGGCGGCTCTGGCTGCCGCCGCCGCGAGCACGGCGCTCGTCGTGGCGCCGAACATGAGCGTGGGAGTACAGGCGATGCTTCGCCTGGTGGAACTGGGCGCGCGGCTGCTGGCGCAGGGCTACGACCTGGAAATCATCGAGGCACACCACCGGGACAAGATCGACGCACCTTCGGGCACCGCCCTGCAGCTGGGCGAAGTCGCGGCACGCGCCCGCGGCCAGTCCTTGGAGGACTGCGCGGTGTTTGCGCGCCATGGCAATACCGGGCCGCGATCGGCCGGCAGCATCGGCTTTGCCGCAATCCGCGGCGGCGACATCATCGGCGATCACACGGTGCTGTTTGCCGGCACCGGCGAACGCATCGAGATCACGCACCGCTCGTCGAGCCGGACGGCATACGCGCAGGGCGCCTTGCGGGCCGCGCGTTTTCTCCAGGGCCGCTCCAAAGGCCTTTTTGACATGCAGGACGTAATGACGTCGTGAAGCGCTTCTCGCGCGGCCTGCGCGCGGGCGTGATCGTCGGCATGCTGGCAGCAGCCGCCTGCGCGCGCGCCTACACGGTGATCGACGACAGTGGCCGCACGCTCAGCCTGGCACGGCCGGCAGAACGCATTGTCAGCCTGTCACCGGGCATCACGGAGCTGCTGTTTGCGCTGGGCGTCGGCAATCGCGTCGTCGCCGTCAGCGAGTTCTCCGATTACCCGGCCGCCGCGCGTTCGCTGCCGCGCGTAGCACGGGCGCAGGGCATCGATCTGGAGCGCATCGCGGCCTTGCAGCCCGACCTGGTCGTGGTATGGGGAAGTGGCTATGCGCCCGCGCTGCTGGAGGCCCTGCGCCGGCTCGCCGTCCCGATGTACGTCCATGAGCCGCGCACGCTCGATGCGATCGCCAGGTCGATCGAGCGGCTGGGCGAGCTGACGGCATCGGATCGCGCCGCGGCCATCAGCGCCGACTTTCGCTCGCGCCTTGCCGCCCTGCACCGGCGCTACGCGCGGCGCGTGACCGTGCGCGTCTTCTACCAGGTATGGGCCAACCCGATCATGACCTTGTCGGGCAAGCACTTGGTGAGCGAGCTGATGCGAACTTGCGGTGCCAGCAACATTTTTGAAGACCTCGGGCCACTGGTGGCAACCGTTGATATCGAGTCGGTCATCGCGGCCCGGCCCGAGGTCATCATCGCCGCCGAGCCCGGCGGCGCCGACCGGGGAGCACTCGCCGCCTGGCGGCGCTACCCCCAGCTGCCCGCCGTCGCGAACGATCATCTCGTCACGTTGGACGCCGACGAACTGGACCGCGCAACCGTGCGCATACTCGACGCGGCCGCGGCAATGTGTGAACAGGTCGATCGCGCGCGGCCCTGACCGGGCCAACGCGACGCACCCGCGAACTCAGATGGCCCGGCGGCCGTTGCTGGTCCAGTTGATGATCGGCGTCCATTGCTCGATGTCCTGCTGGACACGAGCCGGGGCAACGTCCCACAGGGTCAGACCCTGTGCCGCAAGCTGCACGTACAGTTGCGTATCGCGCAAGAATCCGAGGAACGGAATGCGGGTTTGCTCGACGTAGCGCTCGAGCTGCAGCGCAGCGCGGGTGCGCGGATCGACCCGTGTGCCGACGATGGCCACGCGGCCGTTCGTGGTAGTGGCGCCGTATTCGGCCAGCTTGCCGAGGAAGGCATGGGTTGCCTGGATATCGAAGAGCGAGGCCTGCAACGGGACGATGATCTTGGCGGCCAGCCGGACCGCATCCCGGAGGGCCGGACCGTCGACACCGGCAGGCGTATCGAGCACGATATGGGTGACCCCGCGCGGCGGCTTGGCGACGCCGCCATTCGAGAAGTCCCAGGACGAGATCGTGGCCGCGCTCTCGGGCCGCAGCCTGAGCCAGCTGCGGATCGATTGCTGTCGATCGAGATCACCGAGCATGGTGCGCTCACCGCGCCCAGCGTAAAAACCTGCAAGATTGGAGGCGACGGTCGACTTGCCAACACCGCCCTTGGAATTTGCAATGAGGATAACCGGCATGGGGAACGGATTTGCGCGCGACGCGGCGGTTGAGGAAAGGCGGAACTATATCGGAATCAGGCGAGCACGCCGCCCGTTGACACGAACACGCGATGTGCGCCGACCTCGATTTGGATGATCTCCGTGGCAAACAGCGGAGAAAGATTCTCCTGGGTCAGTACCGCGCCGCTCTTGCCGGCCTGCCAGCTGCCGTCGCCGGCAAGCAGCAGCGCGTGCGTGGCAAATCGAGCCGCAGCGTTGATGTCATGTAACGCAGCGATGATGGTGCGGTCGGTCCGCTGACCGAGTTGCCGTAGAACCTGGACCTGGTGCCGCGGATCCTGGTGCGAAATGGGCTCGTCAAGCAAGAGCAAGGCGGTGTCCTGCGCCAGGCCGGCTGCCAGCGCCACGCGCTGGCGCTCGCCACGGGAGAGGCGGCGCACGTCGCGCTCGGCCAGCGCAGCGCAGTCCATGGCCACTAGGCACTGGCGGGCGATCGCCTCGGACTCGGGGTCGGTCCGCGCTGCACCCGGTATGCCGCGCAGGCGATAGCGCGCGGCAATCACGGTCTCCAGCACGCTGGTCGGGAACGGATCGATCCAGCGGTCCGCAACCAGGGCACGCAGGCCCGCCAGGCGCTCGACGCTCCACCGGGCCAGCGGCTGTCCGGCCAGATCGATCGTGCCGCCGTCGGCCGGGCGCACGCCCGCCAGCACGTGCAGCAAGGACGTCTTGCCGGCGCCGTTGGGGCCGACCAGCGCCCAGCGCTCGCCTGCTGCGATGTCGATGTGCAAGGAACGGACCAGACAGCGGTCGCCGTAGCGAACGCCCACGGCGCGGCAGGCAAGCAGTGCTGCGGTCATGGTCGCTGCAACTGCCAAATGAAGACGGGCACCCCGACCAGCGCCGTCAGCGCGCCGACCGGAAGCTGCAGGGGCGCCGCGATCGAACGGCCGATCGTATCGGCCAGCAGCACGAGGATGGCACCGAGCAGCGATGCGGCGGGCAGGACGACGCGTTGGTTGGCACCGACGAAGTACCGAACCAGATGCGGGGCGACGAAGCCAACGAAGCCTACGGCACCGGCGAGGGCCACGGCAATTCCTGTCGCAACGGCCGTCAGCGCAATCAGTCGCCTGCGGACCTGCGCGGTCGCCACGCCTTGGGTATAGGCCTGCAGTTCCCCGCCCAGCATCAAGTTGAGCGCAGCCGCGTCGCGCACGCCGAACACCAGCAGCAGCAGCCAACACGCCACGGCCAGTGCGGCCAGGCCCGCACTGACAACCCCGCCCAGGTCACCGAGCAGCCAAAAGACCATCGTCCGCAGCTTGCCATCGGGGGCCAGCGAAAGCGCCAGGCTCAGCGCAGCGGCGCACAGCGAGGCGATCATCACCCCGGTCAGCAGGATCGCGCTATCGCGTCCCTGATCGAGCGCCGCGTCGCGCGCGAACAAGGCGCGGTGGGCCAGCACGAAAAGCAGCGACAAGGCCAAAAGCGCGCCTCCGGCCGCGCACAGCGCGATCGCCGCGGCGCCCGCCCCGGCGGCGATCGCCAGCATTGCCGCACACGAAGCGCCACCCGAGACGCCGAGCACGTAGGGATCGGCCAGCGGATTGCGCAGCAAGGCCTGCAGCAGCGCCCCCGACAGTGCCAGCAGGCCGCCCACCGCCATCCCGGTCAATGCCCGCGGCAATCGCAGCGCCAGCAGCGTGGCGGCCAAGGACTGCTCGTCGCCCCCTTGCACGAGATCGAGCAGGGCATGCCACATCGCTCCCGTGCTGACTCCGACACTGCCAAATCGCAGGGCCGTCAGCAAGGCAACGAGCGTACCGGCCACCAGGATCTGCAAAGCATACGCAGCACGCAGGCGCGGCAGGCCCACGGCATGCCCCTAGAGCTTGGCCTCGATGCCGCCGATGATCATGCGCGGCAAGGTGTTGTAGCCGTCGACGAGCTGATAGCTGGCATTGAAAAGATTCTCCATGCGCAAATGCAGTTGCAACCTCGAACTCACCGCATACTGGAGAGCGAGCCGGGCCAAGTCGTAGGCAGGCAGTTGGACGAGCGCGCCCGAAAGAATCTGGTAGTCATTCCTCGCCCCAGTGCGCTGCAGATCCGCACTCGCGCTCCACGCTCCGTGCACATATCCGGCCGAGACCCTGGCGCTGTAGCTGGCGCGCCGCACCAGGGGCAAGCCGGTGTCGAGGTCGCGCGGCCGGTCCAGACTCAGACTGCCCCCGAGCCGCAGCGAGCCCATGGTAGCGGCCGCCTGCAGCTCGGCCCCGTCCATCGCGGCGTGTCCAACATTGGTCGCAACGTAACTCGGCGCAAGGCTCTGGATCAGATCGGACACGCGGTTGCGGAAGAGCGCCGCGCTGGCGCTGGCGGAGCCTTGGGCCCAGCGCAAGCCCAGCTCCTCGCTGCGGGCGCGTTCGGGCTGCAGCGCCGGATTGCCGTACAGCGGGTAATACAGGTCGTTGAAGCTCGGCGCCCGGAAGGCGGTCGAAGCCTGCGCCGTCAGCTTCCACGAGGGATCGAACCACCATCCCCATCCAATGAGCCCGGTGGTCGCGCTGCCGAAGTCGCTGTAGCGATCGTGGCGCACGTTCAACTGCCACTGCTGGCTGCCCAGGCGGCCGTTGGTGCCCATCCAGAAGGAATTCACCTGGCGCGAAAACTCGGTGAGCTGGTTGTTGCCCGATGGGTCATACGAGGTGGAGGCGCCGTACTGGTCCAGGTGTTCCCACCCGGCCGTCGCGTCGATGCCCGGCGCAAGGGTCGTCGTGTCCTGAAGCGCGATCTGCCGGGTGTGGCTGAAGAACTGGTTGTTGTCGTTGTCGGAGCCCGAAACGTCGTTGGGAACGTTGGAAACATTGACCGAGTTATCGTGCGTCTCGGACGCGCTCAGACGGATCTGCGAGTTGCCGAAGCGGGGCGCGCCCGACAGGCCATAGCCATACAGCGAAGCGTGCTCGATCTGCGTTGCCGCGCTGGTCGGTATGGTGGGGGGACTGGAATTGAAGGGATCGTCCCAGTCGGTGTCATTGCGGTTGCCCCAGGCCCAGGCGCTGAAGTCTCCCGTCGCGCCGTGCTGCTCCAGGCGCAGTGCACCGTTGCGGTTCCAATTGCCGTCGAGCGACGGATTGATGAACGGAACCTGCGCCACGTCGATTGCCGAGATCGCCTGCTGGGATCGATATCCTAAGGAGGCACTCAAGATCGCATCGGCCACCATCGTGGTGGCGCTGAGGCTGGCATCGCGTGTGTGGCCCTGGCCGGCTTCGACCAACGCATCGGCGCCGGGATGGGCGCCGCCGCGCGTGAAGATCTGCACGACGCCGCCGATGGCCTCGGAGCCGTACAGGCTCGAGAGGTTGCCGCGCGCGATCTCGATGCGCTCGATCGAGTCGGTGGCGATTCCGCCCAGGTTGGCCGCGCCATCGAGCACGCTGTTGAGGCGCACGCCATCGACCAGCACGAGGACCTGGTTGGAATTGGCCCCGCGCAGGAACAGCGAAGTCTGTGCTCCCTGTCCGCCGCTGCGGGCGAACTCGATCCCCGCCTGGCGTCCGAGCAGCTCCGCCAGGTCGCGCGATTGCGTGGTCTCGATGTCCTCGCGCGTGATGACCGTCACGCTGGGCAGGGCATCGCCGAGCGCTTGCTCCGATCGCGACGCCGTGACGACGATGGGAGCGCCGACGGCCTCCTGCGCGTGCGCCCGGCAAGACAGCAGCGCGCAGCACAGCGCCGCGGGAAAGCATAGCGGGAAGGCGAAACCCCGTGCGGCGGCGCGCGCGGCTCTGGACGACAACATGCCGGACATTCCTCCCCGGCCCACCGCCGGTACGGAGCGTCGGCAGCGAAATCCCGGCGAAGAACCGGCGGAGGCATCCGCCCGCTCTTCGCCGTCACCCCGCGGCGAACGCATGACGATCTCGCCGGTCGGCGCGAAGCGCCGCGCCGGCGAGCCCCCTTCGGCCGGTCTCCGGGCTGAGAGCATCCCGATCGCCTTCCCGCGATGCCGGGCGGCATCACAGTGGCAATTGATCAGGACGATGCTGGCGCAAATCGCCGGCGACGCTCTCTTACCGTTGCGGGGGCAGCACAGTTTGTGCGCGCAGGGCGCGCCACTGTTTCCCGTTTCACCGTCGACCGGCTGCTTTCCGATCGAGCGGAACCGAAGGCCCAAGGAGTGTAACAGCGCCGCCGCGGTGCTACCATCCCAGCATGCTGGATCAACTGGACGCACTGACATCGCGCATGCAGGACTTGGTTGCGCACGTGCGCCAGTTGCGTGACGAGAACCACATGCTGAGGACGCAGTTGGCCACGTCGCAGTCGGAGTTGGCGGAGCTCAACGAGCGCATCGCCACCGCGACCAAGCGCTTGGACGCACTGATCGAGCGGCTGCCGCGCGAGCTGCGCGAGGCCGATGGCGCATGAAGTCCGATGGGCCGCAATCCGATGACGTCTAACGCGGCGAGCGTCTTGGCCAAAGCGACGCTGCCCGGCCGGCGTCGTCCCTGACCCGGAGTCCGGCGCGATGGAGCAGATCACTCTTAGCATACTCGGCCGCGAATACCGCGTGGCGTGCCGCCCGGAGGAGCGCAACGAGCTGCTCGCCTGCGCCCATTACGTCGATCAGAAGATGGCCGCCATACGCGACGGCGGCAAGGTCCTGGGGGCCGACCGCGTCGCAGTCATGGCCGCGTTGCAGATCGCGCAGGAATTGTTTGGCACCAAGGGCACCGACGGCGCCGCGATTGCCGATGTGCGCCGGCGCCTGCGCGACCTCACTGCGCTCGCCGACGAAATTCTGGCCCCGCAAGAAAAGCTGTTCTAGGGGTTCATTTCCTGCGGTGCCCGGCACCGTCAGGCGGCTGCGGCGGTTAGAATGGGGCGTCCCTGCGGTGTTCGCGCAAAGGCCTTTTTGTTCCTTGAACCAATGCGCATTGCGCTAGGTCGCCGCGCTCGTG
>Ga0209415_10006140_pt1 | contig 21461 bp, 23 predicted proteins | sample PeaSoiSIISIP2007_FD_187696 | JGI IMG/M metagenome (GOLD analysis project Ga0209415, IMG submission 187696) | Peat soil microbial communities from Weissenstadt, Germany - SII-SIP-2007 (SPAdes) (version 2) | ecosystem: Environmental > Terrestrial > Soil > Wetlands > Peat | place: Germany... | reverse complement strand
GAACGCGACAAGGATGGGGCACCCGGCGATGGGGATGTCGCTGGGGTATGAGGGGCGGAAGTAAAGTCAACTTCCCCACCCTGTCGCAAAGAACGCGACAAGGATGGGGCACCCGGCGACGGGGATGTCGCTGGGGTATGTGGGGTGGAAGTAGTTGGAGAGTCCCCACTTCTCGCGCAAAGAGCGCGCGAGAAATGGGGCACCCGAGGCAAAGTGCATAGATCCTTTCGCTCAGGATGACAAGGCTAAAAGGGTGATGACGGATAATTCAAAACTTGACGCAGCGAATGAGCAGATGGTGACTGCCCCGCCGGCGATCGTTGCTGGTACTTCTGCAAAGGCCAACAAGGATGCTGCGAAGAAGGAAGAGAGCGATTCGTCGTTTGCGGTGTCGGTGACCGACGTTTATGAAGGACCGCTCGACTTGTTGCTGGATCTGATTCGCAAGCAGGATATCGACATTTACGACATTCCGATTGCGAAGATTACGGCGCAGTATCTGGCATACGTGGAAAAGATTCGCGAGCTCGATGTGAACGTGGCGGCGGAATTTATTTATATGGCCGCGGTGCTGATTCACATCAAGTCGAAGATGCTGCTGCCGCGCGATCCGGCGGCGACGGCAGAGGAGCAGGAAGATCCGCGGAACGAACTGGTCAACCGGCTGCTGGAGCATGAGAAGTTCAAGTCGGCGGCGCAGATGCTTTTGCAGAAGCAGCAGATTGAAGATGCGGTGCTGTCGAATCCATCGCTGAAAGAATTCATGGAGGCGGAAGGCACCGAGCCGGAAATTGCTGCCGATGTGATCGACCTGGTGAAGACATTTCAGCAAGTGCTGGAGCGGGTGCGCACGCGTCCAGTGCTGAATGTCGATGAAGAGACGGTCACGGTGGGGCAAATGATTGATTATCTGCGGCGGCGGCTCGACCTGGAAGACCGGCCGATCCGGCTGAAGCAGTTGCTGATGCGGGTGCCGTCGCGGCAGGCGCTGGTTTGCATGTTCTTGGCGCTGCTGGAAATGGTGCGGCTGCAGGCGATCCAGGTGCGACAGGAGAAACTGTTCGGCGAAATCGCGGTGCGCAAGCACACCCACTTTGAAGAGATTATGAAGGAACAGTCGGCGGTAAGAGACGACTGGAAATGAAACAGGGGTAGGGGTTAGGGGTCAGTTTTCGCGTTTACTAGCCCCTAGTCGCTATTCCCTGATCCCTGACTACTATGTCTTTAAAAGCACAACTCGAAGCCATTATTTATGCGGCGGAGACGCCGATCACGCTGGAGCAGATGATCCAGTTGGTGAAGGAAAGTGTGGTCGCGGAGGGAGCGGCGGATGAGGCGGAGATGAAGTCGCGCGTCCGCTCGTGTCTCGAAGAACTGGTCGCGGAATATGGCGGGCCCGATCACGGAATTGAGATTCGGCAGGTCGCAGGCGGATACCGGATGTCGACCAAGCCGGAGCAGCACGAAGTGGTGCGGGCGTTCGCGAAGAGCTTGAAGCCGCCGATCCGGCTGTCGCTGCCGGCGCTCGAAACTCTTGCCGTGATTGCTTACAAACAGCCGGTGACCGTACCGGAGATTAACGACATTCGCGGCGTGGATTCTGGCGGCGTGATTGGGACGTTGCTCGACCGCAAGCTGATTACGACTGCGGGGCGCAAGCAGGTGATCGGGCGTCCGATTCTTTACAAGACGACAAAGGAATTCCTGATGCGGTTTGGGCTGAAGGATGTGAACGAACTGCCCAGCATGGAAGAGTTCGAGAAGCTGGTGGCGGAGTCGTTTCAGGCGGAGTTGATTCCGGCAGAGGACGCACCGGCGGCCGCTTTCGAGCCTGCGCGAGGATTGGAAGATTCGGAATCGGCGGTGTCGGTACACGAGGAAGCTCCGGCAGAAGAGACAACGGGCTGATGCAGGCAACCTGGGCTAAAGCCCAGGTTCATTCGGTCTGGCTTACGCGGCCCTGAAGGGCCGCTCTTCCACGGAGATCTTCCACAGTTTTCTTGGTGAAGTTTCTTACGAACATGCCCATTGAACGGCTGCAAAAGATCATCGCTGCTGCTGGAGTGGCTTCCCGAAGGACAGCAGAGAAACTGATTTCGTCCGGAGCCGTGCAGGTCAACGGGACGGTGATCACGGAACTCGGCAGCAAGGCGGACTCAGAAACCGATCATATTCGGGTGAACGGAAAACTTCTCCACGGAGCGCAGCGGCACACTTATCTCTTGCTCAACAAGCCGAAGGGTTTCGTGACCACGATGAGCGATCCGGAAAAACGGCCCACCGTGATGGATTTGATTCACGGGGTCAAAGGCCGGGTGTATCCCATCGGGCGGCTGGATTATGCCAGCGAAGGATTGCTGTTGATGACCAACGATGGCGAATTGGCGCACCGGCTGATGAAAGCGGCGTCGCATGTGGCCAAGACCTATGTGGTGAAAGTGGCGGGCACGCCCAAGGAAGAAGCGATCGCCAGGCTGCGGGCGGGAGTCTCCATCGCCACCGATGACGGGAAGCGCGTGAAGACCGGGCCGGCGCTGGTGCGAGTGGTGAAAGAAGCGGCGAATCCGTGGTACGAGATCACGCTGGTGGAGGGACGCAATCGCCAGATTCGGCGCATGTTTGAGGCGGTGGGGCATCACGTGGAAAAAATTAAGCGCGTGCGCTACGGGCCGCTGACGCTGGACGTTCCTCCGGGGAAGTTTCGATCGCTCACGCTGCGGGAAATTGAGAAGCTGAAGTCCGCCAGCACCACGGTGAGCAAGCGATCCATCAAGTGATCGACGGCGAACATGAGCCGATTCTCTGATCTGGTGTCGAAGCCGGCGCGCGAGATGAGCGAATTGTTTCCGCTGCCGCCGATGCGGACGTCGCGTGGGACATCCCATGGGACGCCGCATGGCACGACTGTGGAAGCCCAACCGCGACTCATCAAGCTCGATTCCAACGAAAATCCTTTTGGCCCGTCGCCCCGCGCGATCGAGGCGATGCAGGCCGCGCTGGCGGCGGCGAACTCCTATCCTGACGACGGTTGCACCGAGCTACGCTGCAAACTGGCCGCCCACCATAGTGTTCCGGCTGAGGAAGTTCTAGTGACCGCGGGATCGACCGGGATGCTAAGCCTGCTCTGCCAGACGATGCTGGCACCGGGGCTGAACGCGGTGACCAGCGACCGGTCGTTCATTGTTTATTCGATGGTGGTGCAGGCCACGGGAGCGCGACTGATCAAGGCCGCGATGCGCGGGGATGAGTTCGATCTGGAGGCGATTCTGGGCGCGATTAACGAGGACACGCGGCTTGTATTCGTGGCGAACCCGAACAATCCAACAGGAACCATGCTTGAGGCCGCGGCAGTCGATAAGTTTATTGCCGAAGTTCCCGAGCATGTGGTGGTGGTTCTGGACGAGGCGTACTACGACTTCGCGGTGGATTTCGCGGCACGGCGGAAGGTGGAGTATTCGCGATCTCTGGTTTACGTGCGGCGGGGCGCAAACGTTGTGGTCCTCAGGACATTTTCGAAGGCGCACGGGTTGGCCGGCTTGCGCGTGGGATATGGATTAGGTCCGGCGGACCTGCTGGCATACAGCGCGCGGATGGGCGATATGTTTTCAGTGTCGTCGGTGGCGCAGGCTGCGGCCGTGGCCGCGCTTGAGGATCGCGATTATGTGGCGCGGGTGGTGACGAACAATGCGGAGCAGGCAGAGATTCTGAGTGCGGGACTATCGGAGCTAGGATATCGCGTGGTGCCGACGGCGGCGAACTTTCTTTATTGCGACGTAGGAGATGGTTCCGGGTTCGCGGGGCGATTGCGCGGCGAGGGAGTCAGCGTGCGTCCGTTGGGCGCTTGGGGCGCGGCGAGTTGTATTCGAGTAAGCATCGGGACGCCGGAGCAGAATCAGATTTTTCTGAGCGCGGCTGGCAAGATTGCCGGGGCGTCGCAACGGTAGGAAGCGAAGTCCCTCAGCGGCTGAAGCCGACACCAATGGCGCGTATTACGGGCCGACTGAAGTCGGCCCCTTCCCGAGTCGCGCGTGGTTTCTTGCTACTACGAGGCGGGGAGTCTGGCGGCGCCGTAGAGGCCGGCGTCACTGCCGAGCAGGGCGCGGGTGATGATCGTCTTTTTGCGCGTGTAGTTGGCGATCTGGGCGGACGCGCCTTGCTTGTGGCCAAGAGGATCATGTTCGGGATCTTCCGGGGCGGTCGCGGCGTAGACCAGCGAGCGCTCGCGCAACTCGGCGAACATCCGCGGGGCGAAGGCGTCCCACGCACTGAGGACTCCGCCGCCAATCACGAACATGTCGAGGTTGAGGACGTTGATCAGACCGGCGAGCAGGATTCCCAGGACTTGGCCGAAGCGATGGAAGATGCGTTGCGCGTCGGGGTCGCCTTGAATCGCGAGATTGTAAACGGATCGCGCGCTGAAGTCCGGGTCAGAGGCGGCTGCTGTCGCGAGGCCGGGCGCGTTTCTGGCGGCGATGGACTCGCGAGCCATGCGCACCACTGCCGTAGCCGACGCATAGCGCTCGGCGCAACCGTGATTGCCGCAGCCGCAGGGGACGCCGTCAGGCTCAACGGTGACGTGGCCGAACTCGCCGGCCATGCCGTTCATGCCGTAGAAGATTTTGCCATTCAGAACAATCGCGCCGCCGATGCCGGTGCCGAGCGTGATCATCGCCATGTTGGCAGCGCCGCGGCCCGCGCCCAGCCATTGTTCGCCGAGAGCGGCGACTTTGGCATCGTTGTCGAGGCAGACGCGAGCGCCCAGGCGACGCTCGATTTCGTCGCGCACGGGATAATCGGACCAGCCGGGAAGGTTGGCAGACTTGCGCATCATTCCGGTTTCCATGTCGATGATGCCGGGGACGCCGATGCCGGCGCCGACGAACTTTCCGCTGCCGCGATATTGCTCGGTGAGGCGGTGGATGGCGTCGCACATTTCGCCGATGACGTGGTCGCGGCCGAGGGCGACTTTCACGCCGAGAGTGATTTTTTCAAGAAGCTGGCCGTCGGTGGTGATGGCCGCAATGCGCAGGTTGGTGCCGCCGAGATCGACTCCGATGGAGAAATCAGGCATGGGCAGAAGAGTACCAGAACTTCCTCTACAGGTAATAGCCTAGGCCGGAGAAGATGGTGCGGGAGGACCCATCCTGCACGCTGTCGACTTCGAGCCAGTGATCTTCATAGGCATCGCCTTCCAGAATGACTTCGATGTGTCCATCGCCATCCACATCGGCCAGATCGATTGGGGACCAAGTCGTTACCGTATTCTTCTCAGCGTCAGCCTTTTGAAATGACACCTTTCGCAGCACGTGCGCTTGCGAGTCTTGGTCGATGACGAGAATCACCTCGCAGAGCGTAAGGTCATAGCCCGTTAAGCGATCGTAGTGCGCCGCGGCGAGGGACCAGCCGGAGGAAGCCGATGTCCACTCAGTAAAGTAGATTTGTCCGGCCGCCTTAGCGGGCAGACCGAGCCCGCGCAATTCGTCGATCAGGATGCTGCGTACGCGTGGAGACGGCTGTCCATGCTGTTGGCAGTGTCGTGCTCCTTCAATCCAGCTGCAATCAAAGCCCGCTGCCACTTTGACATGTGCGCCGGGTTTTTTCGGAGGACGGATCTCGCAGCTATCATCAGGACCGTTGCCTTGCGGCGCACCGCAATAGTGTGCTTTCACGAAAGCTTTGATTTTCCGGCAGCGGGCGCTAGTGCAGGCCGGACGGTGCGGGTCCTTGTCGTCTTGCCCATTCGCCTGTGCCCCAACAGCTGCCAAGAACGAAACCAATGCTGCGATGAGAAGGCATTTGGTCGTCCATAAAACGGTTGGTTGGCACATACGATACGACCATATCATTTCTGACATTTTGGGCAGTAGTGACTGCTGCGGCCGGCGATAACGATGCGTTTGACGGGCGTCTTGCAGACGAGGCAAGGCTCGGATTCGCGGGCGTAGACGCGATGCTGGAGTTGGAAGAATCCTTCTTCGCCGTCGGAGTTCACGTAGTCGGAGATGGAAGAGCCGCCGAGGGCGATCGCTTCTTTCAGGACTTCTTTTACTGCACCGAGAAGCTTGGCCAGTTGTTCGCGCGTAATGGTCGAGGCGCGGCGGCGGGGGCGGAGGCCGGCGCGGAATAAAGATTCATCGGCATAAATGTTGCCGACTCCACGCAGGAGGTTCTGGTTGAGCAGGGCGCTTTTGATGGGAGTCTTGCGGCCGCGGAATAACGTCAGGAAACTTTCGAGGTTGGCTTCCAGAGGTTCGATGCCGGAGGCGTCGAAATCTCCGGCTTGCGCGACGCTCAGGCGGCCGAAGCGGCGGGGGTCGATGAAGCGGAGTTCCCTGCCCGAGGACAATTTGAGGATGGCATGGGTGTGCTTGACCACTTCCGATTGCGGCTCGCAGACTTGCAGGCGGCCGGTCATGCCGAGGTGGACGATGAATTGGGCACGTGTGGGGCGGACACTCTTGTCCGCCTCTGCGTGCAGCGTTGATGAAGCGCGTGACGAATGTGCCGTCGATCCCTTGCGAGACGGTTCTAGCTTTCGGCCTTTGGCGGACAGGAGTGTCCGCCCCACACGATCGAGGTCGAAGACGATGTGTTTGCCCATGCGGCGGACGGCGGCGATGCGGGCGTGTTCGAGGGTCGCAGCGATTGCGGATGCGGGGGATTTCAGCGGCTCCTTTTTCTGGCCGAGCCAGACGGAGTCGACGACATCGTCGGTGACACGTTTGGCGAGGCCGCGAGCGATGGTCTCGACTTCGGGGAGTTCGGGCATGGAGTTTGGAAATCGTTAACCACTAAGGACACGAAGGTACACAAAGGAAATCGAGCATCGCCGTGTCCTGCGCACCCACTCAAGCCGAAGGACGGCTTTAATGGGCCACCTCCGGTTACGCCAATACCTAATACAAGTTCACTTCTTCAGGAACGTGCCCTTCTCCAGTTCTGCGAAGGCCTGCTTGAGTTGCTCTTGCGTGTTCATGACGATTGGGCCGTACCATGCGACTGGCTCTTCGAGTGGCTTGCCGGAGACCAGGAGGAAACGGATGCCGTCTTCGCCGGCTTGCACGGCGACTTCATCGCCGCGATCGAAGACGACGAGCGAGCGGTTCTCGGCGTCGGCGGGCGGGTGGGTATCGGCCCATCCCACACTTTCGGTCGGGACGGCGAGCGGGCCGGAGGCATTACAGAATTTTCCGTCTCCCGAGAACACGTAGGCAAAGGCGTGGCGCGTGACCTCGACGGGCAGCGTTTTGCGTTTGCCAGGAGGCACCGAGACGTCGAGGTAAGTAGGATCGGTGGCGATGCCCTCGACCGGGCCCCTCTTGCCCCAGAAGTTTCCGCAGACGATGCGAACGTGGGTGCCGTCGTCGTCGGTAACCTGCGGGATTTCGCCGGTCTTTATTTCCTGGTAGCGCGGGTCGGTCATTTTCTTGTCCGCCGGAAGATTCGCCCAGAGCTGGAAGCCATGCATGCGGCCGGTGGGATCGCCCTTGGGCATCTCCTGGTGAATGATGCCGCTGCCGGCGGTCATCCACTGCACGTCGCCGGCGGCGATGGCTCCGTGGTTGCCCATGCTGTCGCCGTGTTCGACGGTTCCGGCCAGGACGTAAGTGATGGTCTCAATGCCGCGGTGCGGGTGCCAAGGGAATCCGGCGAGGTAGTCCTCGGGGACATCGTTGCGGAAATCGTCGAGAAGCAGGAACGGATCGAACTCGTGGGTGTTGCCGAAGCCGAACGCGCGGCGCAGATGCACTCCGGCGCCTTCGAGCGTGGGCTTGGATTTGATGAGGCGTTTGACGGGTCGAATGGACATGTGGTCTCCGTGTCGAGGAGTCGCTTACTACGCTGCGATGATCCTTTTTGTAGTTGTCAGCATTGGATGCGCTTGACCCCGCGCAGGACGCAGAGGCACGGATTGACATGCCGGTTCGACGCCCCTAGTATTCTCGCACCGTGTCAGTTTCGAAGGAGGCAGCCATGGCAGCCAGCGAAACAAATCCCCTCGCAGACCAGCGGTTCAACAACCAATCTTTTTCCGACCGTAGAAGCTTTCTAAAGGGGTCAGCCGCGCTTACGGCCGGCTTCTCCGCTTTGTTTGGGGCGGTCTCGTTGCCCGCGGCCGCCGAGGCGAGCGACTCGAATCTCAACATCCTCGGACCGCGACCCGGATACACGCCGCAGGTGGGAACGTTCGTCTCCCTGCTCACCTGGATGCGGGAGGCCAACGGAGTCATCTCGGCCACCAAGGGACTGACGCAGGCCGATCTGGACTACCTGATTGACCCCAAGGCCAATACCATGGGCGCGCTGATGCTGCACCTGGCGGCCACGGAGACCTACTACCAGCTCAATACTTTCGAAGGCAAGAAGTGGGACAGTTGGCCGGATTCGGTGAAGCAACAGTGGGACGCAGCGATGAATCTAGGGGACGCGGGACGGAAAACGATCAAGGGCCACGACCGGGACTACTATCTAAACATCCTGCAGGCGACGCGCGCGAAGACGCTGGCAGAGTTCACCAAACACGATGACACCTGGTTCCTGGCCGCCGACAAGAACTGGCCCTGGGGGCCGACGAACAATTACTGCAAGTGGTTCCACGTGTGCGAGCACGAGGCGCATCACTCGGGACAGATCGCCTTCCTAAGAAAGCGCCTGCCGGGCGCAAAACCAGATAGCGAGTAACGATCGTCAAGTCGAAGAACGTTCGCCCGCTTCAGCGAATAGAACTTATGTCAGATTGCCCCTAGTCCTTGAGTGGGACCACGGCGCTGCCGTCGCGGCAGAAGGTGGCGACTCGTTGCAGATCGCCGTTGACGTCGGGCACGGTCATCACGGGGCCGTAGCAGTAGACGGCGTGGCCGGAAGCTGCGAAGTACCAGCGTCCGCCCTTGGAGTGTTTGGCGATCTGGCTGGAGGTGGTGGGCTGGCGCAGAGGCTTCTGCGGAGCGATGGGAACGACGGGCAGACTGAACAACAAGGCTAGGGTCAGAACCTTCATTGTGTTTTCCTGAAGCTGGTTTCTTCGTGATGCTGGATTTCCAGCTTTCCGCTTGCTACTGCTTACCCACAGAACGAAAGTGCTGCAATGTTCAGTTTCGTGAATCTTCTTCTAAATCGTGATCAGGGTCCGAACGTCGTCCACCAGGTCGGATGCCGGCTTGGTCGGCATCCGGAAATCTGGTTTCTGCTGGGCGGACTGATTCTGGGTACGATGCTGTTGCGGTCCTGCCTGGGAAGACGGGGCCTTACGAGTTGGCGCCTGGGTTGACGGGTACTGGGTCGAAGGAGCTTGGGTCGAAGGAGCCTGGGTCGACGGGTACTGGGTCACTGGAGCTTGGGTCATCGCCGCGGACGTCTGGGCATTGTCCTGCGCGGCCTTCGTCCTTAGGGCGGACAATTCAGTGCTGTCGCGTAGGAGTTCGCGAATCAGGGCGCGCTGCGACTCGATGGTGCGTCCCTGCTCGACAATCAGCATGGTCATAATGCCGTAGCAGAGCACGAACAACACGGACAACAGCGGCAGCCGGCCGTGCTTCTTAGGAGCCGCAGGAGTTTGAATCGCGGCTACGGTGGGTACGGCGTCGGTCCCGAATAAAGTCGTCAAAATGCACCCCGGTCTTGCCCCGGATTCGCGGGCACTTAAGAGAGTGCATCCCGGCAGCCAACCTGCTGGATCTTGCCAAGTGACTGATATCATGGATGTTATCGTCAATGGATGGGCGATGGATAGGGGCGAGGTGTGCAATCCTATGCACATTATGAGTAAGCGGGATTGGTTCGGCGGGGGCCTCCCTCAACCGCGAGAGGCCTCACCCCGCACTCGATAGATGGCACCTAGCCCCGGAGGTTACCCTTTGCCGATGGCGCCGGTACTTCGGTCACTTTTGCGCCACGATTAGGGCATTTTAAGATTGATGTAACGATTTAGTAGTCAAGTTTCGGTACCAGGAAAATCGCTACGATGCGAATGCGGAAAGTCCTGACTCTGTTTCTATTGCTGTCCTGCTGGCTAGGCGCTGGGGCAACGTCCCAGAGCCAGCAAGCCTCTTCTGCAGGCACACGCAAGGTGGTGCAAAAAACCTACCCTGCGTATCCGGAGATCGCAAAACGGATGAACATCTCCGGCACCGTGAGAGTAGTCGCCTCGGTGTTGGCGGACGGTACGGTAAAGTCTGTCGAGCCGCTGGGGGGCAGCCCGTTGCTGCTGAGGGCCGCTCAGGATGCCGTGCTGAAGTGGAGATTCAGTCCTGGTAGCGAATCGCGAGAGACGATCGAACTCCGTTTCGATCCCCAGCAGTAATCCGCCCGGGCGCTCTCAGAGTACGTTACCTTTTTGCGGTGACCTTGAGTACTCCTGTTACTTTTCCCGCGGGCAGCGATCTCTTAGGATCATGAGTCATCTCGAATTATTAGAAGTAGATTTAGACATACAACTCCTCTGTCTCAGGGATTGCAATCATGCGAATTCGGTATGTTTTAGCACTGTTTCTTCTCTTTTCAACGTTCTTGGGAGCCGTAGACAAGGGCCAAATCCAACAGTCTTCCGGCGAAAACATGCGCCGGGTGGTGCGGAGAATCGCTCCGGTGTATCCGGACGCGGCCAAGAGGATCAGCCTATCCGGCACGGTCAAAGTGATTGTGATTGTGGGGGCGGACGGAGACGTGAAGTCCGCAGAGGCCGTGGGCGGCAGCCCGGTTCTGATCCCGGCGGCGCAGGATGCCGTCTCCAAATGGAAGTTCGCTCCGGGGGTTGAATCCCGAGAGACCGTCGAAATCCACTTCAGTCCATTCTAGGACTGGCGGGCGCTGGCATTGATTTGTCGGGCACTCTATTTACCCAGCACCAGCTTGGCGATGGTTGCCAGCTGCATGTTGGACGTGCCTTCGTAAATCTTGCCGATCTTGGCGTCGCGCCAGTACTTTTCCACGGGATAGTCTTTGGTGAATCCGTATCCGCCATAGATTTCGATGGCCAGCGAAGTCACGCGCTCGGCTACTTGCGAGGCGAAGAGCTTGGTCATGGCAGCTTCCTTGACGAAGTTCACGCCGGCGTCCTTCATGCGGGCGCAGTTGTAGACCATGAGGCGCGCAGCCTCAATCTCGGTGGCCATCTGGGCAATCTGGAACTGGATGCCCTGAAATTCTGAGATGGCCTTGCCGAACTGCTTGCGGTCGACGGCGTATTTGCAGGCAAACTCCCACGCGCCGCGGGCCAAGCCGATCATTTGCGCGCCGATGCCGATGCGGCCTTCGTTCAGGGTCTCGATGGCGATCTTGTAGCCCTTTCCGGGCTCGCCCAGCACGTTCTCTTTGGGCACGCGGCAATCTTCCAGAATCAGCTCGCAGGTGGACGATGCGCGAATGCCGAGCTTGTCTTCCTTCTTGCCGACGGTGAATCCGGGAAAATCCTTTTCGACGAGGAATGCGGTGATGCCTTTGTATCCGGCTGCCGGATCGAGCGTGGCGAAGAGCACGAATAATCCTGCCTCTTTGCCGTTGGTGATCCAGAGCTTGCGGCCGTTCAGCACGTAGTCGCTGCCTTGGAGCGCGGCGCGAGTCTGCAGGGCGAATGCATCAGAGCCCGAACCAGCCTCGCTGAGCGCGTAAGCGCCGACGATCTCGGTGGCCATCCTGGGCAGGAAGCGATTCTTCTGCTCTTCTGAGCCCCAGCGCAGCAGGGCGTTGTTGACCAGCGTGTTCTGCACGTCGACGATGACGCCGGAAGAGGCGTCCACGCGCGAGAGTTCTTCGACGGCCAGGATGGCTTCGAAGAATTTGGCGCCGCCTCCGCCGTACTGCTCGGGAATCTCGATGCCCATCAGGCCGAGCTGAAAGAAATCGTGGATGAGGTCTTTGTCGAAGACGCCCTTCTCGTCCATTTCCCTGACCAGGGGACGAATCTTCTCGTCGGCGAATTGGCGGATGTTGTCCCGGAAAAGAATTTCGTCTTCGGTGAGCGTGGTCAGCGGAGCGGGCGGGGCGGCTTGCAAGGTTTCGGGCATGGGGACACCTTGAAATCCTGAGATGGCAAACCGTTAATTTTAGCACTTGCTGAAAGGAACTTAACCACTAAGGACACTAAGGATCACGAAGAAAAATCATGCAGGAGACACCTTCGTGATACTTCGTGTCCTTCGTGGTTTAAGGTTCGTCAGAATCTACCGAGGGCGGGAATGAACCAGCTTCAGCCCGTCCGCTTGCAGGATGCGCTTGATCTGGCTGCGGGCGTGCACTGACCACGGGCCGGAGGTGTCGAGCTTGACGTAGGACTGCCAGTGTTTGAGGGCCTTGCGAGGCTCGCGGATTTTCTCGTAGGCCAGCGCCAGGTTGTAGTGGGCGTCGGCGTAGGTGGGAGCCAGTTGCAGGGCGGTCTTGTAGGTTTGAATCGCTTCCTGCACGCGTCCAGTTTCGTCGAGCACATTGCCCAGGTCGAAATAGGCGAGCGAGTAGCGCGGGTCGGCTTCAATGGCCTGGCGGTAATGGCGCTCGGCGAGCGCGAAATCCTGGCGGTTGTAGTAAAGCGTGCCCAGATTGATGTGCGCGGCCGCGTGCGTGGGCTGAATTTCCAGAACCTGATGGTAGGCGGCGATGGCGTCCGGCTGCGTGGTTGGATCTTCCTCGAGCGCGATGCCGCGCGCAAACCACGAAGTAACCTCGCTCTCGCGGGGAGCAGGCTCGGCATTGGGTACCGGCGTACTGGTGACGACTTTTTCGCGGGACGAAAAATCCATCAGGAACTGACCGGCGATCGGCTCCAGCAGTTTGCCTTGGTGGCGAAACGCCACGCGGTGCTTGGCCGTCGACAGCGCGCTGGCTTCGAGCAGCGGCTTCTCCACGCCCGCCGACTGCTTGCGCATGGCGTCGAGCGATTGGCGAATGATGGCCGGGCGCACGCTCATGGCGCACAGGTCGCGAACTTTCTTGATTTCGAGGAGATCGGAAAAAGAATAGGTCTCGGCGGACGCTACCAGGCCGTTCCGCTCCCAGTTGGCCAACTGGCGCGGTGTGAGGTGAAGAATCCGAAGTAAATCAGCTCGGCTGTACACGGTGATGCGCAAACCAGACTGCAACGAAACGGACAAAGAACGTCCGCGGACATTATCTTCAACTTGCGGCAGCAAACGCAACTGCAAACAGTGCAAAAACCTGTGGAGAACCTGGTTGATTTACATGCAGCGGGAATGGTGCAAGAGCGCCACAGGGGCTAAAGCCGCGCCAATTTTGTCTGCTTCACGCGGCGCTGAAGCGCCGCTCTTCCACAGGGGTGTCCGCGTTCAAGGTCTCTCATCAATTGCTACACCGCCGCAACCGCTGCCTGGTATTCCTCGTAGGTGCCCTTGAAGTCGGTGATCTTGTGGTCGCTCTCGAAGTGCCAGATGCGAGTCGCGACCTCATCGATCAGATCGTGATCGTGGGTGACCAGGAAAACCGTCCCATGATATTTCTGCAAAGAAATGTTGAGGGCGTTGATGGCTTCGAGGTCGAGGTGGTTTGTAGGTTCGTCGAGCACCAGCACGTTCGGCTTCTGCAGCATGAGTTTGCAGAAGAGCAGGCGGGCAGCTTCACCGCCGGAAAGGACGCTGGTGGATTTCGTGGCCTCGTCGCGCTGAAACAGCATCTGGCCGAGAATTCCGCGCAGTTCTTCGGTGACGGCCGCGCCGTCCCATTGATGCAGCCACTCGATCGCGGTCGTGCCACCGGCGATCAGGCTGCGGTGGTCTTGCGCGAAATAGCCGATGGAAGCTTCGTGCCCCCAAATCACTTTGCCGGAGTCGACGAAGGGTCCGTCGTAGCCGCTGGTCTTGCGCAGCTCGGCATCGGGCGTGGTCGGGGAATTCGCCAGCAGCGCGTTCAACAGCGTGGTCTTGCCGGCGCCGTTGCGTCCCATGAGCGCGATGCGCTCACCGCGGAGGATGCTGGCGGTGAAGTCTCGGATGACCTGCTTGTCGTCGTAGGACTTGCCCAGATGCTCGATTTCGAGGATGTGCTTGCCCGAAGGCCGTTTCTGTTCGAACTTGATGAACGGGCGCTGGATGTTGGACTTGGCCAGTTCCGTGACCTGCAGGCGCTCGACTTCCTTGCGGCGAGACTGCACCTGACTTGACCGCGTACCCGCGGCGAACCGCGCAATGAATTCGTTCAGCTGCGAGATCTTCTTTTCGCGCTGGGCGTTTTGTGACTCGATCTGCGACCGCACCTGAGTCTTGGCTACGACCATATCGTCATAGCTGCCGGTGTAGGTGATGATGGTTTCGTAGTCGATGTCGGCGATGTGGGTGCAGATGCTGTTCAGAAAATGGCGGTCGTGCGAAATGGCGATGACGATGCCGTCGTAGACATTCAGAAATCCCTGCAACCAGTGGATCGAATCCAAGTCGAGGTGGTTCGTAGGTTCGTCGAGGAGCAGGGCTTGCGGATGGCCGAACAGGGCCTGCGCCAGCAGGACGCGGACTTTCTGTCCGCCTTGCAGCTCGCTCATCTTGCGGGTGTGGGCCTCGTCGGGAATGTCGAGGCCTTGCAGCAAAATGGCGGCATCGCTCTCGGCGGTGTAGCCGTCTTCTTCGCCGACGATGCCTTCGAGCTCGCCGAGTTTCATGCCGTCGGCATCGGTCATGTCGTGCTTGGCGTAGATGGCGTCGCGTTCCTGCATGGCCGCCCACAGGCGCTTGTTGCCCATGATGACGGTGTCGATGGCGGAATAGGCGTCGAAAGCGAACTGGTCCTGGCTCAGGACGCCGAGCTTGCGGGGACGGACGACCGTGCCCTTTTGCGGCTCAAGTTCGCCGCTGAGCAGTTTCATGAAAGTGGATTTGCCGGCGCCGTTGGGCCCGGTCAGACCATAGCGCTTGCCCGGCGTGAACGCCGTGGAAACTTCATCGAACAGTATTTTGGCGCCGTAGCGCATGGACACATTGCTGACTGAAAGCATGGTTTCTTTGTGACTTCTTCAGGACCTGCGAGGAATTCCGCCAAGACGGTGCGCAGCTGGAGTGAATAGAATACCATGCCGCGCCTCTATTTATGCGTCCCAGGGGTTGATGACAGTGGCGGAGATATCGGTGAAGTGGGTAACGTTCCGCGTCGCCAGACTGGCGCGGTGCACCAAAACAATGCCGGCGATCATGGTATCGCGCAACTCTCCGACCCGCCCTTTCTTCTGTCGTAGGCCAGTAAGCTCTGCCGCCAATCGAGCTGCGTGCTCATCGAAGGCCGCGATTCGATGGTCGATCCGGTCCAGCAGCCGCTCGAAATCTTCCGACAACGAAACTCTCTTCTTTCCGTGCGGCATGATTTGCAGTCCCGTCTGGATCTCAAGGATGGTGATGGAGTTCGTCCAGATGGAACTCCGAGGCTGCCGGTCCAGCCACGACGCCACGCTCGGATCAGGCGCATTCCGCATGAGCGCGGAGAGAACGTTGGTGTCGAGAATAATCATTGCTCAACTATTCTTCGAACTTGACCGGGCGCACAGGATGCCCGCGCAGTTCCTCCACTTCGAAATCGTAGCCCTTGCCTTTAAACAGAGCAGCAATTTCCGTGCCTAATCCCACTGCTGGTTTCTCCGCTTCGCTGGCCGCATTCCGCAGGATGTCGCGCACCTCTTCCTCCATGCTGCGGCCATTGCGCCGCGCACGCCGCTGCAGGCGGGCTTTGACGCCGTCTTCAATGTTGCGGACCACTAGCTGGGCCATAGGCCACCTCGCCTCCCATTAATGATATCATGATATCATAGCGGCGCGCTGGAGGCAAGTCTAGCCTACATCTTGGTTTTCGCGGCCGCTTCTGTCACCGCAACCGAGCCCTTCAAGATGATCTCCTCTGACGAGCGGCCGACGAGAATGCCGAACGTTCCCGGAGTGATGTGCCACTGCTTCGCCATCGGGTCGAAGTAGGCGAAGGCACGGGCATCGAGGTTGATGGCGACATGCCGGGTTTCGCCGGGCTGGAGCATGACTTTGGCGAAACCCTTCAACTCTTTCGCGGGCCGGGCGATCTTGGAATGATCGTCCGCGACATAGACCTGCGCGACGTCTGCTCCGGCGCGGTCTCCGGTGTTGGTGATGTCGAAGGAAACGGTGTAAAGAGCTTCGGGCGAACCCGTAGAAGGCACCACCGACAGGTTCGCGTACTTGAACGTGGTGTAAGAGAGGCCGTAACCGAACGAGAACAGCGGCTTCACCCCATTGTGCTCGTAGCCGCGATAGCCAACAAAAACGCCGTCTTTGTAAACCACGCGATTAGTGTCGCCTTCGGGATAATAGCTGGCGAACGACGGATTATCTTCACGGCGGCGCTCAAACGTAGCCGGAAGATGGCCGGAAGGATTCACCGCGCCAAAGAGAATCTCAGCGAGGGCAGTGCCTCCCTGCTCTCCGGGATACCAGAGTTCGACGTAGGCGGGAATGTGGTCAAGCCACGTTCCAGGATCGACGTTGCCGCCGGAAGTGACTGCGACGATCGTCTTCGGGTTCGCGGCGGAGAGTTCGCGAATCAGTTCATCCTGGCCGAAGGGCAGGTCGAAGGTGCGGTCGGCGCCCTCCGATTCACTTTCAGGATCGAATCCGGCGGCGATGATCACGACATCGACCTTCGCGGCCAGAACCTTCGCGGCATCGCTTACGAGTTTGCGTTGATTGGCGATGCCGAGGCGCAGCCGCCCTCCAACCGCCGATGTTTGAAAATCTTCGACCACAACTTTGTGCGGGCCAGCCGAAAGATCGAGCGTGACGTGCGACTGCAGGGCGCGCGCTATCTTCCAGTTATCGACAAGAAGCTTGTCATCCACATACAGCCGATTGCCGTTTCCCTCGCCCCCACCTTGCAGAACAATCTCGTAGGGGCCGCTCTCAGCGGCCATGTAGTAGGCGGTCCAGCGACGCGATGATTCGATCTTTCTGCCAGAGGCAAACAAAGCCAGCGCGGCTTCGAAGTCCCCGGCAAAACTCTCCCAACTCGTGCCGGTCACGTTGATGTGATTCAGTACGCCGGTCGACTTGGGAGCGCCCTCGAGTTTGGTGTTCGTAAACATTTCCACGGTCACGCCGCGTTTTCCATCATGGGGTGCGGTCATGAACTCGGTAGCGCGCGCCAGTTCAATTGCGGTGGGCAACCCGCGCTCGTAGTAAACCGTGCTGGAAGCACCGAGAAAATTGCCAATGCCCTGCAGAACGGTGACCGGCGCGAAGGCAGCGGCGCGGGCGCTGCCTCCGCCGACGATCTGGGCGGGATAAGCGTCCGGTCCTACCACGAGAACTGACTTGGTGCCGGCCTTGTCGAGGGGCAGTAACTTGCCATCATTCTTCAGCAGCACCAGGCTCTCGCGGGCGGCATCGAGCGCGACTTGCTGGTCAGGTCCGCTGTACTTCGACAGAGACAGATCGGCTTGCGAACGGTCGAGCCAGCCGAAACGCGCGGCGGTTTCGAGGATGTGAGTAACCTTCTCGTCGATGGTGGCAACCGTGACGCGGCCATCTTTCACGGCGGGGAGAAGATTCTTCTGGTTCATGAAAGCGCCGTTGGGCATCTCCAGATCGAGGCCGCCATTGGCGGCGGCCACTCCGTCATAAGTCGCGACCCAGTCCGACATCATGATGCCGTTGAAACCCCATTCTTTGCGGACAACATCGGTATTGAAGTAGCCGTTCTGCGTCATGTGCTGGCCGTTGGTGAAGTTGTAGGAATCCATGATGGCGCCGACGTGAGCGCGCTTCACCGCCGCTTCAAATGTGGGAAGGTAGATTTCGTGGAGGGTGCGCTCGTCGATGACGGAGTCGGAATCGTGGCGGAGGAATTCGGAATTGTTGCCGAGAAAGTGTTTGACGGTCGCGCTCACACCCTGGCCCTGCATTCCCGTGATGTAGCTTACGGCCATGGTGGAACTGAGGAACGGATCTTCGCCGAAATATTCGAAATTGCGCCCATTCATGGGCTCGCGATAAATGTTGACGCCGGGCCCGAGCATAAAGTGGATGCCGCGGGCGCGCGCGTCTTTACCGATCCCAGCCCCGACTCGCTCGGCGAGCGCCGGGTTCCAGGTCGCCGCCAAGCCAATACCGGCGGCGTAGACAGTGGAGGGAAAACCGGAGTTGGCACGCACTCCGATGGGACCATCGGACATTTCGAATGCAGGCAAGTTGAGCCGAGGCACGGCGCGGATGGCGAAGCCGGTGCCGCCGATGTAATCGATTTTTTCTTCCAGCGTCATTTGCTGGACGAGGGCGGCGGCCTTTTCCTGCGCATTCTGGCTGGATTGCGCGAAGGGTTGAGAGACAGCAAACAAAATTAATACAGAGACCGAAACGGCGTGGTTCAGTCGTGGATTCACGGGGGGCTCCTCCGCCCTCTCACATCGCGGGAAAAGGGCGAGATCAAACTGAGGCGGATTATATCGAAGACTCGCGAGAGAGTCTGCGACAGCCTTCTTCAGTCGGGTTGACTTAGTTGTGCTGAGACGCGCTGGCTTCCACCAATTGCTGCACCGGCGCCACCACCATCAACAGCATGTCCGCCTGGCGCAACTTTGCTTGCGTGATCAGCGCGATTTGCTGGGTCTTCCACGAATCCGGTGCTGGCTGGGATTTATCGAGATAATCGAGCGCCTGCAGGCCCGCCACGCCCAAGGCGGACAGATTTTGCGACAAGGGCACATCTTCCTGCAGAAGAAACGTCGTACTGAGCAAGGGATGCAACCGGGCATCGTTATCACGCCAGGCTGCGAGCCATGTGCGGATCTGCGTTTCGGCGGCCTGGTCTTTGTAGCCACTCTGAACGAACGTCTGCACCAGATCGCTGAAGTGGCGGGCCACGTCGCTCTCGGGATAGACCGCGTCGAGCATGCGGGTGAGAGGAGCGTGGAAGTCGATGGGACCTTGCGCATCGCTCCAGCGGTTGTAGTCTTTGACCGGCTCGACCACGTCAGCGAGATTGCGGAGTTCCGTAATGTCGGCGTCCCCGGCCATGCGATGCAGCATATGTTCTCGAGCAGAGCGGTGCGTGAGGCCGAGAAATTCCAGGTGGAGACTCACGGCATTCAGCCGTGCGTACATCGACGCAACATCGGTGACCGACTGCGGAGACCACAGTCGCTCGGCGATCGCGGCGTTGCGCGGCCAGATGTGCGAGTCGATATTTTCGGGCGTGACCCACTCCGCCCACTGGCAGGACTCGCCGCCGAGGATGCGGCCCTTCTCTTCGGGCGCCAACGTAGCCGCGGCGTTCGCCATGGGATCGACGGCATAATGCCGCGCGGCCGGCCGCATCAGGTCGAGATAGTATCCGTTCGAAAGCAGGCCACTGTAGCCCTGTTTCGCCGCCGCAGCCAGCGACTCTTGCCCGCGCCAGGACTGCACGACGATCGTCTTGGGCAAATCAGGATGCAGGATTTCGTCCCAGCCGACCATCGTCTTGTGATTCTTCGCCACGATCTTCTGCAGGCGCTGGTTGAAGTAGGCCTGCAGGTCCTGATTGTTCTTCATGCCGTGGGCGTGAATGAAGGCCTGACTTTTTGGATTGGCGTCCCACTGCTTGCCGTCGACCTCGTCGCCTCCGATGTGGAAATAAGCGTCGGGAAAGAGCCTGGCCATTTCGGCGACGAACTTTTCCAGAAACTTGTAAGTCGATTCCTGCGTGGGATCCATGATCGGATCGATGTACGGACCTGGGCCGCCGCCTTCAAGGGTGTATGGGCCGGAACCGCTGGAAAGTTCAGGATATCCCAAGAACCACGACCGGCTGTGGCCGGGGACGTCGAACTCTGGCATCACGCGGATGCCGCGATCATGCGCGTAGGCGATGAAGTCGCGGATTTCATCCTGCGTGTAGAACATGCCGTCGGAGCCCATTCCGGTGAGCTTGGGAAATATTTTGCTCTCGACGCGGAATCCCTGGTCGTCGGAGAGATGCCAGTGCAGCACGTTGATTTTGACGGCGGCCATGCCGTCAATGTTGCGCTTGAGCACGTCGATGGGAATGAAGTGGCGGCTGACGTCGATGAGCGTGCCGCGCCACGGAAAGCGAGGCTGATCTTTGATGGCGACGGCGGGCGCGGCGAATCCGGTCGGAGTGATCTGCACGAGCTGAAGAAAGGTTTGCAGGCCGCGCATGGCACCGAGCGTGGTGGGAGCCGCGAGCTTCGCGCCGGAATCAGTGACGGTCAGTTCATAGGATTCGTCCTCACCGAGCTTCTGGATGGCTTGGCGGCCGTGGTCGGCGTGGATCGTCAGGGTCGGAGATGAGCCGGTCTTGGGCCGGAACGGAATTCCGCTTTGCCGCGCCAGTTGCGCCTGGAATCTTCGAACTTCACTGTCGAGGGAGGCATCGTGATAGCCAGTGACCGCGACCGAGAACGATGCGTTGATCGGCAGCTGACCCGTGCCCGGCTGAACGCTGGCGGGCATGGGCATCAGGTTGAGTTGAAGTTGGGATTGAGATTGAGCAGCGGCGAAAGACACCAGGACGCAAAATATGACAGCAACCAATAGAGCGCGCATCGCGTAGGGGATTCCTTTCAACCAACTTTTACAAGGTCGCCGGGCCGGACAGAACGGAGCACTCGCAGAATTTCGGGGCTGAGCGGCAACAAATCGGCCAAGCGGCTTGATTTAGCCCGGATCAAGATTATCGTGATGATTCTTCCCTGCAGGTTTTGTTCGTACTCGAGGCCACGGTCGAGCGTCAGGAAAGCTTCAAAACCAGATTGCTCAGCGAGTGACAGCAGCTCCCCATTTTTCTTGACTGCCAGCCTCTCTTCCGGCACCGTGCGGCAATCGTGGCCGGGCAGCAAGTTCCTGAATTTTCTGGGGACGCATTCGTCGAGTGGAAGCTTCATCCCAATTGGCCGACTACAAGCGCCTTGGCGTGTTCAAGGGCATGAACGGCGGCTTCACGGGTCACAGTCGGAAAATCCTCCAGAAACTCGCCAAGCGTTTGCCCGCCTTCCAGATAGTCGAGCAATGACTGGAAAGGAACTCGTGTGCCGCGAAAAACAGGCGTGCCGCCCAGCACGTCGGGGTCTCGGGTGATCACATTGTTTAGTAATGCCATGGTGTGGTCTGGTTCGTTTAGTCTACTCCGAGGTTTTGACGAAACCAAATTCTTCCGAGCTAGTGTCCGCCACCCAACTCGCGCACAATCCCGCCGACGAATTGTTTCGCGTCGCCGAAGAGCATGAGGGTGCGGTCGAGATAGTAGAGCGGGTTGTCGATGCCGGCGAAGCCGGGGCTCATGCCGCGTTTGATGACCATGACGGTGTGGGCTTTGTCCACGTCGAGGATGGGCATGCCGAAAATTGGGCTCGACTGATCGGTGCGGGCGGCCGGGTTGGTCACATCGTTGGCGCCGATGATGAGCGCGACGTCGGTCTGCGGGAAGTCGCCGTTGATCTCATCCATTTCGATGAGGCGGTCGTAGGGGATGTCGGCTTCGGCGAGCAGCACGTTCATGTGGCCGGGCATGCGTCCGGC
>Ga0209415_10006136_pt1 | contig 21469 bp, 16 predicted proteins | sample PeaSoiSIISIP2007_FD_187696 | JGI IMG/M metagenome (GOLD analysis project Ga0209415, IMG submission 187696) | Peat soil microbial communities from Weissenstadt, Germany - SII-SIP-2007 (SPAdes) (version 2) | ecosystem: Environmental > Terrestrial > Soil > Wetlands > Peat | place: Germany... | reverse complement strand
ATGGCCCAGCCCGGTAAGGCGCAGGATTGCTAATCCTGTGGTGATTTCACCTCGGGGGTTCAAAGGAAGGACCGGACGAGCCGGCCTTCGGAAATTCCCCCTCCCCGCGTTCCTGCCCGTTCACGACGGGGCGGGGGAGAGCCGGGCCCGGTAGGTCTCTCCTTCGTGGACCACGACCACCGCCCTTCCCATCGTCGGCATCTCCCCCTCGACGATGGCGAGCACCCGGACCGACTCCGCGAGTTCGATCAGGGCGATCCGGTGCGGGTTGGGCCAGCCCTGGGCGGGACTCGTGAGCTCGGTCGCCGCGAGAACGATACCGAAGGGTGGGATGGAGAGCGGCAACGGAGTGCTCGCCCCGCAGCGGGGGCACGGGCCTGCGCGCGGGAGGTAGCGTAGCGTGCAGCTGTCGCAGCGGCTGACCAACAGGGGGAGGGGGTTCACGCGGCGGTCCCTCCCAGGATGGTGACGAAGTTGTGCGAGGCAAGACCGCCGATGGAATGGGCGAGGCCGATCCGCGGGCGGGGGTCGAGCTGCGCCGCGCCAGCTCCGCCGAGCAACTGGCGCGCGACGTCCGCGACCTCGGCCAGTCCGGAAGCTCCGACCGGATGGCCGCGGCCGAGGATCCCTCCCGACGGGTTCACCGAGGGAGCTCCGGCCGGAGGCTCCCCGGTGTACCATCCTCCCGCGGTTCCCGGAGGGGTGAACCCCAGGTCCTCGAGGTCAATGAGGAGGAAGGGGGCAAAGGCATCGTGGGCCTCGACGACCTGGACGTCCCGGCGGGTGCACCCGGCGACCGTAAAGGCCCGTTCGGCCGCACTCCGGCTCGCGGCAAAGGTCGTGAGGTCGGCACGATCGACGAGCGCCATGGCCTCGAATGCCTGGCCGATGCCGAGGACACCGGCAGGTCCGTGTCCTCGTTCGAGGACCAGCGCGACCGCGCCGTCGGACATCGCGGGGCAGTGGAACAACCGAAGCGGATTGGCCACCATACGGCTCGAGCGAATTTCTTCGAGCGAGACCGGGGTCTGGAACTGGGCGAAGGGGTTCTTCAGGGCCGCCGTGCGCGCCGCCAGCGAGACGAGGTCGAACACCTCGGTCCCCAGGGCGAAGCGTTCGGCATATCGTTGAGTGACCAAGGCGGCCAGCGCCGGCATCGTCGCGCCGACCGCTTGCTCGGAGGGATGGAGCGAGTGAGCGAGCGCCGCCGAGACCTCGGCCGTCGGGCGGTCGGTCATCTTCTCAGCGGCAACGACCAGCACCCGATCGTAAAGACCGCTCTCGACCGCGAGGACGGCCAAGTGGAAGGCGGCCGCACCCGACGCGCTGGTCGCCTCCACACGCAGACCAGCAGCGGTCTCGAGTCCGATCTGGTTGGCGACGCGCGAAACGAGGTTCTCGATCTGATTGACCACTCCGGAGAGCATGTTGCCCACGACGAGCAGGTCGATCGGCTTGCGCCCCACGCCGGAAAGGGCCGCGCCCGAAGCCTCGGCCGCCAGCGGGATCAGGGGTTCGGGGCGACGACCGAACCGAGCGTACCCCGTCGCGGTAATGTGCGAGTTCACGGCGCCACCAGGGCGACCGGTTCGAAGAGGGCGTGCACCGTCGCGAAGAAGCGGACCAGCGGCATCCCGTGATCCCAGCGCAGGACCGCATTACCTTGGGGAGTTCGTTCGACCGCCGGGAGCCGCCGGGAAAGCAATCCGAGCGAACCCCGTTGCGGCTGACGTGCCGCCGAGAAGAGACGCCAGGCGTCCCCCCCGCGGTGGCCGATCTTCCGGTAGGCGTAGACCGCCACCAGTCCGACCCGCTCGACCGCGGCCCGGTGCGCCTCCAGTTGTTCGGCCGCCCGCCCACTCGCCGCCGTAAAATGAATCGTCGGCTCGCTCGACGCCTTCACTTCGAGCGGGAGCGCAAGGCCCCCTCGTAGGGCGACCAGGTCGAAGCCGAACGACCCCGCCCCTCGGATGACGAGAAACGGCTCCTCCAGGATGCGCTCGAGGGCCGGCCGCTCGAGGGGGAGGATCGTCTTCGAGTAGCGGAGTACGGCGGAACGATCCCCCTGGAGGAGGTCCTTCAGCTCCCGTTCGTAGGCCGAGAAGCTGTGGCCGACCACGCCTCCCCACACTCCCCGAGCGCTTAACATAAGGCGGTCGGCGGACTCGCCGCGAGCGGTGGCAGCCTCCGCCGGCCTCGAGATCGTCGCGGCGGACGTGCCGGTCGCCAGGGTCCTTGCGGCGCTCGTCGCCGACGCGGACCGCCGGCGAACGGTGCGAGGCTATTCCACCCAACCGGCGCGGATCCGCCTCTCCGACCTGCGGACCCGACTCTTGCGGGACCGGGTCTTCGAGGATCCGGGGCGTCTTATCGGGCGACTCAAGCGCCGCGGGCTGCTCGCCGAGCTCGCGGCCGGAGGCGGCGAAAAGTCGTTCGAGATCCCATACCCCGACGAGCTCCGCCAACTGTTGCTGGACGAGGTGGCACGGGCCGAGACCGTCGAGCCCGGCCCCGTGTCCCCCGTGCCCGACGAGCCGGCCGAGATCCGGGCCATGGACGGGGAGTTCCTCGACCAACTTCGGGAGGTGGTTCACCACCGGCTCGAGGAGACCCTCGAGTTCGGTCGGACGTTTGACGTGGAACGACTGGCCCGTTACCTCAAGGGGCTCTTCGGGGAAGCCCTCTACTTCGACTCGCTCATCTCGCTCCTCCAGCAGTATGCGCTGGCCGACGTTGCTCTCGTCGCCCCGACCGGTCGGACCACCGGTGCGACCGGCTTTCACCTCGCGCTCTTTGGGCCGCCCGGCACCGGAAAGACCTTCTCGATCGACGACCTGGTGCGAGGGAACCCGCGCAGCGGAGTTCCCCCCCACGGATTGCCGGGCCGGAACCGGTATTGCGGTGGCATCACGCCCGTGCAGTTCCTTCGGGTCGGGGCGGCCTACACCGGGAGGACGTTCAATTTCATCGTCCCCGAATTCAATGACTGGTTCAAGTACCGAGGCATGGTCGAGCCCCTCAAGCTCGTCATGGAACAGCGCGAGGTGAAATGGGAAACGACGCTCGGCACCGTCGGTCCCTACACCTTCCGCTCGTTCTTCTCGGTCAACTACAACGTGCGCACCGCCGGAGCGGAAGATTACTGGACCACGATCGGCGACCCCAACTTCGCGGCGCTGGAGGATCGGATGCTGCTCCGATTCCACCCCATGACCCGAGAACGCTTCCGCGCCGTGGAGACGAGCGCCGAGCGGCTCGAGCTCGGAGAGCTCGATTTCGATCTCGCGGGCCGGATCCGCGACCACCTCACCCTGGTCCACGCGATCGAGACCGGACACCCGCTCGTCGCCTCGCGCTTCCGCCGGCGGTCGATCCGTCTCGAGCGCCCGCTCTACAATGCGCTCCGCGAGGTTTCCGAGAAGGCGCTCAAGACGACCCGTTTCCCGAAGTTCTCTCCCCGCCTCAAATCCCGCGCTGTTCGTCTCGCCGCCGCGGCGGCCCTGGTCGCGTACTTCCGGAACTCCGACGAGCCAGCGGTCCCTATCGGCCCGATGGAAACGGAATTCTCCCGGCGCTTCTACGAAGAGGAGGTCCATGCCCGCGAAGGAAGGCGCGGAGCCATCGCCCGCTGAGGGGCCGTCGGCCCGTTTCCACCGGCCCGAAGCGGATGAGATCCGACGAGCCGCCCGCCGCATCCTCCGGGGAGGACGGGCGACGTACCCGTCGCAGGCGTCGTTCCGAGCCGCCGTCCTCGCTTTTCTCCGGCGGGACGACCCGCTGGCGGTGGTCGGCGGCACCCGACTTCGAAGGCTGGCGTTAGAAACCCCCGGGGTCCGCCTCATCGTGAGCTACACCGAAAGGCCCGGCGGTCGCCCGCTCGTCGAATGCCCGGTGTGCGGGGCTCCCCTTCGGCCGATCCGTAACCGGACCCTGACGGGGGATTCCGTCGTCCTGGGCCAGCAATGCACGCGCTGCCGTTACTGGACGCATCATCCGCGACGAGTGCCTACCCGGTACACGTTCGCCCGGGCGGCCGTCGACCGCCGTCCGGCCTCGCGCTGAGGGTTCAGTCTTCCTTCCACTCGGCTGCCGCGGGCGGGACGTAGGCGGAAGGCGGAGGAGGAGGAGGTCGCTCCTCCCGCCGGCGCGGTCCCACGGCGTAAACGACCACGGCCGCGAGCGCGGCTCCCGCCAGCACTCCCAGGAACAACCCGAGGGCGAAGGTGAACGAGGACGACGAAGACGACCCGGTGGGAGTCGGGGAGATCGAGACGAGGAGTGTCCCGTTCAGGGTAGCGCCCGTGTGGTCCGTTACAGTCACCTGCACGGAGAAGGTACCGGACGTCGCAAAGGAATGGTTCACTTGTTCGCCGTTGGCCATCGTGCCATCGCCGAAACTCCAAACCGTGGTGTATGGGGCCGTCCCGCCGGCAGGCATTGCGGCAAAATTGATGGGCGATCCGGGGGTGGGAGGGGCGCCCGAGGGTCCAGTACTGGAAAAGCTGCCCGTGAGCGCCGGGTTCACGAGGACCGAGAGAGAGAAACTCGCCAGCGTGCCGTCCCCATCGCGGTACGTGGCGTTGACGGCAAACATCCCCGACTGAGACCAGGAATGCGTGACGGAACTACCCGTTCCGGTCGAACCATCTCCGAACGTCCAGTTAGTGGGTCCGCTTCCGGTCCCGCCGGTGCTGGTAGCGGTGAAGGTGAGCGAATGGTTGACATCTACGACGTTCGCGGACGCCGCGATGACCACGGTAGGGGCCGGATTCACAAGGACGCTCCAGGAGGATGTCCCCGTTCCTCCGAGGCGATCTCGAACCGTCAGGGTCAGGGCGTAGTTGCCGGCCCCGGCGTACGCGTGAGTCGCTTGCCGTCCTTGCGCTGACATACCGTCGCCGAAGTTCCAAGAATAATTGTACCCGGGAGTTCCCCCGGTGGCGTTACCCGTGGCATTGAAGCTGGTGCCCGGGTCCAGTTGGGGGAAGGAGGTGGCGGAGAACGTCGCGCCGACCCCGAGGCCCGCGGCCACGGTCAGGTAGGTGGTGGCCTCGTCCACCTCCCCGAGTTCGTCCGTCACGGCGACGACGATCGTGAAGTTCCCGGATACCGAAGGCGTGCAAACGAGGACGTCCGTGTCCTGCGAAAGGCATCCGCTCGGAAGGCCGCTGTACGAGACGTCAACGATCCCGGCACCGCCGATGTATTGGAGAAGAATTTGGGTCGACTGGCCGAGGTCGATCGCTTCCGGTGACGCGGTAAGGTAGTTGATCACGGCCGGTGAGGTCGCGATGATCCCGAGGGTTCCGGAGTTGAGGTTCCCTGCGATCACGATGCCGGAACCTACTCCGGTCGCCCCCGGGAGGTTCACCGCGAGCAAGGCGGTGGGAGCATACCCGAGGTAGAGCGTTCCTGAGGCACCGTAGCTCGCCGCCGCGCTCGAGCCGTCGATCAGGGTCACCTCGCCCACCGTTCCCGGGCCGGCCGAGGTCGTCACGTAGAGGAACTGTCGAGAAGGTTCGTACACCAGGCTAGCGCCAGAAAGTATGTGGGCGGGAAGGTAGACCGTCTCGCTCGCGACGGTCAGAGTGGCCGCGTCGATCATGGTGAGATTGCCCCCCAACGCGTAAACCTGCCCGTCGGACGGATCGAAGGCCAGCGAGGTGAGGTTCGGACCCGCCACGATCCCGGCGGTGACGGTGCTCCCGCTCGACGCGCCCACCACTGCGACCTCGGTTCCCGAACCCCCCGTGGTGAGGGCGAAGAGCTGGTCGGTCGCCGCGTCCAGAGCGAGGCTTCCCACTCCCGACGCGTCCGGGCCCACCGTCGTAGTGAGGGCCGGAGTGAGCGAGGCGAGATGATAGGCTGTGAGACCGCTGACATTGCTCATGTCCCATAGCAGGTCGTCCCCGGCATCGACCAGCAAGGCTCCGTTCGACCCCGCAACGGATGTGCTCAGCCCGGTGAGCTGCGCTGTAGCCGCATCGAGGGTCGCTATCGATCCATTGAGCCCAATGTAGATCGTCGAGGTTGAGGGATCGTCGGCCAAAGCATACGGCCGAGCTGGCAAGGCGATGGGCGGAATGATGGCTGCGAAGGTGGTCGAGTTGAGAACCAACAGGCTGTCGGTGAGCGAATCGGCCACGAACACACGGTTCGCGGTAGGATCATACGCTGTCGCGACCGGGCGGACGCCCAGAGTCGGGGAGGGCTGCTCCGCTATGCCCGAATCCGCATCCAGGGGAGTCAGGTTTCGGTAGGTAGAGGACCACGAGTAAACGAGACCCGTTCCGCTGTCGGCGGTGAATGCCACCGGCTTGGATCCAACTGCTATGGACGCGCTGACGACGGTCGCGGTGGAGGCGTTCACTGTGGTGACGTGGTTGTGCGCGGGATCGGCAACCACGTAATCGAACCCGTCCGGTGAGGAAATGACCAACAGTGCACCTGGTCCGACCATTGGGGCGCCGACAAGCGCCATTGTCGTCGCGTTGGAAACCGTTAGGAAATTGCGAGCGGGGATTGTAAGTGCAACCGTGTTCGTTACTTGCGAAACCGCGACCTCGGCCCCGTTCCCACTTAGTGGCAGGGCCACGTGAGTTGCGTAGGTCACGGCATTCACTTTGTAGAGAGCCGGCGCCCCGCTGCAAGCCACGAACACTTCCGAATTGACCGCGCTGAATGCAAGACTATCCGGAGACGCTCCGGTGTTGATGACCGCTGGGACCACTTTCTCAGTGAGCGTATCGATGACGGTGATGTTGTTGGAACCAGTGTTGGCCACGAACAACGTATTGTTGGCTGGGTCGAGCGCCAAGGCGCTGGGATCTTTGCCGACTGGGATGGTGAGGATCCAAGAATTGTCGGCGGGATTGAACACTCCGACCGTGTTGTTCAGCGGGTCGGTCGAATAGATGAGCCCGTTCGCGGGATCGAAGAGAAGGTCGGAGGTGTCCGGCAACTGGGAAACGATGCCGACAAAAGAGTTCGAGGTCGGGTCGTAGACGACCGCGGGCGCATTGAGGGGCGGAGCCCCCCGGTACGCCTGAGTGAGATTGTCCGACAGCCACACGTCCCCGGTCGAGGGCACGACCGTCCCCGGCCCGACCGACCAGTCCCACACGGACGAGCCGAAGTTCCCCGCGATCGTGGTGTTGTAATCGAGGAGCGGGCTCTCCAGGACATGGCCCACCGGTGGCACTGGGTAGCCGGAGCTTCGAGGTCCGGCGACGATCCCCGAGGGTGACGTGGCAAAGCTCGCTGCCACCGCGTGGAATCCGGGCGTGCCGCCCGAGGCAGAGCCTCGGGGGGCCGGGACTCCTCCCGCGAGCAGGCAGACCACAATGAGGATCGAGGCGAAGGCCGTCACGGCCACGGGAAGCCGAATCGAAGGGACCCGCCGCATCGGGGGAGAACCCCCCCATCTCACCTTAAACCCCTTCGTTGCGGTGGAAACTCACTGAACGGTCTGGATGACCCTGCCGCCGTGCCCGTCGATGAGCACGGTCGACTTCGCACCCTTGTGGTCGAGCTGGAAGTACCAGATCGGGACGTGCAGGAGCTCGGCTTCGGAGACCTGCACGTCCGTCTGGAGCTTGGAGATCATGCTGTGCTTCTTGTGGGCCGCCTCGGATTGGAGGGTCTGCACGTAGGCCTGGGCGGCGTGCTGCGCCGCGTCCTCGCCCAGGTCCCCGTTGAGGACCGTCGTGCCCGCCGGGATCCCCTTCTTGTCAAAGAAGGTACGGTCCGCGAGCCCGAAGCTGTAGTTCTTCGGCTGGTAAGCGGTCATCGCCTTCACCGCCACCACCGGGTACTCGTACTGGCCCGAGATCGATTCGGACCGGTTCGAGTTCACGACCGGGCCGCCGAAGATGGGGACGACCGTCGTCCCGCCTCCCCCCATCCGGCCGCCCAGGAACGAGCCGAGCACGGCACCAGCCGCCATCGTCCCGACGGTCGTGCCGACGCTGGTCGCCACCGCCTGGTACTGGTAGGTGGTGCTGGCGGACGCGGGGACGACCCAGAACGGAACGTAGGAGAGCTTCTCGTCGACGATCTTCGAATCCTCGAAATCGTGGCGGCGGAAGAACCCCTCGTCCACGTAGGCTTGGACGACCTTCAGCACCGCCGCGCGGTCGGTGACCACGAGAGGCAGCATCGAGTGCTTGGAGATCTCCTTCCAACCCCCGCCCCCGAGCGTGACGGAGCCCCCGCAGTAGTCGCAGCTGATCACCATCTCGCCGAAGACGGGATGGATCGGAGCGCCGCACGCCGGACATTTCAGCTCCTGGATCCCCGCCGCTCCCAGACTGGGAGAGGAAGGGGCGGGCGCGGCCTTGGGCGGGGTGGGGGCGCCGCCTCCGCCACTGGGCACGGGGGTGCCGCATTTGAAGCAGAACTGGGCCCCGTCGGGAAGGGAGGCGCCACACTTCACGCAGAAGACCATGGGAACTCCTCAGTCCGCCCTTTCGGTCGATCGGGTTCAGGTCGGCATCGTCGCGCCGCAGTTCGGACAGAACTTCCCGGTGCCCGCGACGTCCTGGCCGCATTTGGGACACTTGCGGGGCGGGGGAGGGGCGGTCGATGCCCCGCAGTTGGGGCAGAACTTGACGCCGGTCGGGACCGGTTGGCCGCACTTCGGGCACGGAGCGCCCGACGGCGCGGCGGCGGGAGCCCCCAAGGCCTGGCCGCATCCGGGGCAGAACCGGGTCCCGGCGGGGACGAGGGTGCCGCACTTGGGGCACGGCGTGGAAGGACCCTGCTGGTACATCCCCTGCATCTGGCCGGCCATGCCGTAGCCCATCCCCAAGCCCGCGCCGAGCCCAACGCCGGCGCCCGCCATGGCACCGGCTCCGCCGGACGGATTCGCGGCCGCGGTGGTGAGCGCCTGCCCGGCCTGGTACTGCATGTAGTTGACGCCCAGCACGCCCATCTCCGAGCGGGTGTTGACCGCTTTCTGGACCTCGTCGGGAAGGTTGATGGAGAGGCCCTGGAGCTGGTTCAGCTCGATCCCGAACTGGCTGAAGTGCTGGGGAGCGGCGCCGAGGACGGCCTGCTCGATCGTGGTCAGGCTGGACGCGAGGTCGGTCACCCGCGTCCCCTGCTCCTTCATCTTTCCGAGCGTGTTGTAGACGAGGATCACCATCTGATCGCGCAGGCGGCTCTCGACGTCGGGCGTCGCGACGGCGCCGAACGTCCCGACGAACTGGTTGATGAAATTGTCCGGCGCGCCGACCCGCCACCGATAGGAGCCGAACACGCGCAGGTTGACGAGGCCGAAGTCCGGGTCCCGGAAGACGTACGGCTCCTGGCTGCCGAACTTGCCGTCGAAGATGCGGCGCTGAACGTAGTAGAGCTCCGCCTCCTGGCGGACGCCCGAGAGGGCCTGGACGAGGTTGCCGAGGAGCGGCGCGTTGAGCGAGGTGAGGGCGTACCGGTCGGGCTTGTCGAGATAGGCGAGGACCTTGCCGTCCCGGTAGAAGACCGCGCTTTCGTCCTGGCGGACGACGACGTTGTCGTTCCAGCGGACGTTCCGGGGGACGCGCCAGATGACGTTCGGGCCCTTGTAGACGTCCTCCCAGTTGATCGTCGTGGCGCCGATCAGACTGCCACCCTTGGCCGGGATCGGATTGTTCGTTACCATCTGCCGTTACCTCGTTCCTACTAGGAGACCCGGGTCCCCTCGACCGCTTGGAGGCGGGCTTTCCAAGCCTGCTCCAGTTGGGAGACCTGTGAGCGGGCTCGAGCGAGAATCCCCGGCACGCCGCTCGGTCCGGTGGCTAATGCCGAGGCGGGGAGCTCGGAGACGGTCTGGTTGACCTGGTCGGCCGCGACCACGAACCCGTAATCGTACTCGTAGAGCCGGTCGAGCTGTTGGGGGTTGATGCGGACCGACGGGGAGATGCCCGTGTAGCCCTGTTCCGCTGCGCGGATCTCGCCCTCGAGGCGTTGCAGGTCGGCCAGGAGCGGAGCGAGGTCGGTGAGAGCGGAGAACTGACCGGCGTTCGTGAGGGAAGTGCGCACGTTCTCCATCGTCGCCCGTGCGTTCCGGATCTTATCGGCCGTCTGGATCCGAAGGAGGTTGTCGGCGGCCCGGTCGTCCTCGCCCTGGCGGTAGCCCCGGAAGCCGGGGATAAGGAGCTGGAGGCGCTTGAGGACGCCGCGGTCCTGGTCGACCCGCTCGCGGAGGTCCACCGGCGGTGCCCCCGCCGCTCCGGCCGCCGCGGGGAGGGGTGTCATCGACGATCCGCACGCGTTGCAAAAGCGCGAGCCGGCGGCGACCGCCGCCCCGCACTTCGGACAGGGGGAGGAGGTCGCCATCGGGCTCGGTGTCGGGGAAGGATTGAGCGCCATCGTCAGGCACCTCCCGAAGGAGGGGTCTGGTTCCCCGGGGGGGGCGCCGGGCTCGTCGTCGGCACGCTGGGGGAGTTGGCGGTGGAGTAGGAGAACGCCGAGACCGGGGTCTCGGTCTGCCAAGTCTTCCGCGCCACCTCCCGATGGGCGGTCGTCTGGACGCTCCGGGTCCGCCAGACGATGAGGACGATCGTGATCATGAGCAGGATGATGAGGACGATCAGCCCGGTGAGCATGCCGAGGACGCTCTCGACCCCATAGGTCGGGCCGAGGCCGACCGAGAGGAAGAGGGTCGCAAAACCCATGGCGAGGAAGGCCCAGGCCAACGAGCGCTGAGCGGCCGGGTCGCGCGAGACCGACTCGGTCAGGTAGCAGCCGAGCGCGAAGACGAGAGAGATGGACCCGATCAGCAGGAGCGCGCCGAATTCGTGGTTCTGCGGGAAGGCGAGGTAGATGGCGTAGAACAGCAACGCGGCTACGACGACGAAGAGGGCTCCGAGGACGGCGGCACTGATTCCCTGTCGGGCCGGCGGACCGGCCCCGGTGGGCGTCGCGGCGCTCATACTCATCGTGCGAAGAGGGACCCCGCGTATATGAGGCTAAGGCCGCGGGGCGGATGGGACCTCAGAGGCGGGGCTCGTCGTCCGTCCGCTCCCGCCGGGGGCGAGGCGTTGGAGGCGGAGGCGCGGGCGGTTCCGGCGGGGGTGCGGCTCCCGGTTTCGGGGGGGCCGCCGTGGGAGGCCGCTTCGCCGGGGGGCCGGTCGGGGCCGCCGGGGTCGACCCGGGGGGACGCTCGGGGGCGGGCTTGGTCGCTCGGGCCGGTTCGGGAGCGTTCGAGGGGTGGACCGCGGGTTTGGGAGAGGGCGGCTTGGTCCGCTGGAACACTCCCTTGAGCGCCGCGGTAGCGCCTCCCGTCTTGGTGGGGGCGGACCGGGCGGCCGTGGTCGTATGGACCTGGACCCCGTCGACGGGTCGGACCGTGAGAGGGGATACGGGCTGGCCGCACTTCGGGCACTTGGGGAACTGGCCGATGCAGTGTTGGCAGAGCGGCGCTCCGCACGCGTGGAGGATCGAGGAGACCCCGCCGCAGCCGACGCACCGGGGAGATCCGGTGGGGGCGAAGACACGTTCAGGGGCCGCGGAGCGCGTAGCGCCCGGGCCGGGACGGCCCGACGCCTCCACCGGAGGGGCTCCGGGAGACGGGGCCGGGGTCGTCTCGGGCGCGAAGAATCGCTCGGACTCCTCTTCCGCGGCCTCGGCCGAGCCCGGTCCGGCGGGCGCCCCGGTCCGGAATTCCGGTGAGTAGGCCCCCAGGTCGAGAGAAGGGACCGGGGCGTGCACCGCCGCCCCCGACAGCTCGACCGCCTTGATGAGGCGGGCTTTGTAGATCCCGACTCGCATCGTCCGCACCAGCTGGAAGAGGGTCCGCTGCTCGGTAGGTAGGGCCAGTGCCTTGCGCGCGAGCTCCTCGACGTCCGGGGTCAGCACGAGATTCTCCAAACGCAGGTCGGCCTCGAGGACCGCTCGGAGGTAGCCGAAGTTCCGCTGGAGCTGGTCGAGGGACATGTTCGGGGGGGAGAGCACGGCTACGTCCGAGAGCGTGAACCCGCGCCGCTCGATCCCCGGCGGTCGTCGCTCGAGGGCGGCCGTGATGAGATGCTGGGACTGGATCTCCAAGTCGTGGATCTCGACCGCGCTCAGCCGGTCGAGGTCGACCTTGGAAGGCCGACCGATCGCGTTCAGCACCGGTTCGAGGAACTCGAACGGGACATGGAGCGTGACGAAGAGGTCGTTCTTGGCGACCGTGCGGTTGAGCCGCGCCTCGAGCAGGAGCGCCTCCCGGCCGTAGCGCTGGACCTGCTGATCCCGCGTCTTCTCGCCGGCCAGCTTCTTGCCGTCCTTCGCCGCCGCGTAATCGGAGTCGAGCGCGAGCGCGCGGTCGAAGCTCGTGGCGGCCTCTTGCGGGCGGCCGGTCGCGATGAGCGCGAGGCCCCGGCTCGTCCAGGCGGGCAGGTTGGTGGGGTCGGCGTCGGCCGCCCGCTCGTAGAACGCGAGCGCCTCGTTGGGATGTCCCAACTTCTCGGCGATGAAGCCGGCCCGCAGGAGCGAATCGACGGAGGCCGGGTCGACCGCGAGGGCGTGCTGGTAGGCCGAGGCGCCTTCCGGCCAGTTCTGGCGGGCGATGGCCACCTCCCCGGCGCGGGCCCACAGCGCTCCGCTCTTGGGGAGGATTGTGACCGCCTGTTTGGAGACGTCAGCGGCGCGATCGAGGTGACCGGAACCGCTCTCCGCCTCGATGAGCAGGAGGTAGAGATTCTCGTTCGGTGGCACCTTCGGGATCGAGGTCGACAGGAATTCGGCCGCCTCGACATGCTGGCCTTGGTCGAGCATGGTGCGTGCGATCCCCGATACCGCGGCGGGGGAGGTCGGGTCTCGGGTCCGAACTCCTTCGTAGACCGCCCGGGCTTCGGTCGGGCGCTCGAGCGCGGCCAGGATCTGGGCGCGGAGGAGAAGGAGGTTGACACTGGGCGAGGTCCCCTCGGGGGTCCCCTTCTCCGCGTCGTCCAGCACCTCGAGGGCCAGGTCGGGGCGGCCCGCGCCCAGGCGCAGCCGCGCCCGTCGCACGGCGATCTCGGCCTTCAGCGCCGGGTCGATCTCCGCCGCGTGGCTGTACGACTCGTTCGCGTCGTCCGTCAGCCCGAGACGCGCGGCGAGATCCCCCCGCTCGAGATGGAGGGTCGCGTCCTGGCTCTCGGGGGCGGAGCTCGCGAGGAGCCGGGAGAGCACGTCGTACGCCTCCTTCGACTCGCCGGAGTCCCGGTCGATCCGGAACTTCTCCAGGAGAGAGCCCGGGTCGTCCGGCTCGAGGAGCAGGATCGCTTTGAGCGAATAGAGGACCTCGGACGGTCGCCCGAGTGCCCTCCAGGCGTCCGCCCGCGCTTTCCACGCGGCGACGTCGTTCGGATTCTCCTTGAGCAGCGGGTCGGTGATCTGGACGACCTCCGAATACTGGCCCGCGAGCACGAGCACCTCGGCCATCGCGATCCGGCCGTGGCGATTCTGGGGGTCGACCTCGAGTCCCTTGCGGTAGTACGAGATCGCGTCCGCATACGCTCCCTGAGAACGGAGCGCCTCGGCGACCTCGAAATAGGCATGCGGGTCGCCGTGCGCGTTCTCGACCGCCCGCTGCAGGACGCGAAGCGCGTCGGCGTGCCGCCCGACCCGCAGCAGCAGCTGGCCCTCCTTCCGCAGGTAGGTCGGGTTCGACGAGTCCCGGAGCAGCAACAGGTCGATGAACTGGAGCGCACGAGCGTCCTGGTTCAGATGGTCCAGCACCTCGACCGCCCCCCAGAGGAGGTCGGGGTCGTCGAGCCCGGTCGTGAGCGCGCGCGAATAGACCTCGATCGCCTCGGCGTAACGCCCGGTCTCCCGGAGGGCATGCCCCAGCTCTTTGCGCACGTCGTTCCGTGTGGCGTTCTCGTCGCGGCCGAGAAAGGTCTGGTAGCCCCGAATGGCCCGGTCCGAATCCCCGACGAGCCGCGACGCGCGGGCGATCCCGAGCTCTGCGACGGCGGAAGCCTCGGGGTCGGTCGACGCATGCTCGTAGGAGACGAGGGCCGTCCGTGCCACTTGGTCCCGTTCCGGGGATCCTTCGGCTCGGTCGTACGCCAGCGAGAGGTAGAGGTTTCCCCGCTCGATCGCCAGGTCGGTCCGGGTCGGGTCGAGTCGGAACAGCTCGTCGAGGACAGGGGCGAGCAGCGCCGGGTCGCTCGAGGTGGCGAGGACCTGCTTCTTCTCGAGGAGATACGGGAGCTGGCCGGGGTGGGCTTCGAGGAGGGCGTCGTAGGCTTTGAGGGCGTTCGCTACGTCTCCCGCGGTGGAGTAGGAGCGGGCGAGCTCCAGCTGCGCGGCGACGTCCGTGGGATCCTCTATAAGGATCGCCTCCGCAAACTCACGAACCGCAGGGTCGCTCCCCAAGCTCCGGGCGAGCTCGAGCCCCTTTCGGTGCTCGACCAGGGCCTGGGGCTGCGCCTTCACGATCGCGCGGTAGGAGTCGAGCGCGGCCTGGGTCTTCCCCTGGGCCGCCTGTAGCTCCGCGACGGCGCTGAGCGCGTCGAGGTTGTCCGGCTGGGTCGCGAGGACCGCCTCGCAGGCCGCGAGAGCCGCATCCACCCGGTCCAACCGTATGGCGAGCGCACGGAGCGCTTGGAGGTTCTGCAGGTTGCGAGGGTCGACCTCGGCGAGCCGCTGGCGGGCGGAGAGCGCCAGGTCGGGGGCCGGGGTCTCGAGCAGCCGCGCGAGCTCGCCCAGCGTCGATGCATCGGGAGGTTCGGCCCTTGCGATGAGCGATTTCGAGCTCGCGGCTCCCCGGTCGGCGGCGCCCACCTCGAACTGGAGTCGGATCGCCAGAAGGTTCGCGGGGTCGCTCTCGGGTCGGTCGCCCCGGAGCGGGGTGACCGCAGCGAGAGCCTCGGTCGGCCGTCCCACCGACGCGAGTAATCGGGCGCGGGCGAGACGAAGCCCGGGGTCGTCGGGCGAGCCCTTGAGCAATTCGTCCGCCGCCTCGAGACCGCTCAAGTCTCCCCCCAACGCCTCGGCCAGGCTGAGCTTCATGCGCAGCGCCTTCGGGTCGGTCGGGACGAGCCGCAGCGCCTTGTCGACGTACTGGGTCGAGCTCGCGTCGAGTTGTTGGGCATGGAGGTACGCCTCGGCCGCGTCCGCCGGCTTCTGGAGAAGCTTCAGCGCATCCCCGAGCGTGGCCCAGAGGGCCCGGTCGTTGGGAGCTCCCTGAAGGGCCTTTCCGATCAGGGCCAGCACCTCCGGAAGGTCCTGGTTCTGACCGAGCAGGATCAGGGCCTTGTGGTGGAGCAACGGGACCGCCCCCGGTTGGAACCCGAGCCCGAGGTCGATCGCGCGGAGCGCGAGCGCCCCCTGGCCGAGCTGATTGAACTGCATCGCGACGTCATCCAGCAACGGTCCCACCTCTTCCCCGGAGCGGACGAGCTCTTTCGCCCGAGCTTCGACCCCGGCGAGGAACGCTTTCAGCAACGCCACCTCGTGCTCCCGATCGCCTCCGCTCTGGGAATCGGCGGCCGCTCGGTAGAGGGCCCGCGCTTCCTCGAGCGGGCCTCCCGGAGGGGTTGCGGACGGCGGAGAGGCCGGCTCCGACGTGGACATCCAGGGAGGCCAGCGCGGGCCAGCGCTTAAAATCGTTCGACCGAAGGAAGCGCCTCGGCTCCTCGGCCCGACCTCTTATCTTGCCGGCCCCCTCGCGGGGGTGTGACGCGACGACCGACCGCCCCGGGTGGGCGCAAATCGATTTTCGACCCGGTGCACGGGACCGTCGTCCTGGAGGGCGCGGCTCTCGAGCTGGTCGGCACCGAGGCGTTCCAGCGGCTGTGGGGAATCCGTCAAACCGGGTTCGCCCACTTGGTCTTCCCCGGAGCGAACCACACTCGCCTCGAGCACTCCCTCGGCACCTACTCCGTCGCCGGCCGGGTCGCGGAGCGACTGGGGCTGGACCGAGCCAACTCGAACCTCGTACGGGCGGCCGCGCTCCTGCACGACCTCGGCCACGGCCCGTTCTCCCACACGCTCGACGGTCCGATGGAAGAGGTTCTGGGCCACGGGCACGAGGCACGCTCCCGGGCCGCGATCGTCGGCCACGCCGGGGACGGCACGGTACCCGCCATCCTCGAGCGCGCCGGATTGGTCCCGAAGCAAGTGGCCGACCTGGTCGACCCTTCCGTCCGAACCCGGCGCCCCGCGATCCTCCGCGAGATCCTCCACGGAGCCATCGACGCCGACCGGATCGATTACCTCCAGCGCGACGCCCACTACACGGGGGTGGCGCACGGGGCGATCGATGCCGCCCGCCTCCTCGACACCATGCGCGCGATCCGAGGACGCCTCGTCTTTGCGGAAAAGGGACGCAGCGCCGTGGAGGGATTCCTGGTCGGTCGGGCCCTGATGTATTCGACCGTGTACTATCACAAGACCGTCCGGGCCGCCGAGATGATGGCCCAGGCGGCGCTGGAGCGCCTACCCGGATATCCGGAATCCGCGCGGGAGTCGTTCGACTGGACGGACGGCGAGTGGCTCTACCGGGTCCGGGCCGCAGGGGGCCTGAGCGAGGAACTGGTCCGAGGTCTCACCTCGCGTCGCCTCTACAAGCGTGTGCCCGGCCGGCGGACCCTCACCCCCGCCGCGCGACGCGAGTGGCGTCGGTACCTCGAGCGTCCGGCGGAGCGACGTCGGCTCGAGGACGAGATCGCCGACCGGGCCCATGCCGCGCCCGGATCCGTGCTGATCGACCTGGCCGGGCTCGTGCCTCGGGGCGACCCCGCCGGTGATTGGGGCGAGATCGGTCTCTTCGAGGACGGGAGCGTCACCTACCCCTTCCGGCGGCCGAGCCTCTGGCTCCTCCTCGCGACGCGTCCGCCGTCTGACTGGGCGGTCAGCGTCTACGCGACCGCCCGGTCCCGCGCCTCGGTGGAGCGCGTGGTCTCGCGCGACGCCGCGTTCCTTCCCTGACCTTCGGTGCGGATCCGGGCGGCGAGGCGGCCCGCTCCAGGACCCGCTCCCACGCGACCTCCGGAATGGGCATCACCGAGAGGCGGGAATTGCGGAGGAGAGCGATGCCCTCGAACACCGGATCGCTCCGGATCTCGGCGAGGGTGACCGGCCGCGCGAGCGGCCGGACCGGGACCACTTCCACGAACCACGACCCGCGGGAATCCGCCGGGTCCGGGCGGGGCACGGAGGCGACGCGGAGGAGTCCCACGCACGCCCGCTCCTCCCCGCTGTGATAGAAGAACGCCTCGTCCCCGACGGCCATGCGGCGAAGATGCTGGAGCGCGAGGGCGTTGTGGACCCCGTCCCAACGGGTGAGTCCGTCATGGACGAGCCGGTTCCACGAGTAGGAGGTGGGTTCCTGTTTGACGAGCCAGTGGGCCATGCCCCCGGTAGGCCGTCGGGAGGATACCGCTGTCGGGACGGGCTACCCCACGACAAATCCCTGCGCCCCGATCACGAACGGGCGGCGCTCCGGGTCGTGCGCACACCCTCGCATCCGGACGACCTTTACCTGGCGAAGCGACCGGTCGCCGATCCATTTTCGGGTGAGCAGGATCTCCCCGCGCGTGAGGATCTCCTCGGGAGTGAGGACGCCCGGGTCGTTGGGCGTCGCGAGGACCAGGGCGGTGACATTGGATTCGGACAGGAACCGGAGCAGCGATTGGATCTCGGTGCGCTCCGCCTGCGGGTCGACCGAGGCCTTCACGGCGAACCGCCGAATCGACGTCATCGAGTCCACGACGACCCGGGAGAAGGACTTCCCCGCCATCTGCTGGCGGAGCTTGAGCTGGATCCCTTGGATGGCGATGTCCTCCGCGTCGGCCGGGCGCTTTGTCTCCTGGGAGATGTCGCGCATCGACTTTAGGTCCGTCATCGTGCGGATCTCCTGGACCGCCGCCTGTCGTTTGATCGCGCGCGCGCCGGGGTTCGCGTCCAGGGTCTTGACCGCGGAGAGGTCCCACCCGAAGGCCTGGACGTTCTCCATGATCTCGCTGGGAGGTTCGTCAACAGCGACGAGCAGAACTTCCTCTTCGAGCCGGAGTCCCTCGAGGAGGAACGTGAGGCCGAGCAGGGACTTGCCGCTCCCGCTCCCTCCCGTGACAAGGTAGGGTCGCCCCTTCCGAAGGCCACCGCCGAGCATCCGGTCGAGTCCGGAAACCCCGGTCGCGACTCGCACCCCGCCCCCGTCGTCCGGAAGACTCATGGGGTCTCCGGCGGCCGTTCAGTAGGCGGAGATTCGGGAGGGGGCGCCGGAGCCGGCGCGGCCGAAGCATCTTCCGGAGGAGGGCCGGCCGTGGCCCCCACTACGGACGGCGCCTTCTTCTTTCGAACGACGCGTCGCTTCGGCCGAGACGTCGGGGACACTTCGGAGGGGGGAGGGAAGCCCGTGTCGGCCGGCGGGCCGACGCTCGGCGCGGCCTCCGTCGGGGACGCAGTTGCTGCGGCGGGAACGGCTGGAACGGGGGGCGGCGAGGTGGGGGCGACCGGGGTTGGCGGGCTCGAGCCGGGGGTCGGGAGCACCGTCGGTTCCTTTGGCGGTCCGGGAATCGCCTTCTTCCGGGCACCGGTCGTCGAGCGTTTGCGTTTCTTGGGAGCGGGCGCCTCGGGAGTCATGGCGGCCGTACTGGTCTCGGCGGAGACCGTCATTGAGGGGACAGGAGCGGAAACGGAGGGGGTTGGGGTCGGTGTGGGTCGCGAACCCGTCGGGAGATGCCGCGGTCGGGAGGGAGCCCCGGGGCTGGGCGGTTTGTTCGCGCCGCGGGTGGCTTCGGGGAGCCGAAGTGCCTGGGGCAAGGGAGGGGGCGAGGCGCGAGCTGCGTGGGAAGTCGTAGCCGCGGCGCGGGGCGTCACCACGGGCGTGGAAACGGCCTCGGCCCGGTTGGGCGGCACGGTCGGGGCAGTCGGGACGGGTGTCGCCGGAGGTTGAGGGGTGGGAGTCCCGGGAGGCGCGGACGGAGTGGGTGCGGGGGTGACGGTGGGAGCCCCGCCCATCGGTGCCGGCCCGGAAGCGGAGAACAGCATGGGCACCGTAGGTTCGGGCCCGGTCGCGGGTTTGAGGTCGCTCAGGATCTTAGCGAGCCGGGCGGTCAGGATAGGGGGTTCCGGCACGCGCACCGGCGGCTCACCAACCCGGCTCGATTCCGCGCGCGCCACGAGGCGATGCAGGGCGCGGGCGATCTCCCCGTCCGGATGGGTCGTGGCCGCGGAAAGATGGTCCGGGAGCGTCGCCCCGATGGCGACGGCTCGGAGGAGGCGCTCGGTGGCATGCTCGCTGTCCCCGCTGCGGGCGGACGCCAGGGCGGCTTCGAGCTCCGTGCGGATCCGGCCCGTGTCCGCGCCGACGAGGGCGAGGTCGCGGAGCTCCGCGTTCAGGACGTCCAAGGTGGAGGGGATCGGCTCGACCGGTCCGGACGGGATCTCCCCGGGGGCCAGCGGAGCGGTGCCCTGCAAGATCTGCCGAGTGTCGCGCGAGATCGTGACCGCGAGATTGATGTCGAGCCCGGTCGGACCGATCCGGTAGGGGTGGAGACGAAGGTCATGGGAGCTCCCCCGGAACTTCTCGACCCCCACCGCCCGTACGGTGACGTCGTCGAGCTCCCACCGGAACAGACGTATCTCGCCTCGAGCGAGCATCCGTTCGGGGGTTTCTACGTCCTCGAGCGGGGCTTCGACCGTGAGGATCGTGGTCACCCGCAGGTCGGAGAGGTACCGGAGGAACGTCTGGGCCCCCGCGACGATGTCGAACCCTTTCATGCAGAAGTACTGCAGGGCCGTGAGCGAATCGATCACGATCCGCGAGTAGGCGTGCCGCTGGACCTCCGTCCGGAGCATCTGCTCGAGCGCCGTGATCGTCACCTCGATGCTCGTCAGCTCCGGGGTCCGGCGGATCTCCTCCGAGACGCGCTCGAAGGGGGTGGCCGAGCGAACGGCCGCGATGTCCTTGAACGGTGCCCGCTCGTACCGCATCACATCCGGGATCGCATCGAACACGTCGACCTTTCCGAGCTCGGGCGCAAGACCCCGGTGGTTCGCCCGGACCTCGTTCGGCGGTTCCTCGAGCGTCACGAGGAGAGCCCGCTCCCCGTTCCGGATGCCGGCGCACAGGAACTGGAGGGCGAGCGTGGTCTTCCCGGTGCCCGACGGTCCGACGATCAGGTACGGGCGGCGGGCCACGAGCCCGCCGTCGAGCATCGCGTCGAGGCCGGCGTTCCCCGTGGAGACGCGAGGTTCCCCCCCGGGGGGTCCTGCGCTCGCTTGGGCCACGGAGTTCAACCTGCCGGCGGGCTCGTCCCCGCCCTCGGCGAGAGAGCTAACGCGGCCTCTACCTTTTGAACCTTCGTTCGGGGAGGGCGCGCAAGCGCTATCTTCGGGAGGGGGCCCGCGGCTCCATGGCGCGCGCCATCGGTCCCGGATTGGCGACGATGCGGGCCCTCGCCGCGGCGCTCCCCGCGGCGCTTGAGGACGGGTTCCAACACGGTCGCGAACTGGCCCTGCCGGCCGAATCTGGCTCGGTCGATGTCTACGCCGCCGGCATGGGCGGGTCCGGCATCGCCGCCGAACTCGCGCGGGGAATCCTCGAGACCGAGACCCGAATATCGCTGACCACGCTCCGAGGTCCTACCCCTCCGCTCTCCCTCTCGGCCCGGTCCCGCGTGTTCCTGATCAGCTACTCGGGGGACACGTGGGAAACCCTGCGCGCCTACGAGGCGGCCGGAAGGGCGAGGTCCTACCGGATCGTTCTGACGTCCGGGGGCGCCCTGGCCCAGGCGGCCGTCCGCGACCATGTTCCCTTGCTCCCCGTCCCCTCGGGGATTCCCCCGCGAGCGGCCGTGGGTTACCTCCTGGGGGGCATCCTCGGCGTGCTCGACCCGTGGTTCCCGGAGTCGAACGAGGAACGATTGCGGCGCATTACCGAGCGGTTGCCCGCGGTCATCGCGACCTATGCCCGGACCCGCGGCCCGGCGGACCGGATCGCCACCGAGATCGGGCCCAAGTTCCCGTTCGTTTACGCCGAGAGCTCTTTCCTCGGTCTTGCGCGGAGGTGGAAGACGCAGCTCGAGGAGAACGCGAAACGACTGGCCGCGTTCGACGAGGTGCCCGAGCTGTTCCACAACGCGCTGGTCGGCTGGGACGCGATCGCCCGGGCCGAAGCCAAGCGCAATGCGGTCCTCCTTCTCGAATGGAGCGGCACGACCCCGCTCGTGCGCCAGAGCTTCCGTTACCTCGAACGTCTGCTCCGGGCTCGTGGGGTCGCCGGGATCCGGGTGCCGCTCGCCGCCGAGGACCGGCTCGAGGCCATGGTCCACGGACTCTCTCTGGGGGACCAGGTGAGCCTCTTCCTCTCGGACCACGCGAAGGTCGACCCGATGCCGTACAACGCGATCACCCGGTTCAAGGCCACCCTCGAGGGCCCCCGCCCCGGTCCGAAGCGAGATTTATAGGCGGCGCCCGCTTCGAGCGTGCGGGTGCTGAGGTAGCCTAGCTCGGCCAAGGCGCCAGATTCGAGATCTGGTGGTGCGTATGCATCGCGGGAGTTCAA